>Ga0208783_10001497_pt1 | contig 13799 bp, 10 predicted proteins | sample DEB19_08_DNA_2_FD_184529 | JGI IMG/M metagenome (GOLD analysis project Ga0208783, IMG submission 184529) | Aqueous microbial communities from the Delaware River and Bay under freshwater to marine salinity gradient to study organic matter... | ecosystem: Environmental > Aquatic > Marine >... | reverse complement strand
CGCATTGGCCTTGGAAACCTTGAACTCGAAGGTGACCGGATCGAACTTCCCGACCGCGTGGTAGTGCTCCTTGTCGGGCGCCTTGAAGGGATGGCCGCGGCCCTTCTGGGTGACGACGTGAATCAGGATGGGACCCGATTCCTCGCTGTCGCGCGCGCGGCGCAGCGTGGTGAGAAGGGCCTTCATGTCATGACCGTCGACCGGACCCTCGTGACGGAAGCCCAGGGCCTCGAAGACGCTGGGCAAGCGGCCGGCACGCAGTTCCGCCAGGTGGCCATCAAGGGCGCCCACGGCGGGAGCGATCGACATGCCGTTGTCGTTGAGGATGACGACGAGACGGCTGGGCAGGCTGCCGGCGTGGTTCATCGCTTCCCAGGCCATGCCGCCGGTGATGGCGCCGTCGCCGATCACCGAGATCACATGATTGCCGCCGCCGGTCAGGTCACGCGCCAGGGCCATGCCGAGCCCTGCCGAGATGGAGGTGGAACTGTGCGCGGCGCCGAAGGGATCATAGTCGCTCTCGGCGCGCTTGGTGAAGCCATAGAGGCCGCCACGCTGCCGGATGGAGCGGATGCGCTCACGTCTTCCGGTAAGGATTTTATGAGGATAGGCCTGATGGCTTACATCCCAGATCAGCTTGTCGCGCGGTGTGTCGAAGACATAGTGCAGGGCAATCGTGAGCTCCACGACGCCAAGACCGCCGCCGAAATGCCCGCCCGTTTCGGCGGCTGCGGAGATCACCTCGGCACGCAGTTCCTCCGCCAGCCGTTGCAAGTCACTGGGGCGAAGTTGCCGTATGGCCTCGGGCGTGGGCGCGCGGTCAAGAAGGGGTGTCAACTTGTCCATACAGAAAACTGTAACACTTAATTGACGCTTCGCCAAGGCTCTGGCTGCTTTTCATGTCGCCAAGATTCCGGACCAAGCCCCCGGGCCTGCTCATGGCGGCTTTTCGAGGCAGGCTTTCGTTTGCGGACTGCGCGCAGCTGGCTGTTGGATGAATGCACGCGGAAACGGGGTTCGGCATGGTACGTGCATTGGAAGCTCGGGCCGTCACCGCCTGCATCGCCGAGACCGCCCGCTGCATCACACGGCAGCGGACCGAGTGCAAAAGCTGCAGGGAGCGGCTGCTTGTGGCAGCAGCCTGACAGCTCAGCATTGCATGCGCAGCGTCGATGACGCCGCGCGGCGTGATCCTGGGAGTGCGGGAGAGTGGAGGCCTCGCCCGGAATCGAACCGGGGTGCAAGGATTTGCAGTCCTCTGCGTAACCACTCCGCCACGAGGCCTTCTTGTTTTTCAATAACTTACGTCTTGAGTGGTGGTTCTGTATCGCACGGAGGACCGGGCCTGACAAGTGGCAATGTCGGCGGATGCTGGTGGTTGACACGGCCAGCGCACAGGCGTGCGGATCCAGCAGTCGATTCGATGGTCATGCACGCCGGAAGGTGACGCTTTAAACTGTGCATTTCCGCTCCGCACTGTGGACTTATGGGGTCGCCTTCTCTACACAAAGGTTGATTCTTTGTTAATGCGCCAAGTTCCAGGAAAGTAATGACCGACTTTACCGTCGCCCGGCTCAACATGGTTGAATCGCAGGTGCGTCCCAATGGCATCACTGACCGGCGCATCATCGCGGCAATCGAATCCGTTGCGCGTGAGTCCTTCGTGCCCGAGAGCCGCCGTGCGCTCGCCTACATGGACGAAGACGTAATGCTCGATCCGGCCGACCGCGCCGCCGGCCCGCGTGCGCTGATCGAGGTGATGGCCTTTGCGCGGCTGCTGCAGCACGCTGCCATCAAGCCCTCCGACAAGGTCCTGATCGTCGGCGCGGAAACCGGCTACGGCGCTGCGGTGATCTGCCAGTTTGCGGCGCAAGTCGTGGCGCTTGAGTGCGACCCGGGCCTCGTTCACGAGGCGAAGGCCAATCTCTCCGCCGCGGCCAATGTCAAGGTTCTCGAGGGTGCGCTTGCCGCGGGCGCACCGGCAGACCAGCCCTTCGACGTCATCGTGCTCGAGGGCCGGGCGGAGGAGGTGCCGCAGGCGCTGATCGGCCAGCTTTCTGACGGGGGCCGGCTCGTGGCAGTTGTGGGCGAGCGCGAGACATCGCAGGCCTGCGTCTATTCCCGCTCCGGCGGGGCGGTGGCCGTGCGCCAGGTGTTCGATGCTTCGGTGGCGGCGTTGCCGGGATTGAAGAAGAGTAAGCCGGCCTTTGTTTTCTGAGGCGGAACCGACGTGAACTGTGCCGCGCCCGATGGGGGTGAGGTGGTTTGAATGGAGTGGTGGTCTTGATGGCGCGAAACTGGGTTCGGGTGTTCGTCTCGGGCGTGGCGTTGTCCGCCGCGGCGGCGGTGCTGAGCGTGTCTGCATCGGCCGATACGCTTTTCGGCGCCATGGAGAAGGCCTACCTCACCAACCCCACGCTTGATTCTGCGCGTGCCGGTCAGCGCGCCGCCGACGAGCTGGTGCCGCAGGCGCTGTCCGGCTGGCGCCCGACCATTGGCGTCTTCGGCGAGGTGAACCGCGCGCGGTCCACGAAGCAGGACGTGCCGATCTTGACCCCCGATGGGCCGGACGTGGATTCACTGGCCGTCAACAATGCAACCGGCGGCGACGTGAGCATTCAGCTCTCCCAGCCGCTGTTCCGCGGCTTCGGCACGGTGAGCGAGACCAAATCCGCCGAGGCGCGCGTCGACGCCGGCAAGCAGAACCTTCTCGGTACCGAACAGCAGGTGTTGTTCGATGTGGTGCAGTCCTACATGGACGTCTATGCCGGCCGCCAGTTCGTCATGCTGCGCCGCCAGGACGTGGCGGCGCTGCAGGCCCAGGTGAAGGCCGCGCAGGACCGCTTTGCGGTGGGTGAGATCACTCGCACCGACGTGGCCCAGGCACAGTCCCGCCTCGCCGAGGCGCAGAGCTTCCTCGTCAATGCGCAGACCGACCTTGCACGCGCCGTCGCGTCCTATGTGCAGGTGGTGGGGCAGGAGCCGGGTAAGCTGAGCTATCCCAAGGTCGTCAACATCCCCAAGTCGCTGAAGACGGCGCTGGACACCGCGGGCGAGATCAACCCGCAGCTTTTGGCGCAGGCCTTCGTCGAGGTGGCGCGGAACAGCGACATCGGCTTGGCCTTCGCCAACCTGCTGCCCAGCGCGGACATTGTCGCCTCGGCGTCGCAAACCGACTCGGACTTCGCCAAGAGCAGGAACAGCACGAGCGTGATGCAGGTGGGCGCCCAGCTCTCGATCCCGATCTACGAGTCGGGCTTGGTCTATTCGCAGGTGCGCCAGGCCAAGCAGCTGGCGAGCCAGAGCCGTATTCAGGTGATCGAGGTGGCCCGCGCCGTGCGCCAGGCCGTGGCCTCATCCTGGAACGCCTATGTCGGCCTCGCCCAGATCATCAAGAACACCCGCACCCAGGTGAGTGCCGCGCAACTGGCGCTTGATGGTGTTCAGGCGGAGTACCAGGCGGGCACCCGCACCACGCTCGACGTGCTGGACGCGCAGCGCGACCTGGTGCAGGCGCAGGTGCTGCAGGTGACGGCCGAACGCAATCGCGTGGTGAGCGGTTATCAGTTGCTCGCTGCCATCGGCCACCTGACGGCAGAGGACGTGGGCCTCAAGGTGCCGATCTACGATCCGGACGCAAATTACAAGCGTGTGCGCTACAAGTGGATTGGAACCGACGTCAAAACCGTTGAATAGCACTGCGGCGGATATCGACAATCCCACTCGCCTCGCGTAATCCTTGCCGGAAGGTTAAAGCTTGTGATGCGATTCAGGGTGGGCGACGGCGTGACTGCAGAACCGCGAATGGAAGATCTTCTGGCCTCGATCCGCAAGGCCATTAACGAGGACATCGGTGGTATGGCTCCTTCGGGGAGGGCAGTTCCACCCGCTCCGCTGCCGTCCTCGCGCGCCAGTGACGAACTGGCAGCAGCAGCCGGCGAAATCCAGCAACTGCGAGAGAAGATCTCGCGCGCCCGTTCCGGCAGGCCGCTGCCGGCCCCGGAACCCGCCCAGCGCGCCGCCACGCTCTCCGCCGCCTTGCAGGCGGAGTCACCGCGCCGCAACTGGCGTGACATTGAACCCGCTCCGGCGCCGCGCCTGCGTGGCACCGTGCTGGAGAGCGAGCCGTCACGCACCATGCCGCGCCAAGAACCGGCTGTGCCCGCGCGCGTTCCTGCCCGCAACGACCATCCGCCGATGCTGTCCGGCAATGCGGCCCAGGCGGTTCATTCGGCCTTTGGAAAGCTGGCCGATTCGGCGCTTACCCGCGCCACCAGCGAGCGTTCGGTGGAAGACATGACGCGCGAACTGCTGCGCGTGATGCTGAAGCAGTGGCTGGACGAGAACCTGCCCGGCATGGTGGAACGCATGGTGCGCGAGGAAATCGAGCGCGTCGCCCGCACCGGGCGCTGATTTGACGCAAATCTGCGGGAATATCACTTTCTGATTGTGCCGGTCTTGCTTTTGACGTAGCGTTATCCGCGTTGGGGCCGCGCTCGGTCTGCAAGCCATTGACCGGCCCCGTTGGCCTCCGGCGGAGGGAATGGGAATGTCGGCAGTGCATCCACAAAGCGAGGAACGGCGAGCGCACCCCCGCCGCAGGGTCATGAAGCGCGTGCGGGTCGTGTTCAACGACAACAAGTCTGTGGCCGACTGCATCATGCGCGACGTTTCGCTGGGCGGGGCCCGGCTGGCCTGCGAACACGCGGCCCTGCTTCCCGAGCGGTTCACCCTCGTCTTCCTGGCCGAGCGCGAAATGCGCGAGGTGCGGGTGGTGTGGCGTCGGCAGGCCGAAATGGGCGTGCAGTTCCTGTCGCCGCCGCGAAAGGCGCTCCACCTGCTGCTCTAGCCTGCCTCGCGGACATTGCGTGGGGGCCTCGGCTGGTGTTTAAGGCGCACCATCCAACCCATTGCCCTGCCTGGACTTGATCATGCTCGAGAAGACCTTCACGCCCGCCGAAATGGAAGCCCGGCTCTATGCCGAATGGGAGGAGCGCGGCTTCTTCAAGCCCGGCGGCAAGCCCAAGGCCGAGCCCTTCACCATCGTGATCCCGCCGCCCAACGTGACGGGCTCGCTGCACATGGGCCATGCCCTGAACAACACCATCCAGGACATCCTCGTCCGCTTCGAGCGCATGAGGGGCAGGGACGTGCTCTGGCAGCCCGGCACCGACCATGCCGGCATCGCCACCCAGATGGTGGTGGAGCGGCTTCTGCAGAAAGAAAACAAGACGAGCCGCCGCGACATGGGCCGCGAAGCCTTCCTGCAGCGGGTGTGGGCATGGAAGGAAGAATCCGGCGGCACCATTTCACGCCAGCTACGGCGGCTGGGCGCCTCGTGCGACTGGTCGCGCGAGCGCTTCACCATGGACGAGGGGCTTTCGAAGGCGGTGCTCAAGGTCTTCGTGCAGCTCTACAAGGAAGGGCTCATCTACAAGGACAAGCGCCTTGTAAACTGGGACCCGAAGCTCCTGACCGCCATCTCCGACCTCGAGGTCGTGCAGAAGGAAGTGAAGGGCAATCTCTGGCACCTGCGCTACCCGATCGAGGGCACGGATGAATTCATCGTGGTCGCCACGACGCGCCCCGAGACGATGCTGGGTGACTCAGGAATCGCGGTTCACCCCGAGAACGAGAAGCTTAAGCACCTGATCGGGAAAAAGGTGAAGCTGCCGCTGGTCGGCCGCCTCATCCCCATCGTCGGCGACGACTATGCCGACCCCGAGAAGGGCACGGGGGCGGTGAAGATCACCCCGGCGCACGACTTCAACGACTTCGACGTGGGCAGGCGCAACGACCTTCGCCAGATCAATGTGCTCGACCAGTTCGGCAGGATCACCATCGAGGGCAATGCCGACTTCCTCGAGGGTGCCGAGGTTCCCGCCGGGACCATGGCGCTGCATGGGCTCGACCGCTTCGAGGCCAGGAAGCGCATCGTCGAGATGTTCGATGAGCTGGGCCTGCTCGACAAGATCGAGCTGCACACCAACCAGGTGCCGCATGGCGACCGGTCCGATGTGGTCATCGAGCCGTGGCTGACCGAGCAGTGGTATGTGAACGCGGCCGAACTCGCCAAGCCCGCGATTGCCGCGGTGGAAAAGGGCGAGACCAGCTTCGTGCCGAAGAACTGGGAGAAGACCTATTTCGAATGGATGCGCAACATCCAGCCCTGGTGCATCTCGCGCCAGCTGTGGTGGGGACACCAGATTCCCGCGTGGTACGGGCCGGATGATACGGTTTTCGTCGAGGAGACAGAAGGCCTCGCGCTGAGTGCTGCCGAGCGGCACTATGGTAGGGCCGTAAGCCTGACGCGTGACGAGGACGTGCTCGACACCTGGTTTTCCTCCGCGCTGTGGCCATTCTCCACGCTGGGCTGGCCGGAGGACACACCGGAGCTGAAGCGGCACTACAAGACGGACGTGCTCGTCACCGGCTTCGACATCATCTTCTTCTGGGTTGCCCGCATGATGATGATGGGCCTGCACTTCATGCACGAGGTGCCGTTCCACACCGTCTACATCCATGCCCTGGTCCGCGACGAGAAGGGCCAGAAGATGTCGAAGTCCAAGGGCAACGTCATTGACCCGCTCGAGCTGATCGATGCCTATGGTGCCGATGCGCTGCGCTTCACCCTGGCCGCCATGGCGGCTCAGGGCCGCGACATCAAGCTCGCCAAGGCGCGCGTCGAGGGCTACCGCAACTTCGGCACCAAGCTGTGGAACGCCGCGCGATTTGCCGAGATGAACGGCGTGTCGCATGACCCGAGCTATGACCCGCTGGCCGCGCGCGTGACCGTCAACCGCTGGATCGCCGGCGAGACGGCGCGCACCGAGGCACTCGTTCGCAAGGCGCTGGACGACTACAAGTTCAACGAGGCGGCGGCCGCTCTCTACCAGTTTGTCTGGAACGTGTTCTGCGACTGGTATCTCGAGCTCATCAAGCCGATCCTCAACGGCACCGACGAGGCCGCCAAGGCCGAAACCCGCGCCACGACGGCCTGGGTGATGGACCAGATCCTGCTGCTGCTGCACCCTTTCATGCCTTTCGTCACGGAAGAACTGTGGCAGCAGACGGGCAGCCGCAAGCAGTGGCTGATCGCCTCCGACTGGCCGAGCTACAAGGGCCTCGGCGATGCCAAGGCAGATGCCGAGATGGAATGGGTGATCCGCTTCATCTCCGAAGTGCGCTCGGTGCGCGCCGAGATGAACGTGCCAGCGGGCGCCAAGATCGCATGCGTTCTCGTGAGCGCCAACAGCGAGACGCGGCGCCGGGCCGATGCCTGGGAGAACGAGATCATGCGCCTGGCGCGTCTGTCATCCATCACCTTCGAGGAGCAGGTGCCGAAGGCATCCGCCCAGATCGTGCTGGACGAAGCGACGGTGGCGCTGCCGCTGGAAGGCGTGATCGACTTTGGCGCCGAGAAGTCACGACTCGCCAAGGAACTGGAAAAGATCGCCAAGGACACCGCCGCCATCGACGGTCGGCTCAACAACCCCGGCTTCGTCGCCAAGGCGCCGCCCGAGGTGCTGGACGAAAGCCGCGAGCGCAAGACCGAACTCGAAACGCGCAAGGCGAAGATCGACGAGGCGCTCGCCAGGCTGGGGTAATCCGTGCGGCCGCGAGGGTGTTTTCAGCCTGCGGCCTTCGCCGTCTTTCGGTTGCGCAGAACATGCTCGTGATCGGCGTCGTAAAGTGCCGAGTCCCGGAATTCATGCGCATCGAGCACGTGGCCCACAAGGATGAGCGCGGTGCGGGTGAGCTTCGCCTCGCGAACCTTCTTCGCGATGGTGGACAGCGTGCCGCGGATGATCATCTGGTCGGGCCAGGTGATGCGGTAGGCCACGACCACTGGGCAGTCCGCACCATAATGGGGCGTCAGCGCGCGCTCGATGTAGCCTAGGTTGCGGATGGAAAGATGAATGGCGAGCGTTGCCTTCGAGCGGCCGAGTTCCTCGAGCATCTCGCCCGGCGGCATGGAGGATGACTGCATGGCCGTGCGGGTGAGGATCACCGTTTGGGCGATTTCGGGCAGCGTGAACTCGGTCTTGAGTTCGGCGGCAGCCGCGGCGAAGGCCGGGACACCGGGTGTTACATCATAGGGAATGCCAAGTCTCTCGAGACGGCGGATCTGCTCGGCGATGGCGCCATAGAGCGAGGGGTCGCCCGAATGCACGCGGGCCACGTCGTGGCCCTTGGCGTGTGCGGCTTCGATCTCGGCGATGATCTCGTCCAGCGTCAAGGGCGCGGTGTCGACGACCCGCGCGCCTGCCGGAGCGGCCTTGACGATCTCCTCCGGCACCAGAGAGCCGGCATAGAGGCAGACGAGGCAGGACTGGATGCGCTTCAGGCCGCGCACGGTGATGAGGTCGGGTGCGCCGGGGCCGGCGCCGATGAAGTGGACGGTCATTCCGCTGCCTCTCTCTTTTTTGCGTAGCCGCGCGGGGTGTAGGCATAGGTCTTGCCGTCACCGCGGGTGAAGCATTTCGATTGCGACGAGCCGACCATCACCAGCGTGAGCATGTCGACGTCGTCGGGGTTGAAGTCGGCGAACCGCACGATCTTCACCTTCTCCTCGGGGCGCCCGAGGCTGGAGGCGATGACGACGGGCGTATCGGCCGGGCGATGGTCCTTCAGGATCGCGAAGGCGCGCTCCAGCTGGTCGCGGCGCTTGAGACTGCGCGGATTGTAGAAGGAGATGACGAAGTCGCCCTCCGCGGCACCATGCAGCCGCTTCTCGATTGCCTCCCACGGGGTGAGGAGATCGGACAGCGAGATGCAGCAGAAGTCGTGCCCGATCATGGCACCTGCCTTGGCGGCGGCTGCCTGGAACGCCGAGATGCCGGGGATGACATTGACCGCGATGCGCGCGGGCTCGAGGTCGATCACCTCGTAGACAAGTGCCGCCATGGCATAGATGCCGGCGTCACCCGAGCAGACGAGGGACACTTGCCTGCCCTGCTTCGCCAGTTCGATGGCGTGGCGCACGCGGTCTTCCTCGCCGCCCAGCGGAAAGCGATGCTCCTGCTGTCCGGATTTCACATCCTCCACGAGATCGAGGTAGAGACCGTAGCCCACCCAATCGCTTGAAGTATCGAGTGCCGCATGGGCGGCGGGCGCGCGCCAGTCCGGCGTGCCGGGGCCGATGCCCACGACATGCACGATGCCGCGCGGGCGGCCGGTGAGATGAAGAAGTGGCTGCGGCGCCCGGGCGATGGCACAGGTGCCGTGTAGCGAACGGGTCTTCTCGACGATGAGTTCCGATGTGCTGCCAGCAGCGGCGAGCGCTGCGGCCTCTGCCACACCGGCGACGCCCACTTCCTTCGCCACGATCTCGGACGGGTTCTTGAGGCGGGGTGTCTCCTTCGTCAGTTCCTCAACAGTGAAGAAGCGGGCAGGCACGCCGAAATGTGCGGCCACGGCATGGAGTGCGGCTTCGTCCGACTTGAGGTCGATGGAGGCAATGGCTGCAAGCGAAGCGGGGGAGAGTTTGCTGTCGGCCAGAACCTTCTCTGCCAGCGCGATGAGTTCGGAGGCCTCCGCATTGCGTTCGCAGCCGAGGCCCATGACAAGCGTCTTCGGGTGATAGACGAGGCGGGACTTCGAGCCTTCAGCATTTTTTTCCGTGACCGCGAGGGTCACGCCATCGGCGTCTGTGCTGTAGTTCGCGGCAGGGAACGGGTTGAGCGTACCCTCAAGGGCAATCGTTGCGCCGTTCAGAAGGGCGGCTGTGGCGCCCTTCATGTCCTGCAGGTTGGCCAGCACGAAACCTGGTGCGGGATCGTCCAGGGCAAAGCCAAAGCGGACTTCGCTGGCCGTGGTGACGGCAGCGTGGCCGCCTGTCCGTTCGGTAATCCTGCGGGCAAGTTCATTGGCGCCGTGATGCCCGCCGAGCAGCGGCACGGCGGAAGAACCGTCCTCGGCCAGCGCGATCACTGGCGGTTCGCTCCGCTTGTCCTGCACGTGAGGGGCGATGGCGCGGATCAGGATGCCTGCTGCACAGAGCCCGATGATGGTGCGGCCGTCCTGGAAAAGATCGCCGAGATGGGCCGTGGCCTTGGCGTAGGTGACGTCGCCGCCGGCCACGCAGTCCGGCGTGTGGATCTCTGCCCCCAGTTGGGGCTTCAGCTTTTGCGCCAGTGGCAGGGCGGAGGCGCCCAGCACGAAGAGGACGGGCTTCACCATGCTTCGGTGCCTGCATAGACGAGGATGGAGGAGAAATAGGGCAAGTGATCTTCCGTGATGTCGAGGAGCGGTGTGACCACCTCGTCCTCATGCGTTGCCTTGATGATGACATGGGCGCGGGACGATAGGTCCAGCAGCCCCAGGACGTTGCGCACCTTGGGCAAGTGGCGGCCGACCTTGATGAGGACGGCACTTTCGGTGGTCATCAGTTCCTCGCGCAACCGGTCCTCCGGCAGCGTGGCCGGCAGCACCTTCACCACTTCGTTGCGGGCCGAGAGCGGGCGGCGCAGGGCGGCGGCTGATGCCGTCAGCGAGGTGACGCCCGGCACGATGGCGCAGGGGTAGTCCGTAGCCAGGCGGGCGAAGAGATACATGAAGGAGCCGTAGAAGAAGGGATCGCCCTCGCACAGCATGACCACGTCGCGGCCCTGCTTCAGGTGCTTGGCGATGGCGGCCGCCCCGGCATCATAGGCCTTCTCGCCCGGCTCGCGCTCCACCCGCATCGGCATGTCGATGACGAGGTGTTCGGCAGTGGACGGAATATAGGTTTTCGCGATGTCGCGCGCGGTCGAGTCCTTGCCGTTGGCGGCGAGATAGGCGATGACGCTGGCAGTGGAGATGAGCCGCGCGGCCTTGACGGTGAGCAGCTCCGGATCGCCCGGGCCCACGCCCACGCCATGCAGGATCCCAAGTTTGTTCACCACGGCTTGCTGGCCCGCCATTGGGTGACGGCCATTCGCGGCCGGAGAGCGCGAAGCCGCCCGACATGCGTCAGGCTCGATATGTCCATGCGCACGATGTCGCCGCCGTGCTTGTCGTGGAGATCGTAGAGATGCAACTCGCCCTCGATGGTGACGGCGTTGGCCACCAGCGTGCCGCCGGGCTTCAGTGCCTCCCAGGCCTGTTCGAAGACGCCGGGAAGCCAGATGCCGCCGCCGATGAACACGGCATCGGGCGAGGGCTGACCGGCATAGCTGGCAGGCGCATCACCGGGGATGACCTTGAGGCGGGGCGTGCCCAGCGCGTCGCAATTGGCGGCGATCATGCCCAAGCGTTCTGCATCATGTTCGAAGGCGATGGCCATGCATCCCCTGGCCGCACGCATCCATTCGATGGAGATGGAGCCGCAGCCGGCACCGACGTCCCACAGCAGCCTGTCAGGCGAGGGGGCGAGTGCCGCGAGCGTTGCCGCACGCACTTCGCGCTTGGTCAGCTGGCCGTCATGCACGAAGGCATCATCCGGCAGGCCCGCAAGGCGTGCGTAGATCCTGGCGCCCGGCGAGGCCACGCAGTGAATGGCGAGGGTGTTGAGGTCGGAGAAGTGCGTTGCCGGAACGTCATCCGCCACGAAGCTGGTCTGGCCTTCGCGCGCGCCGCCCATGTTCTCGAGGACGGTGATCTCGCTCTTGCCGAAACCACGCGCGACGAGGCGGCGGGCGACTTCAGGGATGGTGGTACGGTCGGCCGTCAGCACCAGGAGGCGCACATCGGGCTGGATGAAGGGTTCGAGATGCGCGGCGTCGCGGCCGTGCAGCGTGAGGGTGTCGCAATCGGGCAGCGACCAGCCCACGCGTGCCGCGGCCAGCGAGAAGGCGGAGAAGTGCGGGATGATCTCCATTTCCGCGAAAGGGATGAACTCCATCAGCTTGCGCGCAACGCCGTAGTTCAGAGGGTCGCCCGTGGCCAACACCACGGTGCGGCGTCCGGCGAGCGGCCTGATGCGGTCGACCACGGCCGAGAAGGGCTGCGGCCATTCATGGCGCTCCGCCTTCACGGTGTCGGGCAGGAAGCCAAGGAGGCGGGTCGAGCCCACGACGGCCTCGGCATTGCCGATGGCCAGGCGGGCGCGGGGCGACAGGCCGTCCCAGCCGTCCTCGCCCATGCCGATGATGGTGAGCCACTTGCTCATTGCGCACCGCGCATCAATGCGTTGACCACGGAGGCCGCCATGGCCGAACCGCCGCGGCGCCCGAGCAGCGTGGCGTAGGGAATGCCGCGCGGGTTGGCGTGGAGCTCGTCCTTCGACTCCGCTGCACCGACGAAGCCGACGGGGAAGCCGACGATGGCGGCGGGCTTCGGGCCACCGGCGTCGATCATTTCGAGCAGGGCGAAGAGGGCGGTGGGCGCATTGCCGATGACGGCGATGGCACCTGCAAGATGGTCGCGCCAGAGTTCCACTGCGGCGGCGGAGCGTGTGTTGCCGGCGGCAAGACCGATCTCCCGCGCCTTCGGGTCGTTCAGCGTGCAAATGACGTCCAGCTGCTTGTCGATGATGCCGTGGCGGACCATCTCGGCATCGACCAGCACGGGCCTGCCCGCCGCAAGCGCGGCCTGGGCGGCAGTGACGAAATCAGCCGAGATACGGAGGTCGCTGATAATCTCCGTCATGCCGCAGGCATGGATGATGCGCGTGGCGACAGGCTCCGCATCCGGGGGCAGGGCAGAGAAATCTGCCTCTGTCCGGATGATCTCGAAGGACCTCCGGTAGATCGCGGCGGGATCGCGCAGGTAGTCGATCACTTCTTCATCATGCTCTTCGGCCCCAGCGGATGATCCGCATGGGGATAGGGGGCATGGGTATGGTCGTGGCCATGGTCGTGGGAATACCCATGACCATGACCATGATCATGGTCGTGGGGATGGTGGTGGCCGTCGTCGTGATGGTGATGGGCCGGTCCGGAGAGGATCTTGTCCGCGTCGACTGCCAGCACCGCGGCCTTCTTTTTCTTCGGCGCGGTCTTGCACATCTGGTTGCAGACGCCGTCGCAGTATTCGCAGTCAGCCGAGGTGCCGATGCCCTCGACGTGGTGATGGTGGCTCTCCTGCACCGCGCCCACATCCGCCTCGAAGCCCAGCACCTGGGTGCGGTACTTGCACATCTGGCAGTTCATGGCGATGTCGCCCGTGAGGATCTGGTCGAGCCGCTCCTCGAAGGTGGCGATCACCTGCGGGTGGTCATTGAGGTAGGGAGCCTTGATGAACTCGATTTCCGGGTGGCGGGCGGCTACCGCATCGGTCGCGGCGTAGATTCGGTCGATGAGGATGCCGGTGAACAGGAAATAGGGGAACACCACGATGCGGCGATAGCCCAGACGCGCCGCATGCTCGAGGCCGGGTTCGACCAGCGGGAAGGTGACGCCCGAATAGGCGGTTTCCGCCCAGCCGAAGCCGAAGCCTTCCCACAGCAGCCGCGTCACCTTGGCGACGTTGGAATTGGCATCGGGGTCAGATGCGCCGCGACCGACGACGACGAGCAGCGTCTCGTGTCTCGGCACGCCGGGGCCTGCCTTGTCGAGCGCTTCCTGGATGCGGTCGCCCGCGGCGCGCATCATCTTGGGGTCGATGCCCAGTTCCTTGCCATAGTCGATGCGCAGGTCATTGGCAGCGGCATAGGTGTTGAGGACGGAGGGGATGTCGTTCTTGGCGTGGCCGGCAGCGAACAGCATGCCCGGCACGGCCAGCACGCGCGTGACGCCCTGCGCCTTCAGGCTGTCGAGGCCGGTGCGGATGATGGGGGTGGCGAATTCGAGGTAGCCATATTCGACCGGGTATTGCGGCAGGCGCTTCTTGAGGTGCTCGGCCAGCACTGCGAATTCACGCACCGCATCCTTGTCGCG
>Ga0208783_10001496_pt1 | contig 13809 bp, 12 predicted proteins | sample DEB19_08_DNA_2_FD_184529 | JGI IMG/M metagenome (GOLD analysis project Ga0208783, IMG submission 184529) | Aqueous microbial communities from the Delaware River and Bay under freshwater to marine salinity gradient to study organic matter... | ecosystem: Environmental > Aquatic > Marine >... | reverse complement strand
CCGGTCGACGCTTCCGGCGCCGGGTCTCGTCGAGGGCCGCGTTGGTGGCGATGCGGTAGCACCAGGTCGTGAACTTCGAGCGGCCGTCGAACGTGGCGATCTTGAGCGCGATGGAGATCAACGACTCCTGAGTGGCGTCGAGTGCGTCTTCGGGGTTGCCCAGCACGCGGCGGCAGACGCCGTGCACGAGCACGGTGTGACGGCGGAGCAGCTCGTCGAGTGCCCCGGCGTCCCCGCTCGAGGCGGCGCGGGCGAGCTCCTCGTCGGTCAATCAGACCCGCTGGATGTAGGCGAGCCCGAGGACCCGGGGTCCGGTGTGGACGCCGACGACCGGCCCGATCGTGCCGATGATCACCTCGACGCCGCCGACGATCGCCCGGAGGTCGGCCACGAACGCGTCGATCTCGGGGGCCCCGGCGTGGAGTACGCACACACTCTCGATGGCGCCGGGCTCGGTCGGGACCCGCTCGAGCACGGCCTGCAGGGCCTTCGATCGGGTGCGTACCTTGCCCACGGGCTGGACGGTTCCGTCGACGACCGACACCACCGGCTTGATCGACAGCACCGACCCGAGCATCGCCTGGGCGCCACCGATCCTCCCGCCCTTGCGCAGGTACTCGAGCGTGTCGAGCGTGGCGAAGACGTGCAGGCGTTCCCGCGCCGATTCGATGGCGGTGACGACCTCGGCGACGCTCGCCCCGGCGGCGGCCGCCCGCGCTCCGACGAGGGCCAGGTTGCCCTCGCCCATCGAGGCGTTCAGCGAGTCGACCACGGCGATCTCGATCTCGCCCTCGAGCGCCTTGGCCGCGAGTTGGGCCGACTGCATGGTTGCCGAGAGGCGCGACGAGAGGTTGACACACACGATGCCGTCGGCACCCTCGGCCGCAACGCGACGGAACGCCTCCTCGAAGGCACCCACCGAGGGGGCGGCCGTCTCGGGGAGCACCGGCGAGGCCAGCAACTCCCGCCAGAAGGCGTCGACGCTCAGTTCGACCCGGTCTACGTACTCCCGTTCACCGAAGCGGATCGTGAGCGGTACGACCTCGATCCCGAATTCACGGCACGCCGATTCGGGGAGGTCGCACGCGCTGTCGGTCACGATGCGAACGGCCATGGCTGCTCCTCCGATCAGCGGGCCCCGGCGCCCGCCCCGTCATCGTGGCACGCCGGGAGCCCGGCGGCGACTCCTCCGGGCGAGACCGAGCATCTCACGGAGTTCGGCCGAGCGGGTGGCGGCGAGAACCGCGGCGTACGCAGCCGCCCCGAGGCCGCCCGCGATGACGCAGGCCGTGAACGCCCGACCCGGTCCCGCGCGACCGATGACTCCGGCGACGGGTGCCGCGACGGCCACCAGAGCCAGCGCGCCGGCCGCGGCGCGCACGGCGGCGCCGCGGACCCCGGCGCCGATCCCCCGTCCGACCCGGGTTCGCAGCACGGCGAGGGCGGCGAGAGCAGCCGCGGAGTAGGCCACGCTCCAGGCCACGGCGAGACCGCGGATCCCGTGGGCGGGGTAGAGGACCAGGGCGAGGACGACGTTGGTCAGGTTCTCGCCGAGGTTGAGGAGGAACGGCGTTCGCGTGCCCTCGGTCGCGTAAAAGGCGCGCAGGGCGTAGAGGTAGACGGAGAAGGGCAGCAGGCTGAGCGCAAAGAGCTGGAGGGTGTCGGCTGTCATCGCGGCGCTGGCCGCCCCGAATCGCCCGATGCGCAGCACACCGAGCATCGGGTGCGCGAGCACGACGAACGCCGCCGAGGCGGGGACCATCAGAACGACGAGGTAGCGCAGTCCGAGCGCGAAGTCGCGGCGCAGGCCCGGGAGGTCGTCGGTCACGGTGCGGCGCGCGAACTCGGGGGCGAGGGTTGTCATGAGCGAGACGGCGAGCAGGCTGTAGGGGAGCACGTAGAACGTGAAGGCGTAGACGAAAGCGGTGACGTCGCCGGGTGGACCCGAACCGGCCAGGACGAGGACGAAGACCTGGGCGACCTGATTGGCAGCGACGTAGCCGAAGGTCCAACCCGAGAGGCGGGCGATGGCGCCGACCCCGGGGTCCCGCCAGTCGAGGACGGGCCGTATACGAACCCGGGCCCGACGGAGCACGGGCACGAGTACGAGCGCCGTGGTCGCGACCCCGGCGGTCGTGCCGAGGCCGAGGAGGAGCAGCATGCCGACGGCCCCGCGGGCCCGGGTCACGTCGGCCCAACCCGGCTCGCCTTCGGTGACGACGCCGAAGGCGAGGAGGACGCCGATCACGACGATGTTGTTCGCGACGGGTGCGTACGCAGCGGCGACGAAACGGCGGTGAGCGTTGAGCAGGCTGGTGAGGAGGGTCGTCAGTGCGTAGAAGAAGATCTGCGGTACGAAGCAGGCGAGGAGCACGGTGAGCACCCGGCGTCGGGCGTCGTTGTCGGCGGCGTCGGCCCCGAGGGTGAGCAGCCGGGCGATGAGCGGGCTGAGCACGAGGGTCAGTGCGGTCAGGGCGGCGACGACCGTGAGGGTCACCGTGACGACGGCCGACGTACCGCGCTCGTCGTCTTCGTGCAGTTGCCGCACGAACAGGGGGACGATCGCGGCAGTCAGGATTCCGCCGGTCAGCAACTCGTAGACGACGTTGGGGGTGACGTTGGCGAGGTTGTAGACATCGGCGAGTGAAGCCCCCCCGAGGGCCCAGGCCAGGGCGACGATCCGGCCGAGTCCGGTGACGCGCGAGAGCATCGTGCCGGTTGCGACGAGCACGCTGGACCGGGCGAGCGCCCGCCGCCCCGAATCGGGCTCGCTCGGCGGGCTCGCGGCCGGGGGTGCGGAATCGGTCACGGCACCGCGGTCGATGCGTCGGCGCGACGGGCCGCGCGGGAGCGGCGCCAGTGGTTGCCCCACCACAGACCGAGGAACGCGAGCGCGCCGATGGTGATGAAGATCCCGACGCCCCCGTACACCGACGAGCTGACCGTCAGTCGGACCGGTGGACCGAACTGCAGCGCCCTGTCGACGGATGTCGTCTCGATCTCCATCGGGAACGTGCCCGCCGTGCGGACCTCGACGGGGATGGGCACGACAGTGCGGCCGGGGGCGAGCTCGAGAATCTGCTCGGCGCCATCGGGGAGCCGGAGCTTGTCGCTGGTGATGCGGACCCGGACCTTCACCGTGGTGGGCGGTTCGGTTCGGTTGTCGAAGGTGAGGGGCACCGAGGCTCGGCGGGCGGTGAGCGTGATCCGCTTGGCGTCAACGGTCACGGCGGCGGTGAGCGCATCGACGGTGCGGTCGACCGCGGCGAGTTCGGCCCGGGCCCGTTCGGCACTGACGTCGCCGGCGAGAGCGTCGTGCAGGGCCTGTTCGGCGGCGACGGTGCTCGGGTCGCCGGCTCCGACCACTCGGGCGTAGGCGCTGAGGCGCTCGCTCGTGGTGCGGTACTCCTCGGCACTGAACGCCGTCGGCGGGGGCATGACGGGGGTGATCCGGCGCACGGCGTCGTCGCCGTCGGCGGCGTTCACCCGGTCGAAGAACGCGGAGAGGGTGACGGGCTCGATGACCGGCAGGGTCCGGAGGGCGTCGAGGAGCGGCCCGGTTGTCGCCGGGTCCGGTTCCCAGTCGGCGGGTCGGCTGATCACCACACCGCGGGGCACTCCGGGCTCCTCGTAGGCGACCTCGGTGAGGGCCGCGACGACTCGGGCGACGCGCACGGCGGGGTCGGCGTCGCCGTCGAGGAGACGCTCTATGAACGGGGCGGTGGCGACCCCCTCGGTGCGCCCGACTCCGGTCTCGATCTCGAACCGGCGGGCGGGGGTGTACTGGTGCGGCACGGGCTCGAGCCGCTCGTCCCGCACGGCGACCCGTGTGACGAGGCGGTCGCGCAGCCGGTCGAGCACGGCGTTGTCGACGGGGTGGACGAAGGCGGTGGAGCCGGGCCGACCCGGTCCGCGCCCGATCGACCGGCGGAGGGCATCGGCGCCGAGTTCGTACTCGGAGGCGATGCGGCCGCCGAGGCCTGCGGCGGCGAGGGAGGGGCCGTCGATCGGCACGTAGGGGGCGGGGAGCACCTCGGTGTTCCCGGTCCCGACGGTACGCCGGAGGCGGTCGATCCCGGCTCCGGCGCTCGGAACCGACTCGGCTCGCCGAGCCCAGGCCTCGGCCGTCTCGGGTCCGACGACGAGCGAGAGGGGGATCCGCTGTGGTCGAACGAGCAGGTCGGTGATGCGGTCGAGTCGGCCGCCGGGGGCCATCTGGGCCGTGACCCGGGGGTCGGCGGTTCCGTCGGGGAGCGTTGCGGGCGGGGCGACCACGGGCCACACGGTGGCGAGAAGGAGGGGGGCGGTCGGGGGCGCTTCGGGATCGACGACGACCAGCCACGTGACGAACGATCCGGCGGGGGCGCCGGGGCCGGTGAGCGAGACCTCGATCGGGTAGACGCCGGGCCGCCGGACGGCGAGGGTGGGGCGCAGATCCGATCCCGTGAGCCCGAGGCGCAGGGTCACGGTGCCACCGACCCGGGGAAGGCCGGCTACCGGGATCCGCTCGGGCTGGTCGAGCAGACCGCCGAGATCGCCGTCGTCGACGGCGGCGTCGAAGGCGGAGCGGGTGGTGACCGACTGGTGAACCCGCAGAGCCACGGCGACGCCGGGGGTCAGGGCCGCGGCCCGGTCTTCGAGTCGCAGCCGCATCGTGAAGGTGCCCGCCGGGGCGACCCACGGGGTCTGACCGACGAGGTGCACTCCGGCCGGGGCCGGGGCGTCGGCGGCCGGGGCAGTCTGGGCCCGTCCGGGCCCGGCGGTCGCCACCACGGCGAGGAGCGCGAGGAAGGCTCCGAGCAGCGTCCGGCGAGCGGCGGGTCGCGATCCGCACGGCTGCGCCATCACCGGGGGCGAGCGTAGCGAGAGCGGTCGGGGTGGGGCGGGCAGCGGCCGAACCCGTCGCTACCCTCGGTGCGTGCTCGTCACCGTCACCGACGCGCGATTCGACGATCACGATGCCGGTCCGGGCCACCCCGAACGGCCGGCCCGCACCGCGGCGGTCATGCGGGGACTCGCCGCCGTCGACCGCGAGGCGCTGTGCCCGGTCGAGGTCGCTCCCGCGACCGGCGAGGACCTCGCCCGGGTGCACGGCGGTGCCCACATCGCCCGGTTGGAGAGGCTCGCTGCTGCCGGCGGCGGGCGGCTCGATCCCGATACGGCGATGGGCCCGGGGTCGTGGCCGGCGGCCCTCCTCGCCGCCGGGTCCGGTCCGGCGGCGGCGGCGGCACTGGAGCGGGGCGAGGGTACGGCCGCGTTCTGTGTCGTCCGGCCGCCGGGACACCACGCCGAGCGCGACCGGGCCATGGGCTTCTGTCTCCTCAACAACACGGCAGTTCTCGCGGCGCATCTGCGCGATCGGGGGCAGCGGGTTCTCGTCCTCGACTGGGACGCCCACCACGGCAACGGCACTCAGGACATCTTCCGGTCCGACCCGCACGTCGGATTCGTCTCGCTCCACCAGTCGCCGCTCTACCCGGGAACGGGGACGACCGAGGAGAGGGGCGAGGGTCCCGGGTGGGGCACGATCGTGAATGTCCCACTGCCCGCCGGTGCGACCGGCGACGTCTACCTCGCCGCGTTCACCGAGGTGGTCGAACCCTTCGTGGAGCGGTTCCGACCCGACTGGCTGCTGATCTCGGCCGGGTTCGACGCCCATCGCGACGACCCGCTCACCGGCCTCGGCCTCTCGGCGGGCGACTTCGGTCTGCTCGCGGCCCGGGCCGCGGATTGGATTCCGCCGGGTCGTCTCGTCGCCCTGCTCGAGGGGGGCTACGACCTCGCCGCCCTGGAAGCCTCGGCCGCCGCCGTCGCCGCCGCGTTCCTCGGACTGGCCTTCGCAACGGAACCCCCCACGGCGGGCGGTCCGGGGGCGGCGGCGGTGGCCCGGGCTGCCGCCGGGAGGCCCTGAGCACCCGAGAGGTCGGACCGGACGGAAACCCTCCAGACCGGCCCCGACCTGCCGATTGGCCCCGTGAGGGAAGGCAGGGAGATCGACGTGTTGGAACTGGACGCACTGCTTCACGAGGCGGTCGCGGCGGACGCGAGCGACATACACGTGAAGGTCGGGTCGGCCCCGTGCCTGCGGATCGACGGCCGCCTTCAGCGGACCGATCACCCGGTGATGACGGCCGAGGACACCGAACGCATGGCCTTCGGGATCATGACGAAGGCCCGGGCCGAGGAGTTCGAGGAGACCCACGAGGCCGACTTCGCCTACGCCATCGACGACCTCGGCCGCTTCCGGGTCAACGTGATGCGTCAGCGCGGCGCCGTCGGAATCGTGATGCGGCGGGTCCAGAGCCGGATCCCGTCGTTCGAGGACCTGGGCCTCCCGGTGTCCGTCCGTCGACTTACGGAGCATCAGCGCGGTCTCGTGCTCGTCACCGGTCCGACCGGGTCGGGCAAGACCACGACGCTCGGCGCCATGATCGACCACATCAACGAGACGTACGAGAAGCACATCGTGACGATCGAGGATCCGATCGAGATCCTGCACCACGACAAGCGCTCGATCGTCAACCAGCGTGAGGTCGGGGCCGACACGTCCGACTTCCAGGCTGCGCTGAAGCGGGTACTGCGGCAGGATCCCGACGTGATCCTGGTCGGCGAGATGCGCGACTCCGAAACGGTGCGCACGGCGCTTGCCGCGGCCGAGACCGGCCACCTCGTGTTCTCGACTCTCCACACGATCAGCGCCACCGACGCGATCAACCGCATCATCGACTTCTTCCCGCCCCACGAGCAGCGTCAGACCCGCATGTCACTCGCCGCTTCGCTTCGCGGCATCGTCAGTCAGCGGCTCGTCGAGCGGCGGGGTGGCGGTCGGGCCGCCGCGGTCGAGGTATTGGTCGCAACCGGGCGGGTCTTCGACAAGATCGTTCGGCCCGAAGAGACCCACGAGATCGAGGAGTTGATCGCCGAGGGCTCGTATTACGGCATGCAGACCTTCGACCAGCACCTCCTCGCTCTCTACCGCGAGGGGGCGATCGAGTTGCGGGACGCGCTGGCCGCCTCCACGAACCCGCACGACCTGCGTCTCCAGATCGAGCACCACACGCTCGCCGAAGCGTCGGCCCCGGCTCCGACGCAGTAGGCGTCGCCCGCTCCGGCACTGTCGCCCGCGCGGTGGCGACGGAACCGCGAGAATGGACGGTCGTGAGCGCCGTTCCCCCCCGGCTCGCCCGGTTCTTCGAACCGGGGGCCCCGACCCAGGAGTTGGCGGCGCGCCTTGCCGCCGCCGGGCACCGGGCCTACCTCGTGGGCGGAAGCGTGCGCGACGCACTCCTCGATCGTGAGATCGTCGACGTCGACATCACCACCGGCGCCCGACCCGACGAGATCGAAGCGGCGGTCGCGGGGTGGGCCGACGCGGTGTGGTTGCAGGGCCGGGAGTTCGGCACCATCGGTTGTGCGAAGGGTGACGAGCGCTTCGAGGTCACGACCTTCCGGGCCGACGTGTACCGGGACGACAGCCGCAAGCCCGAGGTCAGTTTCTCCGACGACGTAGAGAGCGACCTCTGGCGGCGCGACTTCACCGTCAACGCCTTGGCGCTCGCGCTCGACGAGCCGGTGCTCGTCGACCCGACGGGCGGGGTCGGCGACCTGGCCGCCCGGCGGCTGCGCACGCCTCGGTCGCCGGCTGAGTCGTTCGGCGACGATCCGCTGCGAATGTTGCGCGCGGCCCGGTTCACGGCAACGCTCGGTTTCCTCCCCGACGGCGATCTGGTGGCGGCGATCACCGAGATGCACGAACGCCTCGCGATCGTGAGCGCCGAACGCATTCGCGACGAGTTGGCGAAACTCCTGGTTGCCGACGACCCGACCCCGGGCCTGTGGCTCGTGGCCCGCACGGGTCTCGCCGAAGAGTTCCTTCCCGAACTCGGCGCGATGGAACTCGAGCAGGATCCGATCCACCGCCACAAGGACGTGCTCGCCCACACGATCGCCGTTGTGGCCAACACCTCGCCCACCTTGCGGCTTCGGCTCTCGGCGCTCATGCACGACGTCGGCAAGCCCCGGACCCGCGGGTTCGGTCCGCAGGGCGTGACCTTCCATCACCACGAGGTGGTCGGGGCCCGTATGACCCGGGAGCGACTGCGGGCTCTGAAGTTCGCGAACGAGATGGTCGAGGACGTGACTCGCCTCGTCGAGCTGCACCTGCGGTTCCACACGTACCGCATGGGCTGGACCGACAGCGCCGTTCGTCGCTACGTACGCGACGCGGGCCCGCTCCTCGATGATCTCAACGAACTGACCCGCTGCGACTGCACGACCCGCAACAAGCGCAAGGCGGCCGAGTTGGCCCGGCGCATGGACGAGCTCGAGGAGCGAATTCGCGAGCTGCAGGCCCAGGAAGAACTGGCGAGCATCCGACCCGCGCTCGACGGCCGGGCCGTGATGGAGCACCTCGGGCTGGCCCCCGGCCCGGAGGTCGGTCGGGCGTTGGCGTTCCTGCTCGAACTGCGGCTCGACGAGGGCCCGATGGCCGAGGCCGAGGCCTATGCCCGCCTCGACGCGTGGGCGGTGGAGCAGGGTCTCCGGGCCGTCGACCCGTCGGCTTAGACGCCTTCCTTGCGGGCCCGCCACACCACCGTGGTCGGGAGCGCCGGCCCCGGGTCGTCGGAGCGGAGCGGCTCGGGCTCGAGCAGTACTTCGGTGCGATAGCCCGCTCGGTGGAGCGATGCGAAGACCGCGGCGATCGAGCGGGGGATCACGGAGATCTCCTCGCCGTCGCGTCGGACCGAGCAGGGGGAACCGTCGAACCAGGAGCGTCGGACTTCGCGGGTGCCGAGCGGGAGCGCACCCGGCTCGGTCGCGTCGCGGCCCACGGTCAGCGCGACCGGGTGGTCGAACGAGAAGACGAAGGGCGCGCCCGGTCGCAGCACCCGGTGGACCTGGCGGAGCAGCCGGTCGAGGTCGTCGACCTCGCCGATGAGCCCGGTCGCCAGGGCCAGGTCGATCGAGTCGGCCCGAAGGAAGGCGAGGTCGCTCGCGTCGCTCTGGTGCCACTCGACCCGGACCTCGGCCGTATCGGCGAGGCGACGGGCTGCGGCGAGCTGACCGGCCGATGCGTCGACCGCGATGACGTGTGCGCCGCGGGCGGCGAGTGCGACGGCATTCTCGCCCGCCCCGCAGCCCAGGTCGAGGACTCGCTTGCCGGTGACGTCACCGCACAGGCGGAGGTCGTCGTCGGCGGGCAGGTCGGCCCCGAAGGCGACGGTCGTGGGGATGGGGGGCAGCGGGCGGTTGGCCGCGATTCGGTCCCAGGCCTCGGTATTCACACTCGCATCATGCCCGCTCAGGTGCCGTCGGCGAAGTCTTCGACCATGCGGTGCGCTTCGTCGTCGTGGTACTGCACCGGCGGCGACTTCATGAAGTACGCCGACGGGCCGAGGAGCGGGCCGCCGATTCCCCGGTCGAGGGCGATCTTGGCGCAGCGCACGGCGTCGATGATGACCCCGGCCGAGTTGGGCGAGTCCCAGACCTCGAGCTTGAGCTCCACGTTGAGGGGCACGTCGCCGAAGTTGCGGCCCTCGAGCCGGATGTAGGCCCACTTCCGGTCGTTGAGCCAGGGCACGTGGTCGGACGGGCCGATGTGCACGTGTTCGGAGCTGATGCCCTGGTCGATCTGGCTGGTGACCGACTGGGTCTTGCTGATCTTCTTCGACAGCAGGCGCTCGCGCTCCAACATGTTCTTGAAGTCCATGTTGCCGCCGAAGTTGAGCTGGTACGTGTTGTCGATCGCGAGACCGCGGTCCTCGAACAGGCGGGCGAGGAGGCGGTGGGTGATCGTGGCCCCGACCTGGCTCTTGATGTCGTCGCCGATGATGGGCACGCCGGCCTCGGTGAACTTGCGGGCCCACTCGGCGTCGCTGGCGATGAAGACCGGAATGGCGTTGACGAACGCGCAGCCGGCGTCGAGGGCGGCCTGGGCGTAGTAGCGCTGGGCGTCCTCGGAGCCGACCGGGAGGTAGCTCACGAGTACGTCGGCTCGAGCAGCCCGCAGTGACGCGGCGACGTCGACGGCCGGCGCCGGTGACTCCTCGACGACCTCTCGGTAGAACTGGCCGAGACCGTCGAAGGTCGGCCCCCGCTCCACGATCACGCCCAGGTCGGGGACCTCGGCGAACTTGATCGTGTTGTTGATGCTCGTGAAGATCGCCTTGCCGAGGTCGAGACCGACCTTGTCGGCGTCGACGTCGTAGGCGGCGACGAAGTCGACGTCGCCTACGTGGTAGCCGCCGAGCTCGACGTGCATCAGGCCCGGCACCCGCTCCGCGGGATCGGCGTCGGCGTAGAACTGGACTCCTTGCACGAGGCTGCTCGCGCAGTTGCCGATGCCGGCGATGGCGACGCGTACGCGGCGTCCGCTTCGGTTGGTGTCGAGGGTCATGCGGTTGCTCCTTCCGTCCGGTCTCCGGCCTGCTCGGCGCGTTCCTGCGCGATGAGGTCGTCGATCCATTCGATGTCGTGTCGGGTGGATGTCGCCCGGTGCTCGAGCAGCGAGCGGGTGTAGCGGTCGATCGTGCGAGCGCCGGCGGGTCGGCGCTTGGCCGAGGCGAGGCGCTCGGTGAGCTGGGCCCGGCGGCGCTCCAGGAATGCGAGGCGCTCCTCGGCCGGTAGGTAGCCGCAGAACGAGAGCTTGAGAGCGAAGCCCCGCTCGTCGTCGGCGGGTTCGGCCGAGAGCAGGTCGGAGAAGCGGGCCCGGCCCTCTTCGGTGATGCGGTACTCCTTGCGCGTGCGCCGACCGGGGCGGGTCCGGCGGCGCAGGCGGGCGGCGGCGAGGTCGCCGCTCAGTGATCCGGTCGACACGGGCGGGGCGGAGGGCTCACCGTCGGCGTCGATCACCTCGACCGCGCCGGTGCGCTCCAATCGGCGCAGCGCCGGGTAGAGGGAGCCGAAGGAGATGCCCCACAGGGGTCCGAGCGTTTCGGACAGGCGCTTGCGGAGGTCGTAGCCGTGGCACGGCTGCTCGGCGAGGAGGCCCAGCACGGCGAGGTCGAGCACGTGGTGAACGATACATCGAATCGATATATCGATGCAAGGACTCGACGCAATCCGGCGGTGGCACGCCGAGGCAGGGTCGGGCCCGCCCGAGTTCGGCCGTTCGCCGGGCCGCACGCGCCGGGGGCCGGCCGTACACTCGCCGCCGATGGGTCGCGTCACCGACTACGCCCTCGCCCGGCGAGCGGTTCTGCGCGATCTGCGCAAGGGGACGCTCACCCGGCTCGACGTGTGCGACGCCCACCCGGAGTTGGTGCGGGCGGCCCGATCGATCGGCCACGGTCTCGACGCCCGGTGCCCGGTCTGCGGTGAGCCCGACCTCCGGGTCGTCACCTACGTCTACGGCGACAAGCTCAAGGCCGCCAACGGTCGGGTGATCAGCACCGAGGCCGAGTTGGCCCGACTCGGCGCCGCCCACGACGAGTTCGCCTGCTACGACGTCGAGGTCTGCACGGCCTGCCGGTGGAACCACCTCCGGCGTCAGACCCTGCACGGCCGCCTGCACGCCGGCTGATCCCGGCTCCTGCCGCCCACCCTCGGGTCAGTCGGTCACGGCCTCGCACGGGTACTGGGTCGCGCACGGGATGCACCACCGCTCGGGCTCCGGAACGACCCGCTCCGACGGGGCCTGATCCCAGGTCTCGGGCACGACGTAGACCCGGCGTACGGGTACGAGAACGGGGTCGGCGAACCCGCAGTTGTCGCACCCCGACTCGGTCACCCGGCCATCTTGGCCGATACCCGGCGCCGCCGGTACCGTTTTCGATACCGCCGGGAGCCGAACGGGCCCCGGACGGCGAAGGAGCCCGGATGTCAGCGACACCTGCGCCGACCGACCGCGTCACTGCGCCGCAGATCGCCCGCCACAAGGGCGGCGAGCCGTTGGTCGTCATCACCGCCTACGACGCCCCGACCGCCCGTACGGTCGATGCCGCGGGCGCCGACATGATCCTGGTGGGCGACTCGGTCGCCATGGTCGTGCTCGGCCACGACGACACCCTCCAGGTGACCATCGACGACATGGCCCACCACGTCGCCGCCGTCGCCCGGGCGAAACCGCGGGCGCTCGTGATCGGCGATCTGCCCTGGCTCAGTTACCACGTGAGCATCGAGGAAACGGTGCGCAACGCGGCGCGCCTGATCCGGGCCGGAGCGGGCGCGGTGAAGCTGGAGGGCGGCCGCAAGCGACTCCCGGTGGTTCGGGCCCTGCTCGACGCCGAGATCCCGGTCATGGGTCACCTCGGAATGACCCCGCAGTCGGTGCACGCCCTCGGCGGTTTCCGGGTGCAGGGAAAGGACCTGGAGGCGGCCCGCGAGCTGGTCGAGGACGCTCGGGCGCTGGCCGAGGCGGGCTGCTTCGCGATCGTGTTGGAGTGCGTCCCCGACGGGGTCGCCCGGGCCGTGACCGAAGCGGTCGCCGTCCCGACGATCGGTATCGGCGCCGGTCGGCATTGCGACGGCCAGGTCATCGTCTGGCACGACGTGCTCGGGTTCTCGGGTCCGATCCGCAAGCCGAAGTTCGTGCGCGAGTACGCCGCGCTCGAGGGCGATGCGGCCGACGCGCTCCGGCGCTTCGGAGCCGACGTGCGGTCGGGCGCGTACCCGTCGAGCGCCGAGACCTACCACATGACCGACGGCATCGCCGAGAAACTCGGTCTCGACGAACCGGCGGGCGACGCGCCCGCCGACGCCGCGGTGGGGCCGGCGCGCGAACTTGCCCCGTAGTCGGCTCGGCGCGGTCGTCGTCGCTCTCGTCGTTGCGGCGATGGGTGGCGGAGCAACCTATGCACTCCTCCGCGACGACGGACCGGCCGCCTACCCGGCCGCGCTCCCCTTTGCCGAGGTGACGGCGGCCCGCGCGCCGTTCACCGGTTTCGGCGCGGCCCGGGTGGCCGTCGGCGACCGCTGCCGCGATCTCCTCGTTGCGGCCGATGGCGCGACCCGGGGCACCGGTTTGCGGCAGCGCACGACCACCGCTCCCTACGCCGGGATGCTGTTCGCCTTCCCGACCGATATCCGAGCCGGCTTCACGATGGCCCGGGTTCCCGTGCCCCTGACGATCACCTGGTTCGGCGCCGACGGCCATCCGGTCGACCGGGCCCGGATGGAACCCTGCCCGTCTGCGTCCGACGACGAATGTCCGGTTTACGAGAGTGATAGGGCGTTCCGGTACGCGCTCGAAGAGGTGGCGCCGGGCTCGATCGCGCCGGGCGCGCTCGGAAGTTGCTGACGGCGGTCGTAGCCTGACGGGCGTGCCCGATGTCGGTGCGGCCCGCCGCCGCGCCTCCCGTGGGTTGTTGTTGCCGACTGTTCTCGCCCTCGCGATCGTCGGGCCGACGCCGATCCTCGCCGACGTACCGGCTGGTGCCGTCGACTCGGCGACCGCCCCGACTGTCTTCGCGACCGTCGATGTGCGGGGTGGCTACGTGGCCTCGGGGGTCGGACTGCGCAACCGCGGTTCGGGAACGATCACGGTCACGGGTATCCCGGCCGGGGCGACGGTCAGTCGGGCGTTCCTCGTCTGGTCGATCCTCGGCGGGTCCACCCCGGGATCGGCCTTCCCGGTCGGAAAACTGAACGGCAAGGCGGTCACGGGCACGCTCGCGGGGTCGGGTCCGAGTCCCTGCTGGACGCCGTGGACCATCAAAGGGTTCGCCTACCGGGCCGACGTCACCTCGCTGGTCACGGGTAACGGCTCGTACGCGCTCTCGGGTTTCGCCTCGGGCCGCACCGACGGGGCCGACCCCTTCTTCTCGGCGGTGACCCCTCCCCTCGCCGAGGGCGCATCGCTCGTCGTCGTCT
>Ga0208783_10001495_pt1 | contig 13816 bp, 9 predicted proteins | sample DEB19_08_DNA_2_FD_184529 | JGI IMG/M metagenome (GOLD analysis project Ga0208783, IMG submission 184529) | Aqueous microbial communities from the Delaware River and Bay under freshwater to marine salinity gradient to study organic matter... | ecosystem: Environmental > Aquatic > Marine > Coastal... | reverse complement strand
TAAGGACGCGCAAGTCCAAGTCAACCAGCAAGCGCTGCGCTACGACACCGAAGCCGCCGAGCAGCAGTTGGAGAAGCTCCAAAAGGCGCAGGAAGTGACCGTCGCGACCGTGCAGCCGCTGCGGGTGAACCTGCCCTTGCGCGGCCAGCGCCACGTCTTCACCCAAGTCCTCCAGACCGAGGTCAACAAGCCCATGACCGTCGAGTTCGCCGCACGCAACCTGAAAGCCGGCGGCTGGATCAAGCCCATCGCGCTGACGCTCGTCGCCTTCCTCGGCTTGTGGATTGCCGTGGCCGTCTTCGCGCAACGCCGGACGGCGTGATCCCGTTCCCGTAGGAGACGACGTGAGGAGTCTCACTTGTCTCCGATTGAGCCCGAACGCTGAAGTTGGGCCCGCGAAACACGCCAAACAAACGAAAGGGAGAGGTGTTGTGCAAAGGGTCCGATGCACAAAACCAAACCGTTGGAGCCGATCAGGAAGTCCCTGACTTTCGCGTCCTTTCGCGTGTTTCGCGGGCTCCACTTCGGTTTTCGGGTTGAGTCGGAATACCAATCAGAGACTCCTCGCGTCGTCTCCTAAGAGGCTCACTGTCACCGCTGACATCCCGGACAGAAAAACGTGCTCCGCGCCGCCTGCACGAGGCGCTGGATGGGCGCGGCACACTTCACACACGGCTGGCCCGCACGGTCATACACCCGCAGCCGCTCCTGATAGAACTGCGATTGGCCCTCCACCGCGCCGTAGTAAAACAGCCCGTCGCGCTTTCCTCCGCCCGCGAAGTCCAACGGTATCGTGCTGCCGCATTCGATGGCCTCCGCCAGCACCTCACGAATCGCCGCGTGCAGCCGCGCGACCTCCGCCGCCTTCACCCGCCGCGCCGCGCGCTTTGGTGAAATGCCCGCGCGGAAGAGCGCCTCGCTCGCGTAGATGTTCCCGATGCCCGCGACCAGCGACTGGTCGAGCAGCTTCACCTTGATGGCCTGTGCCGAGCGGCGCAGCGCGTCGGTGAAGGCCCCGACAGAAAACGCCGCGTCCCACGGCTCGGGTCCGAGCGCACGCACCGCCGCATCCTCCAGTGTGAACCGCCCGAACTGTCGCGGGTCTTCATACACGAAGTTGCACGCCCCGAGTCCCAGCACCACCACCGCGTGCTTCGGCAACGGCGCGGCTTTCGGCTGGAGAAACATCCGTCCCGTCATGCCCAGGTGCCCGGTGACGGTCACTTCCCCTGCCCTGCCCTTCCGCCGGAGCGTGAACACCAGATACTTCCCCCGGCGTGCCAGTCCGAGAAACTTCGCTCCAGTCAGGGCCGCCCCCAACGCGCGCTCAGACGTGGGCCGCAGCACCTTGGCCTTCCGCACCGTGACCCCACGCACCACCTTGCCCCGCAGCAGCGGCGCAAGATGACGCACAAGCACTTCGACTTCGGGCAGTTCCGGCACGACGCGAAGCCTGCCCGGAAAACCCACCGGCTCCAACCCTCGAAACGCATTCCCCGCGCAGGCAGCGGTGGCTTCCGTTGTCAGGCAAATGCCTGACAAGCTTGTCAGGCTTTTTCCGTCTTGGACGCCACCGTGCCTCACGTAAAAAATCACCCCCGTCGCCTCCAGCTTGGAACGTTCCGGGAATGGCCGGGATGAGGACGGAGGCGGACCGGAGTTGCCAATCAATCCATGTCCAGCCGCCACATCGCCAACGCCGCGCCCACCGCCCAGGATTACTGGCGGCGGCTGGCGGAGCGATCAGGCTGGAAGGTCAGCACCGCCGCGCAGCTCCTCGGCATCTCCGTGCGCCAGGTTGAACGCCTTGGCCAGGAACAGTTGGGGGCCGCGCCGCACGACTGGTTTCACTCCGAACGCATGACCGCCGCCAGCCAGCTCCTTGCCGCCGGCCAGTCCGTCAAGCGCGTCGCCGCCCAGCTCGGCTACACCCAGCCCGCCAACTTCAGCCGTGACTTCAAGCGCCACCACGGCCGCCCCGCCCGCTCGTTCACGCCCCGCCTCATTGGCCCGCCCCCGCCAGCGTTGGACACCTCCGGCTCCTCGCAAGCCCGCGAATGATCCCCGCCGCTCACACCCGCCTCCCGCTCCTCCGCATCCTGCCGCTCGCAATCCAGAGCGCCACCTCACGCACAGGTCACCCGAGACGAACAGCCCAGCGGTGGCTGGCGGTGTTCGCCCTCTACCCGTGAATGAAGCCCTCCCTGCCGTGTGCCATACCAACTCCCCATGAACCTCCCGTGCTGGAGCGCGGACGCCCACGGCCGCAGCCCGCTGATCCGGACGTGGGCCTCCGGGCTCCAAAGCCTCCGCGCTTCAAGGGCCAAAATCGCGGGTCGTGGGGACCGCCGGTGCCCCCCCGCAGATTCAGGGAAGCCCCAGATGGAATGCCTCTCAATCTCGCTGGCCTCCCTGAATCTGCGGGAAATGCTCGGCGCTTCATGGCCCCAATGCGCGGTTGTCGGACCGTGGCGGCTCCCCCTGAACCTCCCGTGCTGGAGCGCGGACGCCCACGGCCGCAGCCCACTGATCCGGACGTGGGCCTCCGGGCTCCAAAGCTGCGGCGCTTCAAGGGCTGAAATCGCCGCCGTTGGCGGGCCGTGGCTTCTCTCCCAGCGGGAGAGAACCCACGGTTCCCAAACTCCCGCCCTTGCAGCCCCTGAACCCAAGCAAGGGCGCCCCAAAGATTCAGGAAAGACAAAGATTCTGAGCTTGGTAATCTTTGTCTTTCCCGAATCTTTGGGGACTGCTTCGGGAGGTTCATGGGTAGCCGCCACGGCCCGAAAGCCGCGCATTGGGACCCTGAACCTGAGCGCCGTGAGGGGGACACTCCTGTCCCGCATGAGCGCGCCCTTGGATCCTTTCGGCGGTTAGACAAAGGGGACAAGAGTGTCCCTTCCACGGGCGGTTCATGGGTAGGGCCGAGGTGAGGGCGAGTCGCGCGCCGGTCAAACCGCCCGCGTTCGACCAAACTATTTCAGCCGCTGGTATCAGCCCGGCATCGCCCCGGGCTGCCTTGGCGGACTTCGCGGACTTCGCGTGAGCCCACGGCGGCTTGCCGGATCAGTGCAACGTCTTGATGGCCTGCGCCCGCGAAACACGCCAAACCCACGAACGAGAACAGGGTTGAGCCAAGGGCCGATGCATCCAACCAACCCGTTGGATCCGATCCGCAAGTTCCAGACCTTCGCGTCCTTTCTCATGTTTCGCGGGCTCCCCTGCGGTATTCGGATCCACCGCAAGTCATACCCCCAGCCCAACCCAGCTTTGCGCTTCCTTGCGCCCTTTTGTGGCAAACCCTGGGCAACCCAAGCCCGGCCATGTCGCGTTTTGATACTTTATGTCGTGTTTTGATACTTTTTGTCGCGTTTTGATACTTCATTTTCCTTTTTCCACCCTTGCCCATGCCTAAAATCGGGGTTGCCAAAAGCAATTCCCGACCATGCACCGCGACGCATTCTCCGGCCCTTTGCGGGACGAGTCTTGCCTTCGGACCCCGAAGGCCGGCGCTGCGGATGCCACTGTCTGGCGGCCATTCTCCTTCCCATCTGACGCTCCCTCGGCGGGGAGTGACCAGCCTGAATCCCCCTGCTCCCACTGTCAGTCCCCGGGTCTAAATAGCGCGTCCCCGGGTTCCGATAGCCCGTTGCCGGTCCTGACTGACCTTAAAAACAGTCAGCACCCGGTTATCCCAACCCAGACACGCGCTATCCATACCCGGCGATGCCTTATCGGAACCCGGAGACATGCTATCAGCACCCAGCGACGCCTTATCCACACCCGGCGACGTGCTATCGGAACCCGGCGATGTATTGTCAGAACCCGGGACTGCCCTATCAACACTCAGCGGCCGGCTAATCTCCTTCAGCGGAACCGGTTCCACGGCAGGCCCTTGCCACTGCCGGCCGGGCGAACCTTCCCGCCGGCCCAGAAGCCATTGCTTGCGACTTCCTCGGTTCAACTCTCAACCATCAACTCTCAACCGCTTACCTGAGTTATGCCTGAGCCCACCCCCACCCCCGTCCCGCACCCGCGCCCGACTCTGGCGTGCCCCCGAAAAAGCGCACCCGTGGCGCCGTGAACAAGGCCTTCATCCAGGCCTTGGACAAAGCCGAGCAGATCACCCTCGCCGCGCAGAAGACCGCCCACGCCACCGCCCTGGCCACCCGCGACATCACCGCCGAGTTCGTCACCACCCTTCAGGACGACATCAAAACCGCCCGCAACGAGATCGCCAATTACGTGGAGTCGGTGGAGAAGGCGGCGGATTCGTTGCGTGATTACATCGCTTCCAACTCGCTAGGGACGGGCTCCTTTTTTGCAGACTTCTTCAAGTCCTTTGGAAAAGGACTGATCAGCGGAGCCATCAATGTCAGCAGCGGCAAGGGGACAGATATGTCCGAAGCTAAAGATTCTCTCAAAGCCTTGCGCGATTCGGTCCTGTCCTCGCTCAAGGACGAGTTGGCCTCGGGCAAAGACACACTGAAGAATGCCTTGCATGACACGGCGACGAGTTTCTTGGAACAAGCCATCACCAAGGCAACCGAAGCGGCCAAGCGGGCGGTGGATGATCTCACGAAAACCAAGAACAAAGCCGTTGAAGAAACCGCCAACTAATTGAAAGGAGCCTCTGTTTATGCCCCGTGTTCCGCTGGATTATGACATCATCAATGAAGACCTGCCACCCGACGTCAAGGACATCGTCCGCAATGTCTCCGCAAATGTGGACGCCGCCGTGGACAAGGTGGTGAAGGAGTTCTCCGACCACATGGATGAGGTGCTCAAGGCATTTGAATCCAAACAATATGGCCCTGAGCTTGAGAAGAAGTTCAAAGAGATTGAGGACGGGGTAGCCAAGGACTATGAAGAGGTCCAAAACAGCCTCAAAGATCTCAAAGATGCAGCGGATGCAGCGGCCAAGGCATCCAATGACGCTGCGGCCACAGTCGCTGGCCTGAAGGATAAGATCAGCGATATGATCAAAGCCCAAACTGAGCTTCAGACCAAGCTAACTGAGTTCCGAGGCAAAGTTCAGCGCGCGGGAACACTCGCTGGACAGGCGGTGGCGACAACTGTCTATCGAGCGATTAAAGGCGGCTTCTAGTATGCGCTTTGGGGGTTGGCTTAAGGAAATGAGATGGCATTGGCATGGCTGATGCCATCCGATGTTCTACGCCCCACCTCCTCGGTGAAGTGGATTATTCGGGCGCGCACCGGTTCGCACCAGATGGGGATACGGTGCATTTGCTCAGGCCGGTGTTGCTGGTGAACGGCGTTGCCACGCCGCCGGAGGAGGGGAAGTTCGCGGTGTGGGTCACGGGGGCAACCAAGGCCAGAATCATCGAGGTGAAACAGACGGCGCAGGCGGTGCCGTATGTCACGGTGCGGCTGGAGGGCGTTGACGCGCCGGAGGAACATTACGAGGCGACGGCGTTCACGCAGAAAACGAAGGGCGTCACGCGGAGTTTCCCCAAGCGCGCGAACCGGAAGGGGGAATTCGCCCAGCCGCAGTGGAAGGCGGCCACGGATTATCTCATCGGCACGCTGCAACACGCCGGTCATGCGCTGGTGCAACTGGATCGTGAGGTGACGGATCGTTATGGCCGGGTGCTGGGATACGTTTATGCCAGCGATGCGCAGGGGACACGCGGGGAATTCGTGTCGCGGGAACTGCTCGCGCGCGGGCTGGCCTTCCCTTTCTTGTTTGAATCGGCAGGCGACTTCATCCCGGACTTCCTCGGCGCGGCGATGGCGGCGCGGGCGAGGAAATGGGGCGTGTGGGCCAGATACACGGATCGGCCACAGGCGGTGAGCAGCAGCCTGTGGCCCAAGCCAGCCAGCTACAAGTCGCTGGAGCCGGTGGCGCAGCTCAAAGCACGGCTCAACCTGCCCATGGTCTTCCGCCGCATCGTGGATGCGTATCAACTCCAGGGGCTGTCGCTCCGCGAGGCGTTGCGGAAGTATGACGCGATTGATTTCGGGACGGGGAAGGTCTTCGCGGGAGACAAGTATTGGAAGGTGCCGGTGGAGCGCCGCATCTGGGCACCGGCGAGATACAACTGAGGCGGGCGGGTGGACAAGAAGGAGGACGGCGGATGGAGATTGCCGACGTCCGCGCCCAAAACTGGCGGGCGTCGCGTTGGACGTTCAGCCAGGCACCACCCGCACCATCCGGCAGCCGGGCAAACTTTCCTTCATGCGGGACGCCCTGTCGTGCGTCCAAGCGCGCGTTCATTAAGTCACTTGATCTGCATGATGCGAAGAATCTCGATGGTGGCCGCCGTTGGTTTGGCCTGGTCCGTGGCGGCGGTTGGTGCCTTTGCGGCCACCACGTCCAGTCCCGAGGAGGTGGCCTTTTTCGAGCAGAAGATCCGGCCGGTCCTGCTCTCCGCCTGTTACGAGTGCCACTCAGCGGAGGCGAAGGCGAAGGGCAAGTTGAAGGGAGGGCTCTTCCTCGACACCCGCGCCGCGTTGCTCACGGGCGGCGACGAAGGCCCGGCGCTAGTGCCCGGCAAGCCGGACGACAGCCTGCTCATCAAGGCGCTGCGCTGGGCGCGCGAAGACCTGCACATGCCGCCCAAGAAGAAGCTCCCGCCGGAGGTCATCGCGGACTTCGAGAAATGGATCGCGATGGGCGCGCCGGACCCGCGCACAGGCGAGGTGGCCAAGGCGCGGCGCGAAATCAGCATTCCGCAGGGCCGGGATTACTGGGCCTTCCGCCCGCTCAAGCCAGTGCCGGTGCCCACCGTGAAGAACGCCGCGTGGGCGAAGACGCCGGTGGACCGGTTCATCCTGGCCCAGCAGGAGAAGGCCGGCGTCACCCCCAGCCGGCCGATTGGGGGCGAGCAGTTGCTGCGGCGCGTGACGTTTGATCTCACCGGGTTGCCACCGAAGCCCGAAGAAGTCGCCGCCTTTGCGGCGGATACCTCACCGCAGGCACTGGCCAGCGTGGTGAACGCAGCGCTGGCGAAGTCCGCGTATGGTGAGCGGTGGGGCCGGCATTGGCTGGACATCGTGCGGTTCGCGGAGAGCGGCGGGTATGAGTTCGACGGGTTCCGGCCCGGAGCCTACCACTACCGGGACTGGGTGATTCGCGCGCTCAACGACGGGATGCCCTACGATCAGTTCATCCGCTGGCAACTCGCAGGCGACAAGCTCCGGCCCGACTCGGTCGAGGGCGCGAGCGCGACGGGATTCCTCGTGGCTGGACCTTATCCCGGGCAAATCACCGCGAAGACCATCGAACGCATCCGCTATGACCAGCTTGATGACATGGTCTCGACCATCGGCAGCGGCTTCCTCGGCCTCACCCTCGGCTGCGTGCGCTGCCACGAGCACAAATACGATCCGATTCCGCAGGCGGACTATTACGGCATCGCCGCCGCGCTGGCGCGCACGGTGCATGGCGAGCTGAAGATTGACCGGCAGCACGAGGAGACGCAGCGCAAGCTCGCGGCGCACAAGCTCGCGGGCGAGCCGTTGCTGGCCGCGCTCAAGCGGTTTGAATCGGATGAGTTTCCGGCGCGCTTCGCGAAGTTTCTGGCCACAGAGGCCGCGTCACCGACGAACTCCGCGCCTTGGCAGATGTGCGACGTGACCTCCGCCACCGCCACATCGGCGGCGCTCGTCATCGCGCGCGACAGCTCGGTGCGCTACGTGAGCAACAAGGCGAAGGACGACACCTACACCGTGAAGGCCGTGACGTATCAGCGCGGTCTGCGCGCGTTCCGCCTGGACGCCCTGGCGGACGACGCCTCGCCCGCGAAAGGGCCGGGCCTGTCCGAGAACGGCAACTTCGTCCTGAGCGAGCTCAAGGTCACCGCCCGCCCGCTGGACCCGAAGTCCAAGGCCAAGCCCGTCACGGCCAAGCTCAAGGGCACGGCCGCCACGTTTGAGCAGAAGAACTATCCGCTCGCCGCCGTCACGGACAACAAGCGGGGCTCGGGCTGGGCCGTCGCGCCGGAGTTTGGCAAGGACCACGCGGCCGTCTTCGAAATCGAGAGTGAGCCGATTGGTTTCGAGGGTGGCACGGAACTGGAATTTCAGCTCATCTTCAAGGGCTTCTTCGGCTTGGGCAAACTGCGCCTGGGCTTCAGCAATGGGGAATCGCCCGCCGCCCTGGCCGATGCGCAGGTGGAGCAGGCGGCCCGCGAGCTGCACCTCACGCTAGCAGCGACCGGCGGCGCACTCAACGCCACCAACCAGACCGCGCTCTTCCGCTGGTTCACGCGCTTTGATGCCGAGGCCGAGCGGCTACAAGCCGCCGTCCGCGACCACGACACGAAGACGCCGAAGCCTGATTTGGTCGCCGTCTATTCCACCAAGGCCGGAGGGCAGGACGTTCACCTGCTGCGGCGCGGCGAGGTGGACAGCAAAGTGTCCAAGGCGAATCCGAACTACCTTCAAGTGCTCAACACCGCCGCTGAAGGAGAGAAGCGCTGGCTCCCGAAACCCGAGGCCGATCCGCGCGTTGCGCTGGGAGACTGGCTGACAGATGCCGAACACGGCGCGGGCAGTCTGCTCGCCCGCGTGATGGTCAACCGCCTCTGGCACCACCACTTCGGGCGCGGTCTGGTCGCAACGCCGAACGACTTCGGCGTGCAGGGCAAGCCCCCCACGCATCCCGAGTTGCTCGACTGGCTGGCGGGCGAGTTCGTGCGCGGTGGCTGGCAGCTCAAGCCCCTGCACCAGCTCATCACGGCCAGCGCGGTCTACCAGCAAGGCGCGGAACTCAAGCCGGCGAATTTGAAGGCGGACCCGGAGAACAAGCTTTGGTGGCATCGCTCCGCCCGGCGGCTGGAAGCCGAGGCGATTCGCGACGCGCTGTTGAGCGTGGGCGGCAAGCTGGAGGACAAGCTCTACGGTCCGAGCGAGACGAATTACGAGTCGCCGCGCCGCAGTGTTTACCTGCGCGTCAAGCGTAGCGAACTCATCCCGTTCCTCACGCTGTTCGACGCCCCCGAACCGGCGGCGAGTGTGGGCGAGCGCGGTGCGACCACGTTGCCCACCCAGGCGCTGGCGATGATGAACTCGACCTTCGTCCGCGACATCGCCGACCGGCTCACGAAACGCGTGCTGAAGCCTGACATGGAACCGGCCACCGCCATCACCGAGGCCAGCCGCATCGCCCTGGGCCGTGCGCCGACCGCCACCGAGCTGGCCAGGCTGGTGAAGTTCTTCGAGCAACAGCGCGAACTGCTGGGCCCGCCGGCCACGGACGCGAAAGCCACCGCCGCGCAAACCAACCGCGCCCTCACCGAAACCAGCCTCGTCCTGCTCTGCATGAACGAGTTCATCTACGTGGATTGATTTATGTTCGGCCAATACGCCCCCAACGAACTCGCCCTTCCCTCGCGTCGCCGCTTCCTCCAGCGATCCGGCCTCGGCCTCGGTTCCGTCGCGCTGGGCACGCTGCTGCATGAGCAGTCACGTGGCATCGCCGCGCCGGTGAACCCGCTGGCCGCCCGCCCGCCGCTCTTTGCCGCCCGCGCCAAGCGCATCGTGTGGTTGTTCATGACCGGCGCGCCGTCGCAGGTGGACACCTGGGATTACAAGCCCGAGCTGCAAAAGCGCAGCGGTGAAGCGCTCCCCGGCAGCGATCCCAAGACCGGCTTCTTCACCACGAGCGGGAAGATTCTCAAATCCCCGTTCGGCTGGAATCAGCATGGCCGCTCGGGCGCCTGGGTCTCGGACATCTTTCCGCATCTCTCACACCATGTGGATGACATGGCGTTCATCCACTCAATGCACCTGCGCGCGAACAACCACGCGCCCGCCTCGATGGAGCTCATGTGCGGCGTGGACCGTCCCGGCCTGCCCAGCGCTGGCGCGTGGGTCACTTATGGACTCGGCGCGGACAACCAGAACCTCCCCGCCTTCGTCGTGCTGCACGAGACGCGTCCGCGCGGCGACGACCAGATTTGGAGCGCGGGTTTCCTGCCCAAGACCTATCAGGCGCTCACGCTCGACGCGCGGCGGCGCGAGGTGATTGACAATCTCGCCCGCGCCAAGGACGAGTCCGAACCCCAGCAACGCGCGACGCTCGACTTGCTGGGCGCGCTCAACCGTGACCACGCCCAGGCGCGCCCGACACAGGCCGACTTGCTTTCGCGCATCAACTCCTTCGAGCTGGCCTATCGCATGCAGATGGCCGCGCCCGAGGCGATGAACATCGAGAACGAATCCGCCGCCACGCGCCAGCTCTACGGCCTCGACCAGAAGGAATCGGAGACCTTCGGCCGCCAGTGTCTCATCGCGCGGCGCCTGCTCGAACGCGGGGTGCGTTTTGTGCAAATCTTCGCCGGCAAGGGGGCCAAGGAAGATGGCAGTGTCAACGACGTGCCCTGGGACGGACACAACAACATTGAGAAGAATCACCGTTCCTGCGCCGCCGCCACGGACCAGCCCGCCGCCGCGCTGCTCGCCGACCTCAAGGCGCGCGGGATGCTGCACGACACGCTGGTGGTGTGGGGCGGCGAGTTCGGACGCACGAGTGATTCGCAGGGCAGCCTGGGCCGCGACCACAACCCCAAGGGCTTCACCATCTGGATGGCCGGCGGCGGGGTGAAGGGCGGCGTCCACTACGGCAGCACCTGCGAGTTCGGCTACAAGGCCGTCGAGAACAAGGTGCACGGCAACGATCTGCACGCGACCATCCTGCACCTGCTGGGCATGGATCACGAGAAGCTGACCTACCGCCACAACGGCCGGGACTACCGGCTCACGGATGTCGGTGGGAATGTGATTCAAGAGCTGATCGCCTGAACCCACAGCGCCCGGCCAGCGGTCTTTCCACTGCGGCATTTACCGGCTGCGGACCCCGTGTCACTTTGCCGTCCGTCACTTTCCCCGCAGTCGTTTGTGGGGTGTCCCGATCTGGCTCATTTATGAAATTTGGAACCACTTGGTCTCGTGCCCTCGCCCTCGCAGGACTGCTGACAGCGGCACTTGGGGCAACCGCCGCGCAACCGAACACCAACGACCACTGGATCGTCCGGCTCGAAGATTACGGCCCCACGCGCACGCCGGCGGAAACGCAGAAAACCTGGGCCGCCGCGCGCGAAGCCTTGAAGGACAAGGCTGGCATCATTGTCGTCCCGGCCGCGGTGTGGTCCACGCTCAAGCCGGACTCGCTCCAATCACTGGTCCGCACGCCTCTGGCACCCGCGCAGACGAAGCAATGGCGGCAAGGGGCCGGCACCACCGTGCTCACCGCCGAACGCGAACGGACGCTGCTCGAAGTGCCGCCGCTCTCCGGCCTCAAGATTGACCGCCAGCTCCGGCTCAACGACGGCGACAGCGTCCCGCACTGGGGCACGCACCCGATGCTCCAGCTCGACAGCCGGCTCGTTTACGGCTCGGTGAGCTACCTGGACTGGATTCAGGCCCCGGTCGCCAAGGGCCCGGACCAGCGGTTCTACGTTCCCACCGTGCGCGGGCTGGTGCCGGGACAGTTCCTGAATGTTCACGGCCACTCCGGTTACGGTGGCGGCGTGATCCGCGCCTGCATCAAGTCGCTGGGCTATGACCCGGAAAAGCAGATGCATTACTTCGTCGCCGACACGGACATGGATCACCGCGCCGGGGCCATCGCGCACAACAAGAGCAACAACGGCATCCTGCACATGACGCAGACCAGCCACGCGGACAACCAGACCTACGACGTGAAGGTCATCCGCAACCAATACGCGCACGGCGACACCTACATCTACTACTGCGACTTCAACTACATGAGCAGCGTCCACTCGGCGGCGGGTGACGAGAACGGCAATTGTTACGCGGCCTTCATCCGCTCGATGGACAACAACTTCCGCGGCACCGTCGAGTCCGTGGACTGGGCGACCGCGAAGCTCGCCTTCGCCAACAGCGCGGCGAACGTGGACACGCTCGGCAACTCGCGTCCGCTCATCAACCTCAACCCCGAGAAGCACCTCACCGCCGGCAAGGTGTTCATCGTGCCGGGCCGCTCCGAGTTCGACGCGCCGGACGCGAAGATGTCCGTCTTTGAAGGCCAGGATTACTCCACCGGCCTGGTCAAGAACCCGGTCACCGGCACCACCGACCGCAAGTTCGGCGGCCTCATCCGGGGCGACAAAGACTGCGGCTGGGATCCCGGCGTGGTGGGCCGGTTCTTCGCCGTGAATGAAAAGTCCGAGAAGACGCCCAAGGGCAATTTCCGCTGGTATCTCATCACCAAGTTCACCGCGCATCCGGACGGCCGGAAGGACATTGAAATCCAGCGCTTCTGGTGGGGGGCCAAAAGCGCGGGCAGCCCGACGCTTTACCGCCCGGAGAACTACACCTGGGACGGACACCTCGCTCCGCTCAGCTACATCATCGCCCCGGGCACCTACGTGAACGACGTCTCCCGCGCAGTTCCGGGTGGCGACCGCGGCGGCCAGCGCGTGCTCGGCGTGGCGCCGCATTCGGCACAGGGGACCAAGCTCGACTTCGCTAAGGGCGACAAGATCGAGCAGGCCATCGGCCCCGACCCCTTCAAGCCGCAGGTCTTCCGCGCTTGGATGTGGGAGGATGTGCCGGGCCAGTTCCCCGCCGCCGTGCTCGATACCGCCAACAACGGCGCGGTGTCCCGCTACTCGGTCGTCAGCGTCCGCGGCGGTCCGGCGAACCTTGACGACCTGGGCAAGCGCCATGAGCCCAAACCCGCTTGGGACAACATCCTGGTGCAGGACAGCGCCGCCACCGTGGGATTCAACCTCAAGGCGGACTTCGCTAATGCGGCCATCCTCTTCCACCAGCCCAACCGTGAACAGCCAATCAAGTGGCACTACGGCCAGGCCACCAACGCACCCGACGAGGCGCCGAAGACCGGCATCACCCGCGCGGTGAGCACCCCGGCTGTCCCGGTGAAAGTGGCCTCGCTTACGGTGAGCCGCACGACCGGCGAGTTCCAATTCGCGGGCGGCGGCGTGCAAAGTGGCGGACCGGTCTCCAGCGTGGCCGGCCTCTCCGGCGATGCCCGCCCCGCGCGGAACCTGCGCGGCAAGAACGTGCCGGTGAAGGCCGGGGAAAAATCGGTCCGCGTCCGCTTACCCCAGGCCGAGGCAGACGGCGACTATGCGGTGTTCCTCGAACAATCCTGGATCGGTGCGCGCGCCATCAGTGACAAAGGGCCCGACGGCTTCACCGTGACTTTCGCCACCGCCGCCCCGGACAAGGCGACGCTGGACTGGATGCTGGTTCGCTGATCCCGCCTTCGGATGGCAGCCTCGACGCGGGCTGGGCGCGGGTGGATTTGAAATATCGGCAGGTGGGCTGGCACCATGGGCGGGCCGTTGCATTCCTCTGGGCAGGCCGCTTAAATCCGTCCGCCTAACCGACGTCCTTACCATGAAGCATCGTCTCCTTTACTCTTTGGCGCGCGCCAGCTTTGCGCTGCTGTTCGCCACCGCCGCCCTGTCCGCCGCCGAGCCGCTCCGCGTGTTCATCCGCGCGGGGCAGTCCAATCGCGGTCAGGAAGTCCACGCGCACCCGCGTTTCCTCGGCGAGTGGACGCAGCTTCTGACGCAGCGCGGCCTCAAGGTGGATGGAAGCATGGAGCTGCCCACGCCTGAGCAGCTTGCCAAGACGGACGTGCTCGTGATGTTCGCGCAGGACGGCGGAGCGTTCCCGAAGGGCCCGTTGCGCGATGGCTTCGAAGCCTTCCTGAAGCGTGGCGGCGGCGTGGTGGTGCTGCACACGGCGGCGGTGCCCACGCGCAGCATCGAGGACGGCTCGGACTACTGGAAGTCCGTCATCGGCGGCTCGTGGGTGCATGGGAAGACCAAGTGGCTGGAGGGCAAGATGTCCTTCTACT
>Ga0208783_10001494_pt1 | contig 13821 bp, 11 predicted proteins | sample DEB19_08_DNA_2_FD_184529 | JGI IMG/M metagenome (GOLD analysis project Ga0208783, IMG submission 184529) | Aqueous microbial communities from the Delaware River and Bay under freshwater to marine salinity gradient to study organic matter... | ecosystem: Environmental > Aquatic > Marine >... | reverse complement strand
GGCACGGGCGGTTGCGCCCCCGGCCGGCCCGGCGGCGCTTCGCCCTAGCGCAGGACCCAGCTCCGCGACGGGGGCGGCGGCGCCGGGCGGAAGTCCTCGGCATCCTCCGCGGCGCAGAGGGCGCAGGCCTCGCGTCGCACCTCCGCCGCGCCCGGTACGAGCCTGCGCATCGCGTGCTCGAGCGCGTGCGCGATGCGGTCGCGCGTGAGCGCGAAGACGTTCTCGTCCTGCCCGGCCGGATCGGCGATGTCGCCGCCCAGCCCGGCGAAGTCGCGCAGCGTGGACACCTCGAGTCCCGGCCGGGACTCGTCGCCGAGCTGGTCGCGCACCATGCGCACCTGTTCCGACGTCATGGTGAGGACGAGGTCCGCCTCGTCGAGCAGGTGGCGGTGGCCGCGCTTCAGGTCGCGGGCGACCGATTCGGGTTCGAGGTGGATGTCGACGTCGCGCAGCACGAGTCGCGTGTCGAGCGAGACGAGGCTGCCGTCGCGCGCATACGGCGCGATCCCGCCCGACGTGACGATCAGCGAGCCGAGCGGGACGGCGTGATCCTCGAGCAGTCGGCGCAGCAGGTGCTCCGCCATCACGCTGCGCGAGGTGTTGGCGTGGCAGACGAACAGGACGTGTCGGTAGGGGAGCAACGGAGTCGGGTGCCTCGAAGAGGAAGGCGGCGCGCGGGGGGCGGCGACGAACGCCGCCGCCCCCGGGCCGGCGCCGGGCGCGACCTCAGAGACCGCTGCCCATGACGTCCATCATGTTCTCCTTGGCGGTGATGCCCTTGGCGAGTTCCGCCTTGAGCGCCGCGCCGAGCTTCTCCGGCTCCCAGGTGCCGGGGTTCCGCACCTTGCCGACCGTGTGCCAGCCCTTCAGCAGGAACACGGTGCCGCCGCCGACGCGGAACACCTCGCCGTGGCAGTCGGCCGCGTCGTCGCTCGCGAGCCAGGTGACGAGCGGGGCGACGTTCTGGGGGCCCCACACGTCGAACTCGCCGGCCTTCACCTCGCCGCCCATGAGGCCCGCGGTCGACGGCGTCGCCTCGACCGTGAGGCGCGTGCGCGCGAGCGGCGCGATCGCGTTGGCGGTCACGCCGTAGCGGCGCATCTCGCCGTCGACGATGATCGCCATCGCGGCGACGGCCGCCTTGCAGGCGCCGTAGTTCGACTGGCCGACGTTGCCGAGCAGGCCCGCGTCGGACGCGGTGTTGATCACGCGGCCGTTCAGGTGGTTGCCCTTCTTGTGCTCCTCGCGCCAGTAGGCGCAGAGGTGGTGGGTCATGTTGTAGGTGCCCTTCAGGTGCACCGAGACGACCGCGTCCCAGGACTCCTCGTCCATGTTGAAGATCATGCGGTCGCGCAGGATGCCGGCGTTGTTGACCAGGATGTTGGCCTTGCCGAAGGTGTCGATCGCGCACTCGAGGATGCGCTTCGAGCCCTTGTGGTCGCTCACGCTGTCGCCGTTGGCGATCGCCTCGCCGCCCATCTTCTTGATCTCGGCGACGACGTCCTGGGCGGGCGTCGCGGTGGCCCCGCCGCTGCCGTCGAAGTGCGCGCCCAGGTCGTTCACGACGACCTTCGCGCCGTGCTTCGCCATGAGCAGCGCGTGTTCCCGGCCGATGCCGCGGCCTGCGCCGGTGATGATTGCGACCTTCCCTTCGAGCAGCATGAGACTCGCCTCCTGTCGGATCCGACCTTCGTGATGGACGTGGAATTCGGCGCCGGGCGCGGCGCGTTTCACGCGCGCCACGCCGGGCCGTGAACGGTTCGTTTACGCAAACCGGGGTCGATCCTGTCAAACCGGGGCTCGCCGCCCCGGCGCGACTCGCGACGTTCGGCGGCGGGCGTCGTGCCGGGCCCTGGGCCCGGGTTGGACGACGGGCGGGCGCTCCCCCGCGCGACCCTCAGCCGCCCGGCGGGTAGGCGCGCTCGAGGAACGGCGCGACCGCGACCAGGAACGCGTCGTTGCGGTCGCCCGCGACCTGGTGCCCCGCGCGGTCGACGACCGCCGCCTCGGCGTGCGGGATCGCGGCCTGCAGCTCGCGCACGCCGTCGTCGCTCAGCACGTCGCTCATCGCCCCGCGCACGACCAGCGTCGGGCAGGCGACGCGGTGCGCGTCCGCCGTGAGCTCCTCGGGCGTGAGCCCGCCGATGCGCGAGCGGTAGGGCTCGTCGCCCTCCTGCGCGGGCCGGCGGAAGTAGCGGTCGTAGTGCCACTCCCAGCGCCCGTCGGGTCGGCGACGCAGGTTGCGCTCGAGCGACTCGGGCCGGATCGAGTCCGGCGGACGGTTCGGGTTGTAGGCCCGCAGCGCGTCGACGACCTCGTCGAGCGACCCGAAGCTCTCGTGGCGGGTCATGAAGTCCCGGATCCTGCGCACGCCCTCGGTCTCGAGCCGCGGCGCCACGTCGACCAGCACGAGCGCGGCGCACAGGTCGGGCCGCCGCGCGGCGAGGTGCAGGCTGATCAGCCCGCCGAGCGAGAAGCCGAGCAGGGCCGCGCTCTCCCACCCGAGATGGCGCATCGCCGCGACGACGTCGGTCGAGAAGTCCGGCAGCGAGTAGGCCTCGCCGGGCGCCCACTCGCTGCGGCCGTGCCCGCGCAGGTCGAGCGCGACCACGTCCCAGCCGCGCTCGCCCAGGTGGGCGCAGCTCTCCTCCCAGGCGTGGCGGGTCTGCCCGCCGCCGTGCTGCACGAGGATCGGGCGCCCGCCGCCCCGCCAGCGCGAGAAGGCGATGCGGACGCCTTCGCCCGGCAGGAAGTCGTGCTCCTCGGCCGGCACGGGCCGCTCAGGCGACGACCGCCGCGCCCTCGACCTCGATCGCGAGCTTGTCGCCGGCGACCCCGACCTTCACGCGACCGCCCTCGACCAGCTTCCCGAACAGCACCTCGTCGGCGAGCGGCCGCTTGAGCTCCTGCTCGATGAGCCGCGCCATCGGTCGCGCTCCGTAGAGCTTGTCGAAGCCCTTCTCGGCGAGCCACGCCAGCGCCGCCTCGGAGAGCTCGATCGTCACGTTCTTCTCGGCGAGCTGCTTGCGGAGCAGGGCGAGGTTCTTGTCGACCACCCGCGCGATCGACACCGGGTCGAGCGGGTCGAAGACCACGGTCGCGTCGAGGCGGTTGCGGAACTCCGGGCTGAACGTCTTCTCGAGCGCCTTCTTCGCGTTGCCCACCGACTCGGGCGTCGTGAAGCCGATCGAGCTCGAGGTCATCTCCCGCGCGCCGGCGTTGGTCGTCAGGATCAGGACGACGTTGCGGAAGTCGGCCTTGCGGCCGGTGTTGTCGGTCAGCGTCGCGTGGTCCATCACCTGGAGCAGGATGTTGAAGAGGTCGGGGTGGGCCTTCTCGATCTCGTCGAGGACCACGACCGCGTGCGGGTTCTTGCGCACGGCGTCGGTGAGCAGGCCGCCCTGGTCGAAGCCCACGTAGCCCGGCGGGGCACCGATCAGCCGGGAGACGGTGTGCTTCTCCATGTACTCGCTCATGTCGAAGCGGATCAGCTCGACGCCCATGACGCGGGCGAGTTGCTTCGCGAGCTCGGTCTTGCCGACGCCGGTCGGGCCGGCGAAGAGGAACGAGCCCACCGGGCGCTCGGCGTGGCCGAGCCCGGAGCGCTGCAGCTTGATGACGCTCGCGAGCCGCTCGATCGCCTGGTCCTGCCCGAAGATGACGCTCTTCAGCTCGGGTTCGAGCCGCTCGAGCTGCTCGCGCGCCGACACCGACACGGTCTTCTCGGGGATGCGGGCGATCTTCGCGACCACGCGCTCGATCTCGGGCGTGCCGATCTCGCGCTTGCGGCGGTCCTCGGGCAGGATGCTGTCGGCGGCGCCCGCCTCGTCCATGACGTCGATCGCCTTGTCCGGCAGGTGGCGGTCGTTGATGTGCTTCGAGGCGAGCTCGGCCGCCGCGACCAGCGCCTCGTCCGTGTAGCGCACCCCGTGGTGCTCCTCGTAGCGCGAGCGGAGCCCCTTCAGGATCTCGACGGTCTCCTCGACCGTGGGCTCCTTCACGTCGATCTTCTGGAAGCGGCGCTCGAGCGCGCGGTCCTTCTCGAAGGAAGCCTTGTACTCCGGGTAGGTCGTGGCACCGATGCAGCGCAGCTCGCCGCTCGCGAGAGCGGGCTTGAGCAGGTTGGACGCGTCCATCGTGCCGCCGCTGGTCGCGCCCGCGCCGACCACCGTGTGGATCTCGTCGATGAAGAGGATCGCGCCGGGCTTCGCCTTCAGCGCCTTGATCACGGCCTTCAACCGCTCCTCGAACTGGCCGCGGAACTTCGTGCCCGCGATGAGTGCCCCCATGTCGAGGGCGAAGACGTGCGTCGCGCGGAGCGCCGGCGGCACCTGTCCCTCGTGGATCGCCCGGGCGAGTCCCTCGACGATCGCCGTCTTGCCGACGCCGGGCTCGCCGACGAACACCGGGTTGTTCTTGCGGCGGCGCGCGAGCACGTGGATCGTGCGCTCGAGCTCGGCCGCGCGGCCGACCAGCGGGTCGATGCGTCCCGCGGCCGCCTTGGCGACCAGGTCGGTCGTGAAGCTGCCGAGCGGGTCCTTGACCGGGCTGCCCTCGTCGTCGCCGGACGTCGCCTCGTCGGGGCGGTCGCCCGCGGACTCGTCGGAGGAGGACTCGGCGTCGCCGGGAGCGACCCCGCCGACGCCGTCGCCGTCGCCGTGCGAGACGTAACGGAGCGCGTCGAGCCGCGTCACCCCCTGCTGCTCGAGCAGGTAGACGGCCTGGCAGCTCGGCTCGCGCATCATCGCGATGACGATGCTCGGGGCGTCGATCTGGGTGCGCTCCGAGCTGATCGCGTGGAAGGCGGCCCGCTGCAGCACGCGCTGGATGCCGGGGGTCTCCTCGGGCGTCCGGGCGACGCCGGGCGGGAGCTGCTCGAGGGCCTCGCCGAGGAAGGACTCGAGACCCGCCCGCAGCGCGTCGCGATCGACGCCGAGGCCGTCGAGCATCCGCCGCGCGCTCGGGTTGTCGAGCAGTGCCAGCAGCAGGTGCTCGAGCGTCAGGTACTCGTGGCGGCGCTTGCGGGCCTCCTCGATGGCCTGTCGCAGGGAGGCCTGCAGGTCGGGGGTGATCGAAGGAGGGTTCACTCCGGCTCCATGGTGGTGAGAAGCGGGAACTCGTTCTGCTCCGCGAGTTCGCTCGTCTTTCGGACCTTGGCCTCGGCGACGTCGAAGGGATAGACGCCGGCGACGCCGACCCCGTTGTGGTGGACGTGCAGCATGATCTGCACGGCCTCGACCTCCGCCCGGTTGAACACCGTCTGGAGGACCCAGACGACGAACTCCCGCGTCGTGTAGTCGTCGTTGTGCAGCAGCACCCGGAACATGGGCGGCTGCTGGACCTTCTTGTCGGTGCGCGTTCGGGTGACGACGGAGACGTCGTCGTCGCGTGAGGGGTTCGCCATCCTCTTGACGAGGAAGCGTAGCGCGGGTCCCGGAGGCGCGCTAGGGGCGATCCTCCGCGCGCACGGGTCCCGGCCGGGTCTCCGGGCGACCCGTCGGAAGACGGTTCCGCGGGGGGCGGGCCTCGCCTCGACGGCGAGCCCGCCCGCTCCCGCGGAGCGTCAGCTGAAGGTTCGCCGCGTCCGGCTCACGACCAGGATCTCCCGGCCGTTCACCTTCACGCGGCGGCTGTCGGGGCTGCCCGACGGGGCGGGAGGCGCGAACTTCGTCCGCTCGGCCGCCAGCGCCACGCTCTCCCGGCTGCGATTCTCGCGCCAGGCCTTCAACTCCTTCTCGAGACTGGACTCCAGGCCACTCGCCACCGCCACCACCTCCTCGCGACGCCACCGGCCGCACCCGCGGTCGCGGGGCCGTCGCGTCTTCCGGGGAGCTCCTCCCCGGCGCCGGACCTCTTCGGCCCGGCCTCCTCTTCAACCGGCGAACGTCTCGAGCGTCTTGGCCCGGGCGGGATTGCGCAGCTTGCGCAGCGCCTTGGCCTCGATCTGCCGGATCCGCTCACGCGTCACCGCGAACCTCTGCCCCACTTCCTCCAGCGTGAAATCCGACTTCTCGCCGATCCCGAAGCGCATGCGGAGGATCTGCTCCTCGCGCGGCGTCAGGGTCGCGAGCACCTTGCGGGTCTGCTCCTCCAGGCTGATCGCCATCGCGGCGTCGGCCGGGGAGATGCTCTGCCGGTCCTCGACGAAGTCGCCGAGCGCGCTCTCCTCGTCGTCGCCGATCGGCGTCTCGAGGGAGACCGGCTCCTTCACGATCTTGAGCACCTTGCGGACCTTGTCCGCCGGCATCTCCATCTGCGCCGCGATCTCCTCGGGGCTCGGCTCGCGGCCGAGCTGCTGCACGAGGTAGCGCGAGGTGCGCAGGACCTTGTTGATCGTCTCGATCATGTGGACCGGGATGCGGATCGTGCGCGCCTGGTCGGCGATCGCGCGCGAGACCGACTGGCGGATCCACCAGGTCGCGTAGGTCGAGAACTTGTAGCCGCGCTGGTACTCGAACTTCTCGACCGCGCGCATCAGCCCGATGTTCCCCTCCTGGATCAGGTCGAGGAAGCCGAGGCCGCGGTTCGTGTACCGCTTGGCGATCGAGACGACGAGCCGCAGGTTCGCTTCGATGAGCGCCCGCTTGCCCTCCTGGGCGCGGTACTCGCCGCGGCGCAGCCGGTCGATCGCGGCACGCAGGGCGTCGGTCGACATGCCGACCTCGCGCTCGACCTGGAGCGCGTTCTGGCGGCCGGCGCGCAGGTTCGCGACGAGCTCCAGCACCTCGTCGGCCGAGAGGCGGAGCGCGCGGCCGACGCCCGCCGCCGTCGGCCGGTCGTTCGGCTTCACGCGGCGGAGGTGGCGCAGGAGGTCGGGCTCCTGCTTGCCGCTGCGCCGCACCGCCTGGCGCATGAGGTCGCGCGGACGGTCGACCAGGCCGACCGCCTGCTTCAGCTTCGCCGAGATGTCGGCGATGTGCTTGTGGTTGAGCGGCATCGCGAAGAGCGCCGCCTTGATCTTGTCGGCGAGCGCCTGCCGCTTCTGCTCGTGCTTCTCGGCCTCGGCCCCGCTCTTGCGGCCGCGCGCGGTCTCCTCGAGACGGGCCCGCTCGGCGGCGAGCCGCTTCAGCCCGGGGACGTGCGCGAGGAAGGCGTCGATGCGCTTCTGGTCGCGGTCGTCGGGCTGGTCCTCGCCGCTCTTGTCCTCCTCGTCCTCGCCGAAGGCCTCGCGCGCCGAGATCTCGCCGTCCTTCAGCTTCTGGCCGAGGTTGATCACGTACTGGAGCGCGAGCGGGATCGAGAAGATCGAGCTCTTGATCTCGTTGTCGCCCGCCTCGATCTCCTTGGCGATCGCGACTTCCTCCTCGCGGGAGAGCAGCGGCACGCCGCCCATCTCCTGGAGGTACATGCGGACCGGGTCCGAGGTGTCGGAGGTGCCCGTCGCCGCCGCCGCCGGCTCGGACTCGGGAGCGTCGGCCTCGTCGGCCGGCCAGTCGACGGCATCGTCCTTCTCGCCGTCCCCGGCGAACTCGGCGGTCTCGCCCTCGGCCCGCTCGACCTCGATGTCCATCTCGCCGAGCATGGACATGACGCCGTCGATCTCCTCGGCGGAGGTCGCCCCCCGGACCGACTCGCCGTCCGCGGCGCCGGCGGGATCGTGCCCGGGGTCGGGAGCGGCGGTCCTCGGTCGCGGCTGAACCGCGGCCAGGAGCGTCTCCTGGGCGGCCGACTTCGACCCCCGGACCGGCGTCCTCTGCTCGGCGGCCTTCGCCTCGGTCGCCTTCGCGGCGGGTTTCTTGTCCGGGAGCGCGGTGACCTTCGAGCGCGTCGGACCCGGCGCGGCGCGCCGCGCTTCCGTCGCGCCCTTGGCGACCGCGCGGGCCGGCTTCGCGGCCGGCTTGCGACTGCCGCTCGCGCTGCGGTTCTGCTTGGTGGGTTTCGCCACTGACTGGCCCGAGATCCTGCTTCGTGCCCCGTGTGCCCTCGGTCTCAGCCTCCCCGGAGGATCCGGGTGGTGCCGCGATGCGTCGGGCGGGTTCTGGCGGGGGATTCGAGTCTTTCGACTCGGGGCTTCGTGCGGTGGTTCGGGTCGCGCTCGCGGGAAGGGGATGCGCGCCTGGGACTTTCGCCCGCGCCCGTTGCCGCCCGGAGGTTCCGTCGCGGCTCGTCGTGCCCGGCACGTCGTGTCGCTCGCGGATCCCGCGGGATGCTGCGGATCACGGTGGCCGCTTCCTACTTGCCGCTGCCGGAGGAGTCAAGTCGCCTCATGCTGCGCATGTGCCGTCGCTCATGCTCCCGGGGAGGTCGGCTCGTCGTGCCCGGCTGCGGGCGCCGCCGCGGGTTCCAGCGCGGGCGCCTCGGCGGGTGCCGCCGGGCGCGACGAGGGCGCCGCGGTGCGCGCGGGGGACGCGGCGGGCGCGGGCGCTTCCGGCGAGGCGGCCGGTGCTCCCGCGTCGGCGGCACTCCCGATGCCCTGCTTCTCGAGATCGGCCCTCGGTCCGACGACGACCTGCACGAGCGCGTCGGGGTGCAGGTGTGCGCGCGCGGCCCGCTTCACGTCGTCGAGCGTCACCGCGCGCACGCGCTCGGCGTAGCGCTCGATGTAGTCGTCGCCGAGCCCGAAGTACTGCATCTGCGCGAGCAGGCCCGCGATCTTCGCGGTCGAGTCGAGCTTCATCGGGAAGTTGCCCGTCAGGTAGTCCTTCGCCGCGGCCAGCTCCTCCTCGGTCGCGCCCTCGTCGTGCAGCTTCTGCAGTTCCTCGCGCACGATGCGCGAGGCTTCCGCCGCGCTCGGCACCTTCGTCTGCAGCACGACCTGGAAGGGGCCGGGAAGCCGGGTCGCGCCGAACGAGCTCGATACGCCGTAGGCGAGTCCGCCCTGCGTGCGGATCCGCTTCATCAGGCGCGAGGTGAATCCTCCGCCGCCCAGCACGTGGTTCATGACGACGATCGAGAACCAGTCGGGATCGGTCCGCGGCACGCCGATCTGCCCGATCACGATCGAGGCCTGTGCGACGGGCCGGTCGACGATCAGGGTGCGAGCAGTCGGCGACGTCGCGGGCGCCCGCTGCGCGAGCGGCTTCGCCTGCGGGCTCCACGCGCCGAGCAGGCGCGCGGCGACCTCCTTCATGCGCGCGGTCTCGACGTCGCCGACGATCGCGCACAGCGTCTTTCCCGGGGCGAGACTCGCGTGGTAGGCGAGCACGTCGTCGCGGGTCAGCCCCTTCACCGAGTCGAGCGAACCGTCGACCGGGGTGCCGTAGGGCGCCTGCCCGAACAGTGCCTTGCGGAAGGCGCGCGCGGCGACCACCTGGGGCTCGTCCTCGGAGGCCTGGAGCGAGCCCAGCGTCTCGGTCTTCGCCCGCGCGAACTCGTCGGGCGGGAAGGTCGGCTCGCGCAGGCTGCGCGCGACCAGGTCGACGCCGGTTTCGAAGTCGCGCGCGAGCACGGTCGCCCCGACCTCGACCCAGTCCTGGGAGGCGCCGGTGGAGAAGCTCGCTCCCATCGAGTCGACGATCTTCGAGATCTCCTCCGAGGTACGTCCCCTGGTGCCGTCGGAGAGGAGGCTGCCGGTCAGCTCGGCGAGCCCCTCCTTGCCCGGCGGGTCGAGGCGGGCGCCGCCGTCGACGAGGCACGAGATCGCGACGATCGGCACCGACGACTGCGTCGAGAGGACGAGCTGGATCCCGTTGTCGAGTTTCGGGCGCTCGACGGCGGGCGCGCCGGCTCGGGCCGCCGTCGGCAGGAGCGTCGCGCAGAGAGCGAGGGCGAGGGTCGAGTGCTTCATGGCGTTCACGCTCAGTGGATCGGTCCGCTCGGCACCCGCTCGACGGGCGCCGAGGGGTCGATCGGCAGGGGGACGAGCACGCCGGTCGTGCGGTTCGCGGGCGTGAGCCACTGGCGCGCGACGCGCTGGACGTCCTCGGGCGTCACCTTCGCGAGCGAAGGAAGGTACTCGTCGATCTGCCGCCAGCCGCCGGCCATCTCGTAGGTGCCGAGCAGCATGCCGCGGTAGAACATCGAGTCCTGGGCGAAGGTGAAGGCCGACTCCATCTGGGCACGGACGCGGTCGAGCTCCTCGCGGGTGGGCGGGGCCTTCCGGATCGCCTCGACCTGGGCGAGAAGCGCGCCCTCGAGCTTCTCGATCGGCACGCCGGGCTGCGGCTGGCCGCCCATCGAAAAGGTCTTGTCGTCGATCGAGGTGCGGTCGTAGCTCGCGTCGGCCTCCAGGGCGAGGCGGTCGCGGTGGACGAGGTCGCGGTAGAGGCGCGAGCTCTTCCCGTTCGACAGCACGCCCGCCAGCATCTCGAGCGCCGGGCTGTCGGGATGGTGCAGGTTCGGCGCGTGCCACTGGATCGCGACGAAGGGGAGCTTGGCCGGCTTCTCGACCTCGATCCGCTTGGCGCCGCGCGGCGCGGGCTCGGTCGCGCGGACCTTCGGCGGGTCCTCGCCGCGCGGGATTCCGCCGAACTTCCCGGCGACCAGGTCGCCCATCGCCTTCGCGTCGAAGTCGCCGACCACGACCACCACCGCGTTGTTCGGGCGGTAGTAGAGGTCGTAGTGGCGCTGGAGATCCTCGAGGGTCCATCCCTCGATGTCCTTCGCCCAGCCGATCGTCGGCTGGCGGTAGGGGTGTTCGAGGAACGTCGCCGCGTTCAGCGTCTCCAGCAGGAACGCGATCGGGTTGTCGTCGATCCGCATGCGGCGCTCCTCCATCACGACCTGCCGCTCGGGCTCGAAGTTCTCCTTCGTCAGCTGGATGCCCCGCATCCGGTCGGCCTCGAGCTCGATCTCGACCGCGGCTCGGTCCGAGGCCAGCGTCGCGAAGTAGGTCGTCATGTCGTCGGAGGTGAAGGCGTTCTCGTTGCCGCCGTTGCGCGAGATGATCTTCGAGTACTCCTCGGGGCCGTGCGCCTTCGTGCCCTTGAACATCATGTGCTCGAGCATGTGCGAGAGCCCGGTCACGCCAGGTGTCTCGTTGCGCGAGCCGACCCGGTACCAGACCTGGACGACGGTGACGGGCGCCTTGTGGTCCTCGAGGAGCAGGATCTCGAGCCCGTTGTCGAGGGTGCGCTCGACGACCTGCTCGGAGTACGGCTTCGCCGCGCGCGCGGCCGCCGGCAGCGCGAGCAGCAGGGCGAGCGCGGCGAGCGACTTCGCGACGGGGGTGCGGAAACTTGGCATCCCCGCCTGTATGACCCCGGTCCGCCGGGGCCGCAAGGGCGGGTTCAGGCCTTGCGGGAGAGCAGTCGCAGGCGGCCGCCGCGCGCCACGAAGGCGCGCTCCATGTCGGCGACGATGTCGCGCGCGGCCGCGGCGGGATCGGGAGCGTCGAGGATCGGACGGCCGACGACCAGGTAGTCGGCGCCGCCGCGGATCGCCTCGCCGGGCGTCATGACGCGCTTCTGGTCGCCCCACTCGGCCTGCCTCGGGCGCACGCCCGGCGTCACGATGAGGAAGTCCCGCCCGCAGGCCTTGCGGATCGGCGCCACCTCGCGCGGCGAGGCGACGACGCCGTCCATGCCGGCCTCGTGCGCGAGGCGCGCGAGTCGGACGACCTGCGACTCGACTCCTGCGCGGACGCCGACGCGCTGGAGGTCGTCGCGCGACAGGCTCGTCAGCACGGTGACCGCGAGGATCTTCGGCCGGCGCAGCCCTTCCTTGCGGCAGGTCTTCTGCACCTCGGCGACGGTGACCCGCATCATCTCGAGCGAGCCCGAGGCATGGACGGTGAACATCTTCGCGCCGAGCCGCGTCGCTTCGATCCCGGCGCGGGCGACGGTGCGGGGGATGTCGTGGAACTTCAGGTCGAGGAAGACCTCGCTGCCGCGGTCGCGGATCGCGCGGACGATCTGCGGGCCGCCGTGCAGGAAGAGCTGCTTGCCGACCTTGAAGACCCCGACCTCGTCGCGCAGCGTCTCGACCAGCGACTCCGCCTCCTCGGCCGTCGCGACGTCGAGCGCCACGACCAGGCGCGAGCGCACGGCCTCCCGGGCCGACGAGCCGCGCCGGGCCTTCACCCGATCGCCTCGCGCAGGCGCGCCGCGGCCTCCCCGACCGGGATCTCCTGCACGCTCCCGTCCGCGCGGCGGCGAACCTCGAGCACGCCCCTGGCGAGGCCCTTCGGCCCGACGGTCACGCGCAGCGGGATGCCGATCAGGTCGGCGTCCTTGAACTTCACGCCCGGCCGCTCGTCGCGGTCGTCGAGGAGCGCCTCGATCCCGCCCGCGCGCAGCTCCGCGTCGAGCTTCTCGCCCGCCTCCCGCACCGCCGCGTCGGTGACCGACACGGGGACGATCTCGACCGGGTAGGGCGCCAGCGGCAGCGGCCAGACGATCCCGTCCTCGTCGTGGTTCTGCTCGACGGCGGCCGCGACCGTCCGCGAGACCCCGATGCCGTAGCAGCCCATCTCGATCGCGTGCGCCTGGCCGGCGGCGTCGAGGTAGGTCGCGCCCATCGCCTCGCTGTATTTCGTACCGAGGTAGAACACCTGCCCGACCTCGATCCCGCGGTGCGACTCGTAGATTCCCTTCACGCAGCGGGGGCAGGGCTCGCCCGCGATCGCCTGGCGCAGGTCGGCAAAGGTGACGCCGTCGCCGAAGTCGCGCCCGTGCTCGACGCCGACCAGGTGTTCGTCGACGGCGTTGGCGCCGGTCACGGCGCCGCGCATGCCCTCGATCGCGCGGTCCGCGACGATCTCGACGCGCAGTCCGACCGGACCGGCGAAGCCGGCCGGAGCGCCGGTCACGCGCAGGACCGTCTCGGGATCCGCCATCGCGACCCAGCGCCCGCCGAGCGCGCGCTTCAGCTTCGCCTCGGAGAGCTGGTGGTCGCCGCGCACGAGCGCGACGACGGCGGAGCCGCCTTCGAGCACGAAGACGAGCGTCTTCACGAAGCGGTCCGGCGGGAGGCCGAGGAAGGTCGAGACCTCCTCGATCGTGCGGCGGCCGGGGGTCGACTCCCGGCGCAGCGGCTCGGAAGTGCCGCGCGGCGCGCCCGGCGGCGGCGCCGCCACCTCGGCCTGCTCGACGTTCGCGGCGTAGCCGCAGGAGGAGCAGGCGACGATCGCGTCCTCGCCCGACTCGGCGAGCACCTGGAACTCGTGGCTCAGCGAGCCTCCGATCGCGCCGGTGTCGGCCTCGACCGCGCGGAAGCGCAGCCCGCAGCGCCGGAAGATGCGCTCGTAGGTGTCGTACATCAGCCGGTACTCGCGCTCGGCGTCGGCCCGGTCGACGTGGAAGGAGTAGCCGTCCTTCATGAGGAATTCGCGGCCCCGCATGAGGCCGAAGCGCGGCCGCACCTCGTCGCGGAACTTCGTCTGCACCTGGTAGACGTTCTTCGGCAGGTCGCGGTAGGAGCGGATCTCCTTGCGCATGATGTCGGTCACGACCTCCTCGTGGGTCGGGCCGAAGCAGAACTCGCGGTCGTTGCGGTCCTTGATGCGCAGGAGCTCCTTGCCGTAGCGCTCCCAGCGGCCGCTCTCCTGCCAGAGTTCGGCCGGGCAGATCGCGGGCATCAGGATCTCCTGGCAGCCGGAGGCGTCGAGTTCCTCCCGAACGATGCGCTCGACGTTGCGGAGCACGCGCAGGCCGAGCGGCAGGAACTCGTAGATGCCGCGGGCGACCTGCCGGATCATCCCGGCCCGTGTGAGCAGGCGGTGGCTCGCGACCTCGGCCTCGGCCGGGTCGTCCTTCAGGGTCGGGGCGAAGAGTCTCGAGTAGCGCACGGGCGCTCGTCTACCTCTCCCCCGGAGCGCGCGCCAACCGCGACCGGGCGCGACCGGGGATCCGGTCGCGCCCGGTCGCCCTGCCGCGTTCCGCGCCCGGGACCGCCGGTCGCGGCGCTGGTCGCGCTCCGTGGATGTGCCACGATCGGACTGTT
>Ga0208783_10001489_pt1 | contig 13843 bp, 13 predicted proteins | sample DEB19_08_DNA_2_FD_184529 | JGI IMG/M metagenome (GOLD analysis project Ga0208783, IMG submission 184529) | Aqueous microbial communities from the Delaware River and Bay under freshwater to marine salinity gradient to study organic matter... | ecosystem: Environmental > Aquatic > Marine >... | reverse complement strand
GACCGGCCCGCGCTCGAACACGATGCCCGTGTCGATCGAGTCGCCGTCCTCGCGGAGCGCGAGCCCGACGATGTAGATCCCGCGCGGCGCGAGGCGCACGCGCATCGCGCTGAAGTGCTCGGCCACATCCATGTAGTCCGCGAGGTGCCCGAGCGAGTTGTCGAGGTTGATGATGCAGTCGAAGTCGGTGCCGAGCTCGTCGGGCGGACGGCGCATGTCGCCGACGGCCACGCGCGCGCCACGCTTCGGGAGGCGCTTCGCGGCGAGTGCGATCGCGCTCTCCTCGAGGTCTGAGCCAGCGACCTCGGCCCCGGATTTCTGAAAGTGCTCGAGCCAGAGCCCGGGACCGCACGCGGGGTCGAGCACGCGGCGCGGCTTCCGCCCAAGGTGCTTGCGCACCACCCGGTCGATCGACGCACGGATGTCGTCTGAGGGGCTGAAGAAGGCGGCGTAGATCTCGCTGCGCTGGTAGAAGGCGTTCATCGGGGCGCGCAGCCTAGCAAGCCGCGCCAGAGGGGACTCAGGTATTCAGCAGCCCCTTCAGCGCCCGTTGAAGAAATCGATATCATGCAGGTCTTTCAGGGGACACATGAGCGATCGGATTCCACGGGCAGAAGATTTCATTCGCGATGGTCCGAAACCTCGGACGAAAGACGCGCGCCGCTCGCGCGTGGGTGGCGGCGTCGAGATGGGGCTGGCATCTGATGCGATCTGGAGCGCCATCCGCTCGCCGCTGCGCCTCCAGATTCTCGAGGCGGTTGCGACCAAGCCCGGCGCGACCGCGCGCGACCTGGCCGCCGCGCTCGGCAGTTCCGCCCCTCGGCTGCATTACCACCTGAACATCCTCGTCCAGACCGGGCTGCTTCGTCCCCTCGCAGGCGGCGTGAGCGGTGCGGGCTACGAGGTGGTCGAAGTTCCTCGCTTCCGTTCCAGGTGCGAAGCCGACGGCAGCGCCTCGGTGCGCCTTGGTCGGTTGATCGTCGAGGTCGTGACCGCGGGCATCCGAGCCGCGAAGCCCTCGCGAGGTCGCGCCGATGGCGCCAGCTTCGCCCGAGCGGGGCACGAGGCCCTCGCGCCCCACGAAATCAGGTTGGTCGAGGCGCACTTGCGCGGCATCGATGCGATCCTCGAGCGCGCGAAGGATCGGCGCAGGCGCTCGCGGTCGCTGGTTCGGGCAAGCGTGTTCCTGTCACTCTGCTTCACGGCCGTTGATTCGCCCACGCTCCCGGATAGCGTGCTTGGGTGGGGTGAGCTGAGCGCCGACGAAGACGGCGACCTCCCCCGGCGCCGCAATCGTGCGAAGTAACCGGCGCTCCCGAGACAGGCTCAGGTACACGGGGGCCGGAGCGGGTCTCTCCGAAGGCACGGACCGAACGGACTTGCGGGCACGGGAGATTTGGATACAGTTCTCCGAGATTGAATGGCCGTTCCATTGGGAACATTTCGGAGGGAGTGACCCAGGATGTATGGAAAGCAGACAGAGACCGCGATTGCCGCGCTCAGCAGGCTAGCGGAAGTCTGGGATGACGGCCGCACGCGCCTCTCCGCGGCTGAGATCGCAGACCAGCGCGGGCTTCCGCGTGCGATGGTCGCGAAGATCCTGTCCGCGCTGTCGCAGGCTGGGCTCGTGAGCGGCTCGCCAGGTCCTGGTGGCGGATACGCACTTGCCCGCGCGCCGCGCCTTTTGCGCCTCCGCGAGGCGTACGACCTCTTCGAACGCGAGGACACCAGCAACAACTGTCCCTTCGGCGGCGGCGTCTGTGGCGTCGGCGATCCGTGCGCCATGCACGACCGGCTTCGGACCATGCAGGGCGCCATCCGCAAGCTGCTCGAGGAGACCAACTTCGACATCTTCCGCAAGGCCGTGCAGGAGGACGGACTCGTTCCCGTCGCAAAGGGTGTCAAGCCCGAGGCGCCGCGCGAGACCTACCGAGCGCCGCACGCGCGGAAGAAGCCCTGACGACACCCGCACGCCCGAGCTACATGACCTTGATCTTGCCAGCCGCCGATGTCGCGATCTTCCGGGCGTCGGCGGCTGTCTTTCCATGCGCGAGGACGACGCCCATGCGCCGGTACTTGCGGGTGGTCGGCTTGCCGAAGATGCGAACCTCGACCGACGGGACGGCAAGCGCCTTCTCGACGCCTGTGAAGCGCGGCGCGCGGTCGGTCTCGCGCAGGGCGAGGACGACGGCGCTGGCCGTCGGTCCCGCGTAGCGGATCTCGGGGATCGGCAGCCCGAGGATCGCGCGCGCGTGCAGGTCGAACTCGGAGAGGTCCTGCGATCGAAGCGTGACCATGCCCGTGTCGTGCGGCCGTGGCGAGAGCTCGCTGAAGATGACCTCGTCGCCCTTCACGAAGAACTCGACGCCAAAGATGCCCGCGCCGTTTCTTCCAGCAAGCCGCGTGACGACCGCTGCGGCCATGCGTTCCGCCGCGCGCTTCGCGGACGGCTTCATCGGGCAGGGCATCCACGATTCCTGGTAGTCGCCGCGCTCCTGGCGGTGGCCGATTGGCTCGACGAACTTCACGCCGCCGCCGCGCGACGCGCGCTCCTTGATGGTGAGCAGGGTGATCTCGTAGTCGAAGTCGATGAATTCCTCGACGATGACGACCTTGCGGTCGCCGCGCATGTTGTCGATGGCGTACTTCCACGCCTTGGCGATGTCGCGCTTCGTGCGCACGACCGACTGACCCTTGCCGGACGAGCTCATCGTCGGCTTGACCACGCAGGGAAGGCCGGTGCCGCCCTTGCGGAGGACGGCGTCCGCCAGTTCGTCGGCGCTCGTGGCGTAGGCGTAGCGCGCGGTGCGGAGGCCGAGCTCCTGCGCGGCCAGCTCGCGGATCGCGTCGCGGTTCATGGTCATGTGCGCCGCGAACGCGCTTGGCACCACCGAGTACCCGGCCTGCTCGAGCTTGAGGAGCTCGCTCGTGCGGATCGCCTCGATCTCGGGCACGATGAAGTCCGGCTTGTGGCGCTTGACGCAGCGTGCGATCGCCGCGCCATCGAGCATGTCGATGACCTCGTGGGCATCGGCAACCTGCATCGCGGGCGCGTCCGCGTAGCGGTCGACGGCGACCACGCGGCAGCCGAGCCGCTTCGCGCTGATGACGAACTCCTTGCCGAGCTCGCCTGAACCAAGGAGCAGGATCTTCGCATTCATCGGGACTTCTCCTTCGCCGAAGCTACGGCGGCTTCCTCTGCTGCTTCCTGCGCAGCCTCTTCCTCTGGGGTGGGCGCCGGGCGCTCCGCGTTCTTGTCGCGGAACTTCGCGAACGCAGCCATGAACTCGCGGGTGAACTGCTCGGTGGTCGCCTCGTCGAGCGCGCGGCCGTAGCGGACCACGCGGTTGCCGACGGGGAAGTCGACCCACATCCGCACGATCCTCCGGGCGTTTCGCAGGGGGTGGCTGACATCGACCTGGATGAGCGCAGCGCCGTCGCCGTAGTAGACGCTGCGCGTGTAGAGCAGGTCGATCTCACCCGTCGCGCGGTCGACGCGCGGGCGCTCCTTGCTCGGATCGAGCTTGGCCGGGTAGATGCCCTGGATCTTGAGGATCTCGACGGTGTCCTGCCAGACCTCGTCGGCGGTGCCCTGGATCTTCACGGTCTGCCCGCACGCGGCGAGCAGCGTGCAGGCGACGAGGGCGATGAGCGCGCGGGCGACCATGCGCGGAAGGTAGCGGAGAGCGTCACTTCGCGCGGTGGCTACTGCCCGAGCGCCCGAAGGAGGACCGTCGCGTACGAGCCGCGCGGGAGCTCGAATCGCACCGTGCAGGCGAGATTTGCCGGGCTGTTCCCGGCGAACTCGTCTGGTCCGGGCGGCGAGATCGACCAGTGGCGCGCGCGCGCGACGAACGGGCGGTCGCCGCCGCCGAAGTACGGGCGCTGGAGCCCGGGGATGTGGAGCGTCTCGAGCGTGACGCCTTCGTCGGCGAGGATTCCCGCGATGATCTCCGAGAGGCACTCGGGCATGATCGCGCGCGGCGACGGCACGGGGATCGGCAGCTCGCGGAATGCGGGCGTGAGCGCCGCCGCGCGCGGGAAGATGAGCGGGCCGAAGTTGTCATCGGCCTCGAAGGCGCGCTGGGCGACCTGCTCGGCGAGCGCGTCGGCGAGTTCGCGCGCGATCTGGTTCCAGAGGTGCGATTGGTACGCCTCGACGCAGATCTCCTGCGTGAACTTCGGGAGCGCCGCGAACGCGTCCTTGAAGGAGCCACCGCGCGCGAGGGTCTCGATCGAGCCGCGCTCGGGCATTCGTCCGAAGTTCTCGAGCGCCGTGTTCCAGTCGCCCCAGTGGGTCGCGAGCGCACGGGTGAGCGCGCGCGTTGGGCCAGAGTCCTTGCGCGCGGGCGTGCCGATCGCGAGCTTGAGCGCGGTCTCGAAGTCGCCGTCGACGAGCGCGCGCCCGACCCAGCCCTGGCCATGGCGGTTGCTGCCGAAGCGCTGGTCGCCGAAGTAGTTGACGAAGAGGAGGTCGCCGTGCTCATCGGCGAGGACGACGGAGCGGCGCACCATCTCGTCGGCGGCGCGCTTGTCGAGCCCGCGCACGACGAGGGTGAAGCGATTGGCGGCGATGATCGAGCTCTCCGCCGCGCGCTGGGAGAATCCGACCCCGCTCATCCGCCAGAGGTCGTCGGACAGGTAGCGGGGCGGGCGTCCGCGCAGGGCGGCGGTGTCGACTGTGACGGTCTGGGTGGTGACGGCGTGGCGGTCCTTGAGGCCCGCCGCGCTGACGGCCGTCCGCGGGACCTTGAGGTCGCGCGCGATGAAGCCGATCGCGTCGGGCGTCGCCAGCGAGGTCTTCTCGAGCGTGTAGACCGCGAACGGATGCGAGGCGTCCTGCTCGGGCACGAGCGACGCCTGGAAGGCGCTCGTCGTGATCTCCTCGACGCGGAAATCCTCTGGTGTGCGGCGGATCGTCAACGGGCAGGCACTGTAGCGGGGGGTGGGGCGTCACTCATCGCGCCACTGCGCGAATGCCTCGCTGGGCGTGAACTCGCGCGTTGCGATCGCGGCGAGCCGCTCGACGACCTCGGGGTGCTGCGCCGCGACATCGGTGCTTTCCTTCGGATCCTTCGCGAGGTCGAAGAGTTTCCATCCCTCGTCGTCTGCCCACGCGCGCTTGCGTTGGGCCATTCCAGTGCGCACGAGCTTCCAGTCGCCTTCGCGCACGGCTTCCTGGCAGCCGTATCCGGGGAACGGCCAATACAGCGCGCGCGGAGCGGGCGCTTCACCGCGCAGCAGCAGTGGGGTGAGGTTCGCGCCGTCGGTGATCGATGCCTCGGCGCCCGCGAGCGAGGCAAAGGTCGCGCGAAGGTCGACGGTCCACGCCGGCGTGTCGACCACGCGTCCCGCGGCGATCTTGCCCGGCCACCACGCGACAAAGGGCTCGCGGATCCCGCCTTCCCAGACAGATCCCTTGCGCCCGCGCAGTCCTCCGCTCGAGTCGAAGAAAGCCGTGTCAACGCCGCCGACATCGTGTGTCGGTCCGTTGTCGCTCGTGACGATGATGAGCGTGTCCTGCGCAATGCCGTTTTTCTCGAGCTCTTCGCGCAGCGCGCCGACCTCTGCGTCAAGGCGTGAGATCATCGCGGCGTAGCCCGCACGCGGCGTCTCGTGCGGGAGGTAGCCTTTGCCGCCCGTGTACGGCGTCTCCTCGAACTTCCCCTGGTAGGGCTTGAGGTCCTCGGCCTTCGGCTGCATCGCCATGTGCGGCATCGTGCTGGTGTACGCGAGGAAGAACGGCTTGCCCTTCGAGTCGGCGATGAACGCGCGCGCCTCGGCGAGCATGAGGTCGGGCGCGAAGATCGACTCGGCGCGCGACTTCGGATCGTTGCCCTCGAGCGCGACCTTCAGGCTGTTTCGCCAGAGATGCGTCGGGTAGTAGTTGTGCGCCTGGCGCTGGCAGTTGTAGCCGAAGAAGAGGTCGAATCCGTTCGCGTTGGGGTCGCCGCTGCTGCCGACGAATCCAAGGCCCCATTTTCCGATGCAGGCGGTGGCGTACCCGGCTTCCTTGAGGTCTTCTGCCAGCGTGGTGGCTTCGGCCGGCAGCGCCCCTTGCCCCTCAGGCTGGGCCTCGGAGTTGTCGCGGATCGGGCAGTGCCCGAGGTGCAGGCCCGTCATGAGCGCCGCGCGCGCAGGCGCGCACACGGGCGCAGCGGTGTAGAACTGGGTGAAGCGCGCGCCTTCGCGGGCGAGCCGGTCGATGTGCGGCGTCGCGATCTTCTGCTGCCCGTAGCAGCCGAGCTCGCCGTAGCCGAGGTCGTCGGCGAAGATCAGCACGATGTTGGGCCGCGTGGGGCAAGCGACCTCGCGCAGGGCCGGTGCGTCGGGCGGAGTGGCACCTGCGGCGATGAACGCGGCCAGCAGTGGGGTCAGACATCGCATGTGTCGATCGCCTCCCGAAGGCTGGTCATCGGGTCGCGGCGCGGGATGAATTCCTGCGCGAGGAAGCCCTTGAAGCCGGTGGCCACGATCGCCTCGCAGATCGGGCGGTAGTTGAGCTCCTGCGTGCCGTCGATCTCGTTGCGGCCGGGATTTCCCGCGGTGTGGTAGTGCCCGAAGTACTGGTGGTTGTTGCGGATCGTGCGGATGACATCGCCCTCCATGATCTGCATGTGATAGATGTCGTAGAGGAGCTTGAAGCGGTCGCTGCCGACGCGCTTGACGAGCTCGACGCCCCACGGCGTGCGGTCGCACATGTAGTCGCCGTGGTCGACGCGCGAGTTCAGGAGCTCCATCAGGATGGTGACGCCGTGCTTCTCGGCGATGGGCATGACGCGCTTCAGGCCGATGGCGCAGTTCTCCAGGCCGACATCGTCGGGCATGCCCTTGCGGTTGCCCGAGAAGAGCATGAGGTTCGGGACCTTGTTCGCGGCCGCGATCGGCAGCATCCGCTCGCACGCGGCGACGACGCGGTCGTGGTTCTCGAGGCGGTTCATGCCGTCGCCGATCGTGGTCGGGCCGTTGGCCAGCGCGCAGACCATTCCGTGCTTGAGCGGCGTGGCCCAGTCCTTCTCATCGAGGAGGTCGATGCCCGTGATGCCCATCGCCTTGCACTGCACGCAGAAGTCGTCGAGCGGTCCGCCGAAGCACCACTTGCTGACCGAGTGGTTGATGTTGCCCTTGCGCTTCGAGGGCGCGGCCTGGGAATCCTGCGGCGCCGCGCGGGCGAGCGTGCCCGCGAGCGGGATCGAGGCGGCGGTGGTCACGGACGAGGCGAGGAAATCGCGGCGATGCATGACGCGCAATCTAGCGGAGAACCGCCTCGACGCGCCACGAGAAGTCACCGACATCCTGCCCGCCGCGCTTCGCCGTGATCTCGATCTTTCGGTCGTTGCGGTCGTACTTGCCGTTCAGCGTGATCGAGCCGCCGCTTGCCGAGATGGTGGCGGTGTCGGTGTGGTGCATGCCGAGCGGATCGATCGAGATCGTGGCCGTCGAGTTGCCCGACTTGAACTTGAAGTCGAACCCCTTGTTGAAGGGCGCGTCCTTCGCCTCGACCGAGAGACCCGCGGGAGGCGTCGACGCGAGCGGCGTGAGCGCCGAGGCGCGCGGCGTGCCGGATGCGAAGGCAAGTGCGGCGAGGGCGATGACGCTGGGCAGGAGGAGCGTGCGCATGTCGGAAGGCTACCGCACATTCGCACGATTCCGAACAGTATCCTGTCCCCATGCATGACAATTCCGCCGTGCGGGCTTGGCATTGGACCGTGCGCGTCGCCTTCCGCTTCGTCTTCGTCTACTTCATCCTGGCTTTTTTCTCGGCGATCCTGCAGCTCGTTCCCCTGCTCGGGATGGTCGGCTACTGGCACGACCAGGCGGTGCAGCCGTTCTATGTGTGGATCGGGAAGGCGGCCTTCGGCGTCGAGATCACGGTGTTCCCGAACGGCTCGGGCGACACCACCTACAACTGGGTGCAGTTCGCGTCGCATCTCGCCTTCGCGTCGCTCGCGACGATCGCCTGGAGCGTGGTCGACCGGCGGCGGCCGTCGTACCCGTGGCTGAAGGACGGGCTGTGGATCGCGATGCGCTTCGTGCTTGCGGGCGCCATGTTCGGCTACGGCATCAACAAGATCTTCGGGCTGCAGTTTCCCGCACCGGGCATGCAGCGGCTGTTGCAGGACTACGGCGACTCGTCACCCATGGGCCTGATGTGGACCTTCATGGGCGCGAGCCCGCCGTACACGATGTTCGCGGGTTGGATGGAGACGATCGGCGGGTTGCTGCTGTGCTTCCGACGCACGCAACTGCTGGGCGCGCTGTGGACCGCGGGCGTCATGACGAATGTCTTCGTACTGAACATGTGCTACGACATTCCCGTGAAGATCTACTCGTTTCAGCTGCTGGCGGCGGCGCTGGTGATCGCAGCGCCTGACATGTCGCGGCTCGTGCGCATGTTCCTGCTCAACCGCCCCGCGCCGCGTGCGGACCTGCGCGGGCCGTGGACGCGGCGCTGGATGCGGCGCACGGCGCTTGGCGTGAAGGTCGCGTGGCTGGCGACCACGCTTCCGATGATGTTCTGGCAGATGTCCGAGATGCGATACACCTACGGCGCGCTCGCGCCGAAGGGCGAGCTCGACGGGACCTGGGAGGTGCTGGAGTTCCGCCGCGACGGCGTGGAGCTCGCGCCCGTCGTCACCGACGGGAAGCGGTGGCGGTACCTGACGCTGATCGATCGGCCCGAGTGGACGCAGGCGGTCGTGACGCACATGAAGGGCGTCAACGGGCGCTGGCGCATGACGGCGAAGGACGGCGTGCTCGAGCTTCGCGAGATGACGGCCGCAGCCGGCGACGATGCAACGAAGGCGAGGCTTGCGGGATCGCTCACGGCGGTACGCGAGGGCGAGAAGGGGCTGCGCGTGTCGGGAGATCTCGAGGGCGTGCGCGTCGAGGCGCTGTGCGAGCGGAGGGATCCGCAGGACTTTCTTCTGCTCGGACGCGGATTCCACTGGGTCAACGAGTACCCGTTCAATCGATGAAGCGCGCGCGGAGCTCGGGCGTCGGCACCATGCAGGCGTCGGCCTTGCCGAACCAGCGGTAGCGGTTGCGGGCGACGAGGCGGTAGATCCAGTCGCGGATCATGCGTGGAATCACGCGAAACACGCGAAGAAGCGGCCATGGATAGGGAAGCCGCACCGCGATCGCGAGGGCTGCGTCGGATCGCTTGAGGGCGCGGCTCCCCGCCAGGACAATGATTGAATCAGGCTCCGCGGCGGTCGGGATGGGAACGCCGCGCTCGGCGCAGATGCGCCGCGCAGCATCGCTTTGGAGCGGGGCGAAGCGGAAGTGCGCGTGGATGTCGCGGGAGATGACGAAGCGAACGCTCCGGCTGCAGAGGTTGCAGACGCCGTCGAAGAGGATGATGGTGTGATCCGCGTCCACTGCAAGCCCGTACCCGCAGGCTACCTGTCTGTACCCGCCAGTACCCGGTACATATCGGGTACATCGCGAGGATACTCCGAAGATCGGGTTGGGTAAGAGCTTGCACCTGCGAGTCGTTCGTACCCGCCGACTACCTGCGTGTACCCGCCGGTGCACGGTACGCAGCAGGTACGCGCCGCGGGGCGGGCACGCTACCGCTGGAAGTCGTAGATCGCCCCCAGGGCGAGGATCTGCGTCAGTTCGTCGAGCGCCGCCTGCGATTCGCGCAGCAGCGCGGGGTCGGCGAGGTCCTCGGCGCGCAGCGTTTCGCGGTAGTGCCGCACGACCCAGCCGCGCAGTTCCGCGAGCCTCGCGCCGTCGAGGATCGCGGAACGGTTGACCGCGCGGAGTTCCGTCTCGGTCATCGGCACGCGCAGCCGCAGGCACGCGGGTCCGCCGCCGTTGCGCATGCTCTCTCGGACATCCATGTAGATCGCGCGGGCCAGCGGGTTCGCGCGGTCGGCGACCACGCGGTCGATCGCAGCCTTTACCCGCGGATTCTCTGCGCATTCGGATGGCGAGACCAGCGCCATCGATCGATCGGGAAGCGTCAGCAACTGGCTGTTGAAGAGATAGCTCTTGACTGCGTCTTCAAGCGACACCTCGTCGGCGCCGATCTCGACGATCGCAAGCGTGTCGCCGACCGCGCGCCGGAGCGCCGCGTGCGTTCCTGCGCGATCCTCGAACGCGAGCTCGTGGCAGAGCAGCATGTTGCCGTTTCCAACGGCGATGACATCATTGTGGAAGACGCCCGCGTCGATCGCATCGGCGTTTTGCTGGGCAAGCACGCAGCGTGCCGGGTCGAGTCCGCCGAGCTCAGCCACGCGCTCGCTCGCGCTGCGCGTCTGGCGTGCCGGGAACTTCGCGGGCTTGCGTACGGAGCCGCGCGCCGTGCCGTAGACGAAGAAGTGGACGCCGTCCGTTTCTCCGCCGTTCGCAGTGCTTGCAGTGAGCCGCGTGTGGTTCGCGGCGCCCTCGTCGCCGAAGTCGTCGTCGGTCCGCGCCGGCAGCGCATCATGCACCTCGAAGCGCGCGCGATCGGGGAAAATCGCGCGAAGCGCGCGCGCCGTCACCGGTGGCTCGATCGCGCGGTGGAACATCTCGCGCAGATTCGCGGCGACGAAGTGCGTGCGTCCGTCGCGCGTGTCTGCCGCAGGCATCACCGTGGCCGCGTTCGCGGTCCACATTGCGCTCGCGCTCGAGACGCGCGCGAGGAGCACGGCATCCTCCATCGCGACCTTCGCGAGGATGTCCGCATCAGAGCCCGCGAAGCCCATCGCGCGCAGCGTCGGCAGATGCGGCCGCTCGTGCGGCGGCAGCACGCCCTGCACGAGTCCGAGCGCGGCGACCGCCTCCATCTTGGCGAGTCCCTGCAAGGCGGCCGCGCGTGGCGAGCTTGCGGCGCCCTGGTTGCGCGCGCTCGCGACATTTCCGTACGAAAGCCCCGCATAGCTGTGCGTCGGTCCGACAAGGCCGTCGAAGTTCGCCTCTGGCATGTAGGCCTACCACCGCTCCGCGTCGGATTGGGGCGACAGCGGCCATGGCTGCGTCTCGCGTCCGTTGATGCTCGTGCCGCCGTGGATCGTGCTCGGGATCAGGTTGTTGATGAATTCATGCGGGAAGCAGGGCGGCGGCTCGGTCAGCGTGCTCAGCTGCTTGGTCTCCTCCGCCGTCAGATGCACGCGGCAAGCGGCAAGGTTGTCGTCGAGCTGCGCGAGCGTGCGCGCGCCGATGATCGTGCTCGTCACGCCGGCGCGGTCCATCACCCAGCGCAGCGCGACCTGCGCGGGCGTCACGCCGTGCGCGGCCGCGATTTCGCGCAGCGCGTCGAGCAGCAAGAAGGTGTGCTCGGTGAGGTACTTCGAGTCGCTCCGCACGCGCGTCGAGCCGTCGTCCTTCGGCCGGTCCTCGCGGGTGAACTTGCCGGTAAGCACGCCGCCGCGGAGCGGGCTCCACGGCGTGACGCCGAAGCCGCACTTGCGCGCCATCGGCATGAGGTCGTACTCGACCGTGCGCTGGAGGAGCGAGTACTCGATCTGGATGGCGATGGGTTGCGTCCATCCGCGGAAGACCGCCTCGTACATCGCCTGCACGCACACCCATGCCGGGTGGTCGCTGAAGCCCGCGTAGCGGATCTTGCCCTGCTTGACCAGGATGTCGAGCGTCTGCATCGTCTCGTCGATCGGAGTGTGCACATCCTGGAAGTGGCACCACAGGAGGTCGATGTAGTCGGTCTTGAGCCGCCGCAGCGAGTGCTCGACGGCATTCATCATCGACTTGCGGCTCGATCCGCCGCCGTTCGGGTCGCCCGGCCACATGTTCCCGCCGAACTTCGTCGCGATCACGACGCGGTCGCGCCTGCCACGCCCCGCGCCCGTCGCGAAGTAGTCGCCGAGGATGACCTCGTTGTGTCCCTTCGTGTAGATGTTGGCCGCGTCGAAGAAGTTGCCGCCGTGCTCGAGGTACCGAGAGATCATCGCGTTCGAGATCTCCTCGGTCGTCCCGAAGCCCCATTCGAGCCCGAAGGTCATGGTTCCGAGGCAGAGCGGCGAGACGCGAAGCCCCGAGCGGCCGAGCGTCACATAGTGGTTGAGCGCAAGCGTGTTCGCGGACATGCGGGCAGGGTAGCGGGTAGGCTGTGGACATGGCAGCGATCGCGACCGCACACGAGCCGCGGACTTGGACCGACGCGCACCTGCACGCATGGGACGCGCAGGTCCTGCGCGCGCCGTGGTTCGCGCAGGCGCCGCAGTTCGCGAGGACCTTTGACCTCGCGCGCTACCTCGCCGAGGGCGGCGTCCGTGGCGGGCTCGTCTTCGTCGAGGCCGACATGGCTCCGGCCGACCGCGCGCGCGAGGCGGAGCTCTTCGCGCAGTGGGGACGCGCAAGCGGGCTGCCGTGGGCGACGGTCGCGGGAGTCGATCCCGGCAGCGCCGGCGTGCTCGAGGAGATCGCTGCAGTCCGCCGATCCGCCGGTGTGAGCGGCGCGCGCCGCGTACTGCATGCCGCCAACATCCCGTTCACGACCGAGCAGTTCCGCGTCGGCCTCCACCGCCTTGGCTCGCATCGGATGAGCTTCGACTTCTGCGTCCGCTGGACCGATCTCGCGGCAGTCGAGGGCGTGGTCGCCAGCATCGAGGCCACGAGCTATGTCCTCGATCACCTCGGCAATCCGCCGATCAAGTCAGGCTGGTCGAGCCCCGAGCGCGCCGAGTGGCAGCGCCTCGTCGCGCGCGTCGCTGCGTGCGAGCGCGTGTCCGTGAAGTGGTCGGCGATGTTCGAGAACGCCGGACGGGCGATGAGCGCCGACGAGATTCGTCCGTGGTTCGAATGGTGCCTGGCATGCTTCGGCCCGACACGCATGATGTGGGGCTCGAACTGGCCCGTGTGCTTCGCGCCGGGCTCAGGCGCGCGGCTCTCGCAGTGGATGGACGCGTGCGCGACGGTCGCGGGCGAGCTGACGGTGGATGAGCAGGCCGCGATCCTCGGCGGAAACGCGTGGCGGGTCTATCGCCTTGCCTGAGCGGGCTTCTTCGGATTCGGCCGATAGAGCGGGAATCGCGGCTTCGTGAGCCTTTCTCGCTGCTCATCGCTCAGCAAACGGCGGAAACGATCGCGAGGATCGTGCGAGAGCCACTCGATGTGGGGAAAGCGACCGACGAAGTTTCCGCTGCGGATAGTGTCGACGCTGCGGAGATCGACGATTTGGAGATCCTGGAACCCGAGGAGATCCCAGATCCAGAAGTTGTGACAGCGTCCGTCGATGCACTTTGGCTCGCCACCCAGCGAGCGCACGAGGATCTCGGCTCGTCCGTTTCCGTCGTGGTCAATCAACTCAATGTCATACTCCTCGAACCGGGTGATGCGCGCCATCCGCCGCGCGGAGTCTGCAAGGACAAACGCTCCGTCGTAGGAAGTCCGCGCGAGCCCATTGCCGGAGCTCACCATGCCGAGGAAGTAGTCGGGCGTGCCGTTCGCGTCGAAGTCCGCATGGATCAGGAACGCGATCCCCTGCGTGCCCTCATCGCCGAATATGGCGGTGAGTTCGTCGCTGGCGATGCGATCGCGCCCCCCCGCGCCGAGCCCGGTCACGGTGACCCGCGAGATGTTCCGCTGCGTGTCCGTTGCGACGACCATGTGCATCCCGGACGCCCCAAGCGTGTAGCAGTCCGCCCAGGTGGATGCCCAGGACTTTCGCTCGATACCCGCGTCATGGAACTGCTCCGAGGATTGATCGAGAAATCCTTCGGAGTCCGGACAGGTCATCGGAATCTCTTCGTCGCGAGCCCAGTCCGGCGGCACATCTGAATCGTGGATCGTCGACTGGAGCGCCTGCATCGCCCTATGGCACTCGCACTGCAGCGGCTCCTGCCCGCACGCGAAGGCCACCCCGAGCCTGCTGCTGCGGCGGCGCCACTCGACG
>Ga0208783_10001488_pt1 | contig 13843 bp, 8 predicted proteins | sample DEB19_08_DNA_2_FD_184529 | JGI IMG/M metagenome (GOLD analysis project Ga0208783, IMG submission 184529) | Aqueous microbial communities from the Delaware River and Bay under freshwater to marine salinity gradient to study organic matter... | ecosystem: Environmental > Aquatic > Marine > Coastal... | reverse complement strand
TCCCTACATGCCAACCCGGCGTACGCTGGCTCCGCGCCTTACCGGCCCCGGTGGCCGTGGCGAAATTATGTACTTCGATGAACCTGACTTTGGCGGCTATTTGACTGCGTCCGGTGAGCTTCGCGGCCTTCCCGGCGCTATCCAGCCGCAGTCCTACGCTGCGGAGGGTCTAACTGGCTTTGCTGAAGGCGGTGAGACTAAACTTGCTATGGGTAATACGGGCGGCGGTAGCCGTATGCTTACGGCTGAAGAAGCATGGAAATCGTCGGGCACGGAAAAAGCCAAACCCTTCGAAGAACGCAAAAGCATGATTGACTTTGCTGGCGATGCTAATGCCTACCGGGCTATGTCTGAGGGGATGATCGACCCTAAAACAGGTACCCGGACTCAGTTTTCCGGGGCCGCCGCTGCTACGTCTATGAAACCCGGGACGATCCAGCAGTTTGGCAATACGTACATGCGTCTGGGTGATGATCGCCGCTGGTACACGACTGAGGCACCTAAACCTACGACGACTACAACAAACGAACCCGTAAGAAATCCTAATGATGTACGGAGAGATGACCCTCCGCCTCCGGGTACGCCTCCGGGTACGCCTCCGGGTACACCTCCGGGCACACCGACCACAAAGGTTCCGGGATTGCCCCCCGGTGCCACAGCGGACAGTTATGGCGTCTACACGCTGAAGGACCGATACACTCCGCAGTTCACCAAGGTCGAAGATTTTGTGACCGAGAAGGTCAACCCGTACACAGGCGGCACTGAGCAGACCAACAAGCTCGACGAGTACATCCGGTCTTACCGGACAAGCCCGGGGCCACTTAAGTCCACGTCGCTAGGCTATGCACCGGGGCAGTCGCCATCTGAGCGCAACCGTGCGTATGCGTTGGAACTTGCAAAGCAGGCTGAAGAACGCCGCCGTGCAGCGGCAGCTACGACTACGACATCAAACGCGGCGGCAGGAACAGATACTGGCGGGTACTACTACAACCCAGCAAACGGTCAGACCTACGCTAACCCTAACTTTACAGGCGCGGTATTTAACCCTGTGACTGGGCAGTTTGAAATGCCTGCCCCCGGACCCGGCAATAGTTTTGCTCGTGGTGGCATCTATATGGATGATGGGGCTTTTGTTGTAGATGCCCGCACTGTTTCCGAACTAGGCAACGGGAGCAGTTCGGCTGGGCAGGAGTTGCTGGCTCGCTTGGGTGGGCGTCCCGTAAAGGGGCCGGGTGACGGCGTCAGCGACTCCATCCGCGCTAATATTGGAGGTACTCAAGAAGCACGCGTCGCTCGTGACGAAGTGATCTTCCCGGCCAAGGCTGTTAAGAAGCTGGGCGGAGCCAAGAAGCTCTATGCCCTTATGGATAAAGCCCACAAGGCACGCAAAAAAGCTGGTCGTGGGTCAGATACTCAGTTGCGCAAGGGTCTCGGCGCGTTGTAATTAAAGCCCGCACGGGCAGGAGTTTGATATGGCTGACGTTCAAAGACAGGAAATAGTTCAGACTACGTCGAACCTACCGGCGTATGCACAACCATATTTTCAGGATTTGATGAACCGCGCTCAGGCAGAGTCCAAGCGGAAGTATGAAGGCTATCCGTTTGAGCGCGTTGCCGATTTTACCCCTGCGCAGCTAGAAATCCAGCAGCAATACGCTGGTTTGCAAGCTCCCGGTCAGGTTGCGACTGGTTCAGGTCTCGCTGAAGCTGCGGGTCGTGGTCTTCTCAAAGCGGCTGATTACGCTCCTACTCAGTTCCGTGCGCAGCAAGTTGGTCTCCCCCAGCTTATGCAGTATCGCATGGAAGGCCCGGGTTCGTTCACGGCACAGGGCACTGCAAACCAATACATGTCTCCGTACATGCAGCAAGTTGTGGATATCCAGAAACAGGAAGCCATCCGTGACGCAAAGCAAGCGCAGCTTGCTCAGGACTTAGGTGCAGCACGCCAAGGTACTTATGGTGGTAGCCGTCAGCTTTTGGCTGCTCTCGAGCGCGAACGGAACCTTGGTCAGCAAGTGGGTCAAATCCAAGCGGCAGGCTCTCAGGCAGCGTTCCAGAATGCTCAGCAGCAGTTTAACACCGAGGAACAAGCGCGGCAGGCAGCAGCCCAAGCCAACCTTCAAGCGGCCCTCGGCATTCAAGGTCTTGGTGTTCAGACTGGTATGCAAGGTGCATTAGCTAACCAACAAGCTACGCTCGAAGCGCAACGTCTCGCAGAGCAGTCCAAGCAATTTGGTGCATCGAACCAGATTAATGCGTTTGCGCAAGCAGCGCAGGCAGGGCAGACTTTGGGTAACCTTGGTCAGCTTCAGCAGAACCTCGACCTCTCGCGTCTCGGTGCCCAGTCTCAGGCAGCAGCGCAGCAGCAGGCTCTTGAGCAGCAGCGTCTCGATAATGACTATGCAAACTTTTTGCAGCAGCGGGACTATAACTGGCAGCAACTGGGCAACTACAGCAACATCATGCGTGGTGTACCTATCGAGTCCAACAAGTCATACACGACATATGGTCAGGCTCCATCGCTCATGGGTCAGATTACGGGTGCGGGGCTCACTGCGCTTGGCGCATACAACATGGGTCGGGGGTAATCGCAGATGGAAACTAAGCCGTATCGCATCCAGTCCCCGGAAGATATCGCCAAGGATTACGGCGGTAATAAGCAGAAGATTGCGCAAGCTATGCAGATGGGGATTGTAGACCCGACTGCTGGCGTACTTGCTGGTATGTTTATTGACCGTATGCGCTCGGCGCAAATGCAGGAGATGGCTCCGCAAACTACGGTTGCTCAAAAGGTCATGGGGGGTGCGCCAGCACAAGCTCCCCTCGCTACAGCAGGCGGTCTGGGTGCGACGGCCCCAGCTATGCCTCCCATGGCACCTCAGGGCGGTGTTGGTGCGCCTCCGATGGAAGGCCCGATGCCTGAAGAAGCGCCGATGGGTATGGCTGCTGGTGGTACGTTTGAACCGCCATATATGAAAGATGGTGGCCTTAGCGAGCTCCCCATTCCTGACGGTATGTTCGACGAAAACCGTGATGGTGGCTACGCTGGTGGCGGAATTGTGGCGTTTGCGGAAGGTGATGAAGTCAAGGCCAATCCACTTGGCTGGCTGTATTCTCCCATTACTTCGCTTTATGGAGCGAAGCGTTCGACAGGCACACATAAGGGCCAAGACTTTGCTGTAGGGAAGCGCACACCGATTGGTGCTCCAGCCCCCGGTAAGGTCATTAAAGCTGCTACCGATGATATTAATGGCAACTTTGTTGTCGTCCGTCACCCCGATGGCACCACTTCATCCTATTCGCACCTCGACGAAATTACAGTTGGGGAAGGCGAAGACGTGAAACCGGGCCAAGTTCTTGGTCTTTCAGGTAATACAGGGAATGTTCGCGGTAAGAACGGCGGCTACCATCTGCACTTTGGCGCAAGGGACGCGGAAGGTAATCGGATCGACCCGACAGACTTCTTTAAGCAGATTGCACCCCAAGTGGCTTCCGGTAAGTTCTCACAGCGTCTCCCCGAACGCGATCTGAGCAAGGCGCAGGGGCAAGCTGGGGCGCTGGAAGATTATATGCGTGTCGCTGAGCGATACACGAAACCCGGCGCAGAGGAACTCTCTGGAGAAGAGCGGTTGCGTCAACGCTACCAAGAGATGGGTTCTGACGAATACTACGAAAAGCAGCGCAAGGACTCCATGTGGGAGGCGCTGGCTACGTTCGGTGCAAATATGGCAAGCTCCAAGGCTCCGGGTCTTCTCCAAGCTATTGGTGAAGCTGCCAAGGCAACGCTGCCCGGTATGCAGGCGGACAAGAAAGAGCGTAAGGAACTCAAGGATCGTGCGCTCCAAGGTCTGGCTGATCTCGGTATTCGTGACCGCAAGCGTCGTCTTGAAGCCCTTGAGCTTGGCATGAACCTGTACAAAACGGGTGTTGAGGCGCAGCAGTTTGAGAAGCGGCTAAGTCTGCAACAGCAGCAAGTTGAAGACGAAAAAGCCTACCGCGACGCAATGATTGGTATCGAGCAATACAAAGCGATGCACCCGAATGCGTCTGATCTTGAGACAAAGGTTGGTTGGGTTATACAGCAGGGTCTTGCAAAAGACCCAGTTAACGCCATGAGGTACCTACAAGAAAATGGCCTTATTGGTGTCCAACAGGGTGCAGGTGGGGGTAATGCTGCTCGAGAGGCTCGGGAAAAAGTTGAAACGGGCAGACAGGGTAGTAACCCATACGCAGGTTTTTCTGCTACTCAAGTAGGGGGGTAATTCCCTATGCCTACCTTCGAGGTAACGGCTCCTGACGGTAAAAAGTATCGGGTTAATACGCCTGAAGGTGCCTCTCAGCAGGATGCCATCGCTTATATTGCGGCCACTCATTACGGTAGGGGGCAACCCCAGAAAGAAAAAGCGGGCCTTATTGGTTCTTTCCTAGAAGGCGCACAAACCCTCGGGTTGGGCGATGAAGCAGCGGCTTACGCTGCCAACCCGACTGAGGCGAACCGGCGCGCATTCCTCAAGGCAGGTGAGTCCAAGTTCCGTCAGGTTGGTTTTGGTGAGGGTGATAACTGGGAAGCACTAAAGCAGCTTGTCGGTGGCTCTGCCGGTCAGCTTGTGGCCCCCATCGCCGCTGGTCTTGCAGCTACGCCTTTCACAACCCCTGTTGGCGGTCTTGCCACAGCGAGCGCGGTATCTGGTAGTCAGTACACCATTCAGAACCTTTTGCGTCAAGCGCAGGAGCAGGAAGCAGCCGCAGGCAAGGGCGAGAAACCCCAAGCCGTATCCGTTGGTAAGGCAGTTGCAGCAGCTACCGGACAAACCGCGCTTGATTTAGCTGGCGGTAGGATATTTGCGCCAATCGCCAAAGCGTTTCCGTTTATGAAGCCGTTGCTTGGCAAAGCAGGCACAAAAGCCTCAGAGAAAGCCGGTGCGGTGCTCGCTGACGCGGCGGAAAAAGGCACCATTGAGTTTGTCGGTGGTGTAGCCAAGGGCGTCGGTAAGGGCGTGGCGTTTGAAGTGCCGCAAGAAATTGGGCAGCAGGCGCTTGAGCGTTGGCAAGCTGGACTTACCGTAAACCCGTTCACTGACGAAGAGGCTCGTGATGAATACGGGCAGGCAGCCATCGGCGCACTGGTCCTCGGTGGTGGCTTGGGTGGTATCTCAGGCGGCATCAAAGCACGAAGTGCAGCCCAAGAGGAAGCTGATGCAGCAGACGAAGCGGCAGCGGCGGAAGAACTCGCGGCAGTACAGGGGGCCACACAAGAAGCCGCTCCCACTGGCGAACGCCCAGATGTGTTTGAATTTGAGAAAAGCGTCAAGTCACGCTTGACGGATGCGGCTGGGCCTGAGCTTTCTGATCGCGCCAACAACGCTATCACTTCCCTTAGCAAAGTCATTTCAAACGACATTTCATTGGGGACCCCCGAAAGCCTCGCTCGCAGTGAAAAGTATATCAGCGAGTGGGAAGATACATTTGCGGCGGGGGTAGACTACGGACCCGACGTAACAGAACCATTGATGCGCCCAGTGCTGAACGAAGATGGCACCCCGGCAGTCGATGAAGAAGGCAAGCCAGTGTACGAAGGTGCATTGGAAGAAGCCAAGCGCATGGTTCAGGAGGCACGGGACAGCCTGCCACAAGTCGAAGAAGCCGCGCCTGTGGAGGGCGTATCGGTAGAAGCTGCACCAGAGGAGGTGACCAGTGGACCCCTTGGAGAACCTACAGCACCTGTCGATGCAGGAGTTGGAACACGCGTTCCGACTGATCGAGAACCCGTACCTGCCGGAGCCGCTGCCCCAGAGCTTGGAGGAGTTGAGCCAAGACCAGTGGGAGTCGGTGAGCCTGCTGCTCCTGATGTTACAGTCAGCCCAGATGAAAAGCCTGATACACTAGCACCTGCCCCTGAAATGGGGATTGCGTCCAATCTTGTTGTCAACATCGCTGATAAGTTTGCTCAGGCACCGCTTGCAGACGCATGGGCAAAAAGCGCGCTTGGTGAAGCGGCGGTTCCGACTGAGCTTCAGACAGCCCCCATTCTTGAGCGTGTAGAGACCATACAGGCTGGGCAGCAGCGGAACCTTAACCGGAATAAGTTCAATCCGATTATTGAGACCGCTGCCAATCTTGGCGTTGATATTGGGGACTTTAACTACTTCTTGTGGTTGGAGCACGCAGCAGAGCGCAACCGTGAAGTAGCCAAGAAGAACGAAGCGTTCCCTGAAGGTGGCGCTGGCGTTACGACTGCGCAGGCCCAAGAAGGTCTCCAGCAGATTGCGGACGAAGGGCTGTTGCCCAAGTACAACCTCCTCAAGAAGAAGGTACAGGACCTTGTTCGGTTTAACCTCGAAGAGGATGTGAAGGCAGGGCTGCTCTCCCAAGAGCAGATGGATTACCTGCTTAAAACGTACCAAAACTACGTTCCGCTCAAGGGCTTCGCTGCTGATGGCGATATCCTGACAGCGGATATCGACGAGGACGCAGATGCCATAACTGCACGGCGCGATGAGGCCATGAAGGCTATGCGCGCAGCTTCGCCCGGCGGTAGTATCCAAGAGTTCCGCAAAGCCATTGGTCGTGGCTCGATGCCGCTTGCTCCGCTCTTTAACCTTATGCAGGACTCTGAGCAGCGGATACAGCGTCGCGCACTAAATCGGGCTCGGATACCCCTTGTGCAGCAGTGGAAGAAAAGCCCGGCGGCATTTGATGGTATTATAAACGTTTATACTGACGCCAATCCCAAGCAGGTAGTCCTTGGGCGGGATCGCGCTGGCGTTAAATATGGCCCCGTAAAGGGCGGTATGCAGCAGGAATACTATAACAACCGCGCAAAATACATGATCGTCAAGGATAATGGCGTTACGTATTACGTGGAGTTTTCCCCCACCCAGAGCGGGCAGGCGTTGCAGCGCATGTTCTCGAACATGACCCCCAAGGAAATGGAGGGCGCAGCCAAGAGTGCAGCCGCAGTCAATAACTTCCTCAAGGGGATGCTGACTTACAAGAACCCGCTGCATCTCATCTTTGTGGCTCCGTTCCGCGACGTCTCGGCAGCTATCGCCACGGCTATGCACCACCAGAACCTCAAGGGTTCTCCGGCATATAAGAAGAACTTGGCTGGTCGCACGTTCCTTTACGCGATGCCGCTCAGCGGTACATGGGGTACAATCGCCCGCTACGTGTTCACTAATAAGCCCATGAACACAAAAGAGGGTAAGCAGCTTCAAGAGATGATTAGTGAGGGTGGGGCCACGCTTTACACGCGGTTCACCGACGCACAAGAAAAGTCCAAGGTAGCTCAGCAGGCTATCAAGCGGCTGCAAGGCATCGACAAGATGTCGCCCAAGGAGCGCGCTACCAGCGTTTTCAGTGCACTTAACCAGTGGGTCGATAATCTCGCTGATATGATAGACCTGAGCGCACGCTTTGCGACGTATCGGGCGGCCATGGATTACGGCATCAAGCCTGCGGATGCAGCGCGCCTTGCTCTGGACTCGTCACTAAACATAACCCGGCGCGGTGAAAAGGCCCGTGGTATTGACCTTATTCTGCCGTTCTTTGCGACAGGTGTCGAAGCCACGCGCAAAACTGGCCGAATGCTCAAGAACGGGCGTGGTGCAGTTAAAATTCTGGGCGCGCTGATGGCTTACGGCGCGCTTGAGTCCATGTGGAACGCTGCCATGAGCGGCGATGATGATGACGACGGGCAAGAAAACTACCTCGACCAGAACGCCACCATGCGTATTGGTCGCTCGATCCTGTACTATGGTCCCGGCGAAAACGATTACGTTAAAGTGCCAATCGACCCGATGCTGGGCTATTTCAAGTTTGTCGGAAACCGCATCGGTGATCTGATGCTGGGTAACGCTTCGACGGGTGACGTAACGAGCGACTTGTTGTTTGGTGCTGCGAGCGTGGCTTCTCCTGTCCGCGTTCCGCAGGCGGATGCACCGTCTGCCCTTGTGGCGATTACCCCGCTGGTTGGTAAGCCATTTGCAGAAGCCGTTGCGAACCGGAACTTCTTCGGGGGCCCGATCTACCAATCTGCCCAGTTTGACGCAGCCCCAGCTTCTGAGCTTGGTCGTCCGACTACGGGTGAAGGTTGGAAATGGCTGGCTCGCACCATGAACGATATCACTGGTGGTTCCGAAGCTGTTAAGGGTAAATTTGATTTCCAACCAGAAATCTATCGCCACATCATCGAAGGCTGGCTTGGTGGTCCTTATCAGCTTGGTAAGCAGGTGGCCGGTCTCCCAGCGGCAGAAGGCGCGGCAGATATCCCGGGCGTGCGTAGCTTTGTGGGTACAGGCGGCGAATATTCGGCCCAGACCAAATACTTCGAGAACTCCAGCAATGTCCGGCAGATTATGAACCGGTTGAGCAAGCTCACGCCTGAACAGCAAGAAGCGCAGGGTGCTGAGTTCTTCTTGGATACTGACCCACGTGTCATCGACGCCTACCAGATCGTGGATAAGGAACTCGATAAGATCAACAAAGAGCAGCGCGAGGTCCTGAAGTACATGAAGGATAACCCCAATGAGTTCTCAAAGGGGGATGAAAAGGTAGTGCTGGATCAATATTTAGCTGAGAAAACCGAGCTCTACAGCGCGTTCAATTACGTATATAACTCCGTAAAGAAGGAGCAGTAAAAGACCCCCGCAGCTTGGGACTACGGGGGTCTAGGTACATCGGAAAGGAGCAAACTTTCCTACCAGCGGAGGAGCATCCATCAACACTAGTGTGGCCTACATACTTACATTCGCCACACTCGTAAACCCCTAACACCATCTTCGATGGTTCGTTTTATCAATACCTTGGCCCCCAAGCGGTTTACGACCACCATTAGTTGTGCCTGAGCGCGGTCATAGTCTAGGCATGGGAAGAAGACGGAGGTCCCCTTTTTGAACCTCCGCCAGTCAAGTTGATAGGTTACACCCTCAATCTGCATCTGCCTTTTCAGCGTTTTCGTAAGGGGCGGTGTCGATAAAGTCGTCGTCGATTTTGAACCACAAGCAGTGGATCGGTTCCCCGCTAACGGCGGTACCCTTGGATAGACGGACGCCCTTTTTCTCGATGATGCGCCCTTCTGTCTCTAGCTTCTTGATGGTTTCGTTGTAGTTAAGCTGGTATTTGACGCAGTATTCCCGGAACGACTTAGCGATGATGAACATCCGCTTGGTGTCCGGCTCGATACGCACCAGCAACTCACCCTTTGGTTCGCGCACAGGAGCCGACTGCATATTGGTCCGGCGGTCCACTTCCCCGTTCACCACCAGAATGTTCTGCATATGGCGGTACAGATAGTCAGCAACCGTTTGGCGCACGTCATCCACTGGAGTCACGCCGTTCTTGCGCAGGTCGTCGATCAGGCCGCAGGCATAATTATAAATGCGGGTCATATCCCACTCGATCAAGCCACAGTCCCGAGCCGTCAGACCCCCTGCGATATTAGCTGCCATCGTGGCTGACCAGAAGCGTTCCTTGGGTTCCAGACCCAGTTCCCGGTCAATCTTGGCTTGCAGGTTGTCGCAGCGGCGCTGGATGCGCTCCATGTTCTCAAGCACATACCGAGCGTAATGCACCCCGGCATGGCCGTAGTTATGGAACAGGTCCTTATCGAACATCTGCTTGGCATGGGTCGAGTTCAGCACATCGAGCTTATTGATGGGGTACTCAATGAGGCGCATTAGCTCCCCCTCGGGGCGCAGCTTATCCACCGTCAGCTTTTCTGCGAAGGATGCGTTGGACGTAGCCACCGTAATGCTCTGCCACGTGGTGTTGTTCTCGCGTAGTTCGTTCGTGCCAGCCATCATGCGCTCTTTGCCCTTGCCGTTCGACAAGGCGTAGAGGAAGTCCGAGTACTCGCTGCCCTTCATGTTGGTCAGTTCGTCCATCGTAGCCGGGAGGTTGTTAAGGATACCCACCCACTGCAAACGACCATTGGGCGTGTCGTCCTGCTTCAGACGCAGTTCTTTGGGGTGTCCGTATACGCTGTTAATCATGTTGAGCACGGTGGTCTTACCGGTGCCTGAGTATGGATTGAACAGGTTAATGACTGCCCCTGTCTGGTTCAGAAAGCGCAGCAATGGGGAGCCAAAGGCGCTGAGCGCGGCAAAGGCATGGGGTTCAAGCCCAACTGTCCCGTAGAGCGCCCAGATTTCTTTCCACTTATCGAACGAGCCCACAGGCCCCATGAACTTGGCGAGCTTCGAGGTCGTTTTGGACGGGGGCGAATACGCAACCCCATCTACGCTGATCTCTTGGCTGCCGATGACAAACTTGCTGTTCTTGTCGGCCCACCCAAACTGCTGCCGCATGACTTGCTCCTTATATTTTATCTGAAGGTCCTTCAGCATTAACGCTGTGAAGGCCAATAGATGGTTCTGCTGTTTGCCAATGCAAATTACGCCTTTCCCAGTAAGCGCCTTGCGTAACTCTGTCGGGTCCAGCGCGTTCCGCATGGGGACGGTGAACTCTTTAAGGTTGTTGTGCGGGAGATGGACCCGGAACTGCACCACGTTGTCGTCGATGGTGTCGTTCATGATCTTCACCGGATACAAGTCATACTCATAGACCAGCATCGGCTCCGCCTCTTCGTCCTCATCAGACTTCTTGCCCGCTGGATTCCACCAGATACCGCCGCCTTCGCCCCGGTAATAGGGCTTGGGGTACTGCGGGATCAGGATCGCTTCCTCTTCGCCTTCGTCCGTCTCGACGACTACAACTGGGTCCGTAGCTTCCTTGATGACCTTACCCAGTTCCTTCGGTCCTAAAATCTTACCGAAGTGCGGGCAGCCCTCGCAAAGTCCCGGGTTCACACTCTTAAACTTGGCACAGCTAGTCGCCTTGCGGATGGTAGCTACCTTCTTATCAACCGTGTCAGGGTCGTAATCAGGATGCCCATCCGACATCATATGGACAGCTTTGTCCGCGTCTTCGCACATGGCAGCCACAGACAGCGCGTAGAACCACTCGTAGTAGCTGATATCAGCCCGGTTCTGGTACGCATAAGCAAGCTGGTTACATCCCTCACCGTTAGCTGTACGGCTCATGATGCGCTTGAAGCTGAAGCCAATGCCGTTCTGACGCGCCAGTTCCCGTGGGGTTGGCTCGTAGTTCTCATCAAAGATAGACCGCTTGGGCTTATCCTTGACGCCCAGAATGCGCCGGAAATCTTCTAGTGTTGTGGTCTTGCCGACGGTCATGATGTGGACCGGACGTGGCGTTGCTCCTTTGAAGTTATAGGTCCCCGGGATGCGCAAAACACGCGCAACCTCAAAAACCTTGTCGTCCACATGGAAGTTCTGCGTGCGGCATACCTCTTGGAATCGCTCTGCCACGGGTTCCCATTCAGCCCGTGTGATCTCCTCCGTAAGCGGCCAGTATACGTGTAGCCCGCCCCCTGAGTTCACTAGCGTCGGCTTTGGTAGGCCAACAGTGGTGCAGAACTCCTTGAGCGCCTGTATAGCGGTAGCTTGGTCGATGTACCCGTCAGGTCGTCCCGTGTCAGGGTTGACCTCTGCTTTGGTTTCTCCGCAGTCAATGTCGAGCCAGAACGCCTTGAGCGCCCGGACATTCTCCTTGGTGCGGTTCTCCCTCGTTGCGAACTTGGCTAGGCCGAAGAAGACGTTACGTCTATCTGCGACATATTGCTCTGCCAGTGCGTCAACCTCTTCCCTTGTAGAAACTAACTCCTGTCGAACGTCACCCGGCCCCTTAATACCTACGATACAGAACCACCCATCGGATGGCTGTACGAGGTCCAAGAGGTCAGTTTGCTCCATGGAAATGCTCTCCGTTGCGGGCAGCGCCCGCTAAAAACTACTACTTTACCAAGGCTTATTTGTTGGCGTCGGTTATTTCATAGACCAGCCGGGCCACAGCATCTTCATAAGACCCCTGCGGCTCCGACTTGCCAGTAAACCAACTGTAGACCGTTGGGCGGGTCACCCCTAGGTATTTAGCTATCTTAGCGACGCCGATATCGTGGTCGATACACAAACGTCCGAGCTTCACACCTAGGAGGCTACCGTCAGCGGCTTCAATCGCCTTGGCTACACGGATGGTGTAACCTTGCATTACTTAGTCCTCATCATCGTCAAGCCATTCACCCAGAGCTTCCTTAAGCTCGGGCTTCGGCGCGGCAGTAACCGTTTCCTTCTTAACGACGCGCTTGACCGGAGCCTCTTCAACTTCGTCTTCATCGTCATCACCGAACGGATTGACCGGAGCTTCGGTGGGAGCCGCAGCAATCAATGGTTGCTCAACCGGAGCCGGAAGCGCCTTGGCACCATCCATGGCAGCCGCTGTCAGCATGATATACTTCTCGGTGTTCGGGTCGTCCTGTGCAGCGTCCACAAGGGCAGATTCCTGCGCAGTCAGATGACGTGTCGCCTTGAAGCCAACCTTCACCGTATCGGCGTCAGCGTCATAGATGATGCTGGTAACCACCGTGTCGGGCGCTTCGTTGTTGGCAGTCAGGAACTTAACATAGCCCTCAAAGCCATAGACGTTGCCGTTGTTGGTACCAAAGAGCGACGCAGCCGGGATGGCGATCTGATAGACCTGACCCGACGGATCACCTGCCACCAGCACAGCGAGACGGCGCTCGTAGCGGCAAGCCTTACCCCTACCGTTGGTGCCAGAGCCCTTGATGTTCTGCGGGCATGAGATGCAGCTATCGGACTGCGGGTTACGTGCGCCCGGTTCTGGCTTGTCACCGAGGTTCGACCAGCAATCAGGCAGCGTGGCCTTGGCGTCCTTGTCGTACGCACCAGCGTAAAACTTGCGGCTCGCGTCAGCCAGCCAATCGACGATGATAACGTCAAGCTGCTTCTCGACGGCCTTACCGATCTCTTCACCGTTCACGACACGCTTGAAGGTGCGTGCGTTGCTGAGCTTGATACGGCGCATGGTAGAACCGCCACCGCCAACGCGGTCCAGACGACGCGACTCGCGGCGTACAAAGTTGCCCTCTGCGGGCTGCTCGAAAATAGTCAGGTTACTCACTTGGTCTCTCCTTTGAGGAACTGGTAAAAGATTTCCGCGACATGCACGATGTCCTGCGGGGTGTGGGTTGTAGGCTGCCTCGTCAGCGTGTTGATCGCCTTCTCAAGTGCGTATTTGCGCAGCATGATGTTAGACGTTGGCGAATAATCGCTACGAAACAACTCATCTAATTCGTCATTCATCGTTTGCTCCTTACTTTTCTGTGGGTTTGCGGACGTGGACTACGTACTTGTTATCGACCTGTAGGCCGACTGGAAGAGCGTCCGGGTTCTCCTCCAGAAACTGTTTCATGTTACCGTTGTGGATGCGCTTCTCAAGCAGGAACGGTGCGTTGTTCTTCTCGATGAAGTCGTACATCTGGTCCCAGTCAGTGGTCCAGTAACGGCTCTGCACGCGGCGAGATACGGTCCCTGCGGGCGTTTTCACGCTATCCACGTTCTGCTCACGGCAGAACTCCAGCAGTTCGTTGGACACGTAGTCCAGCTTCTCCTTGAGGTCGGCAACCTTAGCTTCAAAGGCTTCCTCTTCCTCGGCAATCGCAGCGCGCAGCTTGCGATACGCGGACACAAGTTTCTCTACGGGTAGTTTGTCTGACATTGGTTTGCTCCTTTGTTATGGCCCTACGTTATGTAGGTGCCTATACATTGTCAAGTTCTTGTCGGTACAAGTCAATAATTTTTTGATGGTTGTCGATGTTGCCCTGCAACATGGCGTAAAGCCGCTCTTCTACGGGACTTCCCTTGATGTGGACCACCGTCATGGCGTTCTTTTGGCCTGCGCGATCAATGCGTGCGTTGGCTTGCAAATAGGTTTCAACACTAGTTGTGGGGGCGTACCAGATGAT
>Ga0208783_10001486_pt1 | contig 13853 bp, 22 predicted proteins | sample DEB19_08_DNA_2_FD_184529 | JGI IMG/M metagenome (GOLD analysis project Ga0208783, IMG submission 184529) | Aqueous microbial communities from the Delaware River and Bay under freshwater to marine salinity gradient to study organic matter... | ecosystem: Environmental > Aquatic > Marine >... | reverse complement strand
AGCCCCCCTTCCATCCCCGGCTGCTGGTCAACCAGCCGCTCGCGGGCCATTAGCCGCCACTCCAGTCGTACTTCTGATCCGGGTACGCCATCCGCGTCGGATTGATGGTGTACCGCCGCAGGTCATCGAGCATCGACGACCGCTGGAGATTGGCCTCCTCGCGGAGCGTCTTGGCCGCCACCGACTCCGCTCCGCCCTTGTTCAGGAGCCGAGCACCCGCCTCGTTGGCGATAATCGTCTCATTGGCGTCCGGGAAGTCAATGACCGAGCTATCCGAGGCCAAGTCCGAGAAGTTGGTCGGGCGGTAGTTCACGAACACATACAGCGAGAGGCTGGCCGACACCGGCAGGATCTGCAGCGCCTGCCCCGCCGTGTAATACAGGCGCGGGTAGGTCGGCAGATAGTTGGTCGTCGTGGCCAGCGGCACGTCCTGGAATCGCGTCTGCGTGTACAGGACGTTGCCATCCGACACCGACAAGACGCGATAGAAGTTCTGTTGACTGTCGCCCGACCCGCTGTTCAGGTCGCTGAAGCTGATCATCCCGTCGCTGTCCGTCGTCACCGTCCGCTTGGCGAACGTGTAGTACGGCTGGGCGTTCAGGATATTGGACCACTCATCCGCGTACACGCTGTTCAGCACGCGGGTAATGGTCGCATCTGACCACCGCTCCGACGCGACGGCGTCCATCGTTTCGCGCGTCAACGCAATCAGTTGGGCTTTGGTAACCGCCACGGCCGGAAGGGATGAAAGGGTTTACTTAGAGCGACTGCGCGAAGACGCAATCACCGGAGTCTCCAGCGCCTCGACCAAGGCGGCTTCCGCGGCCTGGGCGACGGGCTGGGTATCATTGTACTGCTGGACGTGGTCCGCCATATTGCGAATCTCGTCCTTGGGGTACTGCCGGAACGTGCGCTCCAAATAGGCGGGCGCCTCGTCGGCACTGCAGAGCATCGGGATGTACCCGATGATGTCATAGGTGGAGGCCGGGTCAGTCTCGCCCCGCTGGACATACTCCCAGCGGCGATCCTCCGGCTGCCAGTCCATGCACACCGCCCAATGCTCGCCCGTCTGATTCAGGAACTTCAGATGCAATCCGGCGTGGAGGGCCCGAAGCCGCTTCACCACATGGGTGGGCGGCTCGGGCTGGCCGGCGCTGTTGAGCAGCACCGTCACGCGGTTAGACCTCGACAAACAGCTCGACGTTGACCATCAGGTCCACGGCGGCAGTCGTCACGGTGTTATTGGTCGTCACCACAAACTGCACGACATCCCCCGTATCCAGCGTCCGCTCGGCATCCGACAGCGTGGAGAGCAGGGCCACGGCCGTTCCCTCATTGGCCGTCAGCGCCTCCAAGTCCACATTGTCCGTCAGCGTCACGGCCGCGTTGGCCGAGGCATCATACTTCTTGATCACGCCCAGAATCGTGCCGCTCGTCGAGGCCGGCACCGTCCCCGCCGACACCACGGCGCGGTTGATGTAGCACTTCGCCGGATGCGACCCGAAGCTGTACGTCGTCGTGGTGTTGTTGCCAATCGCCGCATCGCAGCGCCCCACGAGGAGGTTCGGCAGGACACCCAGACGGCCCGGCGTCGGAGCAAAAATGTTATACGGCATGAATTATCCTCGGAATGGGGTGAGGGCCGAAGCCCCCACCCCGTCCCAGTAAAGGTTACGCGACGTGCGTGTAGCGCGCCGTGTCGGTGTACCCGGTGATCGAGCCGTGCGCGTTACGCGCGAGGCAGGCCAGGTTGCCGTACCAGCCGTAGGTCGTCTCGAAGGCGTCACGCCCCGAGAGCCAACGCCACGGGCCAGCGCCCTCGAACTCGACGAAGCCCCAATCCTTGGCATCCACCCACGCGAGCGAGGGGATGTGGAGGAGGTAGATGGTGCCGGCCGGGACATAGTAGTCCTGGACCATCGGGATGCCGCACACCTCAAGCGCCTTGTAGCCGCCCTTGATCGTGGTGGCAAACTCGCCCGCGGTGAATCGGCGCTGCCCGACCATCGACTCCATGAGCTTCTTGGCGAGGCCCGGGGTCGTCATGAGCAGGAAGTCCTTCGGACGCACCATCGCGTCCTTGCCGCTGCGGCCCGCAATCTTCTGGATGAGATCCCAGATGTCCGACTCGGTCGGCTGGTTCGCATCCGGGGTGTCGGTGCCCGCCGTCATCCGGGTCGCGTCCCAAATCGGGTACGACGAGGCCGAGATGTTGTGGAGCGAGGCATACGACCCACCACGGTTCGTGATGGAGATAAGGCCGTTCATGGCGGCGTTGTACGAGGTATCCGACGCCGTCGCCTTGACCAGCGCGTCACCCGCGGCCATGCCGCTGATGGCGGTGCCGAGGGTCAGCGTGGCGTTGTCGCCGCTGTTGCTGATGGCGGTGATCGCCGCACGGCCGAGCACGGTCGCAAAGCTGTCCGTCGCATCGAGGACGGCGACGTAGTCACCGACCGAGAGGAGGAGCGAGCCCTGGCCAGCGCCAGAGACGCCGTAGGGGGACGAGACGATGATGCTCGTCGTGGTCGACGCCGTGCCGATGAGGGCGACGATGCCGTTGGCCTTGTTATGCAGGGCCTGCTGCATGAGGAGCTGGGAGGCCTCCTTGATTTCCTCCATCGTCTTCTTGGCGATGGTCGTGAAGGCGGCATCCTTGGACTGCGTGCCGACGAACGCGAGGCCGTCGATCTGACGGGTCGTGTACGCGCGGACCACGCCGACATTCGCCTGGACTTCCGTGGCGGTGGTGTCGGGCGGGAAGTAGCCAGACTGCGAGAACGTCGCGCCAGCCGGGCGGCCGGTCACGACATCGAAGTACACGTTGTTACCACCCCAGCGCATGTTGCGGGGGCCGCCAGCGCGACCCTTCTCGAGCTGGGCGAGGAGCGGGGTGACGAGGTTCTGCACCTTCTCGCGGAACTGCGAGTAGACATTCTTGAGCAGACCAGTCAGCTCCGCATCGGTGATGACAGTAGGAGCGGGCATTGGAAGTGTGTGCTAAAAGTTAACGAAGGGACGAGAGGATTTCCGACATAGCGGAATCCAGCGCGTCGTCAATGGTCGACGGCTTGGCCGTCTTGGGCTTCGCAGGGGTGGCACCGGCACGACCCACGGGCTTGGTGGCCTGCCCCACCGCCCGCTTGGCCTTCTGCGCTTCGACTTGCGCCTTGGCGACGGCTTGCTGCGCCTGCTCCAGCTGCGGAGAGGTAGCAGGTTCGCTACGCCGGGCATGGGTCATCTGCGCCCAGATGGCCAGATCGTTCACGATGTACTGCCGAGCGGCATCAAACTGTGACGCCGGGAGATAGGGCTGGCCATTCGGCCCCACCTGGGCGTGCAGTTGCATGGCATACGCCATCCGCTCTTCCAATTCGGCGGGAGTGACGCTCGGCAGGGCATCCGCAATCAAGCGAATGGCTGGCGACACCTCACTCTCGTAAAACGCTTGTCCCTGCCGGCTGATGTCTGCCAGCTGAGACTGGACCTTCAGGTGCTGAATCTCGCGTTCCGCCCGCTCGGCACGCCGCTCGGGGGAGTTTTCCTGCTGATACGCCTCACGAACGGAGAGAAAGAAGTCCTCGTCGGAGAGAATTCGCTCCAACTGGGCCTCCCGCTCGTCAATCAGCTTGGTCAGCTCGTCGCGTTCCTGCTGCAACTGGAGCGCCTGCTGCTCGGACTGGCGAACTTTCTGCTCACGTTCCTCGTTATATACGCCAAACTGCGCCAACTTGACGACCTGATCAAGCCGATCCTGCCGGACCTTGCCATTCGCCTTGTACTCGACGATGAGGGCGGGGATTTCGACCTCGCCATCCGCGTCCTTGAGCGTAAACTCGGTCGCCAGCTTGTCTGCGACCACCGGAACGGCCACATACCCATCGGGAAGCACGGGGGACGGCTCTGCGTCCTCCGTCGTGTCCGGTTCGGCGTCTTCCGTGCTTGCCGTGGCCGCGTCATCCGTCTCCGCGGTGACGGTCGGCGCGGTGTCCGTCAGTGTTTCGTCTGCGTCCTGCGGTTCAGCGGGTTCCTGCGGCGCTTTGGGGGCAGCGACCGGCGTTGGTGCCGGCATCGCGGCCTCCACGGCTTCCGTGAGGGCTTGCTGAATGTCCATCGGCTACGACTCCTAGGATTGGCGGGCCAGTATATCGGCTTGCCGTGCGGCAACCTCGGCTTCTGGCGCCCCGGCGAGCCCCTGCTGGAGCATCGGTGCGACGCCAATCGGTGGGTTGCCGGACGCCAGCGGTAGCTGTCCCGGCGCGAGAGAGGGCACACTAGCGGCGCTAGGGCCAGCCGAGGGGCCGGCCGCCATCGGCGGCGCACCACCCCCCTGCTTCTGCATGGCCTGATTGGCCAAAGCCGTCCACCGCTCCTGCGCGGCGGCAATAATCATCGGATCCAAGTCGTCCTGCAGCAGAATCTCTCGCTCCAGCACGTCCTGATGAATCGCTTCGTTGTCCTGCCACCGCATCTCGGGGGCCGGCGTCCCCATCCGAATCGCGTCGGCCACCCGCTTGGCCCGCGCTTCCTGATCCTCATCCGGGGTCGTGATGTCCTTGGCAATCGCAAACATCTGTCGACGCCGGTACTCCTTGATGTCAATCACGCCCGTCTGGAGCCAGTTGTCCAGCAGGTAGAGCCGGAAGGCCATCGGCATCGGCATCAGCGTGGACGGCTCGACCTTGACATCCGACTGCCCATCGAAGTCCGTGGTGCTCACGGCCCGGGCCAGGTCCGGCCGGCCCTTGCCGACCGCGCCCAGCGCTCGCGGCACATCGTAGCCCCACGCCATCGCGGCCATCGACACCTTGCACCAATCGGTATAGGCCTGCGCCAGCGCGTTCACGGCGGGGCTGAACACCCGCTCCAGCTGCTCACGGCTGGCGATGATGGCCCGGCCCGACTCGCCCGTGACCTGTCCGCGGCTAACCGCGTTCCAGCCCGAGGCGTCCTCGAAGGCCGTCTTCTCCAGCGCCAGGGCCTCCTTCACGTCATTGCCGACCGAGAAGCCCTGCACCGGCTGGATGGACTCGCCCATCGGCCCCGCGCCACGAATCTCGATCATCGAGGTCACGCCACCCATAAACGTCTCGGTGGCAATGGCATTGGGGCGCGTCAGGAACCGGCCACCCGCGTTGACGCGGATGTTCTCAACCCACTTGGACAGCAGCGCGTTCACACGCATCTGGTGGTCAATCCACTGCTCCATCACGGGCCGCGGATAGTAGGACGGATCCGAGGAGCCGTCCCGCACGGCCACAACCGGAATCGCGTTCCAGAGGAGCGGCGCCGGACCAAAGACGACCTTATCGCCCACGACGATGAGATGCAGGCCCTCCGGGAGGGCATCCGGGTGCGGCGCGACATAGACCGTGAACCGCTCGGTCACGTCCTCGTCGCGGAGCCGCTGGCCCTCACCAATCGTGGTCTGCGTCAGCACCCACGCGCCGATGCCCTCCGAGCCGGAGTAGGTCGGCTGGTTGCCCGTCAGCATCGTGGTATCGGCGGCATCCAGCCCCGTCACGCCGTAGCGGAACGCGGCCTCGGCTCGGCTGATGACCTCACGAATCACGACCCAATGCGGCGCCTGCGTGGCCGTCGCGTTCGGGCTGACCCGGACCTGCTCGACGCGGAGCGTCTGACAGCCGATGTCGCCCAGCGGCTTCTTCTGGCCGGGCATCTCCCCCAGCCGCTCGTCCCACGGCCCACGATCTGGGTCCCAGAACATGTGCCAGAAGCTCACGCCATCCGTCTGCGCCCAGAAGGCGGCCTCACGGGAGAGCCGCGGCATCTGCTGCTGGTCGTGCTGATACTCCAGCGACAGCTGCTGGGCCTGCGCCTTGCGTTTGTCGTCCGGGTCCTGCGTGGTCGGCGTCACCGAAAAGCCGGGGCGCTGGTCCACGAGAATCTGCAGGCGCTGGTCGAGCGCCTTGTCGATCATGTTATACACGACGCGCGCGGCATCCCGCGGCCGGGCAGGTTCCCGCCACGGCCCCAAGCCGTTGGCCGAAATCCACTGCTGGCCGGCCCGGAAGAGGCGGTTCCGCTCGACCAGGTGCAGGTGCATCTGGACGGCCTCACGCCGCGACTCCCACAGGCCACGGGTCCAGCTCGCCCACGCCGCCATATCCTCGGCGGTGTTCGGATCCGCGCCGGGATAGTCCGCGCCATAGAGGGCGCGTTGCAGCGCGGAGAAGTCTTCCTCCGGCGTCTGCCCCGTCTCCTCGGGCGGATTGGGCGCGACCTGCTCGTTCGGGGCGACCGGATTATTGCTGAACCCGGCCATCGCCCGCTCGAACGCATCGCCCAGCAGTTCGTCCGTATAGGGAATCGTCATGCGTTACCCGGAGGTTATTCGATACGGCCCACGCCAAACGCGGCGCGAACCCGGTTCCAGTCCTTGAGGTCTTCGTAGCGTTCCCGAATGACCCGGAGCACCTCTTCCTGCGCCCAGCTTTCCCGTTCCTGGTTAGCAATCGCCACCAGATCCTCCGGTACGTCGACCGGAGCGGGCGGCAGCGTGGACTCGGGCGGCACGGGCGCAAAGGCCATGGCCACCTCCGCCACACGGTGAATGGCGTAGACCGCCACCGCCGCCCAGAGGAGATGCGCCAGCATTACTGCGCGGCGTACCGGATGGTCACAACCGGCGAGCCGCTCGTGTAGGCTGAGCACCGCGCCCGGAACGCGCTGAAGGCGCCGGTCGACTTCGTCCACGCGCCCACGGCGCTCGTGGTCGAGGCATCGGTGCCCGAGTTGGACGGCGTCATGTTGAACGCGACGTAGTTCGTGCCGTCCACCGACGCCTCGAACGTGATGGTCGCACTTAGCGTGCCCGTGACCTGCACGGCCACAAAGCCGGGCGACGGGAGGCCCGCCACCGAGGCGGCGTCGTTGACCGCGGCGACGGTGACGCTATTGGTCTTGATCAGCGTGGCTGCCATTAGTTCTCCTAGCTAAGAAATTTCAGTTGATTATCACGGGATACATCACACTTGCCACACGCACACTTCTCCTCGAGATACAGTGCGGCAAACCTCAGTAACTCTGGGTCATCTCGAAAATGACCAATACCCATGTTGCACCGCTGACACAACACCCCGCGAATCAATCCAGTTCTGTGGTCGTGATCAATGGCCAATTGTTTTCTATTTTTCTCTGGCTCACCGCAAACCACACACTCAGTAATTTCTCGCAGCTTTTTAATCTTGTACTTCTCTTCTGGGTTTACTCCTGGAGGAGTAGCGTATCGCTTAACATATATTTTGCGACACTCTCGACACCATGAGTCCAGCCCATTTAGCTTGCGTTTATTTTTGACAAAGTACTCAGATGTTTCCGGGTATTCTACCTTGCACTTTGTGCAAGTTAGCAATCCCATTTCCGGCGTGCCTTCCGAAGCCGACTGTTCGGATTCTTCGCCGCCTCCGGAAACATTCGCATCTGGCCCGCACTTCGTCTGCAAAACGCTATCCTCCGCTTTGCTGCTTTAGGTGATTGCGCTGCCTGTTCTTTGCTAACCGGCCGCTTGATGTCGCGCCCTTCGGCACGCAAGCTGGCCCGCCCCTTCTCGTTCAACCCACCCTCAGGATTCTTCCCTTCCGCGCGTTGCCAGGCCGGTGTCTTCGGCATGGGTCAGTCCGCGTACTCGTCCTCAGACTCGCTCTCGGACTCAGACTCTGACGACAGCAGGTCGGCCAGCTCCGCCTTGAGCGCGGCCATCTCGGCGCGAATCTCCGCGACGCGGGCAGCGTCCTGCTTGGAGAGCTTCGACGTGTCCTCGGCGTCCGACATCGACGGACCGCTGGACGGCTCGCCGTTGGTGCCGTTCTCCTCGGCCATCATCCGCTCCTGCATCCGCTCCTGCATCGGGCCGGGCTTCGGGGCGCCGATGGCAATCACGACCGTCGGGCCGCCCTTGCGCTTCAGCATCGGCTTGCGCTTGCCGCTGACCTTCTCGGCCACGGCCTCCATGAATCGCTTTTTGCTCGCCATACCGTGTTCCGTTACCAGCCCTCAGCGGGCAGTTGAGAGGAAAAATCGCCAATCTTGATGGCCGACGCTGGCTCCGGGTAGAGCAGCGGGTCGTTGCCGTAGATGGCCGGCTTCACATAGGGATCCGGCGTCACGACCTGCACGCGGTCCCAGCCGTGAAGGGCCAGCCCCAGCGCCATGACGCCGTCATCGTGGTAGCCCTTCGGGGCCTCGTACTTGACCCCGGTGGCCGTGTAGCTGAACTCAAACGCCTCCAGCTCCGCGGGGAGCCAGCCGGCGGGAATCTGCAACTCGCCCCCCTGAAACGCGGCGATGAGCCGCTGCATCAGGCGGAGCTTGGAGGACTGGGTGAAGACGTGCGGGGTCACACTGACGCCGAGCTGCTGCAGGTCCGAGACGATGGCGTCCCCGACCCCGGTGGCATCGACCACGCACGGCGTGGGCCCCACCATCTCCAAAATTTTTGCCTTGGTAGCGGCCCACGGCAACTGCCAGCGTTCCAAGGTCACCACGCGCCGCCAGGCATCCAGGCCGCAGACCACGGTGTAGTCCACGGAGCGAGCCAGGTCGATGCCGTACACTACGGGCGCCTGCCCATCCTCGACGCCGACCGCCTTGCGGATGGCGTCCAAGCCAAAGGGGTTGGCGCCATCGTCGGTCGGGATGCCCTCGAACTCCTGCTGGAAGATCTCGGGCGGCAGCTCCTTGCGGGCGGCCTCGATCTCCTCGGGCGGGATGTAGGGGTTCTCCAGCGTGCTGGCCCGGAAGCTCTGCCAGTCCGGGTCCTCTCCGCTGTCGCCCCGCGTGAAGAGGGTGACGAACCCGTGCCGCCGGCCCTTGGGGGTGCCGAGGAAGAGGGCGCGTCCGCCAAAGTCTACCAGCGTCGGCCGGATGGCCGCCTGCCAGACTTCCAGCAAGTCCTTTGCAATGCCGGCTTCGTCGATGACGGCCAGCGCGTATTTACGGCCACGGGCCGGGTCTGGGGTGTCGAGCGTCCAGATTTCGATGACGCCACCCGTGACCAGCTCCATGCGCTTGTCCTGCTCGTTCTGCCGGGCCACGATGGGCTGGAGCCGTTGACTCAGTTCCCGCCAGGCTTCCAGCGCCAGCTTGTAGCTCGGGGCGAACCAGCCGACTGGTTTGCCTTGTAGCGCCGCGTCACAGGCCAGCCGGATCCCCAGCGCGGACTTGCCATAGCGCCGGCCACACATGACCACCCGGAACCGGGCCGGATGCTCTGCCACCCGCTTCTGGCCCGGATGCAACTTGTGGAGCCGGACGTTGACTTCGGTTGGCTTGGACTTGGGTGCGGCCACAGTTGCTCGGGATTGAGACAGCTACCGCTACCGGGGGTGCTGCGTTGCCCCACCCGCTCGGCAGCAAACTACCACCCATCCACGGCCATCGTCGACTTGGACTTGTTCAGGCACGAAGCCTATTGCCGCAGTGTATAATCTAACCTTGCCACCCCCGATTTGTCAAGGGGTCAGCGCGAGAAATATTTGCGGGGGTGTCCTGGATAGCACTAGAGACCAAGTGATCATGGCTTCTTGGTCACTTGGTACCCAGAGTGTTACTTGGTTACTTGGTTCCTTGGTTACTTAGTTAACTAAATACTAACTACTGGGTCGTTCGGGTGCACCACGCTGCACCCCTACCCGAATGGGTGGGGTGCACCAGCTCTTGCGGGGGTGTACACCAACTGGACCGATAGCGCTGACTTGTACCAGATCAGCGGCCTTACGCGCAAATCGACCAGGTTTCCCCGTTTCTTACGGGGCCGCGGCGCGCCATATAGCCCCAATATGCCTCTCTTTTGCGCGAGGATGGCCCTAGAACGCGAAACAGGGGCTGACCCTTATCAGGGTAGCCCCCACTCGTCGTTCGGCCCTTAAAATCAAAATTAGGCGATTTTAGGATCCGCGCTACGAGATTTCGTCCGGCTCCGGCTTCGGCAAGCGCAGGGGTTGCGTCGCTGCCGCCTCCAGCACCGCGGTCACCGCTGCCTCCCGGAGCGCCTTGACATTCCGCACCGGGGCTTCGTCCTCGATGACCTTGACTTGCAGCGTCTGCTGGCCTTCGTGCTGGACGGTCTGCTTCTCGCCATACTCCGCCGGCGCACTCTTGCTCGCCGCCCACTTGAGCGTCTCGATCAGCACCCGGTCCATCGCCGTGGTCTGGGTCGTTGACTCCCGCGCCACCCGAATGGCCTCCTCGGCCAACGCCGCCCCCAGGAGCGGCCGCAAGCGCTGATACTCCGCCGTCACCTCCGGGTCCAGCGCAATCCAGCGCCGAATCGTGCCGGGGTTGATCTTGAGCGCTCGGGCCGTGTCCGCCACGGTCTTCCCGTTGGTCATCCCCTCGAACACCTGCGCCAAGATCTCCGCCCGCTCCTTGGCCGATTTTGCCGCCGCCTTTGCCATGCCCCACTGCCCCCGTTGAGTTGTACCAGCCACACTAGCGTTGCCTGCCCCCAAGATACCGCTGACTTGTACCACGCGCCAGTCGGGGCTGAGGGGGTGGAGCGATACTCTCCGCCGCTCACCGGGGACATACCCCCCCCTCCCCCTTCGGGTTCCGTTCGGTGTTGCAACGTGCCACACCGGGCCAGGCGCACAATGCCACACCGAACGGGCGCCGTATGTCCAGGAAACAGGACAATCGTCCTGGAAACAGGACACATAGAGCTGCTAGGTGTGTCGAAATGACACGGCTACGGAACGCGCACGGGGGCGAGGGGCATTGGAGGCGCGGGGGCAAACATCCAGCACGCGCTTAATGCTTTCTTAATCAAAGTTTAATCTTGCCTGTGTTGCATCCGCGGCAGAGGGCATTACCTTTCATTCGTGTCACAGGTTATGGCACCATCACTTATCACGGGGGGAGAAATGGACGGAACGGATAAAATGTTGCGCGGGGAGCTCGAGACGCTTCGGGAGATGCGCGCTGATTTCATGGATGAGCTGGCGCGAGGGGAGCGCGCGGCGCTCGATGCGATGCGCGCAAAGTACCTAGACAGACTGGACAGAGCGATAGCATGGCGCGAGGGTTACTTGGGGGTCTCTTAAAGGACGCCCACCCCATGCGGGGGATCAGCCCCCGGCCCGGTGCAACGCCGGGCGCATGGCATAAGATAGACCGCGCCGGACGGCATCCGGCACCACAGAGACGGGGGGGGATATGTTCAGCGAGACGACGAAAGCGCGGCAAGTAGGTTCCGTATGGGTCGAGCGCCTCTACCCCACGGGCGCGTATCGCCTGACGTGGCTTGGCAACGGGCCGGGATACAGCGCCGTGTATATGGGTTACAACCAGAGGGACGCGCTTGCCATTTTCCGGCGCGAACGGCGCGAGGGGGTCCGCTGATGCGCCCGGAACAATGGGAACCCCGTCCCCCGGCCCCCCGGCTCTCATGGTGGGAGCGCCACGGGCCGGGGATCGGCCTCTTCGGTACGTTGTTCGCCCTCGCGCTGCTCGACATCTTGGGGATATGATAATGATAAGCCAACGGACCCTCGATTTCGCGGGGCTGCGGTTAGTCGAGCGCGCCGAACCCCCGTTCCCCATGTTTGACACGGCGGGACGGATTGTCTATCACGGACCCTCCCAGTACGTCGGCACGTTTCCCCTGAATGAAGCGCGCCGCCGTGTCTGGGAGATTGACGGCGCAGAGATTGTCAAGCGACGGGACGGGACGCGCGCCGACATCGTCATCCCCCCGCTGCCCGTGTCAGGGTTCCCCCGATAGCGGCCCCCGCTGGTCCCGTTGTATAGTTGACTCACTCACTCACACAAGGAGCTAGACCTATGCGCGAAACCTTCCGAACCCTCCCGTCATTCTGGGCCCCGTATCTCATCAACGGGGACGCGACGGGGATGACGGACGCCGAGCAGCGACAGGCCGATGACTTCCTGACGCTGTACCGCCTCCCCGCCCCCGTGTCGTGCGAGGATGACGGGTTCCGCCGATATAACGACGCCCACGACCTCGGCGGGGACGCCGCGAAGGGCCAGGACTGCAGCGTCTACGGGTTCCTGGTTGATGAGATTGCCGCCGACATGCTCGACTAATCTACCCACCCACAGAGAGAGGGCCTATCATGCCACGCTACACGAAGACGGAACGCGCCGAGGCCATCGCCAAGCTACGCGACATGTTGCGCCCGGGGGACATGATTTACACGACCACCCGGAAGGTGTCCCGGTCGGGAATGTCCCGGGACATTGACCTCTACGTCATCCAGGACAACGCGCCGCGCTGGCTGTCATGGCTGACGGCTCGGGCGGTAGGTTTGCCCTTCGATCGAAAGACGGAAGCTGTCAAGGTTGGCGGGTGCGGGATGGATATGGGGTTCCATTTGGTCTATACGCTCGGGGCGGTTCTGTGGCCTGACGGAACCCCCGAGCCCCACGGCACCCGGAACGGGGAGCCCGACCGCGCGGGCGGCTACGCCCTCAAACATTCCTGGCTGTAACCCACCCCGCGACCGGGGGCACCCCGCCCCCGGCGTATCATCCCCAGAGAGAGGAACCGAACCGATGCGACTCTATTATCACAAGACCAGCGGCGGGGCCGAGTACCTGACCGACGCGTTCGTTGTCTGTCCGAACGGGCACCACGAGGGCACGATAAATGGCGCGTCCATCGTCGTGCGGATAGATGGCGACATCGAGCAAGACGCCGAAATCACCTTGCGCTATCCGTACCCCATTCCCACGGAGGGCTAACCGATGTCCTATACCACCGAACATGACACGCTTGACCTGATCCGCGATTACCTATGGGGCGCCCCGTGGGATGCCGACACCCGCGCCGAGTTGCGCGAGCTGGCGCTTGGCATCTTGGAGCGCCTGGACAGCGACGACCCCGACACGTTCACCGATGGCCCCCACTTCATCCCGGAGGACTTCGCGTCATGAGTATCCGAATGAGCTGCCCCACCTGTCACGCCACGCAAGAGGAAACGAACTTCAATATCTCGGCGTCAGCGATCTTTGAAGTGTCCAAGTACGGGACGGAAGATTTTGTGTCGGTCGAGTGGAGCGACGATAGCGCGATGCAATGCCGCAACTGCGGACACTTGGGGAAGGTGCGCGGGTTTATGCACCGCGAGGAGGCCGACGCATGACCGATCCCATCACGAAATATGACCTAGAAACAACCAGCCGGACAACGCTAGCCGCTTGGTTACTGGATGATGCCGAGGAGGGTGCATTACGGGAATGGGCATGGGAATGGCTCATGCATGCCTATAACGGCGAGGAACTGCGCCGGATGGTTCGGGACGCCATGCCGGAGGGGGCCGACGATGCCGCATGAATACACCCGCTTCCATGTCACAAGCGCCGTCCTCGACCTCGACGCCTGGGCCACGGACGCGACGACCGCCGCGATCGTGTACCGCATCGCCTACGCGCACGGACGGACGAGCGACCTCACGATAACGGGCCACACCGCCGACTGCTTCGACCTCATCCCCATCCAGTACGTCAACACCCTAGCGACCGCCGAACGGCGGGAGGAGCTGACTGCATGAAGACCTATCGAATCACCGTCGAAATCACGACCGAGGCGTGGCATTGGGACTATTGGATTTGTGACATGATGAACAGCAACGTGGACCCAACGTCCGAGGCGTGGCATTGTAACTTGGAGGAAGTCGGCCTCAACGCTGACCATGTTCGGGAGATTATCGCTAACAAGGAGGCGACCGCATGAACACCCGAACCATTTACTGGTACGCTCGCGGCTACTATGACGGGCGAAGCGAAGGGGTGAAAGATGACAACGTGACCGAGTACCCTGATGCCGACCGACAGGCGTATGAGGATGGGTATGACCGAGGCGTAACGGATTA
>Ga0208783_10001485_pt1 | contig 13858 bp, 11 predicted proteins | sample DEB19_08_DNA_2_FD_184529 | JGI IMG/M metagenome (GOLD analysis project Ga0208783, IMG submission 184529) | Aqueous microbial communities from the Delaware River and Bay under freshwater to marine salinity gradient to study organic matter... | ecosystem: Environmental > Aquatic > Marine >... | reverse complement strand
AGCGTCACCGGCTCCCCCGTCCGGGCCGCCGCGAGGAGGTTCGGGATCAGGTGCGTCTCCGGGTCGTGGGCCTCGCCGGACCGCTCGCTCGCGCCGGCCACGTTGAAGTAGCGGAGGGAGATCGCCCGGAGGCCGCGCGCTCCCCAGGCCCGGAGCGCGGTCTCCAGGGCGAGCTTCGACGCTCCATAGGGGTTGATCGGCGCGGCCGGGGTCTCCTCGTCGATCGGGGTCCGCTCCGGCACGCCGTAGACCGCCGCGGAGGAGGAGAAGACGAAGCGATCCACCCCGGCATCCGCGAGCGCATCCAGGAGGGCGATCCCGCCGGCCACGTTCTCGCGCAGGTAGAGCCCGGGGTCGCGCATCGATTCGCCCACGAGCGAGCGAGCCGCGCAGTGGAGGACCGCCTCGATCCGCTCGCTCCGGAGCAGCTCCGCCACGGCCGGCCGGTCCGCCACGGAGCCCTCCACGAGCCGCGCCTCCGCGGGGAGGCGGCCGCGGCTGCTCGTGACGAGCGAATCGAGGACGACGACGGCGTGGCCGGCGGCGAGGAGGGTCTCCACGGTGGCGCAGCCCACGTAGCCCGCGCCGCCGGTGACGAGGATGCGCATCCGGTCAGCGTCCCCGGACGCGGTCGAGGAGGGATCGGCGCGGGGCGGGGGCTGCGGTCGGAGTCGAGGGACGGGTCACCGGGGGAGCCACGGCCGGGGCGCTCGACGGCGCCGCCGGAGCCATGGCAACGGGCGTCTCCGGGGAGACGGCACCGGGGGTCTCCCCGCGCGTCTCCAGGACCTCGCGCAGCCGCGCCTCCATCCGGCGTGCCATCTCGTTCCGGGGATCGATCTCCAGCGCGCGGGCTGCCAGCCGGTAGGCCTCGTGATCGTCCGCGCGGGCGAGCGCGCAGCGTGCCATCCCCACGACGGCGATCGCGTTCCGGGGATCCTGCTCCGCGACCCGCCGGTAGATCGCGTCCGCCTGGTCGACGAGGTCGACGGTGAGGAGGCGGTCGGCCTGGAGGAGGAGCTCGATCACCCGGCAAGCCTAGCGCGTGGGCTCCGGGGCGTCCTTCCCTCCGGCCGGCCGTGGGACCCAGGTACGCGCATCCATGAGGAGCTGGTCGCGCGTGTTCCGGGCGGGGTCGTTCGTCACCGAATCGAGGAGCCTCTCCAGGATCTCCCCGATCCACGGCCCCGGCGGCCGACCGAGCTCCGCCTGGAGGTCGTGCCCGTCCACCGCGAGATCGCCGATCCCCAGCGGCATCCCCGCCGCGATCTGCGCCGCCACCCGATCCTCCAGCTCCGTCAGCCCCGGGTCCGGAAGCTCCTCCCCGCTCCCCGTGTCATCCGCCCGGCGGAGCGCGAAGACGAGCGCCAGGAGGTCCGCGCCTACCCGGTGGATGAAGCGCCGGACCGCGGCGTCGGTCCAGGTGGGCTCGTAGTGGAACATGTGCGCCGCGATCGCCCGGCCCACGAGGCGCGCCTCGCGGCGCGGCCAGGCGACCCGCGCGAGGAGCGCCTCGGCGAAGACGGCGCCGACCGCCTCGTGACCGCGGAAGTGCCCGCCCTCCATCGTGGCGGGCTTCCCCGTGTCATGGAGGAGCGCGCACAGGAGGAGCCGCTCGTCCCGCGGCGTGACCGTCGCGGCCGCGTCCAGGGTCCGCAGGGTGTGCTCCCAGCAGTCGGCGATCCCGGCCTTCGCCTGGGGGACCCCGATCTGCGCTGCGAGCTCGGGGAAGACCGGGCGGAGGAGCCCCGTCTCGGTGAGGATCCGGAAGGCCGCGGAGGGACGCGGCGCCTCGAGCATCCGGCGCAGCTCGATCCCCACCCGCTCCCCGGAGACCCAGCGCACGTCATCCGCGTGGAGGGTCATCGCGGCGTGGGTCGCGGGCTCGATCCGCAGGCCCACGGTGGCGGAGATCCGGGCGGCACGAAGGAGCCGGAGGGCGTCCTCGTCGAAGCGCCGGGCCGGGTCCCCGACCGCGCGCAGGATCCCCTCCGCCAGGTCCGCCCGGCCGCCGGAGGGGTCCCGGAAGCCCTCGGACCCCGCGGGAGCGCCGGCCGCCCGCCCCCACGCGATCGCGTTGACGGTGAAGTCCCGCCGGACGAGGTCCTCGTCCACGTCGTCCGTGAAGGTGACCTCCGCGGGCCGGCGGTGGTCGGGGTAGTGATGGTCGCGCCGGAAGGTCGTCACCTCCACGCCGAGCGCGAGGACGGTCCCGAAGCGGTTCTCGTACTCGCCCTCCGGGAAGATCCCGAGGATCGTCTCCGGGCGCGCGTCCGTGGCCACGTCCCAGTCGTGGGTCTCCCGGCCGAGGAGGGCGTCCCGGACCGCGCCGCCCACGAGCCAGCCGGCGTGGCCCGCCGCCCAGAGGCGCGCGAGGACCTCCGCCGCGTGCGCGGCGATCGGGAAGGGTGGCGCCGCCGGTGCCCCGGCCTGCTCCGGCATCCTCCGCTCAGCCGGCGGGAAGGAAGAGGAAGTCGCGCCAGCTCTCGTTGCGCGGATCGGTGAGGTAGGGCGTGAAGAGCGCGTAGATGTCGCAGCGCGGCTCGAAGGGCGCGCGTGCCGGGCGCATCCGCGCCTCCTCCGGCAGCCGTCCCCCCTTCCGGTGGTTGCACGGGCGGCAGGCCGCCACCACGTTCTCCCAGGCGTGGGTCCCGCCCCGGGCCCGCGGGACGACATGGTCCACGGTGAGCTCGCCGGCCGTGCCGCAGTACTGGCAGACGTGGCCGTCCCGCTGGAAGACCTCCCGGCGCGTGAGGCGGACGCGCGGCCGCGGGCGGCGGATGTGGTGCTGGAGGCGGATCACGCTCGGGGCGCGGAAGACGGAGCTCGGCGTGACGATCTCCGCGTGGTCGTAGGCGATGACCTCCGCCTTCTCGCCGAAGACGAGCCGGAACGCCCTCCGCACGTCGCACACGTTGAGGGGCTCGTAATCGGCGTTCAGCAGAAGGACGACGCTCACCACCCGGGTTCCGTTCCCGGCCTTCACCGGAGGGCCGCGGTCGTCGCATCCTAGCAGTGGCCCGCCCCCGGCCCGCAGAGGGCGAAAAAACCCGCAGCCCGAGGCAATCCGCGCGCGCGGGCGCCGCGAAGGGGTGGGCGAGACGGACGGCGACGCCGACGAGCGTCCCGGACGCCCTCCTCCCTTCCTCCTCGGGCCGACCCCGGTCTCCAGACCGGGGTCGCTCCCATTTCCGGGCCCTTGGAGGGTCGGACAAACCGCGCGGGGTCCCGGCGCGAAGGGGGTGTGTCAGGGGACGCAACCCGGACCCGGCCGACCGGCCACCCTTCAAGGAGGATCGTCCCCGATGACGACCCGCACCCGCCCCCGCGCGCTTCTCGCGAGCGCCCTCTCCCTTGCGCTCGTGGCGCTCACCGCGGGCGGCGCCGCCGCCCAGGACGGGACCGCCAAGGTCCGCGTCCTCCACGCCTCGCCGGATGCCCCCGCCGTGGACATCTACCTGGACGGGATGGAGGTCCTCTCGGACGTCCCGTTCGGCGTGATCTCGGACTACCTCGAGGTCCCCGCGGGCGACCACCAGGTCCAGGTCGTGGCAGCGGGCACGATGCCCGCGGACGGCACCGTCATCGACGCGACGGTCGGCTTCGCGGCGGACACGATGACCACGGTCGCCGCCACGAACGCGCTCGCCTTGATCGAGGCGCAGGTCATCGCGGACGACCCCGCGCCCACGATGGACGGGGCCCTCGTCCGGATCGTCCACCTCTCCGCCGATGCGCCCGCCGTGGACATCGCCCCGGACGGTGGCGATGCGCTCGTCTCCGGGCTCGCCTACCCGGACAACACCGGCTACGTCGCCCTCCCGGCCGGCGCCTACGACCTCGAGGTCCGCCCGGCGGGCGCGATGGACGTCGCGCTCGACCTCCCGGAGATCGAGCTCGCCGCGGGGGCCGCGTACAGCGTCTTCGCGATCGGGTCGCTCGCCGCGGGCACCCTCCAGGTCCTCCCCACGCTCGATGCCGAGGCCGACCGCGTCACCTCCGTGGCCGCGGTCCGCGTCCTCCACGCCTCCCCGGATGCCCCGGCGGTGGACATCTACGTCGACGGCGCGCGTGCGCTCGAGGCGGTCCCCTTCGGCGCCATCTCCGGCTGGCTCCAGATCGATCCCGGCATGCACAACATCCAGGTCGTCGCCGCCGGCGCCGATCCCGCGGACGGGGCCGTCCTCGCCGCGGACGTGGACTTCGCCGCGGAGAGCCTGACCACGATCGCGGCGGCGAACGCCCTCTCCGCGATCGAGGCGAAGGCCTTCGTGGACGGCACGGAGATGTATGCGCTGGCCGAGGGGAACGCGAAGGTCCGCGTCATCCACCTCTCCGCGGATGCGCCCGCGGTCGATATCGCCCCGGACGGCGGCGACGCCCTGATCACGGAGCTCGCCTACGGCGCCGCCTCGGAGTACCTCGAGGTGCCCGCGGGTGACTACGACCTCGAGGTCCGCCCGGCCGGTGCGATGGATGTCGCGCTCGACCTGGACGGTGTCACCCTCGAGGCCGGCCACGTCTACACCGTCTTCGCGATCGGCTCGCTCGCCGCGGGGACGCTCCAGGTCCTCCCGGTCGTGGACTTCCCGACCGAGTGACCGCCGGGTCCGGATCCGGACCCTGACGCAGCTCCGATCGGCCCCGGGGACCCCCCCGGGGCCGATCGAGTCCCCGGCCCGCAATCCGTCCCCCCTGCCCGAGCGAAGAACGGACGCGGGTCGGGAACGACGACCCGGCGACGGGGACGCCTGACATCGCCCCACGAGAGAGTTCCCCGGCCGACCGCCGGGACCATGAGGAGGTCCATCACCCGTGAAGACCCGCACCCGGCGCTCGGCGCTTCTCGCCGGAGCCCTTTCCGCGGCGCTCGTCGCCATCAGCGCGTTCGGCGCAGCCGCCCAGGACGGCGGGACCGCCAAGGTCCGCGTCCTCCATGCCTCGCCGGATGCGCCCGCGGTGGACATCTACGCGGATGGCGCGCTCGTCCTCGAGAACGTCGCCTTCGGCGTCGCCTCCTCGTACCTCGAGGTCCCGGCCGGCCCGCACCAGTTCCAGGTCGTCGCAACGGGCACGATGCCCGCTGATGGCGCCGTCATCGACGCGACGATCGATCTCGCCGCGGACACGATGACCACGGTCGCCGCGACGAACAACCTCGAGTCGATCGAGGCGCAGGTCATCGCGGACGCCCCGGCCCCGGTCGCGGATGCGGTCCAGGTCCGCGTCGGTCACCTCTCCGCGGACACCCCGGCGGTCGATATCGCCCCCGACGGCGGCGAGGAGATCGTCCAGGGTCTCGCCTACCCGACGGTCACCGACTACCTCACGATCCCCGAGGGCCAGCTCGACGTCGAGCTCCGCCCGGCGGGTGCCGTGGACGGCTGGGTCGCCCTCAACCCGGGCGGCGTCCTCCTCGCCAACGGCCACAGCTACTCGATCTTCGCGATCGGCTCCCTCGACGAGGGCACCGTCCGCCTGCTCACCCTCATCGATGCGGTCGCCCCGCCCGCGATGGCGAAGGTCCGCGTCCTCCACGCCTCCCCGGACGCCCCCGCGGTGGACGTCTACGCGGACGGCGCGGCGGTCCTCACGAACGTCCCCTTCGGCGTGATCTCGGACTACCTCGAGGTCCCCGCCGGTGATCACCTCATCCAGGTCGTCGCCGCCGGTGCCGATCCGGCCGACGGTGCGGTCATCGAGGCGACCCTGAGCTTCGCCGCCGACACGATGACCACGGTCGCCGCGACGAACGCCGTCGCCGCGATCGAGGCACAGGTCCTCGCGGACGCCCCGGCCCCCATGAAGGGCAAGGCCCAGGTCCGCGTCGTCCACTTCAGCGCGGACGCCCCGGCGGTCGACATCGCCCCGGACGGCGCCAAGGTGAAGAAGGCGATCATCAAGGAGCTCGCCTACCCGAACGCCACCGAGTACCTCGCCCTCCCGGCGGGTGCCTATGACCTCGAGATCCGCGCCGCCGGCGCGGCCGAGACCGCCTTCGACATCGACGAGGTCACCCTCGACGCGGGGACGAGCTACACCGTCTTCGCGATCGGCTCCCTCGCCGACGGCACCTTCACGGTCCTCCCGGTCGTCGACGCGACGCTCGCCGCGGAGTGATCCCGGGCCGGCGGATGCCGGCCATCGGAGACCCCGAACGCGCAGACCCCGGCCATCCGGCCGGGGTCTGCGCTCGTCTGCCACCCGGGTCATCCGTGCACGATTGTCTGCAACCTTGCCCGGATTGGTGACAATATGGCGTTCGTGTCACCACCCGGGACCTTCCGGGGACGCATCCGAGACGCCGGCGCGCGCCGGCACCAGTGAGGAAGGGGTCTCGACCACTGTGAACCGCACCACGCGGCGCCCGGCGCTTCTTGCCGGCGTCATCTCCGCGGCGCTCGTCGCCACCAGCGCGCTCGGCGCGGCCGCCCAGGACGGCGGCACGGCGCAGTTCCGCGTCCTCCATGCCTCCCCGGATGCCCCGGCGGTGGACATCTACGTGGACGGCGAGCCGGTCTATGCGAACGTCGCGTTCGGCATGATCACCCCGTACATCACGGATGCTGCGGGCTCCCACCAGATCCAGGTCGTCGCGGCCGGCACCATGCCGGCGGACGGCGCGGTCATCGACGCCACCCTCGACCTCGCGGACGGATCGATCTCCACGATCGCCGCCACGAACGTCCTGGAGTCGATCGAGGCCCAGGTCATCGCGGACGCGCCGGCTCCCGTCGCGGATGCCGCGCAGGTCCGGATCGTCCACCTCTCCGCGGATACCCCCGCGGTCGACATCGCCCCGGATGGCGGCGAGGAGATCGTCCAGGGGCTCGCCTACCCGAACGCCACCGGCTACCTCAACGTCCCCGAGGGCCAGCTCGATGTCGAGCTCCGCCCGGCGGGTGCCGTGGATGGGTGGGTCGCCTACAACCCGGGCGGCGTCCTCCTCGGCAACGGGCGCACCTACTCGATCTTCGCGATCGGCTCGCACGACGAGGGGAACGTCCGCCTGCTCACGACGATCGACGCCATCCTCCCGCCGCCCACGGCGAAGGTCCGCGTCCTCCACGCCTCCCCGGACGCGCCCGCGGTGGACGTCTACGTGGACGGCACCCTGGTCCTCGAGGCGGTCGAGTTCGGCGCGATCTCGGACTATCTCGAGGTCGCCCCGGGCGAGCACGAGATCCAGGTCTACGCCGCCGGCGCGGATCCCTCGCTCGAGGAGACCACGACCGTCATCGACGCCCGCACCGGCTTCGAGGCGGACACGATGAGCACCTTCGCCGCGGTGAACGTCCTGGAGAAGATCCAGCCGCTCGTCCTCCGCGACGCGGCCGCCCCGGAGAAGGGTGCGATCGTGCGTGTCGTCCACCTCAGCCCGGATGCCCCGGCGGTCGATATCGGCGCGGACGGAAGCGCGCCCAAGAAGGCGCTCGTCAAGGGGCTCGCCTTCGGTGATGCCAGCGAGTACCTCCCGGTCAAGGCCGGCAGCTACGACCTCGACGTCCGCCCCGCCGGCAAGAAGGCGGTCGCCCTCGACCTGGACGCCCTCGACCTTGCTTCCGGGAGCGCGTACACGGTCTTCGCGATCGGGCAGCTCGCGGACGGCAGCCTCCGGGTCCTCCCGGTGGTGGACGCCTCCGCGGAGTGACCCGGACGGCCGGGTCCGCCGGCCGTTCCCCACGATCCCGCGCGGAAGCCCCGGCCGGATGGCCGGGGCTTCCGGCTGTCCGGGCCTGCGCGGATCCTCGGATCCGATCTAGCATCCTGCACCGCTACCATAGCCGCGCGACGCACCGCGCCGCCGATGCACAACGAAGGAGACTTCCCTCGATGCGAACCCAGGCCCTCGTGACGGTCCTCGCGCTCGGCGCCCTCGCCGGGACGGCCGTCACCGCGGGTGCCCAGGAAGGGCCGATCCGGATCGGCCTCGAGGCACCCCTCACCGGCTCGCTCGCCACCCTGGGCGACGGGATGCTCAAGGGTGCCCAGCTCGCGGTCGAGCAGCTGAACGACAGCGGCGGCGTCCTCGATCGCCAGATCGAGCTCGTCCCCATCGATGACGGTGGCGACAAGACGATCGGTGTGCCGGCTGTCGAGGCGGCGATCGCGGCGGGCCTGGACGGTGTCGTGGGTCCCTACAACTCCGGCGTCGGGATCCAGACCCTGCCGCTCTACATCGCCGCGGGCGTCATGCCCATCCGGCTCACCTCGGACATCTCCACGAGCGGCCTCGGCTACACGCTCCAGCCGATGACCTACCAGATCGCCCCCGTGGACGCGGAGGCGCTCCACGAGTGGATCGGCGCGACGAACGTCGTCATCCTCTCCGACCCCACCCAGAACTACAGCGCGACGATCGCCAAGGACGTGCAGACCGCGCTCGGTGAGATGGGCGTCACGGTCGCCGGCGTGATCGAGATCGCGCCCGGCGCGGGGGACTACACGGACGCGGTCGCCCAGGCGCTCGCGCTCTCGCCCGACGCGATCTTCGGCTCGGTCTACTCGCCGGAGGGCGCCGCGATCGCCGTCGCGCTCCACGCCGCCGATCCGGACGGTGCGGTCGCCTGCCTCCTGGATTACGCGAGCTTCGACCAGACCTACGTGGACGGCGCGGGCGATGCCGCGTCGCGCTGCGACGTCGTGGGCGTTCCCGCCCCGGACGACTTCCTCGGCAGCGAGACCTACGTCGAGGCCTACGAGGGGCTCCACGGGTCCTTCCCGGGCGCCTGGAGCCCGTACACCTACGACTCGATCCGCTTCCTCGTCGCGGGGATGACCGGCGCCAGGTCGACCGAGTACGCCGCCCTGGAGAAGGTCCTCGACCGGATCGACGGGTGGGTCGGCTGGACGGGTGCCGTCGCGATCGACGGGATCACCGGCGACCGCGACCCGGCGACCGTCGTGGTCACGAGCGTCCAGGACCTGGGCGATGGCCCCGAGCTCCACGTGGATCTCGACTGGGCGGCCTCGGTGAACGCGCCCTTCTGATCCTCGGCGCTCACGCCGCCCGGACGGGCGGGGGATCGGCCTCCGGGCCGGCCTCCCGCCCGTTCTGCGTTCCGGCGCGCCGCGGAGCGGACCTGCCGGATCAGCCGGGGGTGGGGACCCGGCCGCGGGCGAGCATCGTCCCGATCCCCTCCGCGCCGAGCGGCTTGGAGTAGAGGAAGCCCTGGCCGCGGTCGCAGCCGAGCGTGGCGAGCCGGCGCGCCTGCTCGCGCGTCTCCACGCCCTTGCCGATCGTCACGAGCCGGCGGACGGCGGCGACCTGGAGGAGCGAGCCCGCGAGGTCGACCTCCTCCTGCGGGCCGCCCGCGAGGGCGACGATCGACGGGTGGAGCTTCACGTGGGTGACGGGGAGATGCTTCAGCTGCTCGATCGCGTCGCCCACCCCGAAGTCCTCGAGGGCGAGGCCGATCCCCCGCTCGCGCAGCGCTGCACAGGCTTCCTCGTGGGCGACGGCACCCGGCCCGACCTCCATGACGAGCGCCGCGGCCGGGATCTCCGCCGCTCGCAGGACCGCCGCGACCGCGTCCGCGAAGCCCGGCTCCGCGAGCTCCTGGGGGGCCACGTTCACGTGGAGCGAGAGCGACTGCATCCGGGCGAAGCCGAGGTGCCACGTCCGCAGCTGGCGGGCACCGGTCTCCAGCACCTTCCGTCCGATCGGGATGATCAGGCCGCTCTCCTCCGCGAGGGGGAGGTAGGTGGCGGGCGGGATCGTCCCCATGAGCGGATGGCGCCAGCGGAGGAGCGCCTCCACCCCCGCCACGACACCCGTCGCGAGCTCGATGATCGGCTGGTACTCCAGCCCGAACTCGTTGCGCTCGACGGCCTTCGCGAGCTCGGTGCGCAGGTCGAGCGGCTCGCGCCGCGGTCGGGGAGTGGTCATCGCGGGGAACCGTACCACCCTCGCGCAGGCCTCGCCCCGCCTCGCGCGGTCGCGTCCGGCCGCCGTGCGATAATCCGACCGGTCGGCGGCTGCGAACCGTCAGCGGGACCCTCCGGATCGCGAGTGCATCCGCCCTCTCTCAGAGGACACTGAACGAATGACCGAGACCTCCACCTGGGCGACCAAGACCGGTCTTGCGCAGATGCTCAAGGGCGGCGTGATCATGGACGTCGTCAACGCGGCAGAGGCGCGCATCGCGGAGGATGCGGGCGCCGTCGCGGTGATGGCGCTGGAGCGGGTCCCCAGCGACATCCGGGCCGCCGGCGGCGTGGCGCGGATGAGCGACCCCATCCTCATCGAGGAGATCCTCGCCACCGTCTCCATCCCGGTCATGGCCAAGGCGCGGATCGGGCACTTCGTGGAGGCGCAGGTGCTGGAGGCGCTCGGCGTCGACTACATCGACGAGTCCGAGGTCCTCACCCCGGCGGACGAGGTGAACCACATCGACAAGCACGCCTTCAAGGTCCCCTTCGTGTGCGGCTCGCGGGACCTGGGCGAGGCGCTCCGCCGGATCAACGAGGGTGCCGCGATGATGCGCACCAAGGGTGAGGCGGGGACCGGGAACATCGTGGAGGCGGTCCGCCACATCCGCTCCGTGAACGGCGGGATCCGCCGCCTCGTGGCGATGCGCGAGGACGAGCTCTTCGTCGCGGCCAAGGAGCTCGGCGCTCCCTATCCGCTCGTCAAGCAGATCGCCGCGGAGGGCCGCCTGCCGGTCGTGAACTTCGTGGCGGGCGGGATCGCCACCCCCTCGGACGCCGCGCTCTCCATGCAGCTCGGCGCGGATGGCGTCTTCGTGGGCTCCGGGATCTTCAAGTCGGAGGATCCGGCCCGGATGGCGCGCGCGATCGTCCAGGCCACCACGCACTTCCGGGACGCGAAGATCATCGCGGAGGTCTCCAAGGGGCTTGGCGCCCCGATGCGTGGCATCGCCCTCGAGGCGATCCCGGAGGCCGAGCGGCTGGCCGTTCGCGGCTGGTAGCCCCCGTGGCCGCCACGGGCGCCGCGGGAGACCCCGTGCGGATCGGCGTCCTCTCCGTCCAGGGGGCCTTCGCCGAGCACGTCTCCCTGCTGCGCTCGCTCGGCGCGGATCCCATCGAGGTCCGGCTGCCGCAGCACCTCGCGGGGGTCCGTGGCCTCGTCCTGCCGGGCGGCGAGAGCACGGCGATGCGCCGGCTCATCGCGCGCTGGGAGCTGCGTGAGCCGCTCCTTGCCCTCCTCCGCTCCGGGATCCCCGTCCTCGGCACGTGCGCCGGGATGATCCTCCTCGCCCGCGAGATCGAGGGCGGTGACGAGCCGGTCCTCCCCCTCCTGGACGTCACGGTGCGCAGGAACGCCTTCGGCCGCCAGCTGGAATCGTTCGAGACCGACCTCGCGGTGCCCGCGCTCGGCGACGCGCCGGTCCACGCGGTCTTCATCCGGGCCCCCGTGATCGCCCGGACCGGCCCGGACGTGGAGATCCTTGCGCGGCTCCCGGATGACCGGATCGTCGCCGTCCGCCAGGGGCCGATCCTCGCCACCGCCTTCCATCCCGAGCTCGCCGGGGAGCCGCGCTTCCACCGCATCCTCCTCGCCCTCGCCGCGGAGATCCCGCCGGACGCGGGATCCGGACCCCGGTGAGCCCGCGCCGGGGAGGACGGGTCCGCTCCGCGCGGCTCACCGACCTGGCGGCGCTCGGGGAGCTCTCCCGGCTCTCCCACCCCGCCGGACCGGAGGAGGGGACCCTCCCCGTGCGCTCGCTCGGGCTCCCCGTCCAGGCGACCCAGGTGAGCGTCTTCAGCCTCTTCCGGATGCCCCTCGGCGCCTTCCAGCCCCACGACCCGCTCTACGTCTATGACGACGAGGGCCATCTCACCGGTCTCGCCCGCGCGGAGCGGGACGGGATCCGGGACGAGTGGACGATCGTGGAGCTCGATGCCGTGGACGAGGGTGCCGCGGGCGAGATCCGCTTCCGGCTCGTGGGCCACCTCCTCCGCGATGGCGCCAAGCGCGGCGCGATGCGCTTCCATGTCGCCTGCTCGGATACGGACGACAACGTGGAGCTCCTCCTCCAGGCGGGCTTCATCCGCTACGGCGAGGAGCGGATCCTCCTCCGCGATGCCACGCACGCCCTCCCCGCCGCCCCGGAGCCGGGCCTCGCGGCGGAGGCGGGGATCCGGCTCGCGCGGAGCCGGGATGCGCTCGCCCTCCATGCGCTCCACCGGGCCACCACCCCCGCGCCGGTCGCCCGCCTCGAGGGCTACCGGGTCGCGGACTGGGAGCGGCTCGCCGCAGGCGCCCCGATCCCGCGCTCCTCGCTCACCCCGATCCTCCGCTTCGCCGATCTGGAGACGTGGGTCCAGGAGGAGCAGGACGGCGGGACGGGGCTCGCCGCCCTCCTCCAGGTCGGCGTGGCCAAGGAGGACCAGCCACACTACCTCCGCGTGGTGGCCCGGCCGGACCATGACCCCGGCGCGCTCATCCGCTACGGTCTGGGCATGATCGGCGAGCGCAGCCGCGAAGCGGGACGGCGTCGCGGCCACGAACACCCGCACCTCGGCGTCCTCGCCGCTGTCCGGACCTGGGAGGCGCCCCTGGACCGCCGCCTGGAGGAGGCGGGCTTCCGTCCGATCGCCCAGGTCTCGATCCTGCTCAAGGAGACGCTTGTCCGCATCGCCCAGCCGGCGCTCGTGCCGGTGGCCCGATGAGCCCGCCCAGCCAGCCTACGGAGGACCCCGTGGCCGATCACGATCGCCGAGGGACCCGGCCCGATCTCGACGCACTCCTCGACGCGCTCCCCGCGGAGATCTCCGCGCGCGTCCGCGCGATCCCCGCGGAGCGGGACGTCATCGAGATCGTCATGGACCTCGGCCGCCGGCCCGAGGCGCGCTTCGGCGGCGGCGGCGAGGAGGTCCTCCTGGAGCGCGAGATCACGGACGCGGATCTCCAGCACGTCGTCGCGAGCATCGGCTCCTTCGGGGAGGACAACCGGGCGGGGATCGAGCGGACCCTCCACCGGATCTCCGCCATCCGCAACCGGAGCGGCCGGATCGTGGGGCTCACGTGCCGCATCGGCCGCGCGGTCTTCGGCACGATCGAGATCATCGCGGACCTCGTGGAATCGGGGAAGAGCGTGCTCATCATGGGCCGCCCCGGGATCGGCAAGACGACGATGCTCCGCGAGGCGGCACGCGTCCTCGCGGACGACCTGGACAAGCGGGTCGTCGTGGTGGACACCTCGAACGAGATCGCGGGCGACGGCGACATCCCCCACCCGGGGATCGGCCGCGCGCGCCGGATGCAGGTCCGGACCCCCGCCCTCCAGCACGCGGTGATGATCGAGGCGGTGGAGAACCACATGCCCCAGGTGATCGTCATCGACGAGATCGGGACGGAGCAGGAGGCCGGTGCGGCGCGCACGATCGCCGAGCGCGGCGTCCAGCTGATCGGGACGGCGCACGGGAACAGCCTGGACAACCTCCTCGTCAACCCCACCCTCTCGGACCTCATCGGCGGGATCCAGAGCGTCACCCTGGGCGATGACGAGGCCCGGCGGCGCGGCACGCAGAAGAGCGTCCTGGAGCGCAAGGCACCGCCCACCTTCGATGTCGTGGTGGAGCTCGTGGACCGTGACCGGGTGATCGTCCACGCGGACGTGGCGGAGACCGTGGACGCGATCCTGCGCGGCGATCCGCTCGCCCCCGAGCTCCGCTGGCGCGACGAGCTCGGCGTCCACCGCTCCCAGGTCCGGCAGCAGGCCGGCCCCACGCGCCAGCTCCCCGGCGAGCGCTTCGGCGGCCTCGTGGGGAACGCGGGCGGTTCCGGGTGGGCGCCCGGGCGCTTCGGCGAGCCGGGCCGCGGCGATCCCGGCATCCGCGATGGTGGACGCGGCGGCTCGCGTCCCGGCTTCCGGCCCGGGACGGGCGGTGG
>Ga0208783_10001482_pt1 | contig 13880 bp, 7 predicted proteins | sample DEB19_08_DNA_2_FD_184529 | JGI IMG/M metagenome (GOLD analysis project Ga0208783, IMG submission 184529) | Aqueous microbial communities from the Delaware River and Bay under freshwater to marine salinity gradient to study organic matter... | ecosystem: Environmental > Aquatic > Marine > Coastal... | reverse complement strand
GTGTCGCGGGTCCTGCTCAACCTCGACGAAACCGTCACGAAGAATTGAACCCCGAGGTGTGTCATGACGTTTGATCGCCAGATCCACGACGCCCGGGCCCGGCTCCTCTCCCGCCGCTGGTTCTTCGGCGACTGCGGGATCGGCCTGGCGGGCATCGCCGCCGGGGCGCTCGCCGCGCGGGAATCGGTGGCCGGCCTCGAGCCTCCCAAGCCCCTGGCCGTGAAGCAGCCGCACTACGCCCCGAAGGCGAAGCGGGTCGTCTACATGTTCCAGGCCGGGGCCCCGAGCCACCTCGAGCTCTTCGACTGGAAGCCGGAGCTCGCCAAGCACGACGGCAAGCTCCCGCCGGCCGACCTCCTCAAGGGCTACCGGGCCGCGTTCATCAATCCGAATTCGGCGCTCCTCGGCCCCAAGTACAAGTTTCAGAATTACGGCACGTCGGGCGTCGAGATGAGCGAGCTCGTGCCGCACATCGGCGCGATCGCCGACGACATCTGCCTCATCCGCTCGATGCAGACCGACGCCGTGAACCACGCCCCGGCGCAGGTGCTGATGAACACGGGCTCACAGCAGTTTGGCCGGCCGAGCTTCGGGGCCTGGACGCTCTACGGCCTGGGCAGCGAGGCGGAGGATCTCCCCGGGTTCGTCGTGCTCACGAGCGCCAAGGGCACGAGCGGCGGCGCGAGCAACTACGGCGCGGGCTTCCTCCCCACGGCCTACGGCGGCATCCCGCTGCGGGGCAGCGGCGACCCGGTGCTCTATCTCTCGAATCCGAAGGGCATCGACCGGCAGGCCCAGCGCGAGTCGCTCGACACGCTCAACCGCCTCAACGACATGGCTCTCGGCCGCTTCGGCGATCCCGAGATCGCCGGCCGGATCCAGGCCTACGAGCTCGCCTACAAGCTCCAGCAGAGCGCGCCCGAGCTCATGAACCTGGCCGACGAGCCGAAGGAAACGCTCGCTCGCTATGGGATCACTGATCCTGCCCAGCCCGGCTATGCCCGCAACTGCCTGCTCGCCCGACGGCTGCTCGAGCGGGGCGTGCGGTTCGTGCAGCTCTTCCACGAGGCCTGGGATCAGCACGGCAATCTGACGAAGGCCGTCAAGCAAAATTGCGATGACACGCAGCAGGCCTCGGCCGCGCTCGTGGCCGACCTCAAGGAGCGGGGCCTCCTGGACGACACGATCGTGATCTGGGGCGGCGAATTCGGCCGCACGCCGATGGTGCAGGGGGGCAACGACGGCCGCGACCACCACAACCGCGCGTTCACGATGTGGCTGGCCGGCGGCGGCATCAAGGCGGGCCACGTGCACGGCACAACCGACGACTTCGGGTTCAACGTGGTCGAGGATCCGGTGCACGTGCACGATCTCAACGCCACGCTCCTTCACCTCCTCGGCTTCGACCACACGAAGCTTACGTATCGTTTCCAGGGCCGCGACTACCGGCTCACGGACGTGCACGGCAATCTCGTGAAGGGCATCCTCGCCTAACGGCCGGGCCGGACGCCCGGCAAGCGACCAGCGACCGGAGGTCGCCAAGCAAAGCGAGGCACGATGCCGAGGCTTTGCGTGAAGCATCCCGTGCATGGCCATCTCGTGAAAGGCATCCTCGCCTGAGGTCACAGTCCGCTACCATGGCGGCATGAAACCGACCACGATCCTCTGGCTGCGGCACGATCTCCGGCTCGATGACAACCCGGCCCTCGCGGCAGCCGCGGCCCGCGGGGCGGTGGTACCCGTGTTCATCTGGGCTCCCGATGAAGAGGCGCCGTGGGAGCCAGGGGCGGCGTCGCGCTGGTGGCTGCACCACTCGCTCGAAAAACTCGCCGCAGCCTTCACGAAGGCGGGTGCGCCGCTGGTGATCCGCCGGGGGCCGTCGCTCGACGCCCTGCGGAAGCTCGTGAAGGAAACAGGCGCCACGCATGTGGCCTGGAACCGACGCTACGAGCCGGCCGTGATCAAGCGCGACACCGCGATCAAGAAGGCGCTCGCGGCCGATGGCCTCGAGGTCGAGAGCTTCAATGGCGCGCTTCTCTACGAGCCGATGCACGTGGCCACGAAGGAGGGCAAACCGTACCAGGTGTTCACGCCGTTCTGGCGGGCGCTCTTGAGCCGCGAGGAGCCGGCGGAGCCGGTGGCGGCACCCAAGAAACTCACTGCCGCCGAAAAGCAGCCCACGAGCCTGGCGATCGAGTCGCTCGACCTTCTGCCCGCAATCGACTGGGCGGCGACGATGCGGAAGACCTGGACGCCCGGCGAGGCCGGCGGCGCCAAACGGCTCGAACGGTTTGTCGCGCGGGGCCTCACCGACTACGACGGCGAGCGCAACCGCCCCGACCACGACGGCACGAGCGCCCTCTCGCCCCACCTGCACTTCGGTGAGATCTCACCCCGCCGCGTATGGCATGCCGTCCGCGCAGCTGTGGGCGGCAAGCCTGCGAAGGCGATCACGACCGGCGGCGCCGAAGCCTATCTGCGGGAACTCGGCTGGCGCGAGTTCGCCAACCACCTGCTCTACCACTTTCCGCACACGGCGAACGCTCCCCTCCGGGCCGATTACGCCCGGTTTCCTTGGGCGAACGATCCGGTCGGTCTGCGGGCCTGGCAGCGCGGGCGGACGGGATTTCCGATCGTCGACGCCGGCATGCGGCAGCTCTGGGCCACCGGCTGGATGCACAACCGCGTGCGGATGATCGTGGCCAGCTTTCTCGTCAAGGATCTCCGCATCTCGTGGCTTGCGGGGGCGCAGTGGTTTTGGGACACGCTCGTCGATGCGGACCTGGCCGCCAACACGCTCGGCTGGCAGTGGGCGGCCGGCTGCGGGGCCGACGCGGCGCCCTACTTCCGGATCTTCAATCCGACGAGCCAGGCGGAGAAGTTCGATCCCGACGGGGCCTACATGAAAGAGTGGGCCGGCGCCGATGCGGCGGACTATCCGGAACCGATCGTCGATCACGCCGAGGCCCGGAAGCTCGCGCTCGCGGCCCTCAAGACCGTGTCGAAGAAGTAGGACAGGCTTCAGCCTGTCGGAATGACCGTTGGCTCGAGAGCATGACAGGCCGAAGCCTGTCCTACGCTTTACTTCTTCTCGAGCGCGAGCGTGAGCGCCCGCACCTTGTCGACGATCGTCTTCATGGCGTCGGGCTCGCCCACCTTGTTGGCGGCCTTGTCGGCCTCCTTGAGGAGGGCGATCGCCTCTTTCGTGCCACCGTTGGCATCGAGCGCGGTCGCCACCGCGAGAAGCGCATACGCCCGGCTCTCGGATCGCTCCACGCTCTTGGCCGCCTTCGCCGCCTCGGCGAGCAGGGCCGTGGCATCGTCCTTCTTGCCGGTCTGGGCCTTCACATTCGCCGCGGCGGCGAGCGCCTCGGCCTTCGCCCGCGGCTCTTCGAGCCCCTTCGCCGCCTCCTCGAGCCTGCCCACCATGTCGCTCGCCGCGTCGGCCAGGCCGCTGCGCGTGTAGCCGAGCGCGACGGCCGCGAGCGCCTCGGCGCGGAAGCGCTCGTCGGTCTCATCGGCCGCCTTCGTGGCCTCGGCGAGCGCATCCTTCGCCGCCTTCGCGTCGGCGAGGCCCTTCGTCTTGTCGCCATACACGCCGCCCGCCTCGGCGAGGACGCCCGCCCGGCGCACCGGATCATCGATCGCGGCGGCCAGTTCCGTGGCCCGCTTGAGCGCGTCGCGGGCCAGCTTCTTGTCGCCCGCTTCGGCGAGGAATCCCGCCACCTCGACGAGCCGCGGGCCAAACTGGCCGGCGTCACCTTCCCCCTTCACCCTGTCAAACGCCTTCTTCGCCGACTCCTTCGCGCCCGTCTTGTCGCCCGAGGAAAATTGGCGTCGCGCCACCTTGAGATAGGCCGCGGCCTGGCGATCGGGCGTCGACTCCTTCTCCGCCTTCTCGAGCTGCTGCGCGACGGTGAGGCCGCCCTTCTTGCCCTTCTTCTTGGTGCCACCGCAGCCGGCGGCGGGCACGAGCAGGAACACACCGACAACGAGCGCGAGCAGGGCACGGGGCAGCGGAAGCATGGGTCGAGACTCCGAGAGCGAAGCGTGGGAAAGGTTCGTCAAAACTTGAGCCGGGCGCGCGCGAGCCGGGCGTGGGTCTCGGCCATGAGGTCGTCCTCGGCCGCCTCGTCCTCCGCTTCATACGTGGCGGAGAAGCGCAGGTAGGCGCCGCAGTCGTCCCAGGGCACGGTCGAGATCGAAAGGTCGTGGATCAAAAACTGGCTCGCATCCTGCGCCGTTGCGAACATGCGATCGCCGGCCCCCTTCGGGCTCCTCGTGTAGAGGAAGTAGGTGCCGCCGGGCATCTCGCACTCGAAGCCCACGGCACGCAGCACGCCCACGAGTTTTTCGAGGCGGCGGCGATACTTCTCGCGCACCCGCTTGGGGATCTCGGGATCGCCGAGCGCCGCGGCCCCGGCCTTCTGGATCGCCATGAACTGCCCGGAGTCGCAGTTGTCTTTCACGTCGGCGAACGCCCTCACGATCTTCTCGTGGCCGCACACCCATCCGAGCCGCCAGCCGATCATGTGGAAGCCCTTCGACATCGAGTGGACCTCCACGCCCACCTCCTTCGCTCCGTCGATCGAGAGGAACGAGAGCGGCTCGTCGTCATACGAGAGCATGATGTGGGCCGCATCCTGCACCACGATCACGCGGTGCTTGTGGGCCCAGTCGACGACCTTCTCGTAGAAGGCCCGCGTCGCCGTCTTGCCGGTGGGGCTGTTTGGGTAGCAGAGCACGAGCAGCTTCGTCTTCGCGAGCACGTCGGCGGGGATGCCGTCGAGATCGGGGAAGAAGTCGTGCTCGGGCACGAGCGGCAGCCGGTGCACGACGCCACCAAACCACCGCGTGGCGGTGCCGGCGACAGGGTAGCCAGGCACCGTCATGAGCGTGACGTCGCCCGGGTTGATGAAGGCGGCCGGGAGCATCGCGTAGGCCGTCTTCGAGCCGATGCAGTGGTTGACCTCGGTCTCGGGATTGAGGACGACGCCGAACTCCCGCTGCATGAAGGCGGCGGCAGCCTCCTTGTAGATGGCGATGCCGTTGTCGGCGTAGCCGCGGTTTTCCGGGCGGTCGACCTCCCGCCGCATCACGGCCCGCACGCTCTCCGGGGCCATTTCATCGTTCTCGCCGATCCCGAAGTCGAGCATCCGCCGCTCGGGATGATCGGCGATCGCCTTCCGCTTGGCCCGCTTGATGAGCTCGAACTTGTAGATCTCGTTGCCCTTGCCGTAGTTCGCCCCGCCGATCCGGTCGGCGAAGCGGTCCTGAAACCAGGGATCGGTGGCGGGCTGGGGAGCGGTGGTGGTGGCCATGCGAATCCGTGCGCGGCAGGAAAGCACCCTGCCGGAGTGGGGGTCGTGGGTCGCCCGACCCAAGGTGGCCGGTCGCGGAAAGATAGCGGTTTCCCCCTCTGTTTCCAACCATTTGATTCCCCTCGGCCCCGATGGTGGAGTGAATGCCGAGGAGCCACACCGATGCATTCTCTCCCCGACAGCCCGCGCGTTTTTGGCCCCTACGACGGCGACTTCGATCCGTTCGACGACGACGAGGACGCCGTCGTCCTGATCACGTTCGTCTGAACGACGGTTCAGCGGCCGAGGACGCAGATCAGGCGGCCATCTGCCGCCCGACCCACGGGCGACCATCCGGGCCTTCGCCCGGCAGTCGTTCGCTGGCCGCCGTACCCGGCAGGGCGGCCCGCTCCCGGGCGTAAAAGCCCCGCAGCCGCACGGTGTCGATCCCCAGCGCCCGGCGCACGTCGCCCAACGGCCGGTCGAGCAGGTCGTCGCCCACCGCGCTGTGGAGATTGCGAACGCCGAACTCCCGGCCCGCCTCCACGCCGAGGTCGAAGGCCGCGAGCGTCTGCCGCGGAATCCGATACGGCTCCGGATACACGGTCGCCGCCACGAATTTGAAGAAGGCCTGCTCGAGCCAGGAAAGCCGCTTCGTGCATCCCATCGTGAAGCCGATCACGAACGCCTCGTCCTGGCCGAGCAGGCCGCGGCCGAGGAGCACATGGATGCGGTCGTGATGGGCGAGATCGACCGCGCCGTGCAGCCGCAGCCACCCGTGCGGATTCTCAAACAGCCGCACGATCCACGGAATCGCCGTGGGCGGGGCCGCCGGCAGCGTGGCGAGCACCTCGCGGAGCGTCAGGTCGTCATTGTCGAGGCCGGGGCACCACCGCCGCCACGCGGGCACCTGCGTGCCGCCGGCAGACGGCGGGCCGGCCGCAGTGGTTCGTGTCATGGCCGCACCCGAACCAATGCTATGGCTCGCGCACGGCGAAAAACCAGCCGCAGTCAGACCGCCTTGGCAGCCACGGCGTAGGCCCGCCGGGGCGGCTGCACGCCCCAGACACGTGCGAGCGTGAGAACGGCCGAATGGAGCCGGCTCTTCACCGTGCCCACGGGCACCCCCATGAGCACGGCGGCATCGCGATAGGCCAAGCCCTGTTCGTACACGAGTTGCACGGCCCGCCGCTGCACGTCGGAGAGCTTTTGGATCGCTGCTTGCATCCGGCAGCCCTCTTCGCGGTCTCCGACCTGTTCGTCGGGGGAGCGGCCGCGGGCGGCGACCGTCTCGAGTGGGCTGGGCCCTTCGCCGTGCGCCGAGCCGCGGGCCTGCTCCACATGCCGGTGCCGGCGCTCGTGCCGCTGCACGTCGATCGCCTTGTGGGTCGCGATCGCATAGATCCACGGCCGAACCGCCCGCCCGTCCTCGAATCGGTCGCTCTTGAGATACACCCGCAGAAACGTCGCCTGGAACACGTCTTCGGCCAGTTCGGCGTTGCCGAGATAGCGGTTCAGATACCCGAACAGCGGCTGTTCATAGCGGTGCACGAGCGCCTCGTAGGCCCCGGCGTCGCCGGAGTCACGAAACTGACGGAACAGCTCCTCGTCGGTCGGCATCTCGGCGGAAACGGTGGCGGCAACCATTGGTGCATCTCCTTGGGACGCCCGGACCACATGCAGGTGCCGTGCCAAACCGGCAGAATCGGTGCAACCGAATCCGCGCGGCCGAATTCCTGAAATCTGCCGCGCACAGCCCGCAGCCCGCCCGCCGCCGACCCCAGCAAAATGCAACGCCGGTTTGCAAAAAGCGGCGTTGCGGAACGTCGTGTGTCGGCGGCGGTTTCCAGACCACTAGACGGACACTGAACGCCTGAACACAATACTGGCCTGATGAAGTCGTCACGGAAGACCACCGCCTCCGCGCCGTCGTGGCACGCCCTCGAAGTGCCGGTGCCCGCCCAGAGCCGGCTGGGAACCGTCGCCGGTGGCCTGCCCGGGCGCACGGCCCTCGAGGCGAACACGATCGTGCAGGCGATCGTGGCGGCCATTGCCGAGAGCAACGCCGAAACCGTCACCCCCGCCATGTGGCTCATCGCCCCCTCCCGGCGTGTGGGCAACGAGTGGCTCGAAACAGCTGTCCGGCTCGGCCATCCCCTCGCCAACATCCACGTCACCACGGTCTCCGCCCTCGCCTTCGACATCGTCGCCGAGCGACTCGCAGCCGCCGGTCTCGAACTGGCTCCACCGCGGGCCAAACTCGTGGCCGTGGAGCGTGTGCTCACGGAAGGCCGCGGCGAGTTGCGGTCATTCGCTGCGGCCGTGGGCTCGACCCGGCGGCTTGCCGAGCGGTTGCTCCACAGCCTTGAATCCCTCCGTCTTGCCGGCCTTTCCTCGCGCGACGTCGCTCGTGGACTACGGCATTCCGACAAGGCCCATGATCTCTGCATCCTGCTCGATCGCTATGAGGCCGCGCTCGGTGATCTCGAGCTCGTCGATCAGGCGGGCGAGTTGGCGCTGGCGATCGATTGCGTCCGTTCCGGCAACCTGCCGCCCACGTTTGCCCGCCTGCTCGTGCCCGATGATCTCGACCTGCCACGGCTCGAGCGGGACCTGCTCGCCGCGCTCGGGGCGACTCCGGGCGTGACGATCCGCACGCTCACCACCGATCCGCCGCTGCCCGCGCCGCCCGCCGCGGTCGATGCGTCCCGCTTTCAGATGTTTCGTGCCGCCGGCGAGGCCAATGAAGTGCGCCACGTGCTCCGCACGTGCCTGGCCCGCGGCCTGCGGCTCGACGAGATCGAGATCGTGCACACCGATGCGGCCGCCTATCCACCGCTCGTCCGCGAGCTCGTTGCGGCACTCCACGCTCCTGCGACCGGCTCGGATTCGGCTGGAGGCGGCAGCCACGATCACGTGCCCGTCACATTCGCCGAGGGCCTGCCACTCGCCGACTCGAAGCCCGGCCGGGCGCTCGCCGGCTGGCTGGCATGGCGGCGCGACGGCCATCCGCAGGCAGGCCTCGAGCGAATGCTTCGCGATGGCGTGCTCGAGCTTGCGACCGTCGTGAGCGATGCGCCGCGGTCGTCGGCGCTCGTTCGCGAACTGCGCGGCGTCAAGATCGGCCGCGGCCTCGGCCGCACGGTCTCGATGCTCGCCGCGGCCGCAGCCCGTGCGCGCGAGCAGCCGCCGGAAGCTTTTGCGCGGTGCCACGACGACAGCAATCTTTCAGCCGGCGATGATCTCACCGCCGACGAACTTGCCGCCCGCAAATCGCGGATCGCGCAGCGGCTCTCCGTGCTCGCGGCGCTGGCGAACCATCTCGCCGCCTGCGAGGGCGGGCCGGATGCCACCGCCGAGCAGGTGCTCGCCGGCGCCCGCACGTTCGTCGAGACACTCTGCCCGGCCGACAGTGAATTCGACGGCAACGCCCGCCGGATGCTCCTCGACGAGATCGACGCGATGCTCACCTGGCGGGGTCACGCCAGCATGCCCGCCCGCGACATGCTCGATTGGCTCGAAGAACTTCCCGCCGAACTCGTCGTGCTCGGTGCTGGTCCGCGGCCGGGCTGTCTCCATGTGAGCGGCCTCGCGGGGGGCGGCCACTCGGGCCGGCCATTCACGTTCGTGCTGGGCCTCGATGAAAACCGCTTTCCTGGGGGTGGGGCCACCGATCCGGTGCTCACCGACGGCGACCGCAGCCTGATCAATGAGTCGAGCCCCGGGGCCCGGCTCGCGGTCGGCCGTGACGCCGCCTCGCGCAACCTCGATCTCTTTCGCCGGCTGCTCGCGCGGGTGCGGGGCACCGTGTGGCTGGGTTTTTCGTGTCGCGACATGGCCGACGACGCCGAGGTGTTTCCGTCGCCGGCCCTCGTGGCTCTCCATGGGCAGGCCATCGGCAACCCCCTCGCCACCATCGACGACCTGCTGCACTCGCTCGCCCCGCCTGAAACGCTCGTGCCTTCCGACCCCGGCCTCGCCCTCGACGAATCCCAATGGTGGCTGGCCACGCTCGGGCCGCATGCCTCGGCCGACGCGCTGCAGGCGGCACTCGCAGCCCATCGCGGCCACCTTGCCCACGGCCAGGCGGCTGCCTCTGCGCGGGCATCCTCCGGCTTCACGCCCCACGACGGCCTGGTGCCGGAGGCGGGCCCCGCGCTCGATCCCCGCGCAAGCCACGGTCGCGCCGCCTCCCCCAACAGCCTCGAGATGCTCGCCACCTGCCCGCGAAAGTTTTTCTTCCGCTATGGCCTCGGCGTCGAGCCGCTCGAGCCGTTCGACGATGACGCCGACCGCTGGCTGACGCCCCTCGATGCCGGCAGTCTGCTCCACACCGTGCTCGAGCGTTTCATGCGCGGGCTCATCGAGCGTGCGGAGTTGCCCGAGGTCGCCGCACACCTCGACGGCCTGCTCGCGATCCTCGACGACGAACTGGAGGCGAGTCGTCGCCGGCATCCGCCGCTGACGGAGCTGGCCTTTACCGCCCGCCGCGAGGAACTGCGCACGGCGATGCACACATTTCTCCACGACGAGGAGCGTTCCTGCCGCGAGACGGGCCGGCGGCCGCTGGCTCTCGAGGCCGCGATCGGCGTCGAGCCGGCCGGCAACGGAACCCCATTCGACTGCCGTGAGCCGGTGGCCGTGGCACTTGCCCCGGGCGAGACGATCAAGCTGCGGGGCCGCATCGATCGGATCGACGCACGCGACGATGGTGATGGCCCGGCCTACGCGCTGTGGGACTACAAGAGCGGCAGCGGCTACGGCTTTCCCACGATGGCCACGGCCGATCCGTTTCATGGCGGCCGCAAACTGCAGCACGGCCTGTATGTGGTGATGCTCCGCGCACGTCTGGCCGACCCCGCATGCGCGGCCGGCGGCGGGGCCGTGGAGCGGTTCGGGTATTTCTTTCCCACCCGGGCGGGCAAGGGCCGCCGGCTCGAATGGACAGCCGAGCAGCTCGCTGATTGCACGGCGCTTGTCCGCCAGCTGGCGGAGATCGCGCGGCAGGGCATCTTCCTGCCGACCGACGATCCCGCCGATTGCGCTTTCTGCGATTTCGCGGCCGTGTGCGGCGATGCCTCTCGGGTGACCCGCGAGGCGGCCCGCATGGTCGGCGGCTCGCAGCCGCTCCGCGATCTCTTCGGCGAGTTGCGGCGCGAACGCCAGCCGCGGTCCGCGCCCGTGATCCGCCGGCCCCACGAGGCGCCGCTCACCCTCACGCCCCATCCTGCCGTGCCGGTCACGCCGCCCGACGAGCCCGTTCGCCAGCGCATCCGCACCGACCTTGGCACCACGCTCCTGGTCGAGGCCGCGGCCGGCACGGGCAAGACCACGTGCATGGTCGATCGGATGCTGGCCCTCGTGCGCACAGGCGTCGCCAAGCCCGAAGGGATCGTGGCCGTCACGTTCACGAAGAAGGCCGCAGCCGAACTCCGCCGCCGGTTCCGCGAGAAGCTGCAGCGCGCGGCACTCGGCGCGGCGGATCCAGCCGAGCAATCCCGCCTCGGAGCGGCACTCGAGCGGGTCGACTCGATGGTGATCGGCACGATCCATTCCTTCGCGGGCCGGCTGCTGCGCGAGCGGCCCTTGGAGGCGGGGATCGATCCTGGGTTCCACGAACTCGACGATTCGGCCGACCGGCTGTTGCGTCGCCAGGCCTGGCGCGAGTTTGTCTCAGCCGCGCCCACTGACCATCCCCACCTGCTCGCCAATCTCGACGCGGTTGGTCTGCGGCTTGGCGACCTCTCGCGGCTGTTTATCGAACGGTTCGCCACCTATGGCGATGTCGAACACTGGCCGGCGCCTCCCACCGCCCCGCCCGACGTCTCCGCGGTCGTCGCGGCGATGGAGGCGTTCGCGCAGCGGATCGAGGCCGAGGTGTTTCCTGCACCGTCGGAGCGGGGCACCGACGACTTGATGAACGCCCTCGAACAGTTCGCCAGGATGCTCCGCCGGTGCGACACGTCGTCGCTCGTGGCCGTGATGGATCTCATCGAGGAACTCGACCGCTCGCCCAAGGTCACGCAGAAGTATTGGGCCGCCGTCGGCGAGACCGACAAAGAGCGGAAAGCGGCCCAGAAGGCTGCGGCCCTCGGGTGGGAGGCCGCCTGGGAACACCTGCGCGATGCGGTCGCTCGGCCCGCGCTCTGGCAGTGGCGGGCGCATCGGTATCCCATGGCGATCGAGGCCCTCGACAAGGCGCGCGCCGTCTACGACCGCCTGCGGGCCGACCGCGGCGGGCTCTCGTTTCAGGATCTGCTTTGCAAGGCGGCGCGGTTGCTCGCAGGCCAACCCGACGTCCGCAGGAGCTTTCGGGCGCGATACACGCACCTCCTGATCGATGAATTTCAAGACACCGACCCGGTGCAGGCGGAGATGCTCCTTCTGCTCACGGCAACCGATCCCGCCGAGAGCGACTGGAAAAAATGCGTGCCCGCGCCGGGATCACTGTTCGTCGTGGGCGACCCGAAGCAATCGCTGTACCGGTTCCGGCGGGCCGACATCGTCACCTACACGGCCGTTCGCGACATCATCGCGGCCCACGGCGACGTGCTCGCCCTCACGACCAACTTCCGCAGCCGCAGCGACCTCGTGGGCTGGGCCAACGACGTGTTCACGGCACAGTTCCCCCCGCAGGCCACGGTGGAGTCGCCGTCGTTCACGCCGAGCACCTCGGGGCGCTGCGAGGTCCCGCCCACGGGCGCCGAGCAGGGCTGGCTCAGCGGCATCCGCACCCTGCGGTTCGTGCGCAGCGGGCAGGCAGGCGACCTCTGGGCGGAGCAGGAAGCCAGCGAGATCGCCACCTTCATCCGCCGGGCGATCGACGCCGGCGTGGCCGTGCCTCGCACGCTCGACGAAGCGGCGCATGGCCTCACCGCCGCCTGCCGACCGGGAGATTTCCTGCTCGTGGCGCGGGAGCGAAAGCATCTCGGCATCTATGCGGCAGCGCTCCATGCCGTCGGCCTGCCGGTGGATGTCACGGGCACCCTGGGTGAAGACCAGGCCGAGCCACTCCGTGCGCTCCGCACCTGCCTCGCGGCCGTGGCCGATCCCGACGATCCGGTGGCGTTGTTGGCCCTTCTTCGCGGCGTCGTCTTCGGGTTCAGCGATGCCGATCTCTTCGCCTACAAGGCCGCCGGCGGTCGATTCACCGGCGGGATCGACGTACCCGGTGGTCTCGATCCGGCGCTATCGGCCCGGTTTGCAGGTGCCCGCGATGCCTTTCGCCGCTGGCGGGCCTGGATGCGGCACCTACCCATGGCCGCGACGGTGGATCGCATCATCGACGACGCCGGGCTGTTCTTGATCGCGGCTGTGGCCGACGGCGAAGCGGGGCCGCGGGGCCGCGCCTTGGCGGGCCTCATGCTCAAGGTTGTGGAACGTCTGCGAACCGACCGGGCCGAGGTGGTGTCGATCCACGACTGCCTCGACCTGCTCGACGACATGGTCGACGGGGCGACCCGGGCGGAGTTGGATCCGCTCACGATCGACGCGCCCTCCACCGATCGCGTCCGCGTGATGAATCTTCACAAAGCCAAGGGACTCGAGGCGCCCGTGGTGTTCCTCGTCGACTTTCAGAAACGGAAGGTGGGCGACGACGTCACCGACGGTCCGTTCCTGCACGTCGATCGCCGCCACGACCGCACCACCGGTCAGCTCGCCGTCACCCGCTCCATGGGGTGGTCACAGCGCATCGTGGCTGCGCCGCCGGGCTGGGAGGATTCCTGCCGCCGAGAGCGAGCCTTCGAGCAGGCCGAGCAGATCCGGCTCGACTACGTCGCCGCCACCCGGCCAGGCGGCTGCCTCGTGGTATCGCTCTACGAGAAACAGGAGAAGGGCAAGAAAGACGAGCCCGACACCTTCACGGCCGAGGGGGCGTGGGAGCGATTCGCCGGTTTTCTCGCGAACGCTCCCGATCTGCCCACGCTCACAGCCGTCGCGTCGGCCCCGCCGCCGGCGGCGGTCGCCGCACCGCCCGCCGGGCTCGCCGCTGCGATCCGCACGCGGATCGCTTCCTGCATACAGCCGACGTTTGCGCGAATTTCGCCTCGCGAAGTGCTCACGGAGCCGGCCGAAGGCATCCGGTTCACTGGCGATGGCCTGGGCGAGCCGTGGGGCCGGGCCATTCATCGGCTGCTCGAACTAGCGGCCAATGATCCTGACCTCGATCTCCGGACGGCTGCCGCGACGGCTCTCTCCAGCGAGGAGGTGTCGCCGGTGCACCTCGATCGCGCGGTCCAGACGGTGCGGGAGGTGCTCGCAAGCGACATCTGGCGGCGGTCCCAGGCGAGCCGGGCCCGGTTCGTGGAGGTGCCGTTCACCGTGCAGGTGCGCGGTGAAGACCTGCCTGAGCAGGTGCGGGGGCTCGCGGGCGACGGCGCGCCCTTGCCCACGGTGGTCCGTGGCGTGATCGACCTCGTCTTCGCCGAAGAGGCGCCGGGCGCATGGACGGTCGTTGACTGGAAAACCGACGCGGTCACGAAGACGAGCGAGAAACTCCTCGAAGACCACTACCGGCCCCAAGTCGAGCTCTACGCCGAATGCTGGCGGCTCCTGACACCGTATAACGAATCACTGCCC
>Ga0208783_10001479_pt1 | contig 13902 bp, 11 predicted proteins | sample DEB19_08_DNA_2_FD_184529 | JGI IMG/M metagenome (GOLD analysis project Ga0208783, IMG submission 184529) | Aqueous microbial communities from the Delaware River and Bay under freshwater to marine salinity gradient to study organic matter... | ecosystem: Environmental > Aquatic > Marine >... | reverse complement strand
GGTCTGCAGCAGCGCCTTCACGTTCTTCAGGTCCTGTCCGACGGTCTCGTCGACGCCCGGGTACTGGATCTTGACCGCGACGGTGTCCCCGTCCCGCAGGGTCGCGCGGTGGACCTGCCCGAGCGACGCGGCCGCGAAGGCCTGCTCCTCGAAGCTCGCGAAGAGCTTCTCGGGCGGCTTGCCGAGTTCCTTTTCGACCTGCCTGCGGATCATCGGGTAGGGCATCGGCGGCACCTGCGACTGCGTCACCGACAGGATCTCGAGGACCTCGGGCGGGAACAGGTCGTGGCGCATGCTCAGCATCTGGAGCAGCTTCATGAAGGCGCCCTTCAGTTCCTTCGAGCGCTCGACGATGAGCAGCGCGTTGCGCAGGTGCGTGTCGAGGGTCTCCTGCCTCTGGCGATCCTCCGACTGGAAGGGGCGCTTGAGCGCGTTCAGCAGGTAGCTGCCGCCCACCTGCGTGGTGAGCGTTCCGACCTTGAGCGCGCGGCGGGTGCGCCCGGTCGTCAGGTGCTTGGAAGGCTTGCCCGGCACGGCGCCGACGCTAGCACCGGCCCGCGGGGGGCGCGAGGCTCGCGCGCCTCAGGCGCGGTTCATCGCGGCCGCGGCGACCGCGGCGCCGAAGCCGTTGTCGATGTTCACCACGGTCACGCCCGACGCACACGAGTTGAGCATGCCGAGCAGGGCCGCGAGCCCGCCGAACGACGCGCCGTAGCCGACGCTCGTCGGCACCGCGATCACCGGCCGGTCGACGAGCCCCGCGACGACCGACGGGAGCGCTCCCTCCATTCCCGCGACGACGATCAGCACCGACGCGGACACGATCGCCTCGCGGGCCTCGAGCAGCCGGTGGAGCCCGGCGACGCCGACGTCGTAGAGCCGCTCGACCGGCTGGCCGAAGGCCTCGAGGGTCCGGACCGCCTCCTCGGCCACGGGCTGGTCGGTCGTGCCGGCCGCGACCACGAGCACCGTGCCGCGGGTCGCGACGGGCTCGCCCGCGACCCGCACGGTGATCGTGCGGGCGACCGGGTCGTGAAGCGCACCCGGGACTGCGCCCGTCACCCGGGCGGCCGCCTCCGCGTCGATCCGGGTCACGAGCAGGGAGTGGCCCGCCGCCACGATCCGCTGCGCGATCGCCACGACCTGCTCGGCGGTCTTCCCCTGGCCGAACACGACCTCCGGAAAGCCGACCCGGAGCGCGCGGTGATGGTCGACGCGGGCGAAGCCCAGGTCCTCGAAGGGCAGGTGCTTGATCTCGGCGAGGGCGCGGTCGACCGGCACGTCGCCCGCGGCGACGCGGTCGAGGAGCTCGCGCAGGCGCTTGGGGGTCATCGTTCCCGACGACTAGCAGATCGCCGTCGCGGCTTCCGCGAGGGCCGTGACGCCGCGCCTGCCGTCGAGACGCGAGGCCCACTTCGACAGGAGGGTCCGCAGTCGCGCCGCTGCGCTCCGCCCCACGACCAGGGGGTCGCCGCCGGGCTCGACCGCGAGCAGGGGTTCGTTCCCGGACCTCCAGGTCGTGCCGCGGACCGCCGCGATCCGAAGGACCAGCGATCGGTCGAGCTCGACGAACGCGTCGTCGCGACCCGGGAGCGGCGAGCAGGCGGTTCTGCTCGAGGCCCAGGACAGGCTCGGCCCGTCGCGAAGCAGGTCACTCGATCCGGGAGGTCCGGACGGGCCTCACGACGAACACGTCGGCCGCGCTGCCGAAGCGAGCGGCGAGATCGGCCCGCCGCGCCATGGACAGCCTCGGGCCGAGCAGCATGTGGCCGGTGTGAAACAGGCCCGAGCGGCGGGATCGGAGCACCTCGAAGCCGTGGCTCTCGAAGTCGCGGCGCCACCGCGACGAACGGTATCGGAACAGTTCCGAGAAGGCGTTTCCCGACGCGCCGTGCGCGATGGGCAGGGCGGCGGTGATCGCGACCCGGCCGTACCGGAGGGCATCGGAAACGGCGGTCGGCCTCCCCGAAGCGAGCGTTGCGAGCATGAATCCGACCGCGGCGAGAGACGTCGGGGGCCCGGTCGCGAGGGTCCAGCCACGCCAGGCGACCGACGGCACGAGATGAACACCCAGGCCTCCGTCCCTGGTCACGCGGCGCATCTCGGCCAGGGCGCCCGGAAGGTCTTCCACGTGTTCGAGGACGTTCGACGAGAACACGACGTCGACCGAGGAGTCGGGTAGCGGGATGTGCGAACCGTCGTAGTCGAGGACGGGAAACACCCGGTGTCCCGCGTGCGCGGACCGCGCGAGATCGATCCCGATCACGTCGAAGCCGCGGCGCGAGAGGTCCATCGCCTGGGTCCCGTCGCCGGCACCGAATTCGAGGACGCGTCCCCCGGCCGGGAGGTCGGCGACGACGGAGTCGATCTCCGCGATCCGGATCCGTCTCAGGAACTCGATGTCGAACACGCGCCTCTTCCCTCTCGCGTCCGCCTCGCGGTTCGTCCGTCGCCCGAACCTTCATCGCCCGTGCCCGGGACGCCGGGAGCGAGGTGGCGACCGGTGCCGTTCAGTCGGGGACGCGCCTTCCGCGCGGCCCCGGGGACTCGCCGTCCGCGAAGTGGTCGAAACCGCGTCGCGCGGTCGCGCGGTCGCGACCGTCCTCGCCCAGCAGGCGGATGCCGGTGCCCGGCGCGGTGCAGCGGCCGATCACGGTGAGTTCGACGTCGCACGCGCGCGCGAGGGCCGTGATCGCGTCGTCGTCGATCCCGGGCGGAAGGGCCGCGAGCAGCTCGTAGTCCTCGCCCCCCGTCGCGGCGAAGTCGCTGCCCGACGCGTCGCGAATCGCGACCTGGACGAGTCGCGGCAGGCGTGCCCGCTCGACCTCGGCGCCGACGCCGCTCGCGCGGCAGAGGTGGCCCAGGTCCGCGAGCAGGCCGTCGCTCACGTCGATCGCGGCAGTCGCGCCGGCCGCGGCGAGCGCGCGCCCGGCCGCGAGTCGCGCGACGGGACGCGCGAAGCGTTCGCGCAGGGCGGGCGGGGGTTCCCCGCCGTCGAGCCAGACGTCGACCGCGGCTGCGGCCGCGCCGAGCGTGCCGGTGACGACGAGGCGGTCGCCGGGCCGCGCCCCGCGTCGCTCGAGCGTCGGTCCCTCCATCTCGCCGATCGCGGTGACGGTCAGCGACAGCGCGTCGCCGCGCGAGAGGTTGCCGCCGATCATCGCGGCACCCGACTCCTCGCTCGCGGCGGCGCAGGCCTCGAGGATCCGGTCGAGCTCCGAGGTGGGGCGATCGGGCGGGACGATCGCCGAGACGAGCGTCCAGCGCGGGGTCGCGCCCGTCGCCGCGAGATCGCTCAGGGCGACCGCGATCGCGCGCACGCCGAGTTCCGCGGGCGCGAGCCATCCCGGCCGGAAATGCACTCGCTCGACGAGCGCGTCCGTCGTGATCGCGAGCGGGCGACCGCCGGTCTCGACGACCGCGGCGTCGTCTCCCGGCCCGACCAGCAGTCCGCTCCCGGCGCCCGACGAGCGCCGTCGCTCCGCGAGCCGCTCGCAGAGCGCGTCGAGGAACGCATGCTCCCCGCGCGCCGAGAGGCTTCCGCGCACCTCAGCCAAACTTCTCCCGGACCTTGTCGAAGAAGCCCTTGGGAGCGTGGTTCTCGCCGGAGATCTCGGCGAGTTCCTCGAGCAGCTCGCGCTGGCGCTGGGTCAGCGTCTTCGGTGTGCGCACGACGACGCGCACGCGCTGGTCGCCGCGGCCGTAGCCGTGGAGGTCGGGGATCCCCTTCGCCCGAAGTCGGAAGATGCTTCCCGACTCGGTGCCGGCCGGGACCTTGAGCTTCACCGAACCCTCGAGGGTCGGCACGTCGATCTCGGCGCCCAGCGCGAGCTGCGGGAAGCCGATCGGCACCTCGCAGAGCACGTCGTTGCCGTCGCGCTCGAAGACCTCGTCCTCGCGCACGGAGATCACGACGTAGAGGTCGCCGGCACCGCCGGCCGAGCTCTCGCCCTCGCCGCGCAGCTTGAGCCGCGTACCGCTGTCGACGCCCTGCGGGACCTTGACCTGCAGGGTGTGGTCCTTGCGGACGCGTCCCGAACCGGAGCAGCCGCCGCAGGGGTCCTTCACGACCTGGCCGCGGCCGCTGCAGGTGCCGCAGGTCTTCGCGATCGAGAAGAAGCCCTGCTGGAACCGGACCTGTCCCGCGCCGCGGCACGCCGAGCACTTGATCGGCGCCGCGCCTCCCTTGCCGCCGCTGCCCTTGCAGTCCTCGCAGGGCACGGCGCGCGGGATCGTGACCGTCTTCTCGCAGCCGAAGGCCGCCTCGGCGAAGTCGAGCTCCATCGTGTAGCTCAGGTCCTCGCCGCGCCGCCGTCCGCCGCGACGGGACGAGCCGCCGAAGAACTCGCCGAAGATGTCGCTGAAGATGTCCTCGAAGCCGCTCGCGCTGAAGTCGAAGCCGGCGCCCGGTCCTTCGAAGGCGGCGTGCCCGAAGCGGTCGTACTTCGCGCGCTGCGAGGAGTCCGACAGGATCCGGTAGGCCTCGGAGACCTCGCGAAAGCGGATCTCGGCCTGCTTGTCGCCCGAGTTGCGGTCCGGGTGGTGCTGGAGCGCCAGCTTGCGGAAGGCCTTCTTGATCGTCTCGTCGTCGGCATTCCGATCGACGCCGAGGACTTCGTAGAGGTCGCGCTTGGACATGGAAGGCCCCGCGGGGATCTTGGGTCAGACGGGAGGGGAGATCAAGACGGCGAGGCCCGGCGCGGTCTCCCGCGCCGGGCCTCGCCCGGGTCCGGATCGGGTCAGCCTTCCTTCACTTCCTCGAAGTCGGCGTCGACCACGTCGTCCTTCTTGCCGCCGCCGGCGTCGCCGCCCGGCGCCGCACCGCCCTCGCCCGGGCCGCTCGCGGCCTGGGCGTACATGGCCTCGGCCAGCTTGTGCGACGCCTTCGAGAGCTCGTTGGTCGCGGCGCGGATCGCGTCGGCGTCCTGGCCGTCCATGACCTTCCTCGCGTCGGCGATCGCCGCTTCGACCTTCGCGCGCTCGGCCGGGTCGATGCTCCCGCCGTGGTCCTGGAGCGACTTCTCGGTCTGGTAGACGAGCGAGTCGAGCTGGTTGCGGGCCTCGATCGCCTCGCGTCGCTTGCGGTCCTCTTCCGCGTGCGACTCGGCCTCGCGGATCATCTTCTTGATCTCCTCCTCGGAGAGACCCGACGAGGCGGTGATCCTGATCGACTGCTCCTTGCCGGTGCCGAGGTCCTTCGCGTTCACGTGCACGATGCCGTTCGCGTCGATGTCGAAGGAGACCTCGACCTGCGGCACGCCGCGCGGTGCCGCCGGGATGCCCACCAGGTCGAACTGGCCGAGGAGCTTGTTGTCGGCCGCCATCTCGCGCTCGCCCTGGAAGACGCGGATCGTCACCGCGGTCTGGTTGTCCGAGGCGGTCGAGAACACCTGGCTCTTCTTGGTCGGGATGGTGGTGTTCTTCTCGATGAGCTTCGTGCAGACGCCGCCCAGCGTCTCGATGCCGAGCGAGAGCGGGGTCACGTCGAGGAGCACGACGTCCTTGACCTCGCCCTTCATCACGCCGCCCTGCACGCCGGCGCCGATCGCGACGACCTCGTCGGGATTCACGCCCTTGTGGGGCTCCTTGCCGAAGAGCTTCTTCACCCGGGCCTGCACGGCGGGCATGCGGGTCATGCCGCCGACGAGCACCACCTCGTCGATGTCCTTGGTCGACATCCCCGCGTCGCGCAGCGCGGTCACGCAGGGGGCCTCGAGCCGGTCGAGCAGGTCGGACACGAGGGCCTCGAGCTTCGAGCGCGAGAGCTTCACGTTCAGGTGCTTGGGGCCCGAGGCGTCCGCGGTGATGAACGGCAGGTTGACGTCGGTCTCCATCGAGCTCGAGAGCTCGATCTTGGCCTTCTCGGCGGCTTCCTTCAGGCGCTGGAGGGCCATGCGGTCGCCGCGCAGGTCGATGCCCTGGTCCTTCTTGAACTCGTCGGCGAGCCAGTCGATGATCCGCTGGTCGAAGTCCTCGCCGCCGAGGAAGGTGTCGCCGTTGGTCGACTTCACCTCGAAGACTCCGTCGCCGACCTCGAGCACCGAGACGTCGAAGGTGCCGCCGCCCAGGTCGAAGACCGCGATCTTCTCGTCCTTCTTCTTGTCGAGCCCGTAGGAGAGCGCCGCCGCGGTCGGCTCGTTGATGATGCGCTTCACCTCGAGCCCGGCGATCCGGCCCGCGTCCTTGGTCGCCTGTCGCTGGCTGTCGTTGAAGTAGGCGGGGACGGTGATGACCGCCTCGGTGACCTTCTCGCCGAGGTAGTCCTCGGCGGTCTGCTTCATCTTCTGGAGCACGAAGGCCGAGATCTCCGCCGGGCTGTACTTCTTGCCGCGGATCTCGACCCAGGCGTCGCCGTTGTCGCCGCGGACGACCTTGTAGGGGAGGACCTTCATCGCGCGCTGCACCTCGGCGTCGTCGTAGCGACGGCCGATCAGGCGCTTGATCGCGAAGATGGTGTTCTCCGGGTTCGTCACGGCCTGGCGGCGCGCGATCTGGCCGACCAGGCGCTCGCCGCTTTCGGCGAAGGCGACCACCGAGGGGGTGATGCGGCTTCCTTCCGAGTTCGTGATGACCGTCGGGTCCCCGCCCTCCATGATCGCAACGCAGGAGTTCGTCGTGCCCAGGTCGATGCCGATGATCTTGCTCATGTTCGCCTTTCCGGGGCGCGGATTCCCGCTGGCCGTGCCGTCCGGGAGTCTTCCCGGCCGGGCCCTGGCACCGCGGTCCGCGCCGACCTTTCTGTGGAGTGGCCGGAACGTAATCACGTTCCCCCGGGGTTCAACCCGGGAAACGGATCAATTCCGGGGGCCGGAAGGCGGGGGCCCGGCCGGAGTCCGGGTCACCGTGACCTGGGCCGGACGCAGGAGCCGCTCGTGAAGCCGGTAGCCCGCCGCGTGCTCCTCGACGACCGTCCCTGCCGGGTGCTCGTGGCTCTCGACCTGGGCGAGCGCCTCGTGGTGGGCGGGGTCGAAGGGCTCGTGCCGGGAGGCGATGCGGGACACCCCGTGCCGGGAGAGCACGTCCGCGAACTGGGAGAGGACCATCTCGACCCCTTTGAGGAGAGCCCCGAGCGGTCCGGAGGTCGACCCGCCCTCGCGGGTGGCCTCGTCGCGGGAGGCCCGGATCGCGCGCTCCAGGTTGTCGATCACGCCGAGGAGGTCGCGCAGGACGGGTTCGGTCGCGTACCGGAGAGCCTCGGCCTTGTCCTTCTGCATCCGGCGCTTGAAGTTCTCGAGCTCGGCCCGCTCGCGCAGGTACTGATCCTGCATCGCGGCGGCCGCCGCCTGCACTTCGGCGAGCTCGGCCTCGAGGCGCGCGATCCGCGCGACCGCCTCGTCGAGGCTTCGCGGGGCCGGTGCCGGGGCGGCCTCGCCGGGATCGACGTCCGCGCGCTCGGGCCCGCCGTGGCGGGGCTCGCCGGTCGGGGAAGTCGGGCGGCCCGGGTCTCGGGCCGACCTGCCGTGGTCGCGATCGTCACGCATGGAACGGGCGGTCCCGGTCGGGACGCCGGCGGAACCTAAGCACCCGTCTTTTCAGTGTCAACGCGATCGGCTATCGCGGGGCCGTGCAGGTGCTCTCGACCCCCGCCGTGGTCCTGCGGGCGGTGGACTACGGCGAGTCCGACCGGATCGTCACCTTCCTCACGCGCGACGCAGGCAAGGTCTCGGGGATCGCGAAGGGGGCCAAGCGCTCGCAGCGCCGTTTCTCCGGGGCCCTCGGGATCTTCTCGCTGGTGAACCTGCACTACCGCACGCGCGCCGGGGCCGAGCTCGTGTTCCTCGAGCGCGCGCAGCTCCTCGTTCCCTGGAAGTCGCTGCTCGACTCGCTCGAGCGCTACGCCGCGGCGAGCCACGTCGTGGAGGTCGCCGACAAGATGACCGCGGAGCAGGAAGTCGGCGACGACCTCTTCCACGTGGTGGTCGCCGCGCTGCGCCGGATCGACGGGGCGGAGCCCGGCCCGACGACGCTGCGGCTCTACGAACTCGCGACGCTCGCGGTGTGCGGCTACCGCGCCGAGCTCTCGCGCTGCGTCCGCTGCCGCCAGCCGTTCGCCGCCGGGCCCGCGACCGCGCGGCTCGCCCCGGCCGCCGGCGGCGCCGCCTGCGGGCGCTGTGCCGATCCCGACGAGGCGGGCGCGGCGATCTCGCCCGCGGCGCTGGCATGCCTCGGCCGCATGCAGGCGCTCGTGGCTCGCGCGACCGGGTCCGCCCGGCGCGACGCGGGCGCGCTCTTCGACGCCGAGTCCGAACTCGCGGGGGAACTGCCGCGCGCCGTGGCGCGAGAACTCGGTGCCACGCTCGCCGCCCTGCTCGCGCCGCGGGTGAGAGGCCGGCTGCTCTCGGCGGAACTTCTCGGCCCGGTCGTCGGGCGCGGTCTCGTCGGCGCCTGACGCGGAGCGCGAACCCGCGCGCGGCCTCCGCGCGCCGCCCGCGCTCGCGGGTGTCGGACCCGCGTGGTAGCCGACCGGACGAGCCTGCGGCACTCGCGGGCGGCGCACCGAGGAAGGGGACGGGTTCCGATGTCCGACGGCACGAGCACGACGACCCCGCAGGCGGGCAAGGGCGCCAGCGGCGAGCCGCAGGGGAAGATGGAGAAGATCGTGAGCCTCGCCAAGCGGCGCGGCCTCGTCTTCCAGTCGAGCGAGATCTACGGGGGCCTCTCGAGCTGCTGGGACTACGGCCCGGTCGGCGTCGAGTTGAAGCGCAACGTGAAGGACGCGTGGTGGCGCGAGATGGTCTGGTCGCGCGGCGACGTCCTCGGTCTCGACTGCTCCATCCTGATGCACCCCCGGGTCTGGGAGGCCTCGGGCCACGTGGCCGGGTTCAGCGACCCGCTCGTCGACTGCAAGAAGTGCAAGACGCGCTTCCGCGCCGACCACCTGGGCCAGCTCTCCTGCCCCGAGAAGCCCGACCGCCGGCCGGGCGAGTGCGGTGGCGAGCTCACCGAGGCCCGCCAGTTCAACCTCATGTTCAAGACCTTCATGGGTCCGGTCGAGGACGCGGCGAACGTCGTCTTCATGCGTCCCGAGACGGCGCAGGGCATGTTCGTCAACTTCGCGAACGTGCTCGACACGCAGCGCCGCAAGCTGCCCTTCGGCATCGCGCAGACCGGCAAGTCGTTCCGCAACGAGATCACGCCCGGCAACTTCCTCTTCCGCACGCGCGAGTTCGAGCAGATGGAGATGGAGTTCTTCGTCAAGCCGGGCGAGGACGAGCGCTGGTACGAGTTCTGGAAGAAGGAGCGCTACGACTGGTACGTCCGGCTCGGCATCAAGCCGGAGAACCTCCGGTTGCGCGAGCACGAGAAGGACGAACTCGCGCACTACGCCCGCGGCTGCGCCGACGTGGAGTACAAGTTCCCGTTCGGCTGGTCGGAGCTCGAGGGCATCGCGAACCGCGGCGACTTCGACCTGCGCCAGCACGCCGAGTGGAGCGGGAAGGACCTCTCCTACTTCGACGAGGACTCCCGCGAGCGGTACGTGCCGTACGTGATCGAGCCCGCGGCGGGAGCGGACCGCGCGACGCTCGCCTTTCTCGTCGACGCCTACGACGAGGACGAGGTCGAGGGCGAGACGCGCGTCGTGCTCCGCTTCCACCCGCGGCTCGCGCCCGTCAAGGCCGCCGTCTTCCCGCTGCTGCGCAAGGGCGGGCACCCCGAGAAGGCGCAGGAGATCCTCGCGAAGCTCCGCCCGCACTTCCCGGTCCAGTACGACCAGGCCGGCTCGATCGGTCGGCGCTACCGGCGCCAGGACGAGATCGGCACGCCGTTCGGCATCACGGTCGACCACCAGACGATCGAGGACGGCACGGTCACGCTCCGCGACCGCGACAAGACGAGCCAGGAGCGCATCCACGAGAGCGACCTCGTCGCGGAGCTGCTGCGGCGGGTCCTGGGCTGACGCGACGAAGGTGACCAACGGCCGGCGCAGCGGCCACGCGGTCGCTCTCCCCGCGGGGAGCCTGGGGCTCCTCCTGCTCGCGGCTTCGCTCGCGGCCCACCCGGCCGCCCGCGAGGCGCGGGCCGCCCCTCCCGCCACCCCGCTTCCGGGAACCGGCCAGGTCGCGAACGGGCTCTTTCGCGAGGGGCGCGGCGGCGAGCCGCTGGCCTGGGCGCAGATGGCCTACGACCCGAAGGCGAGCCGCTTCTCGTGGGGTGCCACCGGCGACGGGCCGGGCGTCGCGACCATCGCGAGCGCGCAGCCGAACGACGCCTCCTGGGTCCAGCGGGTCGGGGTGGCGCCGGGACGCTGGTACCTCGTGTCGGCCTGGATGCGTGCGCAGGACGTCGACGCGACCGGTGCGGGGGCGCGGATCTCGATCCTGCGCTCGTTCCGGGAGTCCGAGCAACTGCACGGCACCACCGACTGGCGGCACGTCTCGCTCTGGCTGCAGACCGGACCCGGGGAGGTCGCCCTCGACGTCGCCTGCCGGCTCGGCGGCAACGGCGCGGTCGCGGCGGGGACGCTCCACTGCACCGGCGTCACGGTCGAAGCCGCGGAGCCCCCCGACCTCGACTCGCCGAGGATCTTCGCCGACCCGCGGCTCGACCCTCGCGCGAACCGGGTGAGGGCGCTCGGCACCATGGCGCTCGTCGCCGGGGCGCTGCTGCTGCTCGCCTGGCGCCTGCTCGCGCCCGAGGCGTGGAGGTTCCCGCCGTGAGTCGCGCGGTGCGCGTCGCCGCGCTCGTCGCGATCACGCTGCTCGGCGGCTGGCTTCGCTTCGCGTCGACCGACTTCGGACTGCCGCAGCTCTACCGGCCCGACGAGCAGTGGGTCGTGCCCAAGGCGCGCGGCTTCGAGCACGACTGGAACCCCCGGTTCGGCATCTACCCCGCCGCGCAGATGATCGTGCAGCACGGCGTGCTGCGGGCGTGGGCGTCCCGGGTGGCCCCGGCGGACCGCCCGTGGCGCACGTTCTACATGCAGGAGGGCGAGCCGCTCGCCTACCTGCTCGCGCGCCGGACGTCGGCGGCGATGGGGACGCTCACGATCCCCGCGACCTGGGCGGCGGCGAGCCTCTACGGCGGCCCGGTCGCCGGGCTCGCCGCGGCCGCGATCGTGGCGGTCACGCCGCTGCACGTCCGCGACTCGAAGTTCGCGACGGTCGACGTCGCGATGGTCTTCTGGGTCGCGGTCGCGCTCTGGTGGACGATGCGCATCTCGCGGCGCGGGCGAACGCGCGACCACGCCGGCGCCGGGATCGCGGGCGGACTCGCGACCGCGACGAAGTACCCGGCCGCGGTCCTCGCCGTCGCGATCGCGGCCGGCCACGTCGGCCGGCGCCACCGCGAGGGGCGCTCGATCCTCCGGTCGTGGCGCGACGTCCGGCTCTGGTTCGCCGGCTGGGGGTTCGTCGCGGCGTTCGCGCTCGCGACCCCGTACTTCTTCCTCGACTGGCGCGAGACGAAGGAGAGCTTCGAGTACCAGCGAGGTGCGTTCCTCTCGACCTCGAACCCGCACCAGGACGGGTCGGGCTGGAGATGGCTCGTCGGGCACGCGATCCCCGACGGCTTCGGTGCGGAGACGGGGCTCCTGTACCTGGTCGCGATCGCGTGGGCGCTCCGTCGCCGCACGCCCGGCTCGCTCGCGCTGCTCGCCTTCCTCGCGTCCGCGACCTCGGGCCTGCTGCGCAGCGAGACCGTCTACTACCGCTACGCGCTGCCGCTGCTTCCCGCGGCGGCGATCCTCGCGGGCGGCCTCGTCGCCGACCTCGCCGGGCGCGGGCGGTGCGGCGACGCGGGTGCGGGAGGCCGAGCGCCTGCGGGAGGCGTTGCGCGCACGGCCGCCGTCGCGGCGGCGCTCGCGGCGCTGCTGGTGCCCGACCTCGTGCGCTCGGTGCGGTCGAACGCGCTTCTCGCGCGGACGGACACCCGTACGCTCGCGCGCGAGTGGATCCTCGAGCACGTCCCGGCCGGGGCGAAGATCGCCGCGACCGACATGGCGAACCCGCAGGGCAAGCCGCCGCTCGTCGGGCGCAACGAGCTCGTCGAGTTCGAGGGCATCGAGCAGGCGCGCGCCGCCGGAATCGAGTGGGTGGTGTCGGACTCGCTTCCGCCGCTCGCCTACTTCTCGAAGGGGCCGACCGAGGCGCTCCAGCTCGAGCTCGACCGCGGGGCGACCCCGACCTTCGACGTCGACCCGATCGTGCCGGGTCGTCCCGAGCCGGTCTTCGATCGCGCCGACGGCTTCTACTCGCCGCTGCGCCGCATCGGGGCGATGGCGCGGCCGGGGCCGCGCGTCCGCATCTGGCGCATCGACCCGGCGCCCGTGCCCGCCCCGGTGCCGAGCCGCGCTCCCTGAGACGACGACCGCGGCGGCGGCCGCGTCGCCGCCCGGCGGTCAGAGCACGAAGCGCCGCAGCGCCCGGAGCATCGTCCGGACGGGCACCTGCGTCGCGATCGCGCAGGCGAGGGGAAGCGCGACCGCGAGCACGACCGGCACGACGCCCTCGGCGACGACCGGAATCGCGCGCATCGCCTTCGCGGCCGCGTAGCCGGTCGCGAGGTCCGCGAGAGAGGACGTGTCCTGCGAGCCGAGGAGTTCCTCCGCCGGCGTGGACCCGTCGATCCAGCGGCGCTCGAAGGCACGGTTGTGCCGCAGGGAGAGCGCCGCGAAGTCGAGCAGCGAGCGATGCTTCACGGCGCGCAACGGCGGCACGAACGCCGCGAGCGGCAGGACGAAGAGCCCGACGATCCCGAGCGACCAGGCCGCCACCGCCCATTGCAGGTCCTCGACGCGCGAGCCTCCCCAGACGAACAGCCGGGCGAGCGCTGCCGCCAGCACGGCCGAGGCCGCGAAGGCGAAGCCGGTGAAGGCGGCCGGGAACTGGCCGATGAAGGCGAGCCCCCCGCAGCGGTCGGGGTGGGTCGCGACCAGGCGCAGGTCGAGGCGCGAGATCCGCCGCAGCATCCGCACCCAGATCGCGTAGCGCCAGAGCCAGCGCAGGAGCAGGAAGATCGCGATCGGCACCGACACCGCCCCGGCCCACCAGCCCGCGGGCGAGATCCCGGCCGTCCCGTCGGCCGCGACCGTCCCGATCCAGGAGGAGCCGGCCGCGCGGATCGCGGCCGGTGCCCACGCGAGGCCGCCTCCGAGCGCGACGACGGCGAGGACCGCCTCGGCGGCGCCGGAGTCGCGGCTGCGGTGGGCCTCGCGCAGCGTCGCCCGGAACTCCTCGACCCGGCCCTCGGGGACGAGGCCTCCCTTCGTGAACTCGCGCACGAGAAGCGCGAGCCTCGCGTCCGCGACCGGCTCGATCAGGAGCAGGATCGGGACCGCCAGGAGAAACCGTGCCGGCACCGTGAAGTCGCGCAGGAAGGAGCGCCCGTCTTCCGGCACGAGCAGGTCGCCGCGGAGCGCCGCGAGCACGAGAAGCGGCAGCCAGCAGAGCGCCGCGAAGAAGATCGCGCGACGTGTCGCCGCGAGCGATCCGTCGCCGACCAGCCCGAGCTGCTGCTGGAGGCGAAGGAAGGGCGCCCCGCGGGCGATCGAGAAACTCTCCGGATCGGGGCCCGGGAGCGACTGCGACTCGTGGGACGGCTTCACGGGCACGGGCCGAACGATGGTGTGCGCGCCAGGGGCGGTCAAGCGGACGGCGTGCGGCCCCCAAAACCCGGCGCCCCCGAAAGGGGCGCCGGCGGGATCGGTGCCCCGCCCGCGGCGAGCGGCCGCGGGCGGGGCGAAGTCCTCACTGCGGGATGAGTTCGACGCGCCGGTTCTGCGCGCGCCCGGCCTCGGTCTCGTTGGTCGCGACCGGGTCCGACTCGCCGTAGCCGCGGGTCGTGAGCCGCGAGGGCGAGACGCCACGCGACACGAGGTAGTTCTTCACGGTCTGGGCGCGGCGCTCCGAGAGGCGCTGGTTGTAGGCGTCCGAGCCGCGCGAGTCGGTGAAACCGCGGACCTCG
>Ga0208783_10001478_pt1 | contig 13911 bp, 15 predicted proteins | sample DEB19_08_DNA_2_FD_184529 | JGI IMG/M metagenome (GOLD analysis project Ga0208783, IMG submission 184529) | Aqueous microbial communities from the Delaware River and Bay under freshwater to marine salinity gradient to study organic matter... | ecosystem: Environmental > Aquatic > Marine >... | reverse complement strand
GCATCGCTTGTGCCACGGAACTTCTGCGCCCTCCACTGCCGCATACGTCCCTGCTGTAGCCACGAGATCCGCTTACCGCGCACGCCGGTAACTCCGGCCTTGCAGACACGCTCTTGGCTCCATGTTAAGCCGTCCTCGGTGTGCGAAGTCCAGATACTGGGATCGGTTCCAAAGATGGAGTTTCCGGTCAGCGCGACTAGCTCTAGTTCGTGGAAGATCAGCCCTCGGCTTTCGTTGTAGAAGATGATTGTGGAGAACTCCCAGCCATTCAGATCTCCCCAGTGGGAAGAGAGCGCGTCAGAGAGGTATCCGAACGCAGTGCTCTTTGGGTCCCCTACGTTCCAGCGGTTGTACACCCACACCAGATTCTTGGCTCGGTATTGGCTGTTGCCAACGATGCTGCTTGTGAGCGTGAACCACACCGGGGCGCCGGCAGTTGCCGTTGCCGCCCCATCAAACACCAGTGTGCGATCCGGCAGATGCACATACAGGTGCCGGTAGCCTTTGTCCACCCGGGCCTCAACGAGCACGGTGGAAAGCTGTGTCTCGGTGAATTCAGCAAGAATCAGGTCAACCTCGCGAGTGGAGATCTTCTCGGCGTTGCTGCCTGAGATAAGCCACATGGCCGGAGCCTCGTTTCGGCCGCCACCCAGAAACGCGATCGACTCCATGAACACGCAGCAAGCATTGGTGCCAATGGCGCCACGCTGCACTTGAGCGCCTTCCACACGTTGGAAAGGGAACAAGCTGCCTCCCACGTTGTCAAAGACTTCGATCGTGTGCCGGTTCAGCGCGTAGACCTCGTTGCGCACCTTCAGGAGGGCGACCACAGGGTCAGGGTCGGCTTCAGAAGAGCCGTACTTGAGCGGGTTGACGCTAAACGGGTCGTTCAGCTCAGTAACGATCAGATACTGCCCGTCTGTCGTCATGAAGTAGCCATCCACCCAGACGACATCGACGACCGTGCTAAGATCCGGGTCTGTGACCTGCTGAAGCCCTGTGCTGGGCCGATACAGGAACAGATTCCCGCCTGAAGCGATGGCGAGATAGTCAAACGAGTAGTCAAAGGTGACCTGCCCTGTTCCGCCTACATCGCCTATGACAGTTACGACGTTTGTACTAGAGATGGACACCAGCTTGGTGCCCATGACCCTGTAGAGCACGTTGTTCCACTCGATGGCACCCCGGTCGATGCCAGGGCCGTTGCCGAGTCCTACAATCCCGTCAGCCGGGCGGAAGTAGCCTTTCGAGATCCCTGTCTCCAGAACAACTGGCACCATGTTGCGCGGGTACTCCACGCGGAAGTCCCCAGCGGTATTCGTGTAGATGCCGTTGAGGATAGGGATTTGCATTACTTACAGTTCCAGCGTTTCAGACTTGCTGCCTTGCGGGTGGGGCGGCCTTTCTCGTCCTTCATGGGGCCGGGCATTCCGCTCATGCGCGCACAAAAAGAGCGCCTGCGGGCCGCGTCCTTCTCGGTCTTAGGGTGCGGGGCCGGAGCCTTGAGATTCGAACCGGTAGCCGCATTGTACTTGGCGCGGCCTTTGGCAGTCAGCCCGGCGCCTTGGGACACCGGGAGCTTCTCGCCCTTCTTGACCGACAGGTTGACTTGTTTCTTGGCCATACTACAGAGATGTCCGGACCTTTAGCGTTCCGCTTGCAAGGTCAACTGGAGAGGCGGTTTGGTTCGTCAATCGCACCGTCACTGTGTTCGCTGCCGATACATACGCAGTGATCGTCAGGCCACTCGCGCCAGTGTTGGTTGAAAGCGTTGCCTCGGCAAAGTGCGACGTAGTTGCGCCGGTGCATGTCACCGTTGTGGTGGTGGAAGCGCCTGCCGCCAGCGAAGGCGTGTCAAAGGTCTTGCTGCCGGTGCAGTAGGTGCTCGAACTGTAAAGGAACTGGGTGACATTGGTGTCCACCTTGGTTTCGTAGGAAACCCCCGTAGCGTTGCTGTAGTTGTTCGCGAACGAGTAGTAATACGAACCAGCGGCGCCAGTTGCGATGTAGTTTGATGCGCCTGAAACGATCGCAAACGAGCTATTGTAAACTCCAATGACAGATCCAGCGGCAATGCTGAATCCATTTCCGGTCGTGGCCAGATTGGTTAGTGAAGACCATCCGACAGTAAATAATGCCGTTGCACTTGTGATGTTTACAACATTCGCACCAGAGCACGACAACAGCGAGTTGATCAACTGGCAGTACGGCTTGAGTGCGCCATTGGTGCCGCGAGCCAGAATCGCGCATGTTCCATACTCAGTGGTAAGTCCGTTTGCGTAAAGCGACCCGCCATTGATGTCAAAATGCGTTCCGCCAGATCCGGCCACTGAATAAGCTCCAGACCTGACATTGTTTACACGCAAAATTACATCTGGCCCAACGTAGACACCAACAGCAGTTGTCTGCGATGAGCCACTCGCGATGTAGCAGTCCTCAATGTAAACAAGCGAAGTCACTCCAGTCGCAGTCGTAAGCGACAGCGTTGGGGTTGTAGCATTGGAGCCTATTAGATACAGGCCGTTGATTTGAAGCTGGTTATCGGACGCAGTTGCTCCGCCAACAAAAGTGTGCGTGCCATTAACCCGCACTGTGCCACTGAGTCCGTTGTTGTTGGCAACAGCCGCTACCAACACGCATCCCTTGAATGTCAGGTTTTCATTGTAAACGCCAGGGGGCACAAGAACCTGCGCCGGGTTTGATGAACTGGCATCCGTAATCAGGTCAATGCAACCCTGAATAGTGGAAGCGTCTTGTCCAACAACTTTTGTGCGAGCAATATTAAGCGATGTAAACGCATGGGAATGATCTGCGCGAGCTGCAAAATTGCTCAAGCCAGCAACCCCAGAGGTAGTAATCGCAACGCCTGCAGCAGTCGATAGGCCAGCAATCTGACTTGTAGTAAGCGGCGCTAAAAACGCAGTTTGAACTGAACCGTCAGAAAACTTGATTCCTCCAGAATCAACAGTCAGCGCAGACGTTTCAGAAGTACTCAAAGAAACTCCAATACCAACGCGACCAGAAGCATTTACTACAAATGGAGTTGCATCTGGATTCGTTTCGTCCTCAACGCGCAGTGCTTCACCAGTGCCGGTTTGGGTGATGCGCACCGCTGGAGACGTGCCCTGAGCGGTCGCCACAATCGCCTCCCGCGTCCCGGTGTTGCCAACTGACAGCACCGGTGCAGCATTGGAAGTGCTCCCGATTATTTGAGGCTGTGAGTACGTGTTAGCCTGCGACAAGCCCGCAGCGTTGACGGTGTTTCCACCAGTCCGGAACGAGAGCTTGTTCTGGTTGGAAATCCAGAGATCACCATCAGCAACAGACGACGGCCCAGCGCCAGGCAATGCCGCTCCAATGTTCAGCAGCGCGCTTGCAGACGTTGCCGCTGCTGTCAGCTTGCCGGTCATCGTGTCGCCAGATTTAGCAACGGCTCCAATCTGGGCGGCGGTCGGAAACACATGCTGGTGATCCTCACGCGCCGCAAAAGTGCCAACACCGGCCACAGCAGTCGTAGCCAAAGCCGCCGGCGCAGTGGTAGCCAGCCCGGCAATCTGGGTGGTCGTCAGCGCACCCAAGAACGACGCGGCAGCCGCCTTGTTGACGGACTGCATAAAGGAATCAATGTCTGCGGAAACTGTGAGGTCTGCCATAACTAGGGTCTGATGTAGATTGAGGTGCCGTCAGGACGTTTGAACTGGGAGGTCGCATCTGGACGCAGGTAAGTAAACGTGCCGGGAGGCGGAGGCGTTACTCCACCAACCGTCGCCGGCGTTTTGGACCTGCGTCTGGACAGAAAGCGAATCACAGGCCGATTCCTTGGATGATGTGAAGCGACCCAGCGCCCCCGGGAGAGATGAACGATACCGTGTCATCGTCCTGATCCTTGCCGATGGAGACTTGAGAGCCGGCAACGACAGGATACCCGGCAGTCGTTGCAGGTGTGCCAGATGTGGCTGTGCCCACACGGACGTACACCGTAGTGGCCCCGAGGTTAGTAAACACCAGCGACTCAGAGGTGAACCCAAGCGTGATGGTCTGCGAAGAGGTGTTCGGCGTTACCGTGACGCCGGTCGAGTAAGCAGGTTGAAAGGCGAGTCCCATAGGTCAATACAGTTAGCTGACACGATACCAAGTCTTGAGGACCGGTTCAAAGCGGAGCGTGAAAAATCCTCCAGCGGAGATCGTCGTAGGCGCCCCAACAGCCAGCGCACCATTAAGCCCGATGGTCAGTGCTGTAATGGTCTGGGACGAACTCACAAGGATTTCTTGTGAAGCCACGCAGTTGGCGACAGCAGGCAGCGTGAGCGTGCCGGCTGCCAGCGTGCCACTGGGAGTCAGGACAAGCCACACGCTGGCGCTGCTGTCATTAATCGTTACCGTGAACCCGGTTGAAGTGGGGCCGGCGTACTGGATCACCTTGCCGTCCCCGGCAGAACCCTGGGCGTTGATGTACTCAGCCACAGAACCAGCCGCTGCACGGTAGTCTTGGTTGTTGACGTTGACCGCGAAGTAAGTGTTCGCGGTGATTGTGTCCAGCAGGGACAAGCGTTCGATAGCCATGGCTAAGAGTTCTTGAAGAGCATCTGGTCGTTCTGCTCGACCACAAGCGGGTTGAGATCCGGGACATTGACAAAAACCTGATCGGTACGCTTGTACCCGGCACCAAGCGGCATCGTGCGCGGGAACTGCTGCTCGTAAGGCATCGATGCCTCACTCAGGAGTTGGTCGTAAAGAAGCTTCGCAGTAGCCTTCGTGTCTGGAGACAAAGACTTTCCATAAGCTGGAGCCAGACGAACAGCAAGGTTAAGCACCAGAGCTTCATTGTTGTTAAGAGAGGTCTCAATGGGCTCATCAATGTTGCTGTTTTGCGGGCTAGCAGGCAGCGGATACCCGATCTGGATGTTCCGCGCCTGCCAGGAAGCCACCATGAGATCCAGACGCCTGAGTGCGCTCTCAAGTTGGTCGGGTGTGATGTCGAAAATGTACGACGCCAACCCGATCTCCTCGAACGCCTGCTCAATAATCTGTCTCTTGGTCCAGCTCATGTTACTTGGCGAGTGCTTCGTCGATCATCTGGGCGATTTTCTTGTCAGAATACCGTCCATCGAACTTGATTCCAAGCTCTGTTGCTTTGATTTCAAGCTCTTGACGTGTGGGAGGCGCGTTGTCTTCCAAAATAGGCTCAGAAATCACTTCAACAGCCTTTGGTGGTGCTGTTTTTGCAGCAACAGCGTCCTCAATGGTCAAAAACCAGCCTTCAGACAGCTTCTGGTCGAGTTCCTCTTGAGTCGCCACCCCGGTAAAATCGTATGTGCCGTTTGGGCGGATGTATTTTCCGCTCGCACGATACACAAGTGCAGGAAACTCAGTCATTTCTTGAGCTTCCCAACTGGTTTTCCTGCCGCCTGCTTGGCTTTGCGCGCAGTACTGAGCGCGATTGCAACGGCTTGCTTCTGTGGGTAACCGGCTTTCATCTCCCTGCTGATATTGCTGGAGATCGTTTTTTGTGAGTATCCTTTTTTGAGAGGCATAAAGAGTTGATACACAAAGGGGAGGGCGGAGTCAACCACCCTCCCCTCGTGCTAGTCAGCTTAGGACTGGCCGAACAGGATGATCCCGCTCATTTCCGGCTGCTTGTTCACGACTCCGAAGAGCGTGTCGAGCCGGTAACGGGTCTTCATCGTGTTGATGTCGTACTGCTTCTGCATGACCAGTTCGATGCCCTGGTCGGTGGAAGCGCGCATCACGTTGGCGCCGGCGTCAGCAGGCACCGCATAGCGACCGGGCAGGATCTCGATCGCGTCCTTCTGCCAGAAGCAGTTGATCGGAGCCGCCACAGTGTTCAAGAACACGATGGCGCTGTTGGACGCCTTGGTGTTCACAACGCAGTTCTGGTACTCAGCCGAAGCGGCAGAGGGAACCTGGTTGGACACGATGCCGGGGCTGATGACCAGAGTCGTGCCACCAGCGGGAACGCTGATAACGCGGAAGGTCTTGAGCTGGCCGGTGTCGCCCTTGGTGATGTGATGGACAGCGTTCACGCCAGCGATCGTGAAGCAGTCGCCAGCGGCAACGCCAGTGCTGCTCGACACGGTGATGGTCTGGTAGCGGTTGTCCACGTTGAGGCGCTCGGCCGTCGTGGGCGAACTGCTAACCGCTTTCGGGATCTGGTAGTTGCCAGCCGCATCGCGGGTGTCGATCGTGATGCCGGAACCGGCAGCAGCGCCGATGCGGTTCGCGTAGTCCAGCTTGTAGGTGCCGAAGCTCGCAATCTGGCCGATGTAAGCGCGATCGTAAGCGGTCAGCGCCTTACCCTGAAGGGTCTGACGACCAGCGAGGTTATTCGCCATCCCGTTGTAGTCACGGGTGGAGAGCGCCAGGTAACGATCGAAATCGTTGACACCCTGCTCGTTGAAAATGGCCTCGCACTGGGCAACGTCATCGAAGCCGGTGGCAGCCGAGAGACGCTTCACAACGAGCGTGCCCTGAGAGGACGCGACGTTGAGCACAGCGACGTTGATGTCGCTCGCCAGCTTCTGCTTCGCGGCGTCACCGAGGCGCTGTTCCTGAAGGGCGTCACGCAGTTCGGTGGCCGTCATAATCCACGGCACGGACTGGTTGTAGCCGATCGTGGCAGGCACGGAGAGCTGGGTGTAATCCGTGAAGTTGCTGGTCATATCGGTGCCCGAGTAGGACTTCGCGATATAAGGCTGCGGCCTCCAGATCGTGTTGTTGGTGCGTTCCATCATCGTCTGATCCGTGTTGTAGATCGAGACGTTGCGGGACAGGACAAGGGCGTCTTGGAAACCTTCGAGGAGGTTCTCAAACGCCACTCTTTCTTCTTTGCTGAACGAGTTAGCCATATACTAGTTGGATTGGGATTTTAACTGACGCTTGAAAGCGATTACCTTGGTAAAGTCCCCGGTACGCGCCGCTTCCTCGCGCAACCGGTCCAGTTGAGTGCTGGACGAACCGAGACTACCGTTGCCATTGATCCGTTTTTCGGGAGGTGGAGCTTGTTTCTTGGTCACAGAGAGCTGGGTTTCAAGTTTTGCAACTGCAAACGCGAACTGAACCGGATCAGAAATTGCAGCCAGTTCCTTGGCCTTGTTGGGGTTTTTGCCGAGGGCATACACCACAACCGCCGGATTCTGCGCTCCCTGAAGAATGATGCCCTGCTGCGTCACATTCAGCGTCTCAAGAACTGTGTCCTCGGCGTCTTGGAAATCAGAAACTTTCAGTCCCGTCTTAGACTGGGTGTAGCCTTCCAACTTCTTCTGCCAAGTCTCCTGTTCGGCTTGCTGCCTGGCTTTTTGCTTCGCTTCAGCCTCGTCAGCCTGTCGCTTCCGCTCAAACCATGCCGCAAGTTCGCTCTCGAACTTGTCTGAATCGTAATCGCAACCCTCAAGCGTTGGTTTTCGTCCAAGAACAACAGGACTTTGCTCTGTTGCCGGTGAAACCGCTTTGAGTTTCTCCTCAAGTTCGCGCTTCTCACGCTGCAACTCTCGGTAGCTCTTTCTCAGGTTACGCACCCATTCGGGTGCCTGCTTCTCTTCCTCCTCTGGAGCCGGCGATTCTCCCGCGATAGTCACCACATCTTCTTCCTGAAGCGTCTCTGCCTGCTGCTCAGGCTCCACCGGGGTGGCCTCTGGCTGCTGGGTGAGTACTTCTTCAGGTTCCGTTGCGATGTTGCTATCTTCTGCCGTTGTATTGGTGTTCATGTGTGCAAAAATTTTACACAAATGCAAGCACTATTGCATCTGCGGCTGGGTCGCCTGCGTAAGGCGATCCGCCAGCGCAAAGATCCGCTCCTGATCGGTGGTGCTGACCTTTGAAAGTGTCTCCGTCGTCTTGGCCTTGGTCTCCTCTGCCTTGGCGACCGCCAGAATGCTGTCTGCCTGCGCTTTCTGGGCGCGTGCCGTCTCTGCCGCTGCTGCCGCCTGCAAGTACTCTGCCTGCGGGTCTGGGCGGGCATTCTGCGCCTCCATGGCCAACTCCTGAGCCTCGGTGTCGGTGGGGCGAATCACGCCCATTTTCAGCAGCTTCTTGCGGAAGTAATCGCGCACGTCCTCGATCCCTTCCCCTTCCATGTTGAGCATCGCCATGCTCGAAAGCACCTGGGTCATCTCCGGGTCTTGGGTGAGCGTCATCATGTCCGTCAGCGCCCGTACCGTTGACTGCCGCTTGGTGGCGCTGCTTGGTCCCACGGTCACCTCCACGTCGTACTCCGCGCAGGACATGTCGTTTTCGTACTCAATCTCGCCCTCGTCGTTGACGACCGGCTTCATAAGCTCCACCGCTTCCATCTTGCCGCTTGAAGCGATCGACTTCATCTTCCGTCCCTGCTCGACAAAGATGTCCCGGGCAATCGAGAGCCACACCTCCCCACACCGCTTCACGGCCTTGGCCATGTTGCTCATGTAGATGAAAGTCTGCATGTCCAGGCGCTGCTGGATCAGTTCCACGGTCTTGCCGCTCAGATGACTCACCATCTTGTCTCCCTGCTGGGGGGAGCCAAGAATCTCCTGCATGTCGGCTTCAGTAAGCTGGAGCAGTGCCGCCATCGACGGCGGAATCGACGGAGGCTTCGTGTACGCCACAGGTCCCCCGGGAACCGTGTTGCCGTTCGCGTCCGTGACCGGGTTAATCAGCAGGTACGGGTAATTCTTGAGGTTGTCCTCCGCCCACATCAGTTGGTGCCCGGCGACTTGCTCAGGCAGCAGAATCGGCTTCTCCGTGGCGGAGAGCGCCGCAATCTCGCCCAGTTTACTGAGCTGCATGTTCTTTAGCCGCTGCGCGTCTTTCGCAAGCCGCACATGCCCCATGCACCGCTCCACGTTGTCCACAAACCACCGCTTCCCGTACACCGGGATAATCGGGATGTGCTTCCCGGCAATGTACCCGCAGTCCTCCAGAATCTTCGCCCCAGACATGATGTACTTGTGTACCTTGCGGGTCTTGACCTTCTTGCGGCGCACTTCTTTCCAGCCGGTAGACAGCATCTCCTCCTCTTGGTGAAGCTCATCCGGCCGCAGACTCTCCTCCTTGCCGGTAAGGTCACGGTAGATGCGGATCTGCTCGGAAACCTCCTCCACGACGTAGTACTCAGCGACGTAAACTACAGAAGGAGTGTACCAGTCGAACTGGCTGCGCGTAATGGTCTTCGGCCACGTCGAGGGATCATCTCCCCACTCCGACCGGTAGGCGTCGTACGTCATGCTGGTCAGCACAAAACACCGCTTGGCATCAGCCTTGTCCTGGCGCTTGGCGCCAAGATCAAAGTACACGCTCGTGTCCGCATCAAAGATTGGCTCGATACACACCCGCTGCTTGTCCTCCTCGGGGTCTTCCTCGTTCTCGTACTCGGTTCGGAGCCGCCAGGCCCCAAACCCGCCCATCACAGCTTCTTCAAAGGCGTTGTCGTAGGCCTCTTCGGCCGTGGGGGACTGCTCATCCGCACGGTACAACCCGGCACACGTATCCGCCAGCTTGTCGTACTCGTCTCCCTCTTTGGAAACGAACTGCACGCCGATCCGGTTGTTGCGGTACTCGTTGATGATCCGCAACACCGCCATGTGAATCTTGTTTACCTCAAACCGGGGCTTGTTCTCGAACTGCTGTCCAAGCGGTCCCTCCCACTGCGCACCAGCCAGCGAACAAAACCGCCGGTCCCCAAGACAATTCATCCGCTCCTGATACAGGGCACTCTGGATCTGATCGAACTCCTTGCGGGCCTGCTGGTGGATTGTGGAAAGTTTATCTTCGTTCATCGCTTGAAAAAGTTAATCACCGGCATCGCAAACATGCCGCTTCTCTTCTGTGAAGCCTTGCCGGGGACGGCCGCTCGACTCAAACCACTTACCACCAAATACCGTGTCGCGTCCATCAAATGATCGTTGTCCTTGACGACACGGCCCTTCTCGTCCCGCCGATAAAGCCGAAACTCATTAAGCCAGTTCCGCAGACTCGAAAACACCTTGATACGGTTCTCAGACATCATCTGCCACACGCTGTACAAACCGCTCTCCACTGCGTTGTTCGCAAGCGTAATGTCCAAGCCGTGCTTGCGGTACATGCCCAAAAGCTGCTGGCCGTCAGTCTGCGCACGCCCACGGGAGGCCGGATCAATCACGCCCGGGATCTCCCCACGGGACTTGATCGCTTCCGCGTGCAAAATCGGCTCCGCCTGGCCGCGATAGTACTCGTTGTAGAGAAACGTGACCCCACTATCCGGGTTGGTAGCACCCCACACCACCGCCGTCCGGTTCCACCCAACGTCCATCCCAAAACACCGCTTCCAATGCTCCGGAATCTGGAACTCCGGCACAACAAGCTCACTCTCCGGCACCGGGTAGATGGCGCCGGCGCCAAGCTGGGGGACGCCTTTCGAGCGGGCGTCACGTTGGAAGGGCGGGATGCTAGCCCAGAGTTCGTCTTTCTGCTGCTGGGTGAGGTGCGGCACGTCGTCCCACGTTGCCATGCCGACGTACTTGCTTCCAGAAGACTGCTCCCGGATGTCGCCATTCGGCAGAAAGCTCAACACCGTCTCGCTCAAACCCATAAGCGGCGTAAACGTCAACATCGTCATGCCGTTGTTCGTCATCGTACGCAGCAAACACTCCGTGTACACATCCAGCGGCGGCTCTTCATCCAACCAGATCACATCCTGCTCGGAGCCCTGGAAGGCCTCACGGCGCTGGTCGTAAGACTTGAACACCAGGCGGGACTCGCCGCCGCTAAGATGTCGCACACTGATCGTCTCAATCGCCTCCGCTACACCGGCCTTGGCGGTGGTGCGCAGTAGATCGGCTTTAGGGATCAAGCCGGTCCCAAACTCCCCGGGTGGCCCCAGCAGCTTCATCTGAAGAATGTCGCGCGTTGTCTTCCCAGTGTCCCCCGCAGCCCACGCATTGATCGGCCGGTCAAACCGCCGGCCCTCCCACCAGTCCGGGTACTTGCCGGTCATATGAAGAACCATCTCGTACCCGCCGATGCTCTCGGTCTTGCCAATACGGTTCGCCGCCATCATCAACCGCTCGCGGTAGCGAGCCCCTGCCGCGAAGTACGCCAGATGCTTCGGGTAGAGGGATCTTTTGAGCGGGCCTTCATCCGGGAAGTAAGACGCGATCTTGCGCTCGCGCTTGCGCCGCAGCGTCTCCTCCAGCAGGAGCGTCAGCTCCAGCTTCTTGTCAATGCCGTCAAGTGGATCGCTCATCTGCCGCTAAGCCGATGCAATCGGTTGATCTCAAACTCGATGTACTTGGCTGCCTTCTGAAGGTCTTGGATCGGGTCCTCTGTCTTCAGGCCAGCCCTCCAGACGTACTTGATGACGTTCCCAAGGTTGAAGTTGAACTCTTGGGCGATAGTAACGCACTCCACACCACTCGGGTGCTCTGTATAGTGCGCAGGATGATATACATCGTTCATATTCAATAAGAAAAACCCGGACACCTGCACACGCAGGGCCGGGTGTCTTCCTTCGTCCGTATCCCTTAGTTCTTAACTAAAGGTTGAGGTTGTAGACTAACTTCCATATCCGCTCTTAGCAAGCGATCATATGCGTCCAAAGCGTCTCTGCCGCCGGAAATCTGCGTCCAACCGCTGATGCGTAGCGCTTGCGCCAACTCACCCGCGACCTTGCGCCATGCCGCCGCAAGCTGACCGCTACGCTCGGCGTCAGCCGCTAACTTCAACTGCGAGAGTTCGTATTCTGTTGTCATACTCTTATCACTAGAACTTTGTACTCAACACCGTCGTCCATGCCGCCCTCCACCTCGAAGGCGTACTCCTCATAGTCGATGTCACGCGCTGCCGCGCTCAACACCAGCCGGAAGGCCAGATCCACACTCGCCTCAGGGGGCGCGTCAGGGTGCTCGGGGTCGGGGTCGTGGGTCATTGGAGAACTTCAGCAAGAAGCGTCTTAAAAGCAATCTCCGCCGTCGCTGGTACTACTCCGTTGCCGAGCAGGCGCAATTCGTCGGTGCGATTGTCACAGGTGACGCACAACTCGGCATAGTCCACCCCACCGGCAGGCCCATCAGCGTCTCCACCCAGCGCGGGTTGAGCTTGCCGTTGTTGCCCGTCTGCCTCAATAGTTGATTCCCTGTGTGCCCGTAGCCCTCCCTGCCCGCTCGACAGTTCATTTGTTCTGATCTGCCCGCAGTCATGCTGCTGCTCGGCGTTGCCCACGACTGCACCTGAGTCTGCAAATTCGGAGCACCCTGCTTCTCCGGAGCTTGTCCCGCTCCCGTGTGGCGGTTCGCGTGTGGACTCGCCCACGCCTTCACCTGTCCCGTCAGCAGTAACTCGTTCTTCCGTTTCCCGCCACGGCTGATCTTGCCGCCGTCCATCCCTTCCAGCGTCGCCCACGCTTTCACGTCCTGCACCAAGCAACGGCACCCGTGTTTCGATCCGTGTATCGCTTTCTGATTGTTGCTCCTGCCCACTGCATCGTGGCATTGCGGCGTTGACCACGACTCTGGGCGGCTCCCATGCGTGCTGGGGTTCTCCGGGACGGCTGGGCCAGACATTTCTCCACGACGTGCCATAGCCGATAGACATTTGCTCTGTTGACTGTTTCCACCAATTTGATAGCTGTCCTCGTTTGCTGTCACGGTCGGCCATGATGAACACGCGCTTTCGCTGGTGAGGCGCGCCGACTTCAGCCGCTGAGAATATGCCCCACGTCGCTCGGTAACCCAACTCCTCCAGGTCGCTAATGACTGTGGAGAGTCCCAACGAGATGTGTCCCTCGACGTTCTCGAAGAAGCAGACTCGGGGGCAAAGAAGTCGAATGCCGTTTGCAATGTAGGGCCACAGGTGCCGCTCGTCGTCTGTGCCGAGACGCTTGCCGGCTGCGCTGAAGGGCTGACATGGGTAGCCTCCAGTGAGGACGTCCACCAGCCCAGAAAACTGCTCCCAAGGGAAGGACTTGAGATCGCTCCAGATCGGAGCCGCGTCAAGCTGCCCGCCTTCCATTCTCGCAAGTAGGACTTCGATTGCGAAGGCTTCGATCTCCGCATAAGCGACTGTGCGCAGGCCCGGGAGCACTCGCTTGAGTCCGAGGTCAATGCCGCCGTACCCGGAGCAAAGCGAGAGATGAGTGATTTCGGTAGTATCCACATGAAAGAGTCGCCGGTCTCTCCCGGCTGTCACACCACTCTCATTTACGCCTACAGGTATGGTGGCCCAAGGTCGGCAGGTGTCGCGCTCAAAGCTTAGGCCACCGCGGTCTCCGGAACAAGCTGGGGCTCCGGGGTGAGCAGGGGGGTGGCCTCTTGGGGTGATGCCGGCTCAGGGGTGATGGCCGCCAGTGCCGCCTCAACCGCCGCGATCACCTGCTTCAGCGCAACGCGCTGCGCCTCCAGCTTCCGCTGGAGCGTGTCGCGCTCCCGCAGAACCTGCTTCTCACGCCGCGCTCGCACCACGTCCACGTTCCATGCCGCCTTCAGCGCGGTGGATACCGACTTCTTGAGATTAAGAATCTCTGGACTGGTTGCTTTACGAGTGCGTGGCTTGCGTTGTTTTTGATTCTCCATAGCGGAGGAGTTGGTAGCCGCCAGCCGCACCGCTGTCAACCCCCTCTGGTTCCACGGCGCCCGCAGGGCGACTGTGGAGGGACCTCGACTTCTCTCTCTAAAGGAACCGGGCTGGGGGTGATCACCCCATACTACATTGTATTGGTATAGAATGCCTTACCACAACAGATTGTGGTTTAACCTAGTCGACACCACAACAGGTTGTGGTTTCACGCTTTGGGATTGGATTCCATATTACCACTGTTGGTGGTAGTTATAGCAGAACCCGTTGAATCCGTATCACTTGTGACAACCTCCGCTTGCACCTCAATCGCTGGCAATGGAGTTGCGAGTCCCATCCGCTGCGCATCCGCTAGCGCTCTTTGTGTCC
>Ga0208783_10001476_pt1 | contig 13925 bp, 22 predicted proteins | sample DEB19_08_DNA_2_FD_184529 | JGI IMG/M metagenome (GOLD analysis project Ga0208783, IMG submission 184529) | Aqueous microbial communities from the Delaware River and Bay under freshwater to marine salinity gradient to study organic matter... | ecosystem: Environmental > Aquatic > Marine >... | reverse complement strand
GTTCGTGCGCGGCACGCTGATGGAGCCGGGCGGCATCCCCACCTACGGCGAAGGCTGGTGCCGGCTCCGCTACAACCCGTACGTCGAAGCCTCGTTCCTCGTCGGCTACACCCCCGTCACCCGCGCCCGAGCCGTGGCCCTCGACGCCGACGGCACCGCCTGGGCCCTCTACCCCACCTAAGGAGACAACCATGTATATCTGCAAACACGAGGGCTACTGCCCCACCACCGAGACGTTCGACACCGTCGAGGCGTTCCTCGACATGTGCCGAGACTGCTTCGGTGAAGCACCTGAAGTGCGAGAGCTTCCCGACGGGCGCGTCGTCGACGTCACGTACTGCCTCATCCTGACCCGCAGCCAAGGAGACTGACCATGACCCGCACCCCACAGCAACGCATCCTCGACACCCTTGTCGGCATGGCCGAGGAGCTTCTCCTCGACGTGGCCGACGACCGTAGCGCCGAGGCGCACCACGTCGCCGGCGAGCTTTACTTCTTCCGCGCCGGCCACCTCAACGCCTCGGCGTTCCTGACCTACACCTTCCGCCGAGATGCGCTCTCGGACCTGAACCTCTACACGGTCGACGAGGGCGACCGCTACACGGTCAACTGCCAATGCTCCTTCACCCTGACCAACGCACAAGAGGCGGTCGACACCGTGGCCCACGCGCTGGTTCGGATCGCAGGCAGGGATCCGCAGCTTACAAGAGCAAGCCCCCGACGGCCCCCGGTTAACCGAGGCCTCGCCTAACGTCCACCCCCTGACCGAATGTGTATCACCCTGACCCTGGAGATCGCCGCTATGTTCACCGCCACCGACGCCCGTCGCATGCTCGCCTCGCCCTACGCCCCGAACGCAGACTACGCCTCGCTCTCGGCCGTGATTGACTACGCCGTTGACTCGCTTCGCGAGGACATCACGAAGGAACGCGGCTGCGAGGTCGAGTATCCAGCGCACTCGACCTACAACACCGGCCGCCGGCATGGCCTGGAGCTGGGCCTCGCCTACGTCGAGCAGGTCCGCAAGATCCTCAACGCCTTCTCCGAGGCCCGCGCCGAGATGGAAGCGGGGGTGTGCAAGTGACCGGCTGGATCTGTCCCGGTATGCTGGTCGTAGCGTTCGGGATTCTCTTCTCCGCGTTCTTCACCTCCGACGCCAACTTTCACAACGATTGGGAGCAGAAATGACGAAGACCCACCACACCCCCGCCCTCACGATCACCACAGCCGATAACCGCGCCGTCGCTACGCTCTCGGCTCCAGGCCTCGCCGCCGGGACCACCGTGTCCCGCAGCGGGGCAGACGAAGAGACAGCGCTCGCCGCCACGCTGCGCGCCCTCGCCGATACGCTCGACGCTCACCGCCGGGCGGACCGCCGGGCCAAGCGCGCCACCGAATGGGTGCGCATGTCCATCCTCGTAGACGTGCGCGTGCCGGTGGCCGAGATCGAGCGCGCCCGTATCTGCGAGGACCGCGGGCTCCGGGGCGACATGGCCGCCGCCGGCGAGTCGTTGAACCTCGCGCTGGGTTGGATCGGCGCCGCGCTTCACGACAACGACGCGCGGGAATGGATCTCGTTCAACTGGTCGCCGGCATCCGACTGCCCGGCGGTGCGGGAGGCCTGATGTCCGTCACCTTCTGGTGCCCTGATGCACCCCGCATCCGCATCCCTTGCGAGTACTGCGAAGATGCAGGCGCGCCTTGCGATGTGTTCTGTCGCGGCTACGAAGAGCGAAGCGAGGCGCCCGAGGTGAACCTCGCGAACACCCACGCTGCGATCCAGCTGGGGCTGCTCGGCCTCGACGCCGAGAGCCTCTACGGGCGCATCCCGCCGGCCCGGTTACCGTCCCTGCTGCAACGGGCGATGGTCATCCGGGCCACCGAGGCGACCGCCGAGGCCGCGCAACCGGCGAGCCTGACCGTGGGCCCACGAGGCGCCAAGGTCTTCGACGCCGGGCTCTCGCAGGAGCGTCTCGCCGATGCGCACGTCCGGCTGGTGAAGCTGTTCGACTACGCTGCGCGCAACAACTTCGCCGTCCATTACGATTAGCCGCTGCTCCGCTGGCCTGCGACGATGCGGGCCAGCCGCTCGTCGAAGTCCACGTCGATCTTGATCGCTGTCTCGGTCGTCGTCGAGGCGCTCTTCGCCACCTCGACGAGGCCGCAGCGGTCGAGAATCAACTCGGCCGCCTTTAGCCGGTCCTTCGGGGTCGTCGCCTCGTCCTGCATCAGGACGACGAGCGTGCCGATGGCCTCGTTCGCCGCGTCCTCAAGCTCCTGCCCGAGGCTCCGGCGGCGAAGCTCGCGTCCCTTCTCGATTGCCGTCTTGATGCCCGGCTCCTCGGCCCAGGCCCACACGATGTGCGGTCTGACCCGCAGCCGGCGAGACACCTCGCGCACGGTGTAGCCGGCGTTCAATAGCTGCACGGCGACCGCGCGTGTCTCTGGGTCAGAGGCGAACGCGGTCTGCTGCGCCAGCATCTCCACGACCTCGGCCTCGGCCGCCGCCTCGACGCGAAGCGCGCGGGCCGGCGGGGCCGGCGGCTGGAACGAGGGCGCGACCTCGTTCAGTCCGGGGAGCTTAGGAACAGACACGCGGGGCTCGGAGTCGGACATACGGTCCTCCGCGCACAGCATAACCGCAGCGTCAAGTCTTCGGCTTCCGCTTCCGCGCGACCCGGCTCGCAGTCCGGTGGGCATGCAGCGCACAGAACGTGCCGCGTGCGCCGGGCACCAAGAACTTCCCGACGTTGCGACAGGGGAGCTTGGTGGTTTGCTCGATGAAGTAGGCGCAGCCGTAGCGCTTCTTCTTGTTTCGGATGGTCACGTCTTCGGGCAGGGCCTCGACGTACCAGGGCGCCTTCTCGTCGGTGCGGTCGACGAGGCGGGCCTCCAGCATCCGCGCCAGCCGCAGCGCACCGGCATCGGTGTGCTCCCGCAGGACCTCGATTGCAGCGAGGACGTGGCGCACCGTGACGGGCCGGCCGATGAGGACCAGACCCGCCAAGGTGGCCAGCGCGTCGTCGTGCCGGCGTTGCCAGAAGAGCGATAGCTCGGCGACCCGCTGCCCCACCCGCACCTCGTAGTGCGGGGGGAGAAGCTCACGCGTCGATGACGTCGTCGAGGACATGCGTATCTACCGCGTCGCGTGAGATCTGGTACACCCGCATCGGGGCCCCATGGATGCGCGCCACCGTCGTCCGGCGCTTCTCCGGCTTGCTGTTGACCACCGATGACTTCGACTTCTCGGTCATTGTGATCCAGCCGCGCTCGGTCCAGCGGTCCACGATCTCTTCGACCTGGAATCCCTGGGCCTCGACCACCTCGCGCAGCACTGCCGGCAGGATGGAGATGTGCGTCCAGTTGTCGTCGTTGTCCCAGGCACCCGCCCAACCCCGACCCGGAATGGCCGGCGTTCCGCCGTGCGTCGTCTCGTGCCGACCCCAGAAGCGATTCTGGTTGGCCGAGCACCACGAGATCGTCTCGACGAACGCCGCATGCGGACGGTCGCGCTCGACCTCGAGCCGGTGCAGCGCCTCGATTGCGAACGCCATCGGGTCGTCTTCCGGCATCGGTACCCCGAGGTGATGCACGATGGTCGAGACGATGTGCAGCGTGGCGAGGTTGCCGGCGTGCCGGCGAGACACCGCCGTCTTCGCCAACTCGGCGTACTGCTCCCGCGTCGTCTTCCAAATCGCGCGAAGCTCGTCGTGCTGGTCCGCCGTGGCGATGAGGTACTCCAGCACCTTGCGTCCGAGGTGCCCATAGTTCGCCGCCAGCGCAGCCGTGAGCATCTCGGCCGCCGAGCCGCCGGCTGCCATGTCCGTACCCATCGGCTTGCCCATGAGCGAGAGCACGCGCGCCCGGGTGCCGCCGTCCTGCGAGAACGACACGGCTGCCGCCTCGCCCGAGGTGAGCATCACGCTGCGCCACGACGCCGTCTGCCGCGTCCCGTCCGGGGCGCCACGGCCACGACCCTGCCCGTTGGCAAAGTCGTAGATGACATCGCGCACGACGCGCGGGTCCTTCGCCCGCTTCGTCTCGTCGAGGATGACCGGCAGGTTGCAGAGGAACCCGCAGAGCCGCTCGATGAATACCTTCGTCGAGTCCCAGGAGTACATCGCCGTCGGCGTATTGTCCGACGGCCGACCCCACACGCTGGCCGCCACCCGAAGCGCGGTCGTCTTGCCCGACGAGGTTTCGCCGTTGAAGTCCACGACAAACGACGGGCTACCGAACACCTCAAGGAACGGCGCAGCGCAGGAGGCGTAGAGCGCGAGCCACATCGGAGTGTAGGGCTTCATCAACTCCATTGCTTCCAACCAATCGTCCCAGGTGCCCGCCGGCTTCCATCCCTCCAGCACCGACTCCATGCCGATAGGCGGGGTGAGTTCCACGCCCGTCTCCTCGGCGGTCGACGACAAGGTGTAGAACACATCCGGCAGAAGGAAGCCCTTCACCGCGCCCTGCTGAATCCAACCCATCCGGCTGGCTGCCTGCGAGGCCGTGAAGCGGTGCATGTTCTCCGCCTCGAACTCGGCGAGCCACTCGACCAGCGAGCCCGCCGTGTTGCTCGTGACCGGGACCTCGATGTCCGCCAGCCCGATGAGCTTCTGGCTGTTGAGACAGACGCCCCGGTCCACCGCCCGCATCGTCCAGCCCGCCGGCGTCCGCCACATCAGGAGCCGCTTCGCCGTGCCGGTCAGCACGTCATGCGTCCGGCCCATGATGAAGATGGGCGCCGTCGCAACACGAGCCGAGGAGCTGGTCCCGTCGGCCTGCACCGACATCTTGAAGACGCCGGTCGGGTCAATGGTGTAGCCCCGCGGAACGCGAAACGAGTCGAGCAAGCCCGGCTCAATCAAGACAGGCGGCGGCGCACCTGCCCCCAGCGCAGTGCCGAGAGAGATGAGCGTGTTGTCTTGCACCACACCGATAACACGGTCGAGACTGGCGCGCCGCTTCTCAATCACCAAACGACGCACGGCCGCGCGCAATGCCTTGCACCGCGTCACTTGTCCGGGGAGTAGCTCGATGACGGCGAGCATCGAACTGACGTTTGCCTCGTCCGCAATCCACGCATCCGCAATCGCCGCCAACGCCTCGGCGCGTTGGATGGTCCCCCACGCAGCGAGATGGTTCGTCTTCTCCGAAGACGACAGCTGGCTTTGCAGGACGCGCAGATAGTCCAGCCCCTCCGATACGGTGTCGGGCTTTTCGGTTTCTACTGTTTCGTCCTGGGGTTCATTCATGGCGGCGATCTCGGAGGTGGAGGTTGCCTCGGGGCGCGAGCAGTCCCCCGTCACGGAGGCGGACGATGGCGAGGTTGAGAGCAGAGCGACTATACGCCAGCTTGTCGCACAGCGAACGTAGCGTTTCGCAGGGTCCGCTGGAAGACCAAGCAGTTACGGACGCGAGCAGAACCGCATCGCGCACCGTCACCGGCGCGTCCATCGACGCCGCGCATTGCAGTCCGGCCTGCGTCGGCACGATGCCATTGGCGATGACATTACGGCGCCGAAGTTCAGCTATATGCAACTTCACATCTCTGTCAGAAATATGTAGCGTATCTGCGATGACGTCGTTATCGGAGTCCTCACCCCGGGCTGCGCGCCTGCCTAGCACAAAGACGATCTTGAACAAGACCGTCTCGTCGAAGACGACGGGCGCCGGTTCGGTTGGTGCGCGCTCGACCTTGGGGTACTCCAGCCCAGCCCGCTCGCAATAGCGGACGAGGCGCATGTACAGGCGACGCGTAGACGAACCGCCCGGCTCCATATTGAAGTCGCGCGAGATGTCGTCGAAGGCCAGCCCCTCGCACCGCAGCGTGTAGACACGCTTGCCGATGGGATCGTCGGCTGCCTTTAGCCGCTTGCTCAGGTTGCTGGGTGTGCAGCCCAGGTCCTGCGCAATGCGAGCTTGCGTCTCGCCTTGGCTGAGCCGAGCCCGGATCGCGGTGACGTGATCCTCGCTCCATGACTTGCCGGTCATTCGCCCCTCTCGATGCGAATGCGCAACTCATCCTGCATGTCGTTGATGATGCGGCGCAGAAGCCGTAGCGACACCAAGGCTGCCTGCTTCCGCTCCTTGTGTGCGTCCTTCATCGCGCGCTCAATCATCGCCGCAGTTGTCGGGGAGAATGTCTCGGCATCGCCGTGTTCAATCCAGTCGAAGAACTCAAGGTCCTCGAGTGCATCGATGATTACTTGCGAGGCCAGTTCGATCTGGTCGTCTGCGCCGTCGCATTCTTCGAGAGTCCAGGGGGGTCGCATGCTTAGTCCTTCTGTGCGGCGATGCCGTTTGCAATGATGTGCGACGCGCTCTCGCGCGTCATGCCAGAGATGGCGCCGTCTGTGTAGCCGAGTGCGCGAAGCATCGACGCCATCGTCGGAGTGGGAACGAAGACCTTAAACGTCTTAGCGGCCTCGACAATGCTTGGGGTAGCCGCCTCCTCTTCTTCGTCGCTCGGGGCAGCGCCCAACTCGACGATGGTCCAGCCGACCGGCACCTTCTTCGGCTTGGTCGGGGTGCCGATGACGACCTGTCCATCGAACCCGCTCCATGCGGCGAGGACGTGCGTGAGCGTGTTGGCATCCCAGCCTCGGTCCTCGGGCATCACCAGCACCGGCTGCTCCGGTCCGGCGTGGCTGCTAATCGCCATGGAGATGGCACAGGTCACCGTTGCCCACTCTGCACCGGAGAGGGCGGCCCGAAGCTTCTTGCCCGCCATGAGGCCAAGCCGGAAGACTTCCTTCCCCGCCTCAACGAACTGCATCCCGAACGTCCAGTTCTTGGGCAGGTAGGTCTGCACGCGCGCGATGAACGTGTCGGCCACCCGCTTGAGCAGTTCGGCGACGATGTGCTCCAGCTCGCTCTTCATGTCCTTGTAGGTCGTGCTCTCGCGCGCCATCTCGGCGGCGGTGTCGCGCGCCCTCTTCAGGTTGGCCCAGCGATCGGCGAGGTTGCGGAGCGCGAGGTAGTGGTCCTGTGCCGCAGTTGCCGCGTCCTCCGCGTCACCCGCATTCAGGTTCGCCATCTCCTCAACTCGGGAAAGCTCCTCTCCCAGTTCGTTGAGCTTCGCCATCAGCGCAGCGGTGTCGACTGCCGGAGCGGGAGGCAGCGGCGTCGCCAGCGCTTGAGCTTGCTGCTGGTAGAACTCTCCGCACATCGAGATGTGCGCCTTGCCCACCGGGCTTGAGCAGAGCGGGCAACTCTCCACGCCCTTCTCCACGGCGAAGCTCGCGGCATACGCCATCGACTCGTAGAACTTCCGCTCAAACGTGTTTGACTGCGGAGCCGGCGGCTTAGCCGGCGCGTTCAGCTTCGTACGGATCTCGGAGACTTTCTGAAGCAGGAACTCCTGCTGCCTCTGCGCCTCGCGCACCGCCGATGCTCGCTTCGTCAGAAGGTCGGCCTGCCACTTCGCGGCGTTGATGTCTTCTTCGGTCGGGCAAGGGTCAAGGTCATCGGTGAGAGACGTGAGCAGCGCTTCGGCGCCGCTGGCCTCCTTCGCCGCTTCTCGCTGCCGCTTGGCCACATACTCCAACGTAGCGAGCAGCGCGTCGACCGACGCCATCTTGCGGCCGACGGCCGCGCTGATGTCGAGGTACTTGCTCCGGTAGATCTCTGGCACCATCTCAAGGATGTCGTTCGTCGTCACCTCGGTCGCAGCCCAGGCGAGGAACGCCTTGCGCGCCGTGGCCGGCGATCCTTCCAGCGTCTCGCGCACCTGCTGCAAGGGAAGCAGCGCCGTCGTACCCGTGTCGTGGCTGGGGCGGCCGCTCTCCTTGGCGAGGAAGACGTAGTCCTCGCCGTTGTTAAGCTTGGCATGGATGGACAAGCGCTCGGCGCTGACCATGCTCATGAGCAGCCCGTTGTCCTTCACGCCGACACGACCGACCAGATCGTCAGCGCTGCCGACAAGCGCAAGCTGGAGGCTCTGCTGGATGGCGGACTTGCCGCTGCCGTTCGGCCCGACGATTAGCGTCTTCGCGCCGAGCACGATGGTGCGCGGGCTGCCGTCCAGCGTCTTGAGGTTGGTCGTCAGCTTCTCGACAAAGGGGCGGCTGGTCGAGGGGGTGTTCTTCTTGGGGGGCATCGTATCTCCGATGGGCCGGGGTGTCGGCACCATGCTCCCCGTCTTAGTGTATTCCTACCGAACCGTCAAGTGTTGAACACCAACATTCCGGCATCTTGCCAGCTGTCGCTCGCCGTCTCGACCACGTCGACAATCTCGGCGTATTCCCGCGTCTCGGTGTTCCACGCGTAGGCCGGCTTGCCGGCAGCGAGAAATCCGCGGACAAGCGCCTGCGTGGCGCTGCCGATGGTCGGGTTGTCGAAGTGCATAACGGGCACGACGATGGTGAAGAAGAGCGGGTCACCGCCCCAGTCTTCGGCGAGCGGCACATCCCGCACCCAGGTATTCCAACCTCCGAGGGCTCGGCTGCGCTTCAGGTAATCATCGCGCCCCGGCACAACGGCGGTGTGCCATGCCGCAGAGAGCACCTCGACCCACTCGTCGATTAGTTCGTCGGCAACGCTTTTGGCATGTGCGAGAAAGACGGCCATGGCCTACCTCCCGTTGATGGCGTTGACGCCGAGGAAGGGAAGTGTGAAGGGCGACGCGGGGATGCGAGTCGGGTGACCGCAGTTCTCGCAGGGGATGACGCGCTGCCACGGAATCTCATCCGCGGCGATGATGCTCTCAAAGATAGGAGTGCGGCACGTCGCGCATTCGATGTTCACGGAGTGCGGGACGATGGCGGCGGTGCGCGGTGTGCGGCTCATTTGGTGTCTCGGTGGGCGTTGATGATCAAGTCAAAGCGTTCAAGCAGCGCGGTGTTTCCGGAGAACTGTCGGTCCAGTACCGCCAGCGCAAACGCACGGGCCTCGGCAGATTCGGCGCGTAAGCGCCGGATCTCGCCAAGCAGTCGGTCGATGTCTGCATCGATCTCCTGCGTTTCCGCGTTCCCTCGACGGGCCTCGCGGCGAGCGCGGATGTCATCGATGCTGATCATGTGAGGCGTTTCCTCCGCGCGATTTCTCGGTCGAGATACCAGCGCGCCTTCTCTAAGTCCTCCAACGGAGAGCCTTTGTGATCGGCGCGTGCGATATACTTTATCGTGTTGCCGAGGCAGAACCCAAGGTTCCAATCCTCAATGACGTCAATGGCTTCAAGCACACCTTGGTTGTAGTGCGCGGGGTGGTCGACGCGGCTCATGGTGCTGCTTCCAATGCGGCGACGAGGGCTTCGGCTTCGGATGCAGCGGCGGGAAGCACGATAGCGGCGAAACACTCCGACCCGACTCTGGCCCCAACCCCCCAGCCGGAGTTGGTATGCACCGAAGACGCGATGCAATCTGTGCCTCGGCGCGGCTCCCACGCCTCCCGCACCAGCGCGAGCAGACAGCCGAGCGTGGCAGGGTCATCCAGGTCAGGCGCCTCGCCTTCGTTCGGGTCGGCGTAGACAGCGACACGCTGTCCTCGGTCTACCCAAAGGTCAGAGCCGAGACACCGTGCTCCGTGGCTCGTGAGCATCCCCGGCATCCACCTCCAGCCCCGGCACGCGACGGCACGGCGGGCGAGTTCGATCTGTTCTTTGGTCATTCGATCTCCTCGGCATAGCCGTGAAAGGCGGGGACGACCTCAACCTTGACGGTCACACGCCATTTTTTGCCGTCAGGGTCCGTGACGACGGCGCGCATTTCGTCGGGGTAGTCGTGATCGGCGTGTCGGTGCTCGGCCCACACTTCCGCTGCCTGCTCCGCGTCCTGCGCCCATTCGTCCCCAAAGCCGGGGCGCGCGAGCACGCGGTAGACGCTCGGATATGCGTCGTGCTCGGTGTCCGCGTCGACGACCTCGTAGTAGGTCGGTTTGACGGCCTCGATTCCGGTAAAAGTCAGGTAGCTCATGGTTTCCAATACTCGTACTTTTCGCAAAGGTGGGCGAACACCGCTTCGTCGGCTACGCCTCCCTCATCGTCCTTCGGTTGGGCGGCGTACCACTCACGCGCGGCGAGCACGGACCCGTCACAGGTACACGCCGCTCCCGAAAGGGCGTAGCAACCGAAACGGTTGCCGCCCGCTTGGTGCCAAGAGATGTCGGTCCCTTGCGGACCTTCGCTGTTTCGGTGCCCGACGTAGCGCCCCGTGTGGACCGTGAAAGAGACGGCGTAGGGTAGATCGCCCACCGCGTAAAACCAGCGTTCGGCGTCCTGCCCCGTCTCGTCGCGGAAAATCCGCGCCGGGAAAATCCACTTCCGGTGTCGGAGCCCGTCGCGCTCGTAGTCTATGCACGGGGTCACTTGTGTTCTCCGCGTTCGATTCGGTCGGCGTGTAGGAGCAAAATCCCGCGTCCTGCCGGGGAAAGCGACGGAACGCCGCGCTCGGTTGGGTGCGGGGCGTTCGCGCGCTCGCGGAGGTAAGCCACCACGGCGGCGCGTTCAGCTTCGTAGCCACGGCGCGTTCCGGCATCGTATCCCTCGTCGTAGGCGTGCTCGTTGTCGAGCAGGCGCTCGGCGTCCCGGTCGCGGAGGTCGGCTACCTCGGCGCGCAGGCGCTCCACCTCCGCACGAAGGTGCGGGACGCAGCCACAATGCTGCGATGAACCACCGTCTATTTCGGCTTGGATGCAGTTCATGGCTCCCCCTTCCGGTGCTCGCCCTGCCGGATAGCGTCCACGAGCGTCCACGCTCCTCGCCCACCCTGCCGCTCCAGCCACGCCACCATGGCGGCGCGCTCACGCTCGACTTCGGCGCGCAGGCGCTCCACTTCGGCACGGAGCTTTGTGTTCTCCTCGGGAGTCCAAACGTGCGCAGGCGCCGTCCCGTCATCGCCGGCAGCGACAGCTTCGACTACCTCGATGTCCTCCCGCTCCACCCATGATGTGACGGAGAAGCCGTTGGTCGCAAGGTCGTCATTCGCAGGGTCGCCGTCGTCCACGCGCGCCGTCCCAAGGCAGGCGCCCATCGTAGGGACGACGCGCACAGTCCCGTACAACCACGCCTTCCGCGTGCAAGAAAGGAACCGGCACCGCGCGCCCACGGTAATGAGCTTCCCGTTCCTGTCCGTCATGGCTTTACCTTCCAACGGTGGTCGCCCCGCTCGATGGCGTCCGCGAACCACCAAGCAGGTGCCGCGTCCCGCATCAGGTAGTCCCGGCGCAGGTGAGCTATGATCAAAGCCCGCTCGCTTTGAGCAGAGCTGACGCACTCGGCGCGGAGCTTTGTGTTCTCTTCGGTCAACTCTTGCAAGAGCTTGATGCGATCCTCATCCATTGCGGGCCGCCTTCTCGCGGAACGCGAGGCGCATCTGCTTGTTCTCGGCGCGTACTTGTTCCAGCCAGTACATGCCCTCAATGAGCAGCCGCTTGAGTTCATCCTCGGGTGTCTCGGGGCGGTTCTTCACCCGCCACGCCAGCCGACGCATGACACGCTGCGCCTTGTCGATGGCGGGGCACGTCCAGCCTGGGGGCTGCGCCGTGACATGGTTGGTCGCTTCGCGTGCGGCGAGGCCCGTAAGGTCACTGTGCATAGATACTCCTAAGGCCACGGCAGAATGCGCCGAAGCGCAGCGGCAAGCAAGTCGAGGAATCGGTCGAGCATGTGCTCTCTTATGAGTACCTTACCGGAGCGTCAAGCCTCTTTGAGATTTCTTCCGACGCTCGCCTCGGCAGTGAGCGGAACTTCCCAGCCTGGGACCCGCACCGTCATGCACTCCTCGACGATCTTGCGGAGCCGTTCCAACTCCTCGGGGAGGGGCTCGTTCTTGGTCGGCTTCCACTTCTCCAGTCCATTCGGCGCCGCGATTTCCACCGCCACCGAGTCGTGGCACTGGTGGATGAGGCCGAGCTTTCGCGCGTGGTCCCACGGGAACGCGGCGATGAGTGCCTGCTCGGCAAGCCGCATCAACGACGCCTCGGCAGCGAGGATGGGGAAGTTCACCACTTCGTTCTTCTTTCCGTCGGAGAGGCCGCCCGAGCGCCGGCCAAGCACCGGCTCCTCCATGAAGCCCTGGTGCCGATACAGATGAAGCATCGCTTCCCAGGCTTCCATCCACTCCGGCTCGTTCTTGAGCCACGTCTCGTGGAAGTGGCGCACCTCTTTCGAGGTCATGCCGAGGTAGGGCATCTCGCCGCTGTCTGCCTCGGTGGCGGTCAGCACCTGCCAGACCGTCATCGGATCGGCCCAATAGATGCAGTTGTGGACGAAGATGCCTGACGCCAGCGCGAAGTTGTGCGCCTCATGGTCGACGCCGATATCCCAGACTTCGTGCTCACCGGCAAACTCGATGCACTCGACGATGTGGTTCGGGAGCGTGTCGGTCTGCCCTCTCCAGTACGCAGGAATGTCGCGCGACTTCCGGTAGTATCGAACCGCCTGCTCGGTCACGTCGGCGCGCTTCGCTACGTCACGATCGTGTTCGTGTCCGATGAACTCCACGAACGCGTCCAGCTTCGACGTGAATCGTTTGCCCTCGTTCGTGGTCTTTCGCAGCTTGCCGTTGCGGCGCATCGCCTCGGATGCCGCCTGTCGCCACTTCTCGGATCGCTTCCGCCCCTCAACGAGCGCAGCGTTCATCTCGGCGTGCTCCAACGCCCACATCGCCCGAGACGCCTCGCCATAGGCTGCGGTACGGTCAGGTGTCCAGTGGTGCTTGCTGTGCTCGCTGGCGGTCATCCCTTCGAGGTTATCGGGGTGGTTGTTGTCCTTGGCGCCGTCCTTGTGATGGACGTGCGCGTGTCCGGGTAGCACCCATCGGTGCTCCAGCGCACGGCTGTTGTCGTTGAACGGATCGAGGTAGCGATAGCCGGTCTTCGGGTGCGTCCACCGCTTGAACGGCATGAGCCGATCACCGGTGCGCAAGTCTTGAAGCTCACGCCACGAACCGTCGCGCAGCATGAACTTGTGGTCGGGCGTGAACGTCTCCGTCCACCGCTTCCGGCCGTCGCGCATCGTGATGGTCATGCACTTGCGCACACCAACCTTGGTCTTCTGGATGATGCGCGCGGGGACGTATTGCGCCCCGTCCCAGCACCACGTCCAGTCGACACCGGGCTCGATGTCTGCGATGCGCTTGTGGCCTTCGGGGCCGAGGGTAGCGACGAGAGTGTCTTCCACCGCGCAAGCATAACGGAATGTCTTCATGATGTCCCGCATCGCTTTCGCCATCCCGCCGGCGGGCTTGCGATACAGACTGAATCCCTCCGGACCCCAGCCGTCGGCGTTCTTGAACTTGTCGCCGAAGACGTTGTACGAGAGCGTGTTGTGCGGGTCTTTCCCCTCACTGAAGCATTCCAGTAGAAGCGGGATACGCCAGTAGTTCGCCGTGATGCGGAGGTGCGCTTGGTCGAGGTCAGCCCCGATGAGCAGGTGCCCCGGCTCCGCAGCGAAGAGGGTCTTGAGCTTGCCCTGCCCCTTGCGGCTGCCGATGTTCTGAAGGTTCGGGCCCGACGAGGAGAGCCGGCCCGGCGCCGTGACGTGCGCGTTCCACGTCGAGCGCACCCGCCCGTCGGGATGCCAGATGACGCCCTTCTTCGGGTCGTGCGCCGTGAGGTTCAGCGGCAGAAGCACGGTGCCGAGGATCTTGTTCTTCTCGCGCCGGTACAGGCGAAGCTCGCGCACGAACGCTTCTTGGTCCGGGGTTAGCCGGCCGCCAGCCAGATGACCGCGGAGCACCTTGTCGCCGGTGCCCGGCATGCCGGATGCCGTGTAGAAGTCGCGCGCCTCCATGTTGGGTGGGATGCCGAGCTTCCACTCCTCGTACAGCAGGTCGCGGATTTGGTCGGCGCTGCCGGGCTTCACGCCCGCCACCTCCTCCCCGTCGTCGTTGGCGCCCGCGCTCTTGAGGTCGAGGCTGCTTAGCCCGACAGCCGCCGCCAACTCCGAGAGCCGCTTCTCCCGCTTCACGACGCTGGCGCGCGTCTCC
>Ga0208783_10001475_pt1 | contig 13926 bp, 20 predicted proteins | sample DEB19_08_DNA_2_FD_184529 | JGI IMG/M metagenome (GOLD analysis project Ga0208783, IMG submission 184529) | Aqueous microbial communities from the Delaware River and Bay under freshwater to marine salinity gradient to study organic matter... | ecosystem: Environmental > Aquatic > Marine >... | reverse complement strand
GTAAACTAACGCGCTCAAAAAAGGTAGGGGTCATACGATCGCGCTTACCACTATTGCATTTGATGCAAGCTGCAACCATATTGGTCGCTTCATCTGTGCCGCCCTTACTTATTGGTATCACGTGATCTACTGTGTTGGCTTCTTGGCCGCAGTAGTGACAAGTCCAGTAGTCACGGTCTAGTACTTGCTTGCGCACCCGCTGATAGTACGCAGATTGATAACGTCTATGCCCCATTCTGAATCCTGTTTAGATAATTCATATAGTCTTTGGATCGGTGAGTTTTTAGTCTGTGACAGTTAGCGCACAACGTTTGCAAATTGCTTTTATCGTTATTATCTTTGTCGCCATCAATATGATCTACATCTAGTTGCCCCAACCAATCAGGTATAAACCCACATATTTGGCAGAACCCCCGTTTGTACTTGGCATAAACTTTATTGCGTCTACATTGGCTGCACATTCGTTTATAGACTTGCCGTCCATTACGTCTGCCAGCCGAAGATATGGCGTTGCCACATTTACAGTATTTACCGGACTTCGACATCAATGCCAGCCTTTAGTCTCGAAGTGATTGAGTGCATCGCAACTATCTTTGTACCTGTGATGAATGTATTTGATAGAAGCTTTGATTTGTGCCTGTGGGCTTAAGTCTCGGTACCAAGTCGAACGCATTTGGCCAAGCCCATAGTGAGAGCCATTCCTAGCCTTTGGATTCCATCTGGATTCATTATGAATAAGCCAGTTAAAGCATTGAAACTCTCGCCAAGTAAGAAGGTTATAAGCATAAAGCTTTAGATTCATATCTGCTTTAGATGGCGTTGTATTTATATTTGTAAGAACGGCAGCTGTAAGGGTCAGAGTCATCAGACGAAAGACAAAGGGCCGCCCTAACACTCGGCCGACGGGCTGCCTTCGGGCCCCGCCTTCGGTTCGAAGTGTAACCGCCTTGTCAAGTAACTTACGCATCAACTTTCCTATTATCTCACTATTTGGACAAGTTTTTATAGTATTTACTCCAGTTCCAATACTTTTCTTACATCAATCTCTTGACTTCCATTTAATCCAATTATGGCTTCTCTTAGCTTCTCACGTCCATCTCCGTGAAACTTCGTCATTAAGAATGGCTCTGACTGGCTACCTTCTAACCAATCAATCGGTTCACCATTCGGATCAATAACTAACTCATCAATGTAATTGAATTTATCCAATATCGCATCAACTGACGACTCTCTTACCGATTCAACTATCTCACTTGGGACATTGGCTTTGACCCAATCAATAAACTTCTTATCTGACTTAACGACCCACTTGAACTTCGGCTTACTGGTCGTTATATACGCAACCACCTCATCGCCTAGTTCAGCCTTTACTCGATCAGCGCCGAGTTCATTCATTTCAGCTTGTAACTCAGCCCTCAGTTCGTCCTTTAGGCGCTTTGCTTGGTCTGCTAGCAGGCTAATCGCCGCTAGTTTCAGACTTAAATCCTTGATTGCCATCTTGCTCCCTTTTCTTTGCTCTGTTTAACCGGACTTCTAATGATGCTAAATTTACCCCCATATCTCGGGCAATAAATTCTTTGTCAAAGCCCCACTCAAGTAGCTGCTTAATGTATTTAAGTGAATGAGGCTTAGCCATTACTTCTTCCCTGCCCAACCATCGCCTTTGAAGTGCGCTGGCGTTGCCTTGAATTGCTTACGCATCTCGACTCCACAATGCCCGCAGTTAATCTTCGGATCAACGTAAATGTGGAAATACTGCTCAATTACGTCGTTGCAACTCGGACATTCGAAATCATATATCGGCATCAATGAACCTTTCTAAGGTGGAGTTGCCGTTCCAATAGCGCTCTTTAATACGCTCTTGCCCATCGGCTATTTTACAGATTCGGCACTTAGCTGCCTTCATCTTGTAATTGCCGCATTGGTCGCAGCGCGTTATCTCATCTTCCCGACTAATCACCCTGTCAATTGGATCAAATAAGCGCTGTTCAAAGCAATTCTGACACTCCATCAACCAGACCCAAGCATCAGGCTCAATCTCTGACTCATACTTGGTTATATAGTGATGCGGCGTCACCTTCTTGCAAGGCCCACACTTAAATGGGTGCATTTCATTAATCACTTCTGAAACGCCCACTTACCATCTGATCCAATTTTCATCCATTTAGCCGGACATTGACGAGACTTATCGCGCTCGGTGCAGACCCAGCCTCGATATTCTTTACCCTCTTTGCTGCCTTGTTTGAGGATCATCGGGCCGTGATTGCAAATTGGAATCTCATCAATTACCTCGGCTCCGAGTTCTTCCGCAATAGCGCTGACATCCCAGACAATCGGCTCAGGGTCGTTTGGTCTTTGCTCTTTGACGAATTCAGCAAGAGCTGGCTTTGTTGTTTGAATTGGTTTCTTAGGCGTTTGGTTAGGTTTAGCAAAGTACCCAGCGAGGTTAAGTGCGCGCCCCAGACTTCCAGTTTCCGCCAATTCAAGGGCGTATTGCTTCTGCTTTGATTCCGACGATAGACCAGTTGTCCAAGCCGCAGCGTCAGCTTCAGTCCGGTATAACTCAGTTTTAACAATATAGACATCGCAGTTAGGAGTAAGCGATTCTTCCAATACGTGCGTTTTAATCCGATAGTCCGGATAGGCATTTATGAACTCCTTTAAGCGATCCTGCACACTTACATAATCATCAAGATAGTTTGACATCTAATTGCTCCCTACCTGCGAAATCATCTATCGCAGCTTCTAGTTGTTCTTTTAATGACCAAAACGTTCCGTCTGGCCAGTTCTGTGCCTCGTTGGCACAAGGTTGGCAGTAAAAGCGCACTTGCATCCGCCTAGTTGGCGTTTCAGATTGCACCTTCCATATCGCTGGCACTTGGGCTTTGTGATGCCAAGTCCCATCTTTCATTTGTCCCCAGCGCATCTTGCAGTAGTCGCACCATTGATGCTGATTATGATTGCGAGTCAAGCTCAACGTCGTCCCAATCTTCTGGTGAACTGAATCGGCAGAAAGATAAGATAGTGGCATATCCAATGAGATCGAGATACGAATCTTCGCGCTCTGGACTTTCCACCATTCTTGATAGTTTTGTTGCGATAAAGACAAGCGCCACGTCAGATGGGTCTCTGAGCTGAACACCGAGTTGTCTCGCGATTTTGTAAATGCGTAAAAGATTGTGCCTCGGGTCGCCATATTCAAGCCCCCTGTCATCGAGGGTGTTACCAGCGTCCGAGAGCCAGTCACTTAACGATCTCTCTGACATATTGATTCGAGGCCCTTCCGCGCTTGTAACCTTCGTTAAATGCTTTGGCTTTGATACTCACATAAACGCGATAACCAAGCCATAGCGTTGAGCAATAAATTGCGAAGAAAACGCCTTCATTGAACATCGGCGTTCACCCCATAACGATCAAGCCAATAAGCTGAGATTTCGTCTCTGCTCAATCGCCCTCTTACTGACTTTCTACCTAGCGATTCGATTGCGTAGCGTCTGATTATTTGGCCTTTTACGTAATTCTTACCATCAGACCAAGCGCCAGAAGTAGAATCAAATCGAATTACTACTGGATTATTTATCACTTACTCTCCCGTTCTGTAACCCTTAAATGGATTTACGGGATAAATGTATTTAATTAAATGGATTTATACAAGTAAGAGTTCGGAGTGTCGCAAGTCCAAGAATCCACAGAGCTTCTGAACCTTCTCGCCATTGGGGTAATCGGTCTTGGCTGGAAGGGCCTTTAATTGCCACTCAGGCTCGTTTATAGCCCCTAAATCGAACTGATAGACCCCTTGTGGGGTGGAGTTGATATACAGGGTTCTGGCGCCCGTTCTAGCCCTTATTTCGGCCAGATAATCCCACTTCTTCTTTTCAATTAACAAGGTGGGGTAATGCGTGCGGCGGCACTTCATCTCGATATAAGCATCGTTGGTAATGCCGTCGTGCCGGTCGGTCGGTGAGACTGGCGTTAAGTCCGGATAAACCGACTTTAGCGCCTCAAAAAGTTCCACCTCGCGAAGGTAAATTAGTCGTCCTCTTCCCAATCATCGAGCGGATTCTTTATTGGGTCGCTCGGATCAACAATCCAATCGGGATAAGAGCTTCTATCCATCGCAAAGGCTAGAGCTGTGCCTTCGTCCATTCCGGCTTTGCGGCAAGCGTCATAAACTTCTTTGGCGGCAATAGCCCAGAAATCCAGCTTTGTAAGGATTGGCTCCTTCGTCGTTTTGCGACGTTTTGCCACCTTCTTCGCTGGTTTCTTAGCGCGCTTTCTTGTTGCCACTTCTAGCCACCTTTGCTGAAAGGGCTAATTCTAACTGAGACTCCATCTTGTCTAGGCGCGACACAATGGGCAGATTCTCAAGTTTTATTATGTATCTCAGTCCGGCAATAAGTAGGCCGATTGATCCGAGAACGCTCGCGATAGTCGCGGCGAGGTCGGAAGCTGGCATTATTTGATTTTGCCGTAACGCTCGTAATTGGGGTTTAGCCAATTAATCACGGAAGGCAACACACTCACAAGTGCTGCATTGAGAATGTAATCGGGTTGAAGTCCTACTGAGAGGTATGTCGAAAGAGCCGTCGCGACGAATGTTTTCGCCCACGTTCCCGCCATCAGTTTCAATTCTGCCATTTTGTTTATCTCCTTCGAGGTCGAACCAGCTGCCGTCTTTATCTCCCAAAGTTGTAAAGCTGACGTGAAAATGCGAGCGGTGAGGATTGGCACCTCTGTATTTTCTGCGCTTCCAATTCATAATCGGACTCATAATTTTGCCGTCGTAAATAATGTACTTAATCCGCTTATCGCCTCGCTTGGCGCACTTGCGGATTTTCTCCACAAGGGCATAAGCCTCTTCTTTGTGTGCATTGAGATCGGCATCAATATCAAGAGCGCGGACTATTCCATTTTGCGGGATATGGTCTGAAGTGCCTTTCGCCAAATGGCGAGCATCCGCAATCCATCCATCAGACTTGCGATCCCGATCGGGATAGTCATCATCTATTTGCTCCCGAAGCTGCTGCGCTGCCTTACATAGTTTTGCCATTAGCTTAGGAGCAGTTTTGCTTCTTCTTCATTGATACCCAATTTATCCAGCAGACTTTGTTTAGCATTTGACTTTGCTTGTTCTTCTGCAATCACAGCTGCTTCGGCATCTGCTATTTTTTGCTGCATCGCCAAATGCACTTTGGTTTCTTCTTCGGTGAAAGGTATGACTTTGCTTTCACCAGTTGCCACGTCAATTATTGTTTTTGTGAATGTCGTCATTTTTATCCTTTACTTACTATATCCATATAACGCATAAGTGCCTGAGAATGTTGAGCCTGTGTTATATACGGTGAAACCGTCGAAATTAGTTCCTGCAGCAAAAGCGCCAAAAATAACTCCGCTACTGCTTACGCGGCGATTGAAGAAACCTTGATATTGAATAGTATCTTTTGCGCTTCCATCGTCATTGGCTGTAAATATACAATTCCAAGAATATCGCGAACCAGGACCACCCACAGGCAAATTCAACCAATGGTCTTGAGAACTGCCATTGCTTGTGCTGCCAAAAGTAGGCGTGCCACCAAAAGAAGTGCCCTGATTAACATACGAGTAATTTGTTGATGTATTATCAGAACCGCTTGCTCTCAAACGCATTTGTTGTGCGCCATCCGTATCGGTCACATTAAAAAAGAAATAGTAATTGTCATAAGTCGTGGTAAAAACATTATCAAAACTTATTGAAGTTCCCGAAATTGTTCCGGAAGCCAATTTAACTAAAGCTGATGCCGCAGGTGTTACCCATTTCAAACCTGTTGCCGCTGTGCTATCAGCCGATAAATATTGTCCATTCGTTCCAACCGCTAAACGGCTAAACGCATCTGCACCCGTTCCAGCAATCAAATCACCTTTTGCATCAATCGCGGTTGCCATTGAATTTGTGATGGTTACGTCGCCAGAAGTTCCACCGCCGCTTATTCCTGTCCCAGCATTGACACTTGTAATATCACCGGTTGTGGGGCTTACCCACGTGTAGTCCAAATCTGTATTAGAAGCTTTTGATAATAATTGTCCGGTAGTTCCACCTTTAAGATCAAGAAAAGAGGCGTCAATACCATTTCCCAAAGTGCGGATTGCGGCGGCGCCGTCTTTGACTAAATCTGTGTCAGCTGGGGTTGTCCAGCCGAAGTTGCTTGTTGTTGGCATTTGTTCTCCTTAGGCGACGATTGTAGCGTTAAGCCAGTCCAAAGTGGGCGAAATGGTCTGCCAAGTCTCAACGGCTGGAACTGAGTTCCATCTGAAGGCTTGGAGCGAATAGGCTATTGGGGATAAGTTAAGCGTCAAAGATAGGGAGTTGCGGTTAGCCGTCCACGTCCATCCCTCAACAAATCCCTGAAATTCTCCATTTACCATATTGCCCGGAAGATTCTCAATGTTCAGAGGTTGGCCCATAAACACATTAAGAAGGGCATTTCGATCAGAATTGTCAATTTCTGGATTGGTAATGGGGAACGTTATTTGCTTCATTTCATATTGAGGATAAGCTCGAATATCTAAATAGAAAGCGGCTTGCGTTTGAGCGTCGTGAAGGTGACGCAACGTGGTGGTCACTTGAGCAGCTAATTGACCAAAAAGACTTATTGATGCAGCGTCGCTATCCGTGGTACTGGACGAACTAGTAGCCCCATAAGAGACTGTTACGGAATTTCGCACGTCCCCAGCCTTTTTGGTTATTTGAAGCCCGGGGCCAGTTGCGTGATTACCGTCTAAATCCACGTAACCATTTACAGCTAGATATTCGCCTCTGTGAGTTGAATCTGCATAACCAATGCGACCCTGTGCATCTTCATAAACATAACCCAATGCAGAAATTGCTGCGGCTGTGACTAAAGAATATACAGTCCCATTTACTCCAGTTTGACTGTGTAATTCATAATCTCCCGGAGTATCTATTTCCCCATAACCTGAGTTCTCAGCATTTGCCCAAGTTATTGTTGCATCATAAGTCGCCCAAGTGCTCGCAGCTGGAACTTCATTCCAAGCGTCAAATAGAACTGAACCTAATAATGTAGCAATTCTATCTCCATCAAATTGATGGGCAAGGTTAGCCGTCCATACGGCGCGATTAAGTCTGGCAAGGGCTCCGGTTGCAATGATATTCACTCTTTGACTTGTAGCGACCGATCCAGATGAATTAACTGTAATACTAACGTCGGTTATGAATCCGCCGAATAAATACACGTAGACGCCGGAACTATTTTGCACCTCGACAGTTACCGCATCATTGACTTCATAAGGAATTGATGACTGAGAAGTTTCAATCAACGTTAAATTACAATATCCGGCTAATGGCTGACTATAAATATCCGTGCGTCCAGACGTTATTGTTAAACCATTCAAAGTCGCGTTTGTGACAGTTGCGCCATCAACCTTGATTCGATAAGTAGGTGTATAAACTGTCATAACAGCAATTGCGTCGCTCCGCCACCGCTTCGGGATTGGCTATTGTTTAGAGCAGTAATAACCGCCCTGCTGAAACCTTCTTCATCAATTGCGCTGGGGGCATTGACGTTAATTGTTACGGGGGTAATTCCTTGAGCATCTGCCAATCTTGAGAATCCGCCAGAGGATACTGTGATAGGTGCGGCTGATCCGACTGGAACGCTTGGCGTTGAGGCCGCAACTCTGGGAGCGGTTGTGACTGGCTTTGTAACTGTGGTTGTAGGCGTTGCAGGTGTTACGTTAGCCGAACCACTTGATGGGGGAATGATTGATGCGCCGCCAAATGGCAGGCTTGCCGTTGGAACGCTTCCAGTCCTCGAAGTGGTCGTTGTGGAGATATTAGGAATCGTTGAAACGTTAGGGAGAATGGGAATTGAGTTGTAAGCGCGGATAATCTTATTAACTGCGTCAATGACGTCATTAGCCAATTCTTTAACTTTGCTGGTGACTGTGCCAATGATGTTGATGATTCCAGCAATTGTGGCTCCGACTGATTTGATTGCGCCCACTAGAGCCGTTTCAAAAATGGGGACAAGATAGGTTTTAATGAAAGACCATAAGTCGCGCAGAGCTGCTTCGTTATTCTTAAAGGCTTGAACGATTGGATCAATGGCTGCTCGTTTTGCTTCTTGGAATTTTGGAATGAGAACGTTCACAACGTAATCAAGAAGCCTCTGAATGACTGGCAATAGTTGAGCGCCGATTGCTTCTTTGGCTTCATCAAAGCCAACTCGCAACCTAGCAATCTGACCTTCGAAAGTGTTGGCTTGAGTCGCAGCTGCACCGCCAAAGGTTTCACCTAATTGCGTTACTGCGCCTTGCAATCCCATCGTTTTGATTTCGGCAGCTGATAAACCAATTCCTAAACGAGCAAGTGAAGCCGTATTGCCTTCATAGGCTTTACCTAAAGCGTTGGAAACTGTCTCGACGTCTTTGCCGGTGGCGGCTGAAATATCCAGGGCAAGAGTTAATAGTTTTTGCGATTCGGAAACTGATCCTGTGGCGGTTGCAAGTCTCTGAAGGGCTGGACGCAACTTATCGTCTGCTACGCCAGTAGCCAAAGCCGTTTTATTTATCTGCTCTTCAACTGCCGCTATTTGGGCCTCTGTGGCCCCTGTGACGTTCTCTAAAGCTAGGGCTAGGCGCTTCTGTGCAGCTTCATCTTCTATGGCCGCTTTAACGCCTTCAATGGCTAATTTGCCAGCATAGGCAGCAGCCGCAGCAGCGGCAGCAGCAAAAGCCGCAGCGGCAATCTTGCCAAATTTTTCTAACTTACCGCCAAAGCCTTCGACTTCTTTAGAGCCTACGTCAAGATTCTTTTTTAGATTATCAACGTCAGCGAGAATGGATAACTTAAGCGTTCTACTTCCGGCCATTAGATGTCCCACTTTCCGAGAATCTTAGAAAACGCATCTTCCCACTTAGCAATCAATTGAGGCTGAATTTTGCGAAGGGCTGGATAGATGAAATAGCCAGAATTTCCTCTGCCTTGACGTGGGGTGCGTCGTGGGAACTGACGATAACGATTAGATCCGAATTCGTAACCTGCCCAGAGGTCTTTAGTTGATCCGCCACCAGAGAAACGCTGACTCGCGAATCCATAAGAGAACTCGCCAATCTTCGAGGTTTTGGAAACTTTAACGCCAGAAGTAATGCGATCGACAACGGCTTGTCCAAAGGTTCGGGTGATGCCGTAGGCCTTAACCTCGTTGGCGGCATATTGAGCGAGCGCAAAACTTTCGCGTTTAGCCGCATCAATAGCTTCATCGTCCATCGCTTTGAACGCGGTAATGATTGAACGAAGTTCGCGCTTGTCATAGCTGATTGGTTCATCTGCCACCTTTGCGCTCCTTCAATATCTCAATTGCCGTTAATACTTGTTCGATGTCCGTCCACTCGCTCATTGGGATTCCGGTCGCTATTGCGACTTCGACAAGAAGCCGATTTACGCTTCCGGACTCGTAGCTTTTGGGCTTTCATCTCCAATCAGCATTTCATCAATGGACAGTTCCCAGATTTCCTGAGACTTCGTGGGCTTTCCTGCCGCTTCGCGCTTGTAAGCGAAATATGCAAGATCTAAGAAGTCTGCTTGTTGGTAAGCCGAAATATCCTTCATCGAATAAATAGACTTGCCAGTTTTGCGTTCCCACTTAGCCCACTCGGGTAAGCCGGCTACATAAGTAACCGACTCGCCCGTGTTGTATTTAATTGTTATTGATAACTTCATCTCCCGATGCTCCGATCTCTTAGCTGAAGGTTTCTGTTACTGCGCCCTTTGAAACTTTGAAAGTGAAGGATACAGTCTGAGCGTCGATTCCAGAGCCACCTGCGGTTGGAAATTCAGGCATAATCGGGAAAACAAATTGTGCGCCAGTAGCAGCTGTCAATGTGACGCTGATGTCTGTGTCTGGTGCTGATTCTGCTGCTGCCCAAAGTGCTTCGCATACAGAGTTAGCCTTGCCCCAGTCTGCGAGCATATCTAGCTGGAATGTGCCTTCGATATTGACTGTCTTGTAAGCCTCGCCGTCGAGAGTCTGATAGGTCTCGCGAACGTTGGTCTTAGTCAATACCGCGTTTGTCGCTTGGGCTTCGATGTCCGTTCCACCTGTGAAAGACAGCGAAATGTCGCGACCGGTAATTACTGTGGTTGCCACGTTTTCTCCTTAGTTGGTTTGTGTGTAATAGGTGGAAACGCGAATATCGGCAACCAATAAATTGACTGCACCCACTTGCGTAACCGATGGCCGTTCTACTGGGCCGACTGTGTAGCCGTCCGGAATTACTGCCAAAACTGAAAATATAAGCTGCTCAAGATTGTCAAGAGAAGCTGGGTTGGAAAGATAAGCGACTCCGCAAGTAATTGTCATATTGATCTTGGCGTGAATTGTTGAGTCGTTGATTGTGTTTAATTCGAGATACGGTGAATCTGGGACAAGAATAACCGCTGGAACTTGCACAGCTTCGGGAACGTAACTATAAACATTGGCCGAAACAGAGGCGAGTGCAGTTGCCAGCGGTGTCCGGATAGAAGATAAAACTGTCGAGGCAGGCATTAACCCACCATCGCATCGGTATCAAGATAGGGGCCAAGAAGGCCAGTTACCTTTGCCAATAAATTCTTTGAAAGTCTGTAAGGTGTAACTGCAAAATCTATTCCTTCAATGGATCCGCCGGCAGCTGTTCTGGCTTGGAAGATTTCGACAGAAATAGCCAATACTGCAGCTTCGACGTTGGCATTTCCCACATAGGTTGATGCGCCAGAGAGCGCAGCGTTTCCGGCTGGGATAATGTTCTTTTCCAATACGTCAGCATTTGTGATGGCGGCGGTAAATACATAGGGGCCAATTAAATCATCTGTAATTGTGTGAGTACCGTTAAAAGGCGCTCCGACACTTGTGATTACAACCGATTGACCTTCGGTAAATTCGTGAATTGTTGCGGTGTGAAAATACGCAACGTTATTTTCTAGAGATACTTTGTTGATTTTGCTCTGGAAGGTAACAAGCATTGGCAGAACCAGATTCTCACTAGCATCAACAATATCTGCCAAGTAAGCGTCTGAATAAAGGGACGACGAGACGCCAAGAATCGTGCGAAGCTCTGTGGCTGTGACAATTGTTGGCATCTCGTTTTCCTTTCGATCTAGAGGGTGACAGGCCAGCTCGGGAGCGGACTGGCCGTCACTTTTGCAGTTCTAACTAGAGAACCATCCAGCGGTAGCATCCGGCGCCAACTTTCGTAGCAAGCGCTCCGTAGCCATAATAGGCGACTTCAATTTGGCCGTTTAACGCAACGTTTGTCTGAAGACGGAAACGTGAGGATTCGTACCAAGTATAGGAATCTGGGTTGATAATAAGTGCGGTGTTATCACCAGTTCCAGATAGGTTGCGAGTTACGCGGAAGTTCAATCCAAGAAGATTTCCAACCGGTGAAGTAACGGAAAGGTTTCCGCCCTGATTCATATTTCCGATGAGATTCTGGTAGATAGGACGTCCAGCATCAGCGAGGTTTTGAATTGCGCCCCATTGCTGAGGTGAAACTACAATGTTTTGAGCGAATCCGAGAGTTCCAGCGTAGATTGAAACGCCAGCATCGGATACGAAATCAAGTAGGCCAGCCGCATCAAGTGTGCGGTTTCCGCCATCAGTTCCGCCAGCGATTAGACCGTCAAGAATTGCGGTTTCAGTTGCCTTTGCGTATGCGTACTCCATTTGACGAACGAGTTCATCAAAGAACGCAGGAGAGCTTCTGTCGAGAAGTTCTACGCTGAATGTTTGACCGCCGGCATACTTTTTAACGGACACAGAAAGGAATTCATTTGTCATTCCTGTTTCATCAATTGCAGCAGCTTCGGTTTCTACACCGACAGTTGGAACCGCTGTAATCTTAGGAATTTCAAAGGACATTCCAGCATCAGGCAAAACACCCGACGAGACTGACGCCGCTACTGGGCGATCAGCATTTGAAAGTGGATTGATAACTTCAGTTAGTTGGCGAGTAGGAATCAAGCCAGCATTGTTGGAAGTTGTGTCGTCTGCAGCCATAACGTACTGGCGAGCGACGTCATCTCCGAGCTTTGCGCGAACGCTGTTCTCGAGATATTTCGCCTTTGTGAACTCAAGGCGAGGAGCGGTGAAGAATGCTGGACGAGGCGCAGCAGCTTCAACCTTGGCAGCTTCTACCGTTTCTTCGGCAGGAGCTGGAACGGTAGTGTCTGACACTTGTTCTCCTTCGGTTGGGTTGTCTGCTTCAGCGGTTGCCGGAGCAGAATCTTCTTTAGGTGCTTCGTTCTCGGAAGCTGCAACTTGGCTAACGCGAGCGCTGTCAATTGCTGGATCAGTTACGAGGGAAACTTCATCGAGGGTTGCGGAAGTAATCTGCATAACGCCTTTGTTGTTTGTCCATTCGTTGATTTGTGCGCCGACGCTGAATCCATCGCGTAGGCCCTCGGTTGCCTCAACTAGCGCATCTTCGCCAGCCATTGTGTTAGCAATCTTAAATGTAGCCACAATGCCATTGGCGGTTACTTCGTGGCTCATCAACTTGCCAATTGGACGAGTGCGATCGTGTTCGAGAAGCAATTTAACCGGCTTCATCTCAATCGAATCGGAAGCGAACACAGTTGGGCCAACTGAAGTGTTGCCCTGCTCGTTCCAAGTGACGATGGTGCCGCTGATGGTGCGCTTTACAGTATCGGCCGCCGTAACGGTCATTGGCATATTGATCTTCATCGGATCAAGTCCTCTTCTTCTTGGATTTGCTCAACGCTCATCGCGCCGATGCGGTTTAGGATTTCATACACTTGCGCTCTTTCCAAAGGATTGCCGCGCAAGAAGTCATCAAGGTCGAAACGTACTTCGGTCGTTGTTGGAACGAAGTCCGGCATTGATAAACGTTTTTCAATTGCTGTGAGTAATGGGCGAAGTGAGAAATCAACCAAAGAGCGCCGCTCACTAATGGAATTTGAGTAAGTCATCGAAGTAGTTTCGGCGCTCAGGAAGTACGCTGGAATTCCAGCTGCTCGAGCCAATTCTAGTGCGACATACTGACGCGCCTCAGCTAATTGCAAAGATTTCGGATCATAACCAAATTCTTTTAAATCAACGTCTGCATTGAGGAAAGCCGTGGAACGAGTTTGACGAGCTGTGCGCCAAGCGGTGAGAAGCGATGAAACTCTTTCAGCTGTGAGATTCGTGCCGTTGGACTTAAGAACCATTGAAGGGTTCGGCTCTTTTGCATAATTAACGGCGGCGTTTTCAAGATATACGGCTGCACTTACAGTCTTTCCAGCGCGGTGTAAAAATCCTTCATCATAACCATCAAAGCGAATGATTGAACCAATTCCCGAAACTGGAACGTCCATTCCATCAACTTTATATGACTCAATCATTGTGTTGCGGAAATTTGTATCTACTGTGACGCGATCTGGGCTAACGCGAGTCCAAGCGCGAACTTTGCCGCCATCGGTGACTGAATACATATCAAGAACTTGTCCATAACCGACGCCATAAAGCCAAATATCCTCAGCGAGCCAAGTGTAGATAAGACTTCCGGGAACGCGTGGGTCTGGCTGATTGATAACGCGAAGTGGATCAACGTGTTCGCCGGTGAGCTTGTTATATTGCTCAAGAGGTAATGATCCTGTCGTGCCGCAGATAATATTTCTAGCGCGAGCAATCGAAGGAACGCTCATAGCCAATTGGCGAGTTGTATTTGTAGCGCCACCGAGAATGTTATAGACGGAATCGCTAATTTGAACGGGAGTTAGCGCGGCGGTTACATCGCTAGTCTTTTGCGGTGTCTGCGCAGTTACTTGTGGAAAGAAGAAATCTCTGATAGCACCCATTGAGCCTTTATTGTAAAGGGTTTGTGTTACAAGATGACTATATCGGCGCCATCATTTGATTGAGTGGCGTAATGAGTAGCCAGAGCAGC
>Ga0208783_10001472_pt1 | contig 13957 bp, 18 predicted proteins | sample DEB19_08_DNA_2_FD_184529 | JGI IMG/M metagenome (GOLD analysis project Ga0208783, IMG submission 184529) | Aqueous microbial communities from the Delaware River and Bay under freshwater to marine salinity gradient to study organic matter... | ecosystem: Environmental > Aquatic > Marine >... | reverse complement strand
ATATTAAGTCAACTTCTATGGGCGCTGGTGGCGAGGATGTTATGTTGTCTCCCGCTGCTAGGAAAGTGTATCCTTGGCAGATTGAGTGTAAGAATTATGCACGAATAGCCGTCTATGACTTTTACAATCAAGCCTGCTCACACGGGACACACGAGCCTGTAGTGTTTATTAAACAGAATCAGTGTAAGCCTTTGGCTATTGTCGATGCAGAATACTTTGTAAGGAACTTTAAGAATGTCAGTAAGACTAGTGTGGGTAACACCGGATGCGGAAAAGCAGATTGCGTACATGGCAAGGGTAAGCAACCCAAGCAACCAAAACCAACCGGACACGGCCCCGAAGCTGCTTAAGTACCTGATCGAGAATAAGCACTGGAGTCCGTTTGAAATGGTTAATGTTTGCATGGAGATTGAAACCACCAGAGACATAGCCCGACAGATTCTTAGGCATCGTAGTTTCTCTTTCCAGGAATTTAGTCAGCGTTACGCTAAGGTGACAGACTTTGTTACCTCAGATGTACGCTTGCAAGATGTTAAGAATAGGCAAAATAGTCTTGAGGCAGACGATCCTGCCTTGGAACTGTGGTGGGAACACTCTCAGAATGCCTTGCTGGATCATGTCGAAACGATCTACAAGGGCGCACTAGACCGTGGCGTTGCACGAGAGATTTCCAGGAAGATTTTGCCTGAGGGCCTTACAATGTCTTGTATGTACATGAACGGTACTCTGCGTAGCTGGCTGCACTATATCGACATTCGTTGCGATAAAGCAACTCAAAAGGAGCATAGAATCGTAGCTGAACAATGTCGAGATATAATCTTTAATTTGTTTCCCAGTATTAAAGAGGTATTTAATGGAACTTGAAGACTATTTTCACCATATTAACAAGGAGTCTATTATGAATTATTATGAAAAAGACACTCGCGTTACTTTTAACATCGATGTGGACAGCGGCGAGACTGAGTATCCTGATAAGTCCAATTCTTGTGATTACAAATACTCTGGCCCTACATGGATTGAAATTCTGGAGGATGTTATAAGGGTTCTTGAAGCCTCTTATGGCTATTCTATTTCGTCAAAAGTCTATTATGTTGTAGAGCGTCCTTTGTGGGATCATAATCATTCTCCTGCGTCGGGACGGGAAATTGATAGAAAAGCATTCCTGGAACTACTGGAGAAATACCCAGAATTAAACAACAAAGGCGAACATCAGCCACAGGCTCCTTTCTTTACAACTACTGAGGACGATGATGAGAATATTGGTAATTCCTGACTGTCAAATCAAGGAAGGCGTTCCTCTGGAGCATCTGACTTGGGCTGGAGAGGCCATCTGCGAGTACAAACCAGATGTTGTCGTTAATATCGGTGACTTTGCTGATATGCCTAGCCTATCTAGTCACGATACTAAGGGTTCTAAGTACTTTGAGGGGCTGCGATACAAAAAAGATATCGAAATTGTACACAACGGTATGGAAATGTTGCTAAAACCTCTTAAAGACCTGCAATATCGTCAAAAGAAAAACAAAGAAAAAGTGTATAAACCTCGCATGGTAATGACACTAGGCAACCATGAGAATAGGATCGACAGGGCTGTAAACAATAATCCTACCCTTGAAGGGCTAATTTCTACAAAGGACTTAAACTATGAATCTGATTGGGAAGTACACGAATTTCTTCATCCTGTTTTTATTAACGGCGTGGGTTTCAATCATTATTGGCCTGTGGGTGCATTGGGACGCCCTGCGGCTAGCCCTGCTGCTATTATCAGTAAACTGCATATGTCTTGCATTGCTGGTCACCAACAAGGCAAACAGGTGGCTTACGGAAAACGGGCAGATGGGAAACCGATCACCGCAATCGTTGTTGGTAGCTACTATCTACATGATGAGTCTTACATGGATCAGCTTAGTAATCGTCATTGGCGGGGACTACTGGTGATGAACGAAGTCGAAGACGGTCACTTTGATGAAATGTTTTTAAGCATAGAATACTTGGAGCGCAAATATGGACACCAATGAAACTGATAAATTGATTCAAGAATGGATTGATAAGTATCGCTATGAAGACGGTAAGCTGTATTACAAGAAAAGCCGCTTTAAAAGTAAGATAGGCAAAGAAGTTAAATACTTTCGTAGAGGTAAGTATAATCAGTACCTTGGATTAACTCATAAAGGTAAAACATATGGCGTACATACAGTAATTTTTGCTATGTTTCATAGAAAAGTACCAAAAGTTATTGACCATATAGATAGAAATTCTTTAAACAACAGAATTGAAAATTTAAGAGAATCTAGCTATCACTTAAATCAATTTAACACTAAAATGTATTTAACAAATAAGTCAGGATTTAGGGGAGTGGTCTGGGATAAGTCATGCAACAAATGGAAAGCTTATATAAATATGCAGTATAAATATATACATTTAGGTTATTTTGACACAAAAGAAAAGGCTTATGCCGTTAGAGTAGATTATGAAAAAAAACTAAATATTCATCATATTATTTATCCGGACACCTATGCTATCAACTAGTGAATATATCAGTAAAATCCTGGAGGAAGAAATGCACCAAAATAGTGCATCAAACCAGCAAGTCGGCGGTAGCCACTACAGCAAACATAAAGTACAACCTTGGGATTACATTTATGAAAATAACCTTTGCTATTTCACTGGCAACTGTGTAAAATATGTGTCCCGTTGGAGAGACAAGGGAGGCGTGGAAGACCTGAAAAAGGCTATCCATTATCTAGAAAAACTTATCGAACTTGAAGAAGGAAAGAAATGACCCCCTATCAGACTTATATCGCAAAATCGAGATATTCCAGGTTTCTTGATGACAAAAACAGGCGCGAACACTGGGATGAGACTGTAACCCGTTATATGAATTTCATGTCCAAGCACCTTAAAACTAAACATAACTACGAGATTCCTCCAGAGCTTCACGCAGAGCTTTTTAATGCTATCAATGATCTTCAGACGATGCCATCCATGCGGTCTATTATGACTGCCGGGGAAGCTCTTGAGCGTCAGAACATCGCTGGCTATAATTGTTCTTATTTGCCTGTAGATGACCCTAAAGCCTTTGACGAGGCTATGTATATTCTATTGTGTGGAACAGGCGTAGGCTTTAGCGTGGAGCAAAAGTATGTCAATAAACTACCAGAAGTGCCGGAACATTTGTATGAATCTAATACTATGGTTGTCGTTAAAGACTCCAAAGAAGGATGGGCTAAGGCGCTGCGTCAAATTATCGCCCTGCTATACGCTGGAGAAGTCCCGAAATGGGATGTTTCCGCAGTTCGTCCTGCCGGAACACGCCTTAAGACTTTCGGAGGACGCGCCAGTGGGCCAGAGCCACTCGTGGATCTGTTCAAGTATGTGGTTAATAAGTTCAAAGGCGCTGTTGGGCGTAAGTTGCACACAATCGAGTGCCACGATATTCTCTGTAAAATCGGGGAAGTTGTTGTCGTTGGTGGAGTGCGCCGTAGTGCAATGATTTCCCTATCAGACCTTAACGATGATCGTATGGCTCACGCTAAGGCAGGTAACTGGTGGGACGGTAACGGTCAACGAGCGTTGGCTAATAATTCAGCAGTTTATGAGGTTAAACCTGATGTAGGTCAGTTCATGCGTGAGTGGTCTAACATCTATGAATCTCACTCCGGTGAAAGGGGAATATTTAACCGTTATGCATCAGAACTACAAGCCAGCAAAAACAACCGTAGGGCAGTGGATAAAGAGTGGGGCACTAATCCTTGCAGTGAAATTATCCTTCGTCCTTATCAGTTTTGTAACCTATCTTCTGTTGTTGTTCGTAGCAGCGATACTATGGATATCCTTCGGAATAAAGTCCGTCTTGCTACCATTTTGGGAACATTTCAATCGACCATGACCCATTTTCCGTATCTCAGGAAGATATGGCAGCATAACACTGAAGAGGAGCGTCTCTTGGGCGTATCTATGACAGGTATCCTGGATAATGCGCTTTTGAACAACGCTTTTGATCCTGAACTACCTAAACGCTTGGAGGAACTAAAGAATGTCGCTATTGCTACTAATGCTGAGTTTGCTAACGCTCTTGGTATCCCTGTCAGCGCAGCTATTACTTGTGTTAAACCGGAAGGCACTGTATCTCAGCTTACAGGAACTGCTAGTGGTATCCATCCCCAACATAGTCAGTATTATATTCGCCGTGTCCGTTCTGACAATAAAGATCCTCTGACAAACTTTCTGAAGTCTCAGGGATTTCCTTCAGAGCCATGTGTGATGAAGCCAGACAGCACCACTGTGTTCAGTTTTCCTCAGAAGGTTGGCGCTGGGGCTAAACTGCGTGAGGAACTACCAGCTATCGAGCATCTGGAACTTTGGTTAACTTATCAGCGCCACTGGTGTGAGCATAAGCCTTCCGTGACCATTTCCGTGAACGAGAATGAGTGGCCTAAAGTAGGGGCATGGACTTGGGAAAAGTTTGATGAGATTACAGGCGTGTCTTACCTGCCTTACGATGGCGGCACATACAAACAAGCCCCATACGAAGAGATTAATTCTTCCGAGTATGAGGCTTTCGTGGCTAAGATGCCTAACTCCATTGATTGGGAGCAGTTCACCGAAGGGACTGATAATGTCGAAGGAGCGCAGATGCTTAGTTGTACTGCTGGCGCTTGTGAGGTAGCATTCTGATGGACATTACAGTTAACTACCAATGGAACGGTGGATTAATATTTGGTCTTACGGCTGATTCAATTCACATGGTTGAAGAAGGCAAGGAACCAGACTTTAATTCTGAAACTAGACCGATAATCTATCTTTATTTAGGAATCATTACACTATATTTTATCTTCTAAACAATTAAGCCCTCTTATGAGGGCTTTTTTGTTAACTCAGAAATAAATTCTTTTCGTCTATGCGTCTGTTTTGGAGTCCTCTTAATACCTTCCCTCCAGCCATGCAGTACTTCATTAGTTCCTCTGCCGCGCCTTCTTTGTCTCCTCGATTTAGTTTCATCCGCAGAGTAGATCTCTGTAGCGTACCTAAGCCTACATTGAAGGAGAAGGACACAAGGGCATCAAACATTCCCTGATTTAGTTCGACTGTTATGTATCTAGACACACCTTGCTCAAACCTTCTAAGGTCTGCTTTCAGGATGTTATTAACTTCCTCTTGTGTGAAAACTCTATTGTCCTCTGGACGAAGCTGATAACTATCTCTTTCATTAAGAGGTATCTTACCTTGATCGGGATACAGAACATGACCAACTCCTATAGTCCAAAGTTTAGCGGGACACCTATAAGGCTTGAGTCTAAGCCCTTCATGGTGCATTATCATCTTAATGGCTTTGTCGCTTACATTCATACTGTAACATCTACTCGTCCAGTTGTAAGATTAGCCTCTCGTTCCCTAGCCGCACATTTAGCATTTAATTCTTTAATCTTTTTAGCTTCCTCGTCTACCATAGCCTGCATTCGTTTCAGGTTTTTTGCGTGACACAAATAAGCCTGTTCGCTTACTCGATGCGCGTGAATCAGATTACTAGAATCTACTTTCATTTACCAAACGCTCTGCCACCAAAATGGAAAGCTATAATAGAAGCAAACAGCACCTGGGTTTCGTTGTCCCACAAATGCTCTGCTAGGTCAGCAAAGGGCACACCGGAAGACATACCTTTGTATATCAAGGCAGCATCAATGGCGCATAGCAGGAAAAAGAAGCCATAAGTGATCACAGGACGCACAGAAGCCCTCAGGTTACGCATCCACTGTGAAGTACCCTCATTTAGGCTGGTATCGTGGGCGTAGATAGCCTGCATCTCTGCTTGTTGTGCGGAGATTATGGCTGTTTTCTCCGCAGATTTAGTCTGAAGCTCTATCTGCTCTGTATGCACAGCTTCCACGCGCTCTTGAGCCTCGTAGCCCAGCTTTCTAAGCTCCATTTCGCGTTGAATTTGTAGCTGTGCTAGTTGTAGCTCATGAGCCTTGTCAGACCTGTCTTGAAAGAATTCCAGGATCTTTGGTAGTCCTCCCATGAGGAAAGACACTATTGTTGATAGTAGGGTTAGCATGATTATTTATCTTACACTTAACGGAATATTATTACGCTGTGCTTCTCTTAAAAGAGCAGAAATATCTCCTACGGCTCTTTCTTGATTTTGTATATTTCCAGTTTGTTGTGCCTCCATAGATCTTTTCATACTTTCTTGTAATTCCTGATTAAAAATATTTTGTCTGTTTACATCCATTTGTGATTGTTCTAATTCTTTTGGTAAAACAAAAGAAGATTTAGGTGTTTCTGCGATTGTTTGTTCAAGTTCTTGCGGTAAAACAAAAGAACTTTCTTTATCTACTTTATCCGTTGTTGTTGTTGTTTCTTGTTGCTGCTCCGGCGCAGATAGTATACCCCCTGTAATTAATGGTCGAAGATCGTCTAAACTTTTTGCAGCTAACATTATTGATCTTCCTGTTTTTGTATCAAACGCATTACGAGATAGTGCTTCTAAAAGCCTATTAGTTGGAATTGCCGCAACCACTGCTCCCGCAGGGCCGCCCATTACTGATCCGACTGCAACCCTTCCGGCTGTTGTAACAGCTTCATCTGATGCTTTAAAAGCTGATCCCGCTTCTCTAGACATTCTATTAGAAAGATAATTAAATTTATTTAATATTGCATCTATATTATCGTCTACAAAAGGCTGTAAATTTTGTTTTCTGTTTTGTAAAAAGGTAGAAAATTTTACTGGATTAAAATTACCGGCGGCATCTGTTGCTTCTTTTCTTGCTGTACTAAAAGTAGCTGCTACAACATCTTGTTTAACTTCTTCTGGCAAAACTTTTGCAATCATTGTCGCCGCTCTTTTAGCGCCTTCCTGTCCAGTAGTTTCTGAAGATACAATATTTCCAACCAACTTAGAAATATCGGTTTTTAATTCTCCAGAGTTTGGATCTTTAATTAAGGCTATTGCTAAATCTGCATCCCGGAGTGGAATAACATTTCCTTTCCACCAATCCCGCGCTTTTTGCCACGCACCTGCAACATTAGAATTATGAGATACTGTATTTCCCCACGCATCAATATCTTTATCCATTGCTGTTATAACATCACTAATTTTAGTTACTTCTTTACTTCCTAATTTATTAGAATTTTTAGCAGCTTGCAGCGCGTCTGTTAATGCTTCTCTGGTGGTTCTCATATCTTTAAAAGTAAATTCCATTAATCCTTTTATTTCGGGTATAAAAGGTTTTCCAGATACATCTAAAATCATTCCTGCTTGTTGTTTTATCTCTTGTGCGGAAACTTTTCCAGACATGGCATTTAATTTAGCTTCTAAAGCAGGACGCTCAAGGGTTCTAAACAAATCGCTGTAATCGCTTAAAATATTTTGTAATGTTATACGAGTTTCAGTTGGATTTAATTTTGTTAAGTTGTTTTGTTCAGCCACTCGATCAAGAATACCATACAAACGGTTTCCTTCAGTAGTCGCTTCTTTATAGTTTGTTTGAACAGCTTTTACGATATTTTTTCCAGCTTCTCCAGAATAAACAGTTCCCTTAGTAAACATATTTTCAATTTTACCAGAAGCTGCTTCAAGCTCTTTTACATTTTCTTTAAGTCTTTCAACAGCGCCGCCGCCTCTAACATTACTAAGAGATTCTGCTGCTCTAGTTGCTTGATTTCCTGTAAAATCGCCCAATAGTTTAGGAGAAACGCCTAAAGTATTAGCCGCGTCTCTAGTAGTTTGAATATTTGTTTTAAAATCAAAATTAGTAATTTTTTCTAATGGTCTGCCAACAGATCCTAAAACAGCCGTAGCTCCGGCTGTAATAGCTCCTGTTTTTAAAGCCTCGTCAATTCTATCTTGATTAACTTTTGTTGGATTAGTTAAATATTCCCAAGCACCGCCAAAAAGACCTTGTTTATATATTTGAGCTATTTTACCGCCACTGCCAAACCAACCAATCGTTGCCAAAGGAGCCGTAACTGTAAGTTCGCCAATAATTTCACCAGCAGCCCCAATAACTTTATTATCATATTCTAATTTATCTGGCTGATTTTTTAATGCAGTATTAAATTTATCTAGTGTTTCTTGATTTGTCCAACCTGCTTTTCTTCCTACTTCTAAAGCTGATAAAATAATTCCTCTAGCTATGTCGTTTGCTTTGTTTACTTTTCCTTTTTCAATGTCTGTTAAACGCTCTTTTTGAAGCTGTTCTGCCGTAAGGCGTCCTGCCTCATCCCACTGTTTTTTCCATGTATCAAATAATCCCATATTATTAATCCTTTACTTTAAAAGTTGTGAGGATTTTAAAAATTGTATTACTTCTTCTCGTGTTTTTCCAGGATTAGCGTTCATTGTCATATTAATCATTTGTTCTTCTGTATAATTTTTAACACCTTGTTTTTGTTTACTCACTTCTTTTTTTGGTGTTCCTTCAATTCTGCCTTTTTTAAGTAAAGTTTCTTTTTCAACGCCTAGTTCTTTTTTAAGTTTTTCTTCTGCTGTTTTTAAAGACTCTAAAGCACTTAGCATCCGTTCATTACTGTATCTAGTCATTGCACCGGCTATAAGATCTTTGGCTCTTTGTGCGTCTCCTTCAGTTTGAGTTCCTTTTGCCATCAGTAGCAAATTGTTAACTCGTTCGCCTAAAGCTCTTTCAATTTTATCTTTTGTGGCTTGGTTTCCTTTTTCGGCTGCTCCAAAAGCAGGAGGTACTACTGCTCCTAAGAAATCAAAAACATTAGATGTAGCATCGTATTTAACTTTACCGCTTTTTATTAAGTTAGAAAATTCTTCCAATTCAGGCCCTGAAGATTCAAGTCTTTTTAAACCGCTTTCAATCGTTCCTAGTCTAGCCTGTGAAGTTGATGGTAAATTTCCTGCCGTTACCTCAGTTGCTGAAGGTTTACCTACAGTAGGTGCTTCTGGAACTTCGGGGCCTGTTTGTCCCTGTTCGTCCGTAGAACTTACCTTAAATTGTTTAAAAATATTTGGGTATGCTTTTGAAGGATCTGTTCCCGGAATAGTAACTGTTTGTCCACTTGCTGCATCAAAATACGAGCGCGGTTTTACAAGCATCTGAGCAGCCATATTTGCTGCCGATAGTAGATCAGGAGAAACCTGTTTTCCTTCTCTTGCCAGCTTTTCAGCCTGAGTTAAAATAGAAATGTACCTTTCATCTCCTGTAACTTTTTCTGGTCGCAAATTTTTAGTGATTTCTGATTCAGTTTTCCTAGCAGCACGAATCTTATCTGAAATCTGGTAAGCTTCCGCATTAAAGCCTGCTCTAGCCAATCGGTTAGCATACTCTGTAAGTCCTTCGACGCTATTCGGATCTATTCCCTGAGCGAGTTGTCGTAGTTGTGTTTCTTTTTTAACGCGGGGATCTGTAACATCCACGCCAAACATTCCCGCAATTCCTTCTCCTAATTGAGCGCCAGCTTTAGCGCCCATATATGCCAATCGTTCTGAAGGAGAAAATTTAGCCTGTTGAATAGCTTCCTGTTCCAACATCTGCCGTTTTAACAACTCTGGTGGAAGACTACTTCCAAATAGTCCAGAAAAATCTGTTGCTGCTGTAGCCATAATTACTCCTTATTAGGTAAGACCCATTGCTGCCATCTGGTCATAAACATCAGGATTATTCCAAAAAGAAGGATCCATATAACTTCCGTCATTCGTTCCCCAAGTCCAAGTAGGAGTAGCAGAAGCTGGAAGACCCATCAATGATTTAACTAATTGAGAAACAGGATCAGACAGTTTTGACAATCCGGCTCCAAGCGCTTGTTGTTGCTGTGTAGCGGCTTCTTGTGCTGGCACATAAGCCCTAGCAGCAGCGGTATTAAGAATATTAGCCATCTGAGCGCCTGCGGTGGACTGTCGTGCGCCTAGAGTAGACGAAATATCCATCGGATTCTGTCCGAGAGCCTCAGCGCTTGCCGCACCAGCCATATATTTCTCATACGGTGACAACGCAGCTACTTGGTATGCAGGAACCTGACCAAGCAGTTGAGCGCCAGTGCCGAACAAGCCAGCACCGAATTTAGTTTGCTCTTGACCCTGCTGCATAGCCTGAGCAGCCAACTGAGCGTCCTGCTGTGCCAAGGCGTTATAGTAAGCCTGCATCTGCGGGTTAGAAGCCCCCATAGCAGCCCCGCCAGCGCCTGAAGTAGCTCCTACGCCTAAACCGAGCCTACCGCGCTGGAATTGCTGGTTAGTCAACTGAGCGAGTTGTTGTTCCCTGCTTGGTTGCAACAAAGCCTGTTGCTGCTGCATCCAGTTTTGTGCCGCAGCCTGCGGAGAAGTGGCTAGATAGCCCTGTCCGAGGTTAAAGAGGCTCTGTGCTGCTGCACCCACCGGGGCGATCTGACCAGCCGCCTGAGTGGCCTGTTCCAGGTTTGTTCCTGCTTGACCCATAAGACGCTCACGCATCGCAGCCACATCAGGAGCCACTTGGTAGCCAGCGCCTGTGAGTCTGCCTTGATCGTCATAAGTAAAGCCGCTAGTGCCAAACCTAGATGTTACACCTACGGGACGAAACTGCGCTGCCTGCGCCGCCTGCTGTCCCTGCGATAGAAGCTGGTTTGCAAGCTGATTCTGCTGCAAAGCGCCGTACTGCGCTGCTGTAAGCGTTCCTAGAGCGCCTACCCCGCCGCTTAGAAGCCCACTAAGGGCCTGTTGTTCTTCTGCTGTAAGTGCCATTAGTAGGTTCCTCCGTCAACGGTAGCAGTAAATGTTCCCGATACTGTTATATTAACCGCTGTGGCAGTTCCTGTCAAGGCAGCATTATTAGCGTTTGCCTTGGAAGAAACCGCTGAAGCGATATTATCAAATTCAGTGTTTATTTCTGTGCCTTTAACCAGCTTCGCGGGATTGCCGGAAACTAGATTATCTTTTGTAGCAAAGTTAGTGCTTTTTACATAGTCCGACATTATCGAATCCTTCCAGTTTTACAGAATACATCAAGTTTTTGTATAGATAGATCGAAATTTTCTATAGTGGTTTCAACCCCTAGTTGAATAATATTACCAGCCCCGCCTACCTGAATCTTTTGATTATCAAAAACAATACCAGCAGAATATTCTGCAATATTGTATTCGGCTACGCCGTATTCAGCAGCAGCAACGCCGCCTAAGAAAATAGTCTGTGAATTATAACTTTGACTGTAATCAAAACCGTATTTTAAAACAATTCCGGCATTACTTCCCCCAATTACAGTAAAACTTATCTTTTTAAGAATCTTAATAGCGGAAGGTGAACCTAAATCAAAATAATTAGTGAAGTAGCTCATTAAATATGAGACACTATTATCGCTGTTGGTACAGTAGCATCCAATATAGCCGGGAAGACCAAACAACAATTCTTTATTTCTTGTGGAAAACATTGCTGTAGGCACTAACGACCAAGTTGTTGTTCTGGCGGCTCCGTTTTGCAATGATCCGCGCATATCAAAACAATAAGTAATATTTGCTGTTGGGAAAGACAACAAATAGAAAGCATAAGTATCAGAGTATACCGCTCGGATGTCTGTCAGTGTTTCTAGCCCTATCGCGGCTACAAGTTCATCCCTGACATTAGCACTCAAGTCCCTAAACGGTGCGCTTCTTTCTTGCACAACGCGCTTCATAGACCTAACGCCAGAATCACTTAAAAAGATAATATCATCACCAGTTACTTTGATGCTATCTCTGGCGCAGCAGCCAATACCGCTAACCGTGTCTGCTAAGGAAATATTAGTAGGATCGCTGGCGTTTTGATAAATAAGAATCTGTCTGCGTCCAAAGATGTATAAATAATTATTGTGACCGGCTAGGCCCTGAATCTCGTCTGCTCCCGCAGGCCATACCTGAGACACATCTAGGTATCCTGCGGAGCCTGTGCTAAGAACATGACCAGCAAGCAAATCTGAGAACTGAACAGTATTCTTATCTGTGGCTGTATTGGCGCTCCAAGTGCGTCCATAGGCGCTTATAACGCAGTCTGCCTGCTGTACGGTTGCAACATATCCAGACTTTTCAGATACTCTGCGATATGTTGTTGTGGATACTGCTGGATCAAATACTAGTGGATCGTGACCGCTTTGGTATAGGTACAATACACCGTTCAATGCAGCCATTTGCCAGCGGTCATCTGTAATTGTAGGAGCAGAGCCACCGCCGCCATAGGTAAGGGTTACTAAATTGGAACCACTCAGTTTAAATATGTTATTATTTCCTGTCGCAATAACATACGATGTTCCATCATTGGCTATAAGTTCTGCTATGGATTTTACATCTGACGAACCTAAAGTACCGTTAGCGCTATGTTTTGCTTCCCAGCCTTTTCTAGCACCGATCCGTCCAAACTTATCTATTACGCAATTAAAAGCTTGAGTAGCAAACCCGGATTCCAGAGCCACAGAGGAATCCTGAGTGTTTACACCCATAAATCCTGGAGCCGCTATGCTGGAAGTTAATAGTTTTTCTGCCATTACGGATTCACCCAAACAACTTCTTCAGCATACCTGTTACGCTCTATAGCTACAGCGTCTGCCAAAGCTAAGCGATATAGCTGATAAGCCTCTGATGACAAAATACCGGAGTCCTCGCCTCGTTCTGCGATAGCCTTTGCATAAGCCAACATGCTTACAAGATGATCCGGTACTAAAATAGCGTCTGTATTGTTTACTAGATTAGCTTGGGGTACGATTAAATTAAACCGTATTGTATATACTCCGTCTGGAATAGGATACAGATCTACTTGTGTATCTCCGTTAGAGTCTACGCCATTGAAGTTATAATAGGCTGGACAAGCTTTGTTAGAGGATGCCAATAAGAATTGTCTATTTAACCATGATGTAGGCGCATATTCTATATTAGAGTTATTTGTATCGTTAAGAATATCAATAACTCTGAATCTCATTCCTGAACCAGTTAAGACATAATTAAATACACTGTCAGTTGTTGTAGCGGTCAAAGTCGTAGCTAAAACATTCCAATCGTGAGCGTCTTCTACTTCTCGTTTGGCATCGTTAACAAATACTCCTAACATTTGCGAATAGGTATTGTCCTGCACAGAAGACACAGTAGGCTCTCTAAGCCTACTCAAAACATTATTTACTATACTAAGATAAGTAGCCATTAAATGCCTTCTTTCTTTATTTGCTCAAAGGTAGCAATACTTGAAAATGTCCCGGCTGCGGGAGTTATTGTCACATAATCGCCTTCTTCCATAACCATGTATGCGCCGCCGTCTAATTTAAAAAATGTTTTAGAGCTTAATCCATAGTTAGACAAAATAGCTATTGTCTCATTTTGGCTATAGTCAAACCACGCCACTGAAATATCCTGTGTAGATCCAGTGCCGTTCAATAAATACAACAGATTCCACTTAGCATAATAGCCTTTGGGAACAGTATAGATAACTGTAGGCGTTCCTGCTACTAAATTATTACCGACTGTTATAGCTCTCATTTTTTCTTCTTAGGCTTAGACATTCCTGCTTCAGACAATGCAATAGCAATGGCTTGCTTCCTAGATTTAACAGCAGGGCCGCCTTTGCCGCTGTGGAGTGTTCCTTCTTTAAACTCTTTCATAACTTTTTCAACTTTAGCTGGTTTTTTCATAATCATGCTCCGCATACTGCTTTAGAACAAAAGGTAAAAGCTTCCCATGCTGCCCAAATAATGAACATAGAAGCCACCACCACAATACCTATAGCCATCCCTAGTTCTGTAAGTTCCTGTTGTTTTCTTTTACGCTTGGCTTCTGCAATACTGTCTTTCCTGGCTTGTTCAGCGTTAGCGGCATCCATGTCTGAGGCTCTTTTCTTTATGTTCTGCCAAACATCCATATTGTTTGTACTAAAGAATAAGTTTTGTAGTTCTTGTTCAAAATCTTTCTGAGCCTTAATAGCTAACTCGATCTCAATAGCCTTAGCCATTGAAGATCCCCCCTGTTTTTTAGCCTCGTGTACGGCTTTAGTGGCTGTATG
>Ga0208783_10001471_pt1 | contig 13957 bp, 11 predicted proteins | sample DEB19_08_DNA_2_FD_184529 | JGI IMG/M metagenome (GOLD analysis project Ga0208783, IMG submission 184529) | Aqueous microbial communities from the Delaware River and Bay under freshwater to marine salinity gradient to study organic matter... | ecosystem: Environmental > Aquatic > Marine >... | reverse complement strand
GTCGATGACCGGGAGGGCCCAAAGCGACAACGCGATGACGACGAGCATCGCGAGACCCAACGTCACCATCGTGACGGTCGGGGTGAAGGTACGGCGGAGGAGGTGCAGCATGGAAGCATCCCTTTGCAGCCGGGACGGTTGGGGGCGCGCATCCTAGAGAGCGGCGGGCCTTAAAAACCCAAAGTTCGAGAAAATCCACAAGGCGCGCCGTGCACATCGTGCACGGGGTGGCCGAGCGTCACGCTCGGCCGCGGAGACGTTGGGGGGCGAGGCGGGTTTACTGAATTTCACGAACTCTCGGCGTTCGGTGTAATCTGAACCCCTGCCGTGCCGGTACGGCGGATTTTCACGAGAATTTCCATGCTGCGAAACACTGCCCTTGCCGTCGTCGCTTTGGCGACCGCCGCGTTCGCTCAGAACTACTGCGTCCCGCAATCCACCATCTATGCGTGTGGTGGGGACGAGTACATCGCGAACGTCACGCTCGCCAACTTGAACAACAATTCGGTCTGCATCCCGGTTCCGGGCTACGAGGACTTCACCAATACCGTCGGCGCCGTGCAACTCGCCGGTGGCCAGACCTATCCGATTTCAGTGACGATCGGAACCTCGTGGGCGTCGGACGTCGTCTACGTCATGCTCGACGCCAACGGCGACGGCACGTTCAATACGACACCGGCGGGCGGCGAACTTCTCGCGACCCTCGGCCCGTTGACCATGACCGGCGGCACGCAGATCGTTACGGGGCAGATCACGATTCCCCCGGTCGTCGCCGGCAACACGCGTCTCCGCGTGCGCCTCAGTTACGGCACGATGGCGAGCGGCACCGAGGCATGTGCCAACAACAACTTCGGCAACTGCGAGGATTACTCCGTCTCCACCGGCGGAGGCCCGGTGACCCCCGAGTATCAGGTCAATCAACCGAGCGCCTCCCATGACATTAACGGGGTTCAGGGAACGGCGTTCTCGGCGGCGAACGTCAACAAGTGCGCGGGCGACGGATTCGTCGTCAATCTGAACTCCTCGAACGTCGGATTCCCGTTCGACGTCTTGGTCTCGCCGATCCCGGTCGTTCCCGTTTCTCAGGGCGGACTTTGGACGGGCAATCAGGCGGTCAACGTGAACCTCGCCGCGTTCATTTTCGGCTTCGGCGGGTTCACGACGCCGTTCTTCGGCAATCTCGCCTTGCCGTTCTCCTTCGGAGCCGCCGCCGACTTCTATACGCAGATGGCGGTGGTCGACCCGTTGAATCCGGACGGGATCGCGATCTCGCAGCCGAACGGACTTCACATTCTGCAGGGTGCCTCGTTGGCCGGGTTCACGCCGCCGACCGGCGACGACACCTACGCGGTGATTCCTTCGCCCGCATGCTTGCCGTTCTACGGCCAGTCACGCAGCAATGCGTGGATCACGACCAACGGCCGCATCGGTTTCGGCACGACGCCGTCGGCGGCGTTCGGGGCTTCTTCCGCCGCCGCGTTGACGGGTGATCCGTTCGTCGGTTATTGGGGCGACTTGCACACGTACACGACGGGCACCATTTCGGTGACGCAGCCGGTGCCGGGCATCACTCGCGCCGACTGGCTCGGCGTGGCGTATTACGGGCAGGCGGGCTTGGTGAACACCTTCGGCGTGCAGCTCGATGCGTTGACCAACACGGTCACGATCGACGGCTTGAACACCATCGTCGCGAACACGTCGAACATGATGTTGGGCCTGTCCGCGGGCAACACGGGTTCGTCGGATCCGGGTTCGATTTCGTTCTCCAACGCCGGTGTCGGAACCACGGGCGTCGGTACGCCCGGTCCGAATCCCGGCATGATCTACAACATCGGCGCGGCGGGTTCCGCGTCCGCGGGCCTCACGTCGATCATCTTCGTGTGGAACTCGATTACGGGGAACTACGACTGGGCGTCGTTCTGAGGCGACGACTCACGTAAACCGTGAAACGACGCCGTCCGGCTCCGCGCCGGGCGGCGTTCGTCGTTTCGGGGTCTCCCGAAAGGGAAGACGTAAGTTCCGGCGCGTGAATGAATTGAACGACCCGACGACCAAGCTCTTCGTGCGCGTCATGGAACACGTCGCGGACAAATGGGGAGTGCTCGGCGGATTCCCATGCGCCACTTGCATCTCGTAAGTGAAAAGCCTTACACTACGGGTCGTCGCGAGGTTCCCTCCCTCGACCGACCATCAAGGAGTTTGATTACGATGAAGATCCTGCCCAAAGTTGCCTTCGCCGCCGCCTTCTTCGCCGCGGTTGCGAGCGCCCAGTACTGCATTCCGCCGTCGACCGCCGCCAACTGCGCGAACGGCGACGAATACCTCTCCAACGTTACCTTCGGCGCCGTTTCCGTGACGCAGGGCTGCCCCGCTCCGGGCACGTGGTACCAGAACTACAGTTCCGGTGGCCCGGCTCCGCTTCCCGCGGTTGCGATCGTTCCCGGCACCAACTTGGCGGTGACCTACACCGTGTCCAACTTCTGGTCGTCGGATCGCGTCCACTTCTTCTTGGACGCCGACAACAACGGCGCCTTCGATCTTCCGGCCGAGAAGCTGTTGGTGCACGTTCCCCCCGCGGCCGGCACATACAACGTGAACGTCCCGATCCCGGCGACCGTTCCGTCCGGAACCAATCTCCGGCTCCGCGTTCGCCTGACGTACGGCACCCCCGCGGTGAACAACGAGGCCTGTGCTTCGATGGGTTATTCCCACGCGATGGACTTCGACGCCCTCGCGCCGAACCTTCAGGTGCCCGATTACCAAGTCAACTCGGCGAACGCCTCGTTGGACTTCAACGGCGTGCAGGGCAACATCTACCTGCCGGCCACCACGAACGTGTGCGTCAACTCGCCGATCATCGCGAACCTCGGTGGGACCGCGATCGGGTTCCCCTTCGACGTCATCCTGTCGGCGTCTCCGTTGATTCCGACGTCGGCCGGTGCGCTGCAGACGGCGGGTGGTCAGGTGTTGAACATCAACTTGACGCAGTTCTTCACGTTCGTGTTCGGCGGGACGTTCACCAACGGTTTCGTGCCGTTCTCGCTCCCGGCGTCCTTCCCGTCGCCCGCGTCGTTCAAGTTGCAGATGGCCATCATCGATCCGACCGTCGTCGGGGCGATCGCTCTGAGCCAAGGTTGCAACCTTGATGTTTCGGGTGCTCAGGCGCTGATCCCCGGTCCGTTCGTGGACGACGCCGGTACGATCTACACGGCGAATGATCCGTTGACGGGCTGCCTCCCGGCGCTCAACTTCTTCGGAACGACCTACACCCAGTTCTCCGTCGAATCCAACGGCCGTGTCGGCTTCTCGCCGGCCGCGGCGACGGTGCCGTTCGGAACGGGTTCGTGGGTCCCCGGCACCTACGGTGGCAATCCCCTCACGGACACGTTCGCGGGCTTCTGGATGGACTTCCAGGGTGGTTCCTTCGGCGTCGCCGGAAACCAGATCAATCTGCAGAACCTCGGCAACGGTCTTCTCCAGATCGACTACGTGAACCAGAACTACTGGGGTCAGCCGGCTCTCGTCGCGAACGGCTCGATCATCTTCGACGCCGTGACTTCGACGGTGACGCTCTCGAAGACGGGCACGTGGCCGTCCGATCCCACGACGCCGTGCTGGTTGGGCCTCTCGCCCGGTCAGGCGGGATCGGCTGCGGGCATCGCCACCGATTCGGGCCAGCAGATCTATGCGACCGGCGGCACGGGTGGTGCGATCTCGAATCCGACCGACATGATCTACGCGAACGGCGATCCGGGCGCGGTGTGGGGTACGGCGTCGACGATCGTGTACGCCTTCAACGCGGTCAGCTCCACCTACACGTGGGCCGGATTCTGATCGGCGACTGACGGACGCTCAGGCGTCTTCGATGCGGCCGCAGGGGAAACCTTGCGGCCGCGGTCGTTTTAGGATCGCGTATGCGGCGGGGAGTGGTCCTTCTGCCGATAGGTGGAGAACACGTTTCGACGCCGAACGTCGTATCTTGACGCCATGAACCACTGCGCAACATCGTGCTTCGGGCACGAGAACTACCACGGCGGGTGTTGCCGCCTCGAACAGCGCGACTTCATCATCGGGCCGATCCGTGATGCGACGGTCGTCCTCGAGCGTCTCCGTGTGCGCACGAACAACCCTTATCTGCGTTTCGAGGAAGTCTTCGTGGACTTCGCGGAAGGCTCGCGGATGTTCCCCGAACGCGCAACGTGGCAGCGTCCCGAGAATTTCCCCGCGATGCGCGTCGATACGCGGCTCGCGGATCTTCCCTGCGTCTTCTACAACGCGACTCTGAAGGCGTGCGGCGTCTACGAGGATCGCCCCGAGACGTGCCGGCGCTATATGTGCGATTATCTCGTGCAGGCGCAGAAGGAAGACGCGGAGCAGATCGTCTGATGACGCGATCGCCGTGGCGCGCGTGGTCGGCGTTGGCGTTGGTGATCGCCGCGCAGGCCGCCGTGTCGTCATGGTGGATGTGGTTGCACGGGTTCCTGACACGGCCTCCGACGAGCGACGCGGCGTGGTACCGGCTGGATGCGTTGGCGCTTCTCTCCGGCTTCAAGGAGGGATGGCTCGGGTTCCTCGCGGCGGTTCTCGGACACGACCGCCCAAGATGGGCGATCAACGCCGCGATCGCGGCGTTGATCGCCCATCTTCGTGGTCACGCGAACGCGATCGAGACGCTCGACGGATTTCTGACGACGTTGTTGTTCGGTGCCGTTTTTACCCTCGGCGCCTACCGACTTGCGCGCGCGTTCCTCGACCGCGGTCCGTCCGTTTGGGCGGCGTCCGTCGCGGCGTGTATTCCGGTGATCGTGGTCAATCAGCGAGCCTTTTATCCGCAGATGCCCATGTCGGCCGTCTCGGTGTGGGCCGTCGCCGAGTTGGTGCGATGCAAAGGGTTCACCGATCGAGGGGCGACCCTGAGATTCGGAGCGTTCGCGGGTGCCGCGACCATGGTGAAGATGCTCGCGCCGTTGACGTTCGGTGGCGGAGCGCTGTTCGCGCTTTTTGGATGCCTTACCCACCCCCAGCCCGGCATGCGCCGCCGAGGGCTGACGAACCTCGGAATGTCGATCCTCGTGGCGATCGCGGTGATGGTGCCGTGGTACGGGCGGCATTGGCGCTCGACGTTGGCGTACGCGGACGAGGTGACGAGCCAGCAAGGGCAGGCTCTTTTCTCGCGCGGCATTCCCATCGACTCGATCGAACGGTGGGTCTACTACCCGTTTGCGATTCTCAACAACGGACTGACTCCGCCGGTTTGTCTGCTCGTTCTCGTCGCGGCGTGGTGGGCCTGGAAGCGCACGCGCGGACAGCGCGCGGGCGACGCGACGACGAAGCGTCACGCGGGCGTGCTCCTCGTCGTCAACCTGATCGTTGGGGTGCTCGTCACGACCTACGGTCAGGTTGCGGGTGAAGCGTTCTACGTTCAGGCGTATCTGCCCGCCGCCGCGGTCTTGTTGGTCGCATGGGCCACCGACCCCGAGAGCGGGACCGTCGGTCGCAAGGCGACGGTCGTAGCGGCTTCGGCGTGGATGCTCGGTCTCGGGCTTCGCTCCCATCGCGTGGATCTCGTCAACGATGCATGGACATGGCCGAGCGCGGAATGGCGCGCGGTGGATCTCCGACGCAATCATGTACGGATCGAATTGATCCCCCGCATCGACTACATGAACGGATGGTTCGCGGTGGCGGCGGACGCGAACGATGCTCCCGAAGGCGAGTATTGGCCGAACGAAGATTGGGCGACGTTGGTCCGCAGCCGGACGCGTCACGATCGTCCGAAGATGTCGTCGGTGATCGATCCGAAGTGGGTCGCTTACGAACACCCCTACCTCAACCATCCGACCTTTCTTTATGAAGCGGTCCGGAAGGGCTGGAGCCCCGAGTGGGTGCGTACGGAGAAGCTCTACGCCATCACGTCGATCCCGGATTTGATGGCGTCGATTCGGACGCTCGATTATCTGATCGTCGATCACCGCGGCGATCTCACACCCGATGCGACGCGAGAGTTGTTGCAGGCGGGCGGTATCCGTGGAGAGTTCCTGCGCACCGATCACGTGACGAAGGGTTCGGTGTTGTCGCTGGTGGAGATTCGTCGCCCATGGGATCTCGGGCGCTACGTCGCGGAGTGGCCGTCGGCGCGCACGCCGTCCGTCGCATTGGATGCGAAATTCGGCTACGCATTCCACGTCGTCGGTGCGAATTTCGATGCGACACCCGAAGGGACGCCCGTGGTTCACGTTTGGATGAAGTCGGATGTCCTTTGGAAGGCGGTGGCCATCGGGCCGATCGCTCCGACGGAGGCGGTATTGCGTGCCGAAGATCGCGATGGGCGATGGCTGGCTTCCTGTGCCGTGCGCGCGGACCCGCTCGGGCTGCCGTCGCAAGCATCGGGGAGCGAATACATGTCGCTGATGTTCGACCGTTTCGCTCTCCCGAAGGGGAGTCGGGCGGAACGGTTCACCCTCGTGTTCCGACCGAAGGGCGCGAAGGACGACGACAAGGCGCTCCCCGCGACGGGTGGCGGCGTGAAGCGCGGTGCGGGGATCGGAATCGAACCGTAGCGCGTTACACTCGACGCGTGACCGAACTCTCCCGAACTTATCGCTTCTGCGCGAGCCATCGATACTGGCGTCCGGAATGGACGCCGGAAAAGAACACCGCGGTTTTCGGTCGATGCGCCCTGCCTCATGGACATGGTCATAATTACCGCATGACCATCGTCGTCGAGGGCACTCCGGATCCCCTGACCGGAATGGTCGCCGACCTCGGGCCTCTCGACGCGTTGGTGGAGCGCGAGATCATCGATCTTTTCGACCATCACAATCTGAACGTCGAAGTGCCGTACTTCCACGACGTGATGCCGACGACGGAGAACATCGCCGGGTTCGTCTTGGCGACGCTCGCTCCGAAGATCGAACGCGGGCGCCTCAGCGCCGTCACGATCATCGAAGACGAGTTTCTTTCGGCGACCGCGCGGCGCTAGGGCAGAAGCGTTAGCGTCACCGGATTGGTCGCGAAGCGCGGCAGCGTCGTGACGGGATCGAAGCCGACGGCGGCGAAACGTAGTTGAACGCCCGCGAGGGACGGCGGAGCCGCTCCCGCGGGAATGACCAGTTGGCCGAGTCCGACGCCGAGACCGGGAACGACACCCGCGAATCCGGGAGCCACGGGCGTATTGATCAACGTGAACAGAAGATCCGTAAAGGGGTCCGGAACGAGGGGCACGAAGACGCCGTTGCCGATGGGCAGCGTCGGAGACGTGCCCGATGCCGAGGCGGCGATGAGGTAGGAGAGCGAGGCTCCCGCGACCCCCGTGCTCACCGTGAGATTGGTCGTCCCTCCCGCAGCCACCGACATCGTCGCCGGAGCGATCAACAGCGAGTTGCCGGATGTCGACGCGCGACGGAGTCGGACGTTCGTCAGGCCATGCGAGTCTTTGACTTCGACGGCGACGATGTGTTGGCCGGGCCCCGAGGCGAGGAACGGAGCGGTTTTCGTCGTCGACCACGCTGTCTCGTAGGCGCCGTCCGCCGGGTAGTCGAAGCGGACGGTCAACGCCGTGGTGGGGTCCTGTCCGTCGAAGACCGTCGATGCATTGAGGTTCAGGGTCAAGGATGCGGCGGAAGACGTCACCGCGGCGATCGGACGATCCGGGCCCGGAGAGCAACGGGCCGCGATGGCGTTCATCCACGACGCGTTGTTGTTGGTGAGGTACCAACGATAGATGGCGAATCCGTCGGCGCCTCCCGCCAACGCCCCGAGCATGCAGGCGTCGAGCGAGGCGACGGTCGTGGTTCCCGATGTATCGGTGTAGGCACGAAGGGTCGGACGGTTGATGCGGACGACACCCGCGTTCGCGCACGCTTGGTCGGTGAACTGAGCGACTTTTTGGCAGTAGGACTGCATCAAGGCGTAGTTCGTTCCGTACACCCCGCCGTCGGCGACGTACGCCATGGGCGCATACACGTCGAGCCACGGCGCGAGGGCTTCCCAGTCTTGCCCGTAGTCCTGAATCAGGAGATTGCGCGACGACGTGTAGGAGAGAAACGACCCGTTGTAGGTAGATCCGTCGATGTAGAACGGCGACGCGATGAGGAAGGCGTGGAGCGGGATGGGGCCGCAAAGGGCCTTCATCGATGCGACGAAGTTGGTGACGGGCGTCGCCGAGGGAGCACCGCCGTAGTAGCGCACGCGGTCGAGGGCGATTCCGTCGAGGGCGTAGCGCGGGTTGCCCGACGTATCGAATGTGTGCAGAAGATAGTCGACGACGTTGCGGAGCAGTTGTTCGTGGGCGGCGTTGCCGGGGAGAGGCGTCGGGTCGAGAAAACAACCGATCACACCCACCACGTGAATCCGCGCCGCGTGGGCCTGCGCGATGAAGCTCGACAGCGTGCAGTAGTTCGTGATCGAACCGTTGGCGGCATTCCACGTCCCGGATTCGTCCGCCATGTAGAGAATGCCGGTTCCCGCTCCGGTGGTTCGATAGAGGTGCAGGTAGATCGTGTCGATCCCCATCGACTGACAGGTCGCGATCAGATTCGGCGTCGATGGATCGACGTTGCCCTCGAGCCACGGGAAGACGCACATCGCGTTGTCACGCGACGTCTGACCGCAAGCCAACGAGGCGACGAAAAGGGCGATGATCCAACCGCGCATCATGCCGTCATGGTACCCCGTCATCGTTATCATGGGACCCGTGACGCCTTTCGGTTCGACACCCGCTTTGATCTCTCCCGACGATCCTCTTGCGCCGCAGACGGTTGCGGTCTTGCACGACGTGTTGCAGCGCGGGTCCGTGTTGCGCGAGGGGGCTACAGGCGTCGAAGCGGTCGGCGGGTCGTACATCCGATGGAAGGTGCACCCGTCGGGAGGCGCTCGACTCCGTTGGAGACGTTGGTGCGACGGATTCGGATGGAGGTCTCCGGGTCGCTCCGCGTTCGTTCAGCACCGTCGTGCGGATCGCGCGGAACTCGGAGCACCGAGCGTCTTGTGCCTGGTGGAAAGGCCCGAAGCGTGTGTGTTGGCGACCCGTTGGTCGCGGGATTGGTGTGCGCTGACGGAAGCCGGATCGATGCTCGGAGTGTCCGACGTGGTGCGCGCGCTGGTCGCCCTGCATGCGTGGGGATTCGTGGAACGTCGTGTCGATCCCGATCATTGGTGCGTGGATCTCGGCGTCCGGCCGCCGCGTCTCCTTCCCGTCGACTTCTCTTGGATGCACTGGAGCAAGTACGTCGACGTCCCCACGCGGGCCCGGCACCTCGCGGCCTTCGCTCGCCTGTTGCCGGGTGATCCCTATCGCTTTTTGGAAGGGGAGGGGACGCTCGCGTACGCGGAAGCGTCCTCTCTGCGCGTAAGCGCCGCCGCGTTCCTCGACGCGGTCCGTCGCGCCGCCTCCGACGCATGATGCCCGACACCACCGATCCAACGTGGGAGCGTGCCACACTTCTCGCCCTCAAGGCCGAGTGGGTGGCCATCAATCACACGCTGTTCGAGGGCGCCTTGCGCTCTCCCATGATCGACTGGTCGGACGGCATGACGCTTCTTGGTGCCTGGATCACCGGGCAGCGTCGTCTGACGCTCTCGCGGACGTTCGTCGCGTCGTCACCATGGGGACGAGTGGTTGAAGTGTTGAAGCATGAGACCGCGCACCAATACGTCGACGAAGCCTTGCACATCGTCGACGAGTCCGCGCACGGTGCGACGTTTCGTCGGGTCTGCGAAGAACGAGGGATCGACGCTCGTGCCGCCGGAATGCCCGAAGTCGCCGTCGACGATGAATCGGCGTCGGTCCGTCGCCGCATCGAGAAACTGTTGGCCCTCGCCGGAAGCCCCAATCCTCACGAGGCGGCCGCCGCGGCATCGATGGCGCGGAAGTTGCGACTCAAACATCGGCTCGACGTCGGAACTTCCGACTCCGCGGACTACGGCTGGAAGCAACTCGGTCCCGTGCTCGGGCGCGTCACCGAGGTCGACCGTTGGTTGGCCCATATCCTCGAAGCGCACGCCTTCGTCGAAGTCGTCTTCGTCACCTCGTACGACACCGCACGCTCCGAACGCGGTCGCATCCTCGAGGTCTGCGGGACGGCGGCCGATCTCGAATTCGCCGAATGGATGTACGTATTCCTCAGACGGACGGCGGAGCGCTTGGCCGACGACCACGTGCGTCGACAGGGTGGTGGAAAACGCGCGGCGTTCATGGCGGGAGTCCTTTCCGGCGTCCATGAAACGTTGGGTCGTTCCGCCGCTGAATCCGCCGCGGGCGACGCCGCGCTCGTCTGGCGCGGGGACCCGGCGTTGCATGCCTACTTCCGCAAGCGACATCCCCGTCTTCGGACGACACGGGGGCGCGTACGACGGGGCCGCGCCGATCATCACGCCGGACAGGCGGAAGGTCGTCGCGTCGTCGTGCATCGTCCGATTTCCGGACGTGGTGGGTTCGGTGGGCTTCTCGGCCCGTGAGGTCGTGATTCGGCTTCGGATCGGCCGATGCGCGTCCGTGTCGTTTGGTCCTCCTGATAGATTGACCCCATGAACGCCTCCGCCGCAGCCCCCGTCGCCCCGAAAGGCGGCGGGAAATCGCCGTTGATCGCGATTTTCCTCACGGTCTTCATCGATCTCCTCGGCTTCGGAATCGTGATCCCCCTTCTGCCCGTGTACACGAAGGCCTACGGGGCGTCCGAGGTCGAACTGGGGCTCTTGTTCTCGGCGTTCAGTTTGATGCAGTTCCTCTTCGCCCCGATGTGGGGGCGGTGGTCGGATCGCATCGGTCGTCGCCCGATCTTGATCGGTGGCCTCTTCGGAACCGCGGCGAGTTACGCCCTCTTCGCGGTCGCCAACGCCATGCTTCCTCCCGAAGGGGCCACGGGAGGGTCGACCGGCTTCGTGATGGCGCTCATTTTCGCGTCGCGATTCCTCGCTGGGTTCTTCGGAGCCAACATTTCGACGGCGCAGGCGTACATCGCCGACGTCACGACGCAGGAAAATCGGGCCAAGGGGATGGGGCTCATCGGCGCCGCCTTCGGTCTCGGGTTCACCGTCGGCCCGCTCGTCGGGGGCGAACTTTCCGTCATCGGGACTTGGGTACCGGGCGCGGCGGCGGCGCTGTTCTCCTTGGCGTCGGCCACGTTCGCGTGGTTCAAACTTCCCGAACCCGATCGGCATAGCCCCAGCACGCGAGCGATCCCCCAAGGAACGCAGGTGCGGCATGTCCTCGCGGAGCCCCGTCTCGGCGTGGTCTATGTCCTGATTTTCCTCTCGGTCGTCGCTTGGGCGGGCTTCGAAGCCATGTTCACCCGCTTTGGTTTGGCGGCCTTCCCGACGAAGTTCGGGCTTGAACATTCGATCGACCGTGCGACGGTGGCGCAGGTCATCGACTCCGCGAAGTACACCGGGCGCTACCTGTTCTTCATCGGGGTCGTGTCGGCGATCATCCAGGGTGGTTTGATCCGGCGACTCGTGAAGCGCTACGGCGAAGTCGGCCTCTCGGTGGCGGGCCCGTTCTTCCTTGCGGTTTCATTCGCAATTGTCGCATGGGCCGGGAGATTCATGCCTGGAACCGAGGAGGGTTGGATGTGGGTCCTGATCGGCTGCGGGCTGATGCCGCTCGGCTTCGGGCTCAACAACCCCGCTCTCAACGGACTCGTTTCCCGGGCGGCTCCCGAAGATCAGCAGGGAGCCTATCTCGGTCTCTATCAAAGCACCGCGAGTTTGGCGCGGGTGGTGGGACCCCCGTTGACCGGCGCGGTGTTCAAACTTCTCGGTCCCGCGTGGCCGTTCGTGACGGGGGCGGGACTTCTCTTCCTCGCCACCGGGATCGCGTGGTGGTACCGCGGGCGCTTCGGTTCGACGTTCGCTCGCGGCCCCGCCGCCTAAAAGTTCAACACGTTCTTGATTCGTGAGCGTCTCGCACGATCTTTCGATTTTTGATATAAAGAACGCCGTGGCGCAACTTTTGACCGTCGGCGAGCGCACCCGGCGGTCGGCCCCCCGTGGGGGGGCTTCGAAGTCGCCCAAGGACGGCCATGGAAGCGGACCCGTTGTTGCCCGCATTCCTCTTGGGATGGGCCGTCGCCGCCGGCGTCATGTTGGTGCTTTGGCTGCGGCAACTCTCCACCCGGAACGCCACGGCCGTCGATGTCGCTTGGGCCGCCAATCTCGGGGTTCTCGCCGTTCTCGCGGCCGTTCAGGGTGACGGCGCCCCGCACCGCCGCGTTCTCATCGCGGTCATCGCCGCCGTTTCGTCGTGGCGCTTGGCGGGGTACTTGGCTCTCCAACGTCTCGGTCACGCCGAGGAAGACGGTCGATACGCCACGATCCGGGCCGAAAAGGGTGCCTCGGCGCCTACGTGGTTCTTCGTCTTCTATCAGGCTCAGGGCCTCTTGGACGCCGTGCTCGCGCTGCCCTTTTTCCTCGCGGCTCGCGACCCATCCCCGGAGATCCGCGCGACCGAGATCGCCGGATTGAGTCTCTGGCTCATCGCGATGGTCGGCGAAGCGGTGGCCGATGCCCAGTTGGCGGCATGGAAGCGTGACCCGAAGAACCGGGGCGTGACCTGCCGTGTCGGGTTGTGGGCGTGGTCCCGTCACCCGAACTACTTCTTCGAATGGCTGACGTGGATCGCCTACGCGCTCGTGGCGACCGCCACCCCCATGGGTTGGCTCGGCTGGGTCCCGGCGGGGCTCATGCTGTTCTTCATCCTGAAGGTGACCGGGATTCCCCCGACCGAAGCCCAAGCCCTCAAGTCCCGCCCGGATTACGCGGACTACCAACGGGAGGTCAACGCCTTCGTGCCGTGGTTCCCGCGGAGGAAACCCGCATGACCTGGTGGGAGCCCCTGCTCGACTCCGGCCGCATCCCCGACGTGGTGATCCGCGCCGGCATTCGCCGACTCCTCGCCCGACGTCTCCGGGAGGAAGATCGCGGATCGCTCGAGGCGCAACAGGACGCGCTGCGTGCGTTCGTCGCCACGCTGCGGTCGAGCCCGATCGCGGTCGAAACCAAAGCCGCGAACGATCAGCACTACGAGGTCCCGCCGGGGTTCTTCGAGCGCGCTCTCGGGCCGAGGCTCAAATACTCGGGTTGCTACTACCCGACGGGCCGCGAGTCGCTCGCGGAAGCGGAAGAAGCGATGCTCGCCCTCTCGGTCGCCCGCGCGGAGATCGAAGACGGCATGGACATCCTCGATCTCGGCTGCGGGTGGGGGTCGATGTCCTTTTGGTTGGCGGAGAAGTTCCCGAAGGCACGCATCCTCGGCGTGTCCAACTCGCGCCCTCAGCGCGCGTTCATCGAAGCGAAGCGTGATCGCCTCGGGCTCAAGAATCTCGAGATCGTGACGTGCGATGCGAACGTCTTCGCCCCCGATCGCACGTTCGACCGAATCGTTTCCGTCGAGATGCTCGAACACATGAAGAACTACGGTTCTCTGTTCGCGCGCATCGCGTCGTGGATGAAGCCGGGCGGCAAGATGTTCGTCCACATCTTCACGCACAAGACGTTCGCGTATCCCTTCGGGACGGACCGCGACGACGATTGGATGGGTCGCTACTTCTTCACGGGCGGCAACATCCCGTCCGACGACCTGTTCCTTCATTTCCAAGACGATCTCGTCGTCGAGGATCACTGGAAGGTCGACGGGACGCACTACGGAAAAACGGCGGAGGCTTGGCTCGTCAACGCCGACCGCCATCGCAACGAGATCTTGGAGATCTTCCGCGGAACCTACGGCAAGGATGCCGCGGTGTGGCTGGAGCGATGGCGCGTCTTCTTCATGGCGTGCGCCGAACTGTGGAACTACCGCAACGGACAAGAGTGGCTCGTGTCTCATTACCGCTTTCGTGCGCGTCCGCGAGCCTGAACGATGACCGCCACGACTCCTCCTACCGACTCACGCCCTTCGGCGCTCTTGGCCTGGTTCGACGCATGGGCCGCCGCGGAGCGGATGGGTGACGTCGACGATCGC
>Ga0208783_10001470_pt1 | contig 13959 bp, 2 predicted proteins | sample DEB19_08_DNA_2_FD_184529 | JGI IMG/M metagenome (GOLD analysis project Ga0208783, IMG submission 184529) | Aqueous microbial communities from the Delaware River and Bay under freshwater to marine salinity gradient to study organic matter... | ecosystem: Environmental > Aquatic > Marine > Coastal... | reverse complement strand
ATGCAATGGCTTCGGCTGGAGCTATTGCTGAACAGAATCGTGCGATTGCCGCGTTCCAAGAACAACAGAAGTTGGCTCAACAAGCGCGTGATCAGGCAATGTGGGAACGGCGCATGAAGGAAAGTACTGCACTTGGACAGGGATTGACTGGACTAGCCAGTTTGTATCTTCAAGGGCGGCAACCTAAACAAAAGAAAAAAATTGGACAAGCACTAGACATTCAAAATGATACTAATGCAGATGTTCAAACGCTTCCATTGCTTCAGTATTTGGCAAATCAATCTATTAGACCAACTACTTCACCACAACTATTGATGAACCCAGAACTCGGATTTAATCCAACAGATGCGGAATATAACTATTCTGGATCACAGCCAAATAATGTAGGTGATATTAGTTCGTATATAGAATCTGCATATGCACTACAAAATCAGAAGCAACCTCAAGATGGTGATACCTTTAATTTTTGGGGTGGTTCATATACTAAAATAGGCGGCACTTGGTATCGAATGTAGAATAAATATATAAAACAATGGCTATAAATCTATCTGGGCTTCTAGGCGGTCTTGGCATTGGGGCGCAACAACTTGCATCCCAGATGGAAGAGCGTCGCAAGTTTGATCTCAACAAAGCGTTTACTCAAGAAGAATTTGCTCAACGGAAACTCAAGCAACAACAGGATTATGAACTAGCGCGTGATACTGCCGAACGCGCTGATAAAGCATTGTTGCGCCAAGAACGTCAACAAGCATTGGCAATGGCAAATCAAACGGACATCGCTGTTCGTGGTCTTATTGCCAGCGATCTTGCTGATGAACAGAAAACTATTGGTGAACTTGGTTCACTTGGTTTGACGCCTGAACGTATTGGACAAATCAAAGAGGAACGTGCTGCACGGCGTAAGCTGGTTGAAGATGCCTTGTCTGCTTATGGCAAAGAAGGAATCTATCGCGATGTGTATGGCGATCCCATGGCACGGCTTGCCCCATCGCGTGTGGTTGCACCTACTTATGTAGCTCCCATCAACGTTACTCCTGAACAACGTATGAATATTTTTGGTGCGGCGCGTACTGCAATCGAACGATCTGCACCGGGACAAAAAATGCAGGAGTGGGGCGGGCAGGTACGCAAACTTCAGGCTCTTGGACTTAACCAATCTGACATTCAAAGGTTTCTGCCAAAGCCCGGTACTGTATATGAAGTTGGTGCTGAAACCACGCAAGTTCGTCCCGCTATGTCGGGTGAAACTATTCTTCCTCAAGGGCCAATTCTGGCAGACGGTATATTTTCCGGTCCTGCTTTTGCAAGTTCTAAATTTCAACCTGTCGAAACTCTTCCATCAGGTGAACGCATTGAGCGAACAATTCTTCCATCAGGAGAAGTTCAAGTCACTCGCAAGCAACCTGATGTAACCGAACAATATTCAAGCCCGGAAATGGAAGGCTTGAAAGCTCAAGCTCAACGATTGCACAATCAACAGTTTGAACTTCTAATGGACCCGACTGTTCAAGCTGCGTATCTAAAGAATGAAGGCTTGCGACTTAAAGCACGATTGAATCTAAAAGAACTAGCTTGGTATGACCGACTTGCTGATGCCAAGGTTAAAGATCTTTTGGAACAACGTGGTGGTCGTGGTGCTAGTTCCGCAGCTAAAAACGCCAAGGATGCAGTAGATGCTTTGATGTCCGTTTCCGATGCCGTCAAAGTTTATAATGCCGAATCTTTGAATGCCTATCGGAATGCTGATCTATGGATGCGGGATAGAACTCAACGAAATGCCGAACTTGATCGTTATGAACGACAAGTACAAGCCATTGAAACTAAAGCAGATGCTGCAGAATTGAAAGCAGCTGAAGCCAGAGATACAGCGTATGAAGCAACTCGTCAGAAATCTGTTGATCTTGCAAAACGGTTGAGGGCTGAAGCTGCAGACTTGCGTCAAAAGATCAAAGCTATTCGTGACGGCAATGCATCTGCAATGGCACGATACGCGGGAATGAGTTCCTTCGATCCTAATAACGCAAGTGCTTCGGATTTGATGTCTTACATTCAAAATCCCGGTGGCAACCGCATGACTCAACTTATGGGTGGTGGTGTTCAAACTACCCGTTCTGGTCAAAGCGGTGGAGCTGGGACTTCGCCAATGGTTTATGCGCCTAACATTACAGTTGGTGGACAGGGCGCAGCAGCTGGTCAAGGTGGCGCACCGGGTGCTGCACCGGGTGGTGGAGCATCACCGCTTGGTCCCGGTGGGCCGAAATTCGATGATCGTGAAACTCCAACATCTGGTAAAACACTTGCAGATTGGAAAAAAGTATTTCCACTTCTTTCTGATGAAGACATCACTCGTAATATGGATCGCAATGGAAATATTCCACGACCGGCAAGAATGAATCTTCAAAAGAAGAATGAAAAACTTAAAGAAGACGCTAGTTTGTTTTATACAGTTACAGATCCTGACACAGGCATAACCAGACGCATAAGTGGCCGCCGACCTGCTTCACCTACAGCTACTCCAAGGCCATCAGGAAATACCGATGCGACTGCTTCAGGCACTAGATTACCGGGAGTGAGTTTTTAAAATGCCACAAAATCAAACTAGCAGAACTATTGAATTGTCATGGGGTGAAGGCAAAAATAAAACAATTTTGCCGATTACAATTCAACCTAAAGATTATGCAAAATATTTTCAAAATCCACAAGATGAAAATAGCCCATTACTTTATGATGCAATCTTAAGTAATCTTGAATCCGTTCGCCCAGACCTGTATAAAAAGTGGTCTGAATTTAATCCTGCAGCGCATTCTGCTAGGATTGAAAAACGCAATAAAGATATTAATGAGTATCAACGAACATGGCTCTCTGGAGATCGCCCAGAGTCTATTCCCTTTCAACGTTACCGCGAATATGCAACATCCCCGAATCAATCAAAGTTTGATTTTCAAGGTCTGAGTGATATTGGTCAACGCGCTATCAGGGCCAAGTACGATACTGAACAACGTGCAAGCTTTGCCAGCGAACAAGCAGCTGGAAATCGTGCAAATATTGGTACTGCCGCAAGTGCATTGGCTGGCTCTATGATGGCAGGAGGAATACCATATGGCGCACTTATACCCAGTCAATCAAGAGACTATATACTCAATTACTTGTTGCCAGCTGCCAATCGCAGACTGACTGCTATTAGGACAGGGCAGGATGTATCCAAAGCATTGCCATTGGGGCTTGATCCTGCTAGTCAAATAAGTCCACCGAATACATTCGGTGGACGAATGCGTCAAAATCTTGGATCTCTAGGTCGTGCAGAAGCTCTCGCCCTTGCTCCTGCTGCAATAGCTGCTGCTCCTGTTTTGGAAGCATATCCATTGCTTGCCATGCTGGGCGGTGCGGCATCTATGATTCCTGCTGGAGTGGAATTGGCTAAAGGAAATTATGGTGCTGCTGGCGCAGAAGCCCTTACGGCGTTGCCGATTGGCGGTCCAATGGTAGCTAAAGGAACTAGACCTACAGGCAGAGCAATAACGACAACAGCTCAAACAATGGGTCGTGCTTATCGAAATCTACCATCTACTTTTAAGCGTGATCTAAACAAAAAAATACAAGCACAAGTTCAAATTAACAAAAGAACTGGCACGGGAGACATTCTTGGTGCAAGGATGGATTTAATTGATCTTGAAGCAAGTTCGAGGCTAGAAAAACTATTTGAACAATTGTCATTGTTGCCTAGAGATTCTACTGGAAAAGTTGTGCAAACTGATGAGGCAATGGCAATTCAATCTCAAATGAATGATTTGCTGCAAATACGAGATCAGGTATCTCGCCTTAAAAGCAAGCATATATTTGAGCAAGAGTTTTCAAGAGATCAAATGGCAGATCAACGACGACGTTTAGAGCTTGAACAACAAGACAAAAATAAACAAAGCTGGTTGAAGGATCTTCCTGATCTTAATTTGCCGTAGATCCCGTAACATGGTTGGGCTAATATAAAACATGGCAACACCTGACGAAATTCGCAAGTGGCGATCGGAATTTACTGCACTCCTTACTGACCAGAACGTGCTGAATGGCCCATCCCATCAGTCGTTGTTGGCGATGTTGAAGGAAGGTAAATCGTTTGGTTTTGTTGATGATGCATTTATCAACAAGTACCAGACATTCCGTCAGCGACGATTGGAATGGGCGCGTCAACAGCCACTCTATAATTCGACTACCGGTCAGCCATTGATGAAAACCAATGCGCGGAATCAACAGGTTCCGCGTACTGGTGCTGACTTGTTTGTTGGTAACGAGTTTCGTCCAGAAATTGGCGCAATGGGCGTTGAGCAGGAACGCGCCAAGCGATTTGGTGAATTTAAAACTGCAGCCGAAGCTGATATTGCACGGCTTGGACAAGTACGGGAAGCCCTTGCTCCGTCATCTGTGCTTGGCAATATAGGAATGACAGCGCAAGCCCTGTCGGAGACTGCGCGAAGCATTCCTACTACAGGCCGTCTTGCTTTGTCAGGTCTTACCGGTGGTTTGGTTGCACCGCCTTCGGCACAACAGATTCGTGATGTCATGGTCCAGCGTCCCATTGAAGACGTAATGGCGATGACTCCTGAACAAGCGCGTCTTGAAGCCATGAAGCCTGCCCGTGCTGGTGGCTTTGCATTCGGCGAAGGTCTTGCTCCTACCGTTGGTGGTGTTGTTGGTGGTCAAGCGGCTGGTGCCGCGCTTGCCATGTCTGGTCTTGCGGCTGGTCCGCTTGCACCGGTTGCCATGCCCGTTGGATATTTCTTGGGTTCCCTTGGTGGTGCTGCCCTTGCTGGCAAGGCGCAAGAGTGGCTACTCAAGAATGCTTATGGTGACAAGGTATACGAAGAACAGATTGCACCCTTGTTCGGGCAAGCATTGCAAGAGAGCGGATCGGCTGGGTTCGCTGGGCAGATGGGTAATGTCCTGCTTCAGGGTTCGCCTGTCTTGTCTTCTGGTATTGGCGCACGGCGCACCCTTGGCTTGGTACGTTCCGCATGGTCTGGCAGGCCAGTTACTTTGCAAGGAACGGCTGAAGAACTTGGCACAACTGGTACTTTTTCTAGGCTGGCTCAAACAGTAGATGGCGCAGCTATGCCTAATATGGTTTCCCGTGCTGGCGACAGTAAGTATCAAACTGTTGTCTCCAATTTGTTGGATCGGGTTCGAGGTGCATCCGATATTGTTGCCAATCGGTATAAGACGTTTACGCCTACTCCCGGTGCATCGTTCATGCAACGACAAGGTGAGCTTGGCAAGTTTGTCCAAAGTACTCCCGGTGCTGCGGACTTTGTTGGTGACTTGATTGGTGAGCAGTTTGCCAATCTTGGTCAATCTACCTACGACTATATGCAAGCCGTCGAACGGTCGAAGAAGACTGGCGAACCTGTCAATACGGCAGAGATGCTTGCCAACCTTGCATTCGGTTCTATCTTTATTGGCAATAACAGATTCACGGATTCGCTTGGTGCCAAGGCTGGAGCATTTGGCGGTGCTGTGCTGGAAGGCGCGAAGCGTATTCCGGGTGCGGCTAAACCTATTGAAAGTATTCAAGATAGGTATCGCGCACAGAATCTTGCCATTCAAAACAATATTCTTGGATCTGCTATTCGTGGGCAAATTAATAGCGATACTGCTACCGAATATGAATCCATTGTCAAACCTCGTAAGCGTATCAATGTTGACATTGGTGGCAATATTTACATTCATCCTGATGAACGAGCTGTACCAATTGGCAATGGCGCAGCTGTTGTTTTTAATCCTCAAACTGGTGAATCGGTTACAAAACCATATAGTGAAATCTTTGGGACGATTGATGACTCTGCCACCGTTGAGCAAGGAAAGCTTATCGGCACCGCACTCAATAATTTGCCAACGGAACGAAGTGGCCGTGGCCTAGATAAGCTTGCTGCATTTGGTGGACGAGATATTGTTCCTCAAGTTGGAACTAGGCAACAGCAGATTGTTGGTATTTCCAAAACGGACCAGAGCGATGAAGCTCATGTTTATGTCCGCGAGATTGTTCCTATTAAAGACGAAGAGACAGGCGTTACGCGCACTACGCCTGAATACCATGTACTTCGTGTTCAAGATTTGGAACAAGCTAATCAACAACTTGCAGAGAAGATGTTGTCTGAGGCTGGTCTTGTTCCATCGCAAACCAAATACTCCAGCCCGTTCAATAGGCCAGAACTTGCCGATGTGGATTTGATTGCTCCCATGTCTGTCACTCAGGCATGGCAAGAGCAACAACGCCAAACCATGCCAGCGGAAATTCTCAAGGAGTTTCCGACCATCGTACAGTTTGATGAAGGCATTCAGCTTCAAACTAGGGTTGTTGGAACGACAACCAATGGCGATGTTTTGGTTCAAGTGTTTAGCCCGACTATGGATATTGTTCGTGTCAATCCTACGAACATTCAATCTACAGGGCGTGGCAATATGTCTACGGCAACGAGGCCGCAAGATCCTGTGCAGTTGTCCGAACTAATCAATGATCAAGAGATTAGTGATGCTGCCGTGCCTAAACAAGATAAGGTTTACGATATTTTTGCTAATCCTGAAACTGGATTGCATACAGTTGATATTGGTTCTGGTTATCGTATTCCTATTATGTTTACTTCAGATCAACTCAACGAGCTGCCTTCGTTGATAGATGAAGTTGAACAAGCAACTAATGTTGCGCGAAGGCAATTTGCAGATCGAAGGAAGATTGAAAAGGCACGTTCCAGCGCAATCAGTAGTGCAATGACACAACTGTTTGATGACGGACAACTTCCTTCTGCGGAATTTGATTGGGAAATTGGAAGCACTATTAAAGTTGCTACGCCTAACGGAGAAGAGTGGGGCGTAGTTCTTGACACAACGGATGCTGGCCCGATTGTAATGCTTCCATCTCAAGACTTTAAACCTGTTCTTGTGCAGGAATCAGCGGTCATAGATGGCAAGAAATACATTCGTCAAGACATCAGCGATATTGACGAAGCGGATCTTGTGGATCAAGAAGAAGCACCCGCAGAAGGCGAAGTACAACGCAAGGCTCGTCGCAAGCCATACCGAGCAGTTCAACGCAGGAAGAAACCTGCAAAGACGCCTTCTGGTGAATCAATTGACACCGAGAATCTAGACGGAATTAATCGGGATCAAGCAAAACAACTTGCATCTCGCGAAGAAGCCAAGGCAGAACGCCGTGTCACAGAACGTCAAGCCCGTGCTATTCGTGGAGATGATCTCTACCTTTATACAGAAGAAGGAAAAAAGCTTCCCATTGTAGAAGTACGAACTCTTGCCGATGGCAGGAAAAAATATGTAAATCTTGCACAAAATATCATTCGCAAAATTTACGAACAGGATCAACCAAGTCTTACGCAAAGGGAGACGGCTCTTTTTGAGGCTTTGAAATTTCCTAACCCTAACGAAGAAGCCAATGATATTTGGTATCGCAATGCATATCAGGGTGTTTCGTTCCTGAATAGTGGGTTGGTTCAAACGGCATTGGCAAAAATAGGTACTGCTGTATCTAATGACGTTATTTCCATTACAGGTTCTGAACCTATTGCTCTTGAATCTTTGAGTTTTCTTAATCCTAAAGAACAGAAAGCTTTGGTTGATTCAGGTTTTGTTACTCCCGATGGAATGTTGGACAAATCTGGAATCAAGGTTTATAGCGCAAGCGAACGCGGACTGTTTTTTGGAACTGTGCTGCAACAATATGACACGCTTTACGATTCGGATTATGATCCTGCAGATGTTGTCATGGCATTGGCTGGACCGGAAACACTAGAGAATGCACCTAAGTTCGGAGTACTCCGTTCGACTGACAAGGCAACATTTACCAAGCATCTGACAACAGCATTTAAGAAAACTGCTGCCGCTAATAATAAAACAGATGCACAGATTAAAAAAGATATTGATGCCGTTACTACTTTGTTTGACACTATTATTCATGGCGTAGTGTCGCGTAAAGTAGAAATGGTTATTGATGGAATAGTTGCCGGTGCTTTTTCATCTCGCGCTACTGGGCAAGAACGTATTCCTACAACGCGACAATCGCAACAGGTTCAAGGCCATCAAATAGCACCATTGATGGATGAATTGCGCCCTCTGTTTTTGCGGCTACGAAATAGTTTGAATCTAAGTCCGCAAACAGATATGGCTAAATGGATTCAAACTGGAGCAAACCAACCTGCTTTCAATCTAGCCGTTGCTAAATTGGTTGATGAAGAAGTTAGTTTGTTTTATGCCGAGCGAATTCCAGATATTGCCGACTTCAAATCCTTCCCAGCTGTCAATAAAAGTCTGGGGCAATACATGGAAATTTATGACCCAGAACAGCAAACAACTACTAAAATCATCATGGCATTTAAGGCCGCTGATGTCAGTACCTTTGTACATGAAATAGCCCATGCCGTTTTTGCTGGTATGCCTTACGCACAGAAGAAAGAAATCTCTGGTGCGCTTGGTCATGGTCTTCGTGTACCTACAATTACCCACACATCCGTATTGACATTTGAGGCGCAAGAAAAATTTGCTTATGGTTTGGAAGTTTCTTTGGCAAACATTGGTTTGCTGAAGGACAAGAATGTCTGGGCTGGAACTAACCTTGGAGAGAATGAAGAGCGTGGTGCATCCAAAACTCTTTTCGACGTTTTGCTAGCTGCAGGAAATGTAGTTGATACGGCTTATCATTCTCTTGTCAAGCAACGTGCCGTTAATGAAACCAAAGAAGGATATGAACGTGTGTGGCGCGTTCAATATTCAAAACAAGGACGCCCAGTTGGCACAGTTTGGATGTACAAAGGCGCACCGATTATTCTCAAATCTGGTGAGTATGCTATTTGTAATGAAACCATAGGCACGTCTCGCAGAGCTGATCGTGAACTTGAAGTCATTATTGATGGACAGGTTCAGAAAATTAAGGCCGGTGAGATTGAAGCTATTGGAGGTCCATTGCAGGGCTTGTCGAAGACGGTCATGCAAACCCTATCCCTTTGGATTGCTGAACGTCGCAAGGATCTTAAAACAGGATTGATTGAATCAACTCCTGCTGTTCGCCGAAAGCAACTTAAACGAAATCAACAAGGCGAAGTCGTTCGCTTGCTTCGAGAATATTCAAATCAGAAGCCAAGGGATATTACAAATAACGACATAGATGGTTTGATTCGGTCTCTTGGCATGACTCCGCGTTCCGATCAACGGCGAGATATTTTTTATTCTGCAATTGGACTCAAAACATTGAGTGCCATGAAGGCAAGTAAAAATAAAACAGCTAGGGCATTTGCTAAAGGGCGGCGTAAAGAAGGACAGACCAATGGTTTGATTCATGCCTTCACTCTTGCCACCATTGAGTCGCAACTAGCTGGTCGTTTGAATCGTGTTCTTACTGATAAGAAAGCATCGCTATCTGATAAGAAAACAGCTCAAAGTATTCTGGATGTAATCAATGGAAAGAGTAATAACGCTGATGCGGTGCGGCGTTATGAATATGCGTTCAAGCAAATATTCAATTCCATCCATGCCAATCGCTTTATAGTTGATAAATATAGTTCTGCCCTTAAGCAGATCAATGGCGATGTTCCGCAAGAACGATGGCAGATTCAAACAGACAGTACTGGCTCATATCGAATAAGTCCAAATGGCACCGTTGTAATTGTCAATACGCGAAATATTGGCAATCAATTTGGCAAGAAACAGGTCGTCGTCACTTATACCGTCAATGTCAGAACGGGAACAATCGTATCCGATAACGAGGCCGAGGGCATTGATGGTGGAGACATTGAAGAAGGGCAAGAAGACGATACCGGAAAGCCTGAACTGCAGATTGCAGGAGGTGATTATTCCGCTATTCAGTTGCCAGACAATCCATTCTTTAATCGTGTAAAGAATGTAGTCAAAACAGTCAAGGACAAGGTTGGTTTGTCGCAGGCACAAGAGAATTTGAAAAGTGCGTTGCGCGGCATTGGCTTGTCTGAAACATCTTTTAGGATTGTTGAGCCAGAGGTATTGATTGCAGCCGCATTGGTGCAACAGGCACAACGAAAAAATAAACTGAAAGCAAATGTTGCCAACTTCAATCTTGGAAACTTTGCATATGCTAATGAAGATGTAACTACAACGGCGCAAGAACTTTTGATTTCGCCAGAAGATATGGCCGCGCTTGCGCCACTTGATACGCAGTTCGATGCGGAAGAATCAACGCCATTGACTCGCGAAAAGAAAATGACTTTGCTCATTTCTGCCTACGCGGATCGAAGGCTTCCCGGCTTTGCATCAATCTATCAGTATGCTTTGCATAACTTTAAAGCTGGCAATGTTGATCAGTTCAATCGCCAGATGCAAATGATTGCAGATGCTGCCGAGCATGAAATGCAAACGGCGTTCTCTGGCATGGATGCTGATTGGGATATCAGCTATCTTCCTTCCATCATAGGCAACGATTCAGTTCCTGCCGTTGCTGGATCTATATCCGTTACGGAAGATGAAGTTGTCAAGGTGCTTGGACGAGCAGCTTCTATTGGGAAGAAGCTTGCTCAAGCCAATGTATTTGTGACTGAACCTGCTGGCAGGGAAGAAGTAGGTTACAGTTCCAATGGCTGGTTTGTAGTCCCTTCGTTGACGTTCAATCTTAACAGGGACATTGATCTTGTTGAACTGCGATTGATATCGGATTTAGCTCCAGACTTGTTGAATGGTGCAGTCATTGATAGGCAGTCTGATGGTTCAATCAAACTCCATGCATTCATGGTTCCGTCTAGTGATTTTGGTAGGTCTGAAGCAATGGACTGGGCCAATAAAACAAAAGACTTTTTCAATACTCTAACAACAAACGAGGGTCTGCGAGATGCCGGGAATCCCATTGAAGCCGTCATTGAATCCGAAGGTAAGCTCCGTCTCTGGAACATCGGCTCTGCCGAAAATGGAGGAAAGGGTTCCTTCCGTGAGTACCAAGAAGTACTTGATCTCCTTCGCTCCGTCGCCCCGAATGACGCCCTTCCAAGCACCACAATCCAAACGCCAGAAGATGTAACACGAATTGATTTGCAAAATAAACGTATTGCTAGTGAATTGGAACAAACAATTCAACTTATTACTGGCAAGCCATTTAAATTACCGGCTGCAATTCATATCAATCCAGAATCTTTTTTCTCTACTGGCCGACTAGCAGTTGATGGGAACGAACGAATTCGTCTCCTTGCAAATGAAGCACAAGCCATTCCAGAAAATTCTTATGCAAATGACCCATATGTTCCGTTTGCATATTTGATGTTGAAAAAAGAACTAGCAAGACAATTCGTTGCACTCAACATTCAGTTTGATTTCATGCCTCTGAAAGACCCGTCAAACCCAAGCATTATTTCAACATCTGGAACGGGCTGGAATATATCTAATCCGTACGGTGATGATTTTAATTCTGAAAACTTTATTGCTGGCAGGAACGGTTCTGTTCAGGCGTTTATGACAAATGCCGCACAAGACATAGCCGACAACAGGCATTTGTATATCTTTAAAAGTCCAAATCTATCTGCATACGATGCTGAAGATATAGATGACAGCAAGCCATTGGATACAAAGTCTCCCTTTAAAACGAAATCTGGAGACACAATGTTGTGGTCGGATGTTCTTCACGCAATTCAATCCACGTTGCAATATGGCTTGTTTAATACATCGTTCCCAAATCCAAATGCAATGCGAGTCAATGCATATGCTTTGCAGGCAATGATGATTCAACGAACACCAGCTATTTTTGCATTGGCAAATGAGACCGTTATTAGAGATGCTGGAATAGAATATGATTTTAAAAGTTCTATAAGTAACAGTCAGCCTATTCCATCGTTTATAATGCGTCCTGAATATTTTATGGGATATACGCATAAAGCTGGTGTGCCATCATTCAATCTTGCGTTTACTGGAATTAATCAGGTTGACGATCGCATTCGATTGTTTCAAGTGCAACGCCAAACTCAAGTTGATCCTAGCTTTGGAGCTGAAAAAGGGGCAACTGCTTATTTTGGATCACGGCATTATGCAATACAACAAGCTACCAAAATAAAATTGGGTGGATATATTCCAATTGCTGGCCCACCGATGCGAAGCAAGGAAGAGCAAGACAATTTGGTTGGCGCAGTTCCCGGCACTTCATGGGCAGATGAAACTAGATTTCTGCGTGATTATAATTCGACTACTCGCTATTGGCATGAAGACCATGACACTCTTGTTAAATGGGCTGTTCATGCAATCAAGGTGAGCTTTACAACTCAAATGCATCGTGCCGTTTTTGAACTTCAGCAAGGACGCACGATAAATTTGTCTGCACAAGATAGGGAAGATCTTAAACAGCCGGTCAAAGCTCTTGCTAATTCTTTGCCGTCTGCACCAAGTTCTAAAATTGAATTGGGTTACGAGCCACAAATTAGTGGAAAGTGGGATTTGGAATTCAACATACCCGGCTTGGATGATCAAAGTGTTGAGTTGAAAGATAAATTTAATCGCGACCGTGGTGGTTATACGCCATCGCCAGAACGGTTTATGGCAGCAGCTGCCGCATTGTTGTATGAACTGCAAACTAAATCAAAAGTTCCAAATGTATCGGGAACGCCGGTTACTATATATAGAGCTGCTGGTGCATGGTCTCCAGAGAATGCAATTGGTTTTGCAGAATTTTCAACGGAAAAAACTGCGTCTGAAAGTGTTGGTTGGAATTCCATATCATTTGAGCATGAAGATTTCGGGCGGATAATTTCTATTCGTCCGTCCAAAACCCATCCGGTAAAAGGATTGGATGTAGCGGATTATACTCCAGCATTTCCTTCTGAAAAAGGGTGGATAATTCCTACATATGAATATCAGTTGAAACAGGCAGAACATACGGTACTTCCGTACGATAATCCCGGCTCATATATGGCAAGCATGGCTAAACAGCTACAAAGCCATCTAAAATATATGGCTAAAAGTCTTTCTGCTGGTCATATAAAAATATCTGATCCTTCAATTCAAACAATTATTGATGAAGGTATTAAATCTGGCAAGTTCATATATGACAGGGATGATGTGGACGATGTATATAATTATCTTAGAACTCTAAAGCCTGAAGATATAATACCCATAGTGTATTTAGATCCTGTTGCATCTACAGATTATCCAGAAGGTAGAGTTTCAGATTTGATATCAGGGTTGTCAATTGCAACAAGGGGCGTTATTAGCACAAGGGATATCATTCTTGTGCATAACCCTAATCTGCCTAAGACATCTCGCGGATTGGATATAAATCTTAGCACCGAAACGATAACTGGTAATTTTTCCGAAGCTGAAATGAAAGCTTACGCTGAATACCAGAAATCCATTGGTTCAATCCCAATGATTCTTCCCGGTTCGGCTGATGCAAAAGAAGTACTTAGCACATTCTTTGGAAATGCAGATGTTGCAAATGCAACGGGATTGTTTCAGACAGCAGACACGAATGAAGAGGCAGAAGGCACAGTTCCAAAACAGCCTAACTTGTTGATTCGTACTGTGTTTATGATGAATCAGTTGTTGCGTACTGGCGCAACGGGCGACGCAAGTCCGATCTTGATGCAGAACTTTATTCAAGCAAACTTGCTTGAGAATCCTGCAATGATGTTGCGTCAGATCAAGCTGATTGGACAAGTTCTTACTAATCCCAACTTGGAAATAGAACTTCCTCTAAGTGATGGGCGAAAGATCATGCCCGGTGCATTGCGTGGTAGGAAGTTGTTCGATGAACTTCTTGATGCGGAAGTGCGTAGCCGTAAGAATTATGATGATGCAGAGAAGGCTGGCCTTTCGCTTGCTGCTATCAATCGTAAGAAAGCATTGGACGAATTGAAAGAAACGAATCCAGATGCTACTTACAATGACATTGACGAACTTGGTTACAACACAGATGTTGCTAGTGACCTTGCATTTTTGAAACACTTGCCCGGTCAAGGAACC
>Ga0208783_10001466_pt1 | contig 13987 bp, 12 predicted proteins | sample DEB19_08_DNA_2_FD_184529 | JGI IMG/M metagenome (GOLD analysis project Ga0208783, IMG submission 184529) | Aqueous microbial communities from the Delaware River and Bay under freshwater to marine salinity gradient to study organic matter... | ecosystem: Environmental > Aquatic > Marine >... | reverse complement strand
TCGCAGGCTGCAGCGCCACCGCCTGCCGCGCAGCCTGCTCTGCCTCCGCGTGTTGATGGTTGGCGAGACGGCATTGGGAGAGGCCGATCTGGATGCTTGCGTCACCCGGCCAGCGGCGCTCTGCAGTCTGGTAGGAACGGATCGCCTCGCCGATGAGGCCGGCACGAAACGCCAGTTTCGCCGCGAGGAGGATCGTTCCTGGGTCCTGTGTGCCCAGCGAGATGGCGCGCCGGATTGAGGAAAGAGCCTCGGGGATAGCCCCCTCGTGCTCATGCGCAGTGGCCAACGCCACCCACGCGGGGGCGTAACCGGGGTGGCTGTGCGTAATGGCCTGCGCGACGTCCCTCAGCGCGCGCTGATCCCCCCTTGCCTTGGCCGAGGATAGGTCGCGATCCAGGCTTGCCTTTGCGTGCTCGGGAACCTCGGGCGCGGCCGTAGCCGCCTGGGGCTTGAAGACACTGGGGTCGGGCAAAACGACGCGACGCCTTGAAGCCGCATCAAAAACACGCCGGGCCTCGCCGTGCGCCCCACTCAACATCAAGGCCCGCAGCAAGCTCACCCCGTATTGGGGATTCGTAGGATCTTCGGCCCAGGCGGTTTTGAAGAAGGGAAGGGCTTCCGACGGCGGGCGCCCCCCCTGAATCAAGGCAATCGCAAGATTGTGGTTGGCGTCTGGATGCCGCGGAGCCCGAGCCAAGGCTTTCCGATAAAGAGCGATGGCCTCATCCAGCCTACCCGCCTGATGCGCTTGAAGCGCCTGCATCAGGTGGTCGTCGTCGGGATCATTCCCCGGGCTTGGAGCGGACTGGCCTCGTGAGAAATCGTTGGGCATGTATGGGATGGCAGGTGACTTTGCCAGTTTGGACGGCGATACCCGCCGCCCCGTAAAATGCGGCAAGTACTGAGTCTGCGCATGTTAACTTTTCAAGACATCATTTTCCGGCTCCAGTCCTACTGGGGCGGCCTCGGCTGCGCCGTCGTCCAGCCCTTCGACATGGAGGTTGGCGCGGGCACGTCCCATGTCGCCACCTTCCTTCGCTCACTTGGGCCGGAGCCCTGGCGCGCCGCCTACGTGCAGCCCTCGAGACGGCCGCGCGACGGCCGCTACGGCGAAAACCCCAACCGCTTGCAGCACTACTATCAATTTCAGGTGGTGCTCAAGCCATCGCCCCCTGACATTCTCGACCTGTACCTGGGCTCCCTCGAGGCTCTCGGGTTCGACCTGAAGGCCAACGACGTGCGCTTCGTCGAGGATGACTGGGAAAACCCCACCCTGGGCGCCTGGGGCCTGGGGTGGGAAGTCTGGATGAATGGCATGGAAATCACCCAGTTCACCTACTTCCAGCAGGTGGGCGGCATCGACTGCAAGCCCATCACTGGCGAGATCACCTACGGACTCGAGCGCCTGGCGATGTACCTGCAAGGCGTCGACAACGTCTTCGACCTGACCTGGGCGCACCGACCGAACGGCCACCGCCCGCTGACCTATCGCGACGTCTATCACCAGAACGAAGTCGAGCAGTCCACCTACAACTTCGAGCACGCCGATGTGGAGACGCTGTTCCGGCACTTTGCGGACCATGAGAGCGCCGCCCGTCGCCTGGTCGAGGCAAGCCTGCCCCTGCCGGCCTACGAGCAAGTGCTCAAGGCGGCGCACACGTTCAACTTGCTCGACGCACGCGGCGCCATATCCGTGACGGAGCGAGCGGCCTACATCGGGCGCATCCGCAACCTTGCGCGCGCCTCGGCGCAGTCGTATGTCGACGCGCGCGAGCGGCTGGGCTTCCCGATGCTCGAGCGGGCCGAGGCGCCTGCATGAGCGCTCCGCTGCTGGTCGAGCTCCTGACCGAGGAGTTGCCGCCGAAGGCGCTTCCCCGGCTGGGTGAGGCGTTCGCGGGTGGCATCGAGGCGGGCTTGCGCAAGCGCGGCTTTCTTCCGGAAGGCGCGACTGGTGAAGGTTTCGCCACCCCGCGCCGGCTTGCGGTACTCCTGTCTTCAGCGCTTCCTGCGACCGCTCCCAAGACGGTCGAGGTGAAGCTCATGCCCGTGAGTGTTGGCCTCGCGGCTGACGGCGCGCCAACGCCCGCGCTGGTGAAGAAGCTCGCGGCGGCGGGGCTTGCGGGCATCGACCCGTCGCGCGTTACGAGGCGCATGGATGGCAAGGCGGAAACGCTCTTTGCCCAGGCGCAGTCTCCTTCGGCCCCCCTGGCAGACGGCCTTCAGCAGGCGCTCGACGAGGCGCTCGCGGCGCTCCCCATCCCCAAAGTGATGTCCTACCAGCTGTCAGACGGGGACACGACAGTGCAATTCGTGCGCCCGGCGCACGGGTTGGTCGCGTTGCATGGCTCCGACGTGGTGCCGGTCTCGGCGCTCGGCCTGGCCGCGGGCCGCGTCACGCGCGGGCACCGCTTCGAGGGTGCGAGCGAGATTGCGCTTGCCTCCGCAGGCGAGTACGCCGGCCGATTGAAATCGGAAGGCGCGGTGGTCGCCTCGTTTGCCGATCGTCGCGCGGCCATTGCGCAGGCCCTCGCGGGGGCGGCGGCAGCCGAGCAGGCTTCCCTCGGCCCGGACGCGGAGCGCGACGCGCTGCTGGACGAAGTCACGGCGCTGGTGGAGTGGCCGGTGGTTTACGTCGGCCGCTTCGAGACGGCATTCCTCTCCGTGCCGCAGGAATGCCTGATCCTCACCATGCGGCAGAACCAGAAGTATTTCCCGTTGTTTGATGGGGAGGGCCGCCTGCTCGAGCGTTTCCTGATCGTGTCGAACCTGGCGCCGAAGGACCCCTCCCGCATCATCGGTGGCAACGAGCGTGTGATTCGGCCGCGGCTTGCCGATGCGCGCTTCTTTTTCGAGACGGATCGCAAGACGCCGCTTGCCGAGCGCGTGGGCAAGCTTGCCGACGTCGTCTATCACCGCAAGCTCGGCACCCAGCTCGAGCGGGTCGATCGGCTGCGCAAGCTCGCCGTGCGCATTCAGGGCGCGCTTCCACGCGGCGCCACGGGTGCGCCGTGGGCAGACCGGGCGGCGATGCTCGCCAAGGCAGACCTCGTCACGCTGATGGTCGGGGAGTTTCCCGAGCTCCAGGGGGTGATGGGCAAGTACTACGCACAGGCGAACGACGAGGAGCCCGCGGTCGTCCGCGCCATCGAGCAGCATTATTGGCCGCGCTTCGCGGGCGACCAGCTGCCCGATGGCGACGTGAGTATCGCGGTGGCGCTCGCCGACCGCCTCGACGCCATGGCGGGCCTCTTCTCCCTCGGCGAGGTGCCGACGGGCGACCGTGACCCCTATGCGCTTCGGCGTGCCGCGCTTGGCGTCGTGCGCATCCTGGCGGAGCGCAACGTGGAGATGGACTTTCGCGAGCTCGTGTCGGCAGCCTGCGAGCCCTTCGCCGGGTCCAAGGCGGAACCCCTGGAGGAATTCGTCTACGAGCGGTTGCGCGGCTATCTGCGCGAGCAAGGCTACTCGACCAACCAGGTCGAGGCGGTCGTGTGCCAGCGGCCCCGACGCTTCGGCCAGCTCGCCGCCCGCCTCGAGGCGGTGGCCGCCTTTGCCGTCCTTCCGGAAGCCGGGGCGCTCGCAGCGGCCAACAAGCGCGTAAAGAATATCCTCGAGAAGTCCGGCCGCTCGACAAGCGTCGACCCGGGACTGCTCGTGCAGGAGGAAGAGCGGCGCCTGCACGCCACACTCGGCGCCCTTGCCCCCCGTATCGACCGTGACGTCGCCCGTGGCGATTTCACCGCGGCCCTCAAGTCGTTGGCGGGCCTGCGTGCGGACGTCGACGCTTTCTTCGACAAGGTGCTCGTGAACGCAGAGGACCTCGCCGTGCGTTCCAACCGGCTCGCGCTGCTCACCTCTCTCGAGCGGCTGCTCAACTCGGTTGCCGATATTTCCCGCCTGGCAGCCTGAGGGTCCTGCGCGTGAAGCTCGTCATTCTCGATCGCGATGGTGTCATCAACGTGGACAGCGACCGCTACATCAAGTCGCCTGCGGAATGGCAGCCGATCCCCGGGTCTCTCGAGGCGATCGCCCTCCTCAACCAGAACGGTTTTCGGGTGGCGGTCGCCACCAACCAGTCGGGGTTGGGCCGCGGCCTTTTCGACATGGCCACCTTCAATGCCATGAACGCGAAGATGATGGACATGCTGTTTCGGGTCGGCGGCCGCATCGACGCGCTGTTCTTTTGTCCCCACACGGACGCCGACGGCTGCGACTGTCGCAAGCCCAAGGCCGGGCTCTTTCATGCCATCGCCTCGCGCTTCCATACGGAGTTGAACGGCGTGCCCGCCATCGGTGACGCCATCCGGGACATCGAGGCCGCGGCGAGCGCGGGCGCTCGCCCCATCCTGGTCATGACCGGGAAGGGCCCCCGCACGCGCAAGGACCCTGCGCTCGCCCGAGGCACCCCGGTATTCGCCGACTTGGCCGAGGCAGCGCGACACCTTGTCGCCGAGGATCGATGACGGCGCTCCGCTCGGCGTTATTCCTCGTGGTCGCGGTGGCATACACCATCGTTTTCGGGTTTCTCGTTCCGCTATCCGGGTTGTTCAGCCGTCAGGCGGCGCACTGGCTCGCGCGCGAGTGGGCGAGGTGGACGGTGGGTTGGGTGCAGCTGAGCTGTGGCCTCGGCTACCGCGTGCGTGGCGCGGAGCACGTTCCCTCGCACCCCGTGGTGATCATGGCGAAGCACCAGTCGGCCTGGGAGACGGTGTACCTCGAGGCCACGTTTCCCTACCAGTGCTGGATCATCAAGCGCGAGCTGCTCTGGCTCCCCTTCGTCGGCTGGGGGCTCAAGGCGCTGCAGGCGATCGCAATCGACCGCTCTAGCGGGGTCGCCGCGCGAGAGCAGATCGTGCAGCAAGGGTCCGAGCGCCTTGCGGAGGGTTTCTGGGTGACGATTTTTCCGGAAGGCACGCGGGTGCCGGTGGGCCAGCGCGGGCGGTATGGCGTGGGTGGCGCCACCCTTGCGACGCGCACCGGGACGCCCATCCTGCCCATTGCCCACAACGCGGGCGAATTCTGGGGGCGATACGCGTTTCGCAAACACGCGGGAACCATCGACGTGGTGATCGGGCCGCTCATCCCCACCGAGGGGCGCGACGCAGTCGCCGTGACACGCGACGTGGAGGCTTGGATCGAAGGGCAGATGCGGCTCCTCAATCCGGAGCGCTATGTGGGGTCGTGACCGGCCAGTCGCGCCGGAGCGGCGCATGCTGGCATTAAGCGGCGAAGCACCCGCGCTCGCGTACACGCTCGTGCGGCGCCGAGGCCGCCGAAGCGTTGGCCTGCGAGTCGATTCTGCCGGCCTCACGGTCAGCGCGCCGCTGTCGGCGCCGCTCTCCCGAATCGAGACAGCCATCGTGGAGAGCGAGGGGTGGATCCGTCGCAAGCTGGAAGTCTGGCTCGCGCGTCAGGTACCCGAGCCGTCGTGGGACGCGGGGGCGACCCTGCCCTTTCTGGGGGCGCACCTCACGCTCGAGGTCAGGATAGCGGGGCGGGCGGCGGCGGAGAAAGCAGGCGACGTCCTTCGCATCCGTGCGCGCAGCCTCGAGGCTGCCGAGATCCGGCGTGTCGTGGAAGCCTTCTACCGGCGAAGCGCCCTCCTTCACTTCGCCGAGAGAACCTTCGTCCTGGCGCGCAGTGCCGGCTTAGGCACGCCGCGCGTGTTCCTGTCTTCGGCGAAGTCGCGCTGGGGCAGCTGCAACAGCCGACGGGAGATACGGCTTTCGTGGCGGCTCATCAAGGCGCCGCCCGAGGTGATCGATTACGTGATCTGTCACGAGCTCGCCCACCTGCGGCACATGAACCACTCGCCTGCCTTCTGGTCCGAGGTGGAGCGGCTTTGCCCCGAACACCGTCGGCTGCGCGCGCAGCTGGAAGACTCCGACCACCTTTACCGGTCATTTTGAGGAACGAACCATGCGCATCTTGCACACCATGATCCGGGTCGGCGACCTGGGCCGCTCCATCCGCTTCTATACCGAGGTGCTTGGCATGCAGGTGCTGCGCCGGAAGGACTATCCAGAGGGCAAGTTCACGCTCGCCTTTGTGGGCTACGGCGACGAGGCAAGCGGCGCGGTGATCGAGCTCACGCACAATTGGGAAACGAAGTCCTACGATTTGGGCAATGGCTTCGGGCACATCGCGATCGCCGTGCCGGATGCCTACAAGGCCTGCGAAGAGGCTACGGCGCGCGGCGGCAAGGTCACTCGTCCGGCTGGCCCGATGAAGCATGGCGGCAGCGTCATCGCCTTCGTCGAGGACCCGGACGGCTACAAGATCGAGTTCATCCAGCGCGCTCAGTGAGCGCAGCGCCAGGCAAGCAGGCGACGGCGTCTGCGAGCCTCCGGAATTCAGCGACGGAGAGCGTCTCGCCGCGCCGGGAAGGGTCGATCGAGGCGGCCCGGAACGCAGCTTCGCCAGCGAGTGTGCGCAAGGCGTTGCGAAGCGTTTTGCGTCGCTGGAAGAAGGCAGCCGCCACCACGGAGGCAAAGGTTCGCTCGTCGCGAGCGCGGGGCGCATTGGTCGCGCGTGGCCGCATGCGCACGATTGCCGATTCCACCTTTGGCGGTGGCGTAAACGCGCCTGGCGGTACGCGGAAGGCGAGCGACATCTCGAACTGCTCTTGGAGCATCACGGACAGGCGCCCATAGGCTGGGGTGTCGGGCTCGGCCACCATGCGCTCGACCACTTCCCGCTGCAGCATGAAGACGCAGTCGCTCAAGCGCGCAACATGGCTGGCGACGTGAAACAGGATCGGTGTGGAAACGTTGTAGGGAAGGTTTCCCACCACGCGAAGTGGCGCAGGGAGCGCGCCCAGGTCGAACTGAAGCACATCGCCCTCGTGCACCACGAGGGCGCTCGGCGGGAAGCGGCCTCGCAGCGCCTCGGCGAGCTCAGGGTCCACCTCGACGGCATGCAAGGGCTGAACGATGCCGCAGAGCGCCTCAGTGAGCGCGCCAGGCCCGGGCCCGATTTCCAGCATGGCCTCGCCCGCGCGCGGCGCGATCTCGGCGACGATTCGCGCGAGGTAGTGGCGGTCCGTGAGGAAGTGCTGCCCGAGGCGCTTCTTCGGTCTTGGCAGCACGGAGCGCTTCAGGCGCGACGCGCGGCGAGCGAGGCGGCGAGCGCGAGCGCTTCCGCGAGGCTTCCCGCGTCGACTTCGCCGGCGCCAGCCCGGTCAAGCGCCGTACCATGGTCGACCGAGGTGCGGATGATCGGAAGCCCCAGCGTCACGTTGACCGCCCGGCCGAACGCAGCGCGCTTGAGCACCGGCAGCCCCTGGTCGTGATACATGGCCACCACGGCGTCGCCAGAGCGGGTGGCACTCTCGGTGAAGAGCGTGTCGGCGGGGTAAGGCCCGGAAGCGTCGATTCCCATCGACCGGGCTGCCTCGATCGCCGGGGCGATCACCTCGATCTCTTCGTGCCCCAGGTGGCCGGATTCACCCGCGTGGGGGTTGAGCCCGGCGACCAGCAGGCGCGGCCGAGCGATGCCGAAATCGCGTTGCAAGGCCGCGTGGGTGATGCGAAGGGTAGACCCCAGGCCGTCGCGAGTGATCGCCGTCGGCACCGCCGAGAGCGGCAAGTGTGTCGTCGCGAGCGCGACGCGTAGCCCGCCGCCGGCAAGCATCATCACGACCTGCGGTGTGCCTGTCCGCGAGGCGAGGTACTCCGTGTGGCCGGTGAACGGGATGCCCGCCGCCGAAATCGACGCCTTCTGTACCGGTGCCGTCACCATGGCGGCGAACTCTCCGCTGAGGCAGCCATCCACCGCCCGGGCGAGCAGCGCGAGCACGTGCGGCGCGTTAGCGGAATCGGGCCTGCCGGCAACGACTGCCTTGCCCGCGGCCATCGAGAGCATGCTGACAGGCGGGTGCAGAGAGGGCTCGTAATCGGGCACGTCGAAGGGAAGGCCGCGAGCACGGGCACGGTCGGCGAGCACGGCGCGGTCGCCCAGAATCACCAGCTCCACGTCGGGGGTACGCCCGGCGAGGAGCGTGCACAGGTCGGGGCCAATGCCGGCCGGCTCACCGGCCGTCAGCGCAATCCTCGGACGCGCGCTCATGGCAATGGCGGCGACGCCCGCCCTAGCGCTCCTCGAGGCGCAACTGGACGAAGGCCCGGTCGCGCTGTTGCCGTAGCCAATCCTGATAGGCCTCGTCGGCCTTGCGTGCACGGATGGCCTGCCTCGCGGCAGCGCGCTTGCGGTCTTCCGTGAGCGCCTCGGAGCGGCGCTCGACGACCTGGATGAGGTGCCAGCCAAAAGGCGACTGCACCGGCTGCGAGAGCTCGCCGGGCTTCAGGGCATCCATGGCGCGCTCGAATTCAGGCACCGTGTCGCCCGGGGAAATCCAGCCCAGGTCGCCGCCCATTTGCGCCGAACCGTCGTCGGAATGCACGCGCGCGAGCTCCTCGAACGGCTCGCCGCCCGCGACCCGCGCCCGCAGCCGCGCCAGTCGCTCGCGAATCTCGCTGTCGCTCAAGCCTTCGCGGCCACGAATGAGGATATGCCGGGCGCGTGTCTGCGCGATCGCCTCAGCGGCCCGCTGAGCCGAGCGAGTCTCGTCCAGCCGAATGACGTGGAAGCCGTTGGCGCTGCGCAGGACATCCGTGATGCCACCGGGCTTGAGCCTGCGGATGGCATCCAGGAAAAGTGGCGGCAATCGTGCCGCGGAGCGCCAGCCCAGGTCGCCGCCTTGCAGCGAATCCGGCGCGTCGGAGAAAGCGGCGGCTACTTCTGCGAATGGCTTGCCCTGCCGCAGCTCCGCCAGGGCCTGCACGGCGCGGCGACGGCGCGACTCGACCTGCTCCGGGGAGGCCTGCGGTGGCACCCCGACCAGCACGTGTCGCAGCTTGAACTCCACCTCGGCGGCGCCGTCACGGGCCTGCCGGGCCAGCTCCGTATCCACCTCGGCGTCCGTGACGATCACCGCGCTGTCGACTTCCCGTTCCCGCAGCCGAGCGATGGCCAGCTCCGAGCGCAGGTCGTCGCGAAACTTGGCGAGCGTGACGCCCTCGCGTTCCAGCGCCGCCCGGAAGTTGTCCGGCGACATGCCGTTGTCTTCGGCAATGCGTTGGACCGTCTTGTCCACCATGGCGTCATCGATCCGCACGCCGGTTTCCTTGGCTAGCTGGGCCTGAATGAGGTCGTTCACCATGCGCTCGAGCACCTGGCGCCGGAGCGTGTCTTCCGGGAGCGACTGCCCGCCGCCGCGGCGAATCTGCGCGGCCACCCCGGCTGCCCGCTCTTCCAGTTCCCGGAGGGTGATGACCTGGTCGTTCACCACCGCGACGATGCGGTCGACGGCCACCACGCCAGCGGCGGCGCTCGGAGTCGGGCGGTCGGGGCGCAGCGGCACGGTTTGCTGCGCGGAAACTGGATTGGGGGTGCCGCTCAGCGCCAGCAGGGCAACCGCAGCGAGGGCGGCAAACGGGGCACGGAGGCGGTTCATTTCGTGATCTCGTCGGAGCGGCGATAACCGCCGATGTTCTGGCGCAGGGTTTCGAGCGGGTTGATGCCGATTCGCGACAGCCCGGACAGCTCGAGCTGCACCTGGAAGGAGGTCGATACCTGCTGCGTGGCGGTGATGAAGCGGTGCGCCACCGCGCGAATCTCCCAGCAGCCCGCATTATATTCAAAGCCCGCCAGCCCCTCGACGAGCTTGCGATCGTCCAGGCTCCAGTTCCAGCGGCCGACGGCGCGAAGCCCCCGAGCAAGAGGCCATTGCCCCGACACGTCCACTTGCCGGATGCGGTCCCGGGTGAAGCGCCACGACGCGTTCAACACCGACCCGGGCTCGGGGCTGAACCGGGCCGAGACGTCGAGGCGCTGCGCGAGCCCGCTGCCCGTGTTCAACTGGGCGGCGCCGTCGATCGAAAAGCTCCGCGATACCTGGCCCGAGACCAGCCCGACCACGTCCGAGCGGCTGCCGAGCGCGGTTGGCGAAGCCGAGTCGAGCTGTACCCGGGGCGGGTCGAAGTAGTAGACCTGGCCTAGCGTCGCCGCCAGGCGCTCCAAGCCGGAGTCGGCCTCGAGCAAGCGGCTGGTGATCGCGGCCGTCAGCTGGTTGGCGTCGCCGATGCGATCGCCCCCGATGAAGCGGTTTTCCCGAAACAGGCTGTTGGTGCCGAACTCGATCTCGGCCGTGGAGAAGTTGGGCAGCGCTGACTGGTTCCGGTAAGGCACCCGCAGGTAGAAGAGCCGCGGCTCGAGGGTCTGAAGCCAGTCTCGGCCGGCGAGCGACAACGGCCGGTCGAAGAAGAGGGCGGCATCGAGGCTCGCGATGGGCACGGTGCGCGTGACGGCGTCAGTGCCGCTTGCCTCGCCGAGGTAGCCATAGCGCGTGAAGTGAAGCCCTGCCTTGGGCGAGATGTAGCCCCACGAGCGGCGCAGGGGATACTGAATTTGGGGATAGGAAATGAAGCGGTGGCCCTCCGTGAGGTCGGGATGGCGGAATTGGGTGAACTCGCTGGCGAGTCGAAGGTCAGCGCCCTGCACATTGGGCTTCACGGCGGAGAGGGATAGTTGCGGCACCTGGCGGTAGGGCGTGACGATCGGTGCCAGCGGGTCCTGCAGCGTCTGGTAGGAGATGGCGCGCGCGCCGAGCGCCCAGACGTCGTCGGCGTAGCCCAGCAGCACGTCGCGAGGCAGGTTCGTCTGCGAAGTAGCCGCCACCCGAGTGGAGAGATCGCGGAAATAGTTGTCGTCGGACACGCGCTGGGCGTTGACGGATAGCCACCAGCCCAAGGGCAGTTGATGGCGGTGGCGGTAGGCGAGAAGGTATCGGTCGCGATCCGCCAGGGCGTCGTTGGGAAGAATTTCCGTGTTGAGCTCGCCCGAGAACCCCGGGCGCAGGTAGCGGTATTCCCCCCCGAGTTGCAGCCCGCGCTTGGTGAAGATCTTGGGCGTGAGGGTGGCGTCCTGATCGGGAGAGATGTTCCAGTACCACGGCACAGCCAGCTCGAAGCCGCCCTTCCCGGAACTGCCGAGGGTCGGCGGCAGAAAGCCCGTCTTCCGGGCGCTGTCGGTCGGAAACGTGAGCCATGGCGAATAAAGGATGGGGACCCCAAAAAAGTGCACGGCTGCGTTGCGGGCGGTGCCCACCTGTGACTTGCCGTCCAGCTCGAGCTCGCCCACGCGCAGCGTCCAGTCGTTTCGCGGCACGGGGCAAGTCGTGTAGGTCGCGTCGTACAGGCGGCTGCGCTCCTCGGGCTCGAGCACGGCACGCAGGGCCGAGCCGCGCGAGGCGCTTCGCCGGTCGTCGCGCTTGGGGATGGTGAACGTGGGGCGATCCATCTCCCCCGCCTCCTCGGCAAGCTGGTAGACGAGCCGCGGGCCCTCCACGACGTCGCCGGCCCGGTCGATCACGACGTTGCCGGTGGCAACCGCGGTCTCGGTAGGGCCGTCGTAATCGACCTGGTCGGCGCGAATGGACAGGCCGCGCTGGCGCATCTCGACGTTGCCGGTAGCTGACACCGTGCTGCTTGGGTTGCCACTCACCCGGTCCGCCGACAGGAAGCGCGCCGTGTCCCGCTCGACCTTGGGCGGCGGCGGTGACAGCCGCCGGTCGATACGAAGCGGGACGCCTGCATCCGGCCAGGCGGGCAGGCAGGCGACGGCAGCAGCAAGAAGGAGAAACAGCCGGGTGGGCAGCATCGGGAGGGAGCGAGGCGCGGTGCTAGACTGCGCCGCGAAAACTATACGCGAAAGCCTTGCATACCCGATCGATGCAGCGCCTGGAATCCCTGCGCCATTGGCTGGGCGGCGCGCTTGGCGGCCAGGCCTTCGAGCTGGAGCCGGCCAGCGCCGACGCGAGCTTCCGGCGTTACTTCCGGGTTCGGGCGGCGGGCCGCTCCTGGGTGGCGATGGACGCCCCGCCCGATCGTGAGGATTGCACGCCATTCGTGAGAGTGGCGGGCCTGATGCGGGAGGCGGGACTGCATGTGCCCGACGTCGTCGCGCAAGACCTCGCGCAGGGCTTCCTCCTGTTGAGCGACCTGGGGCCCAGGACATATCTGCAGGCCCTAGGTGACGCTGACCCCGCCCCCCTCTTTCGCGACGCCATCGCCGCGCTTGTGCAATGGCAGTCGGTGAGCCGACCGGGCGTGCTGCCCGATTACAGCGAGCCCCTGCTTCGGGCCGAGCTGGAGTTGTTTCCCGAGTGGTACGTCGGCCGCCACCTGGGCGTCGTGTTGGCGCCGCAGGAGCGGCAGGCGCTCGAGGCCGTCTTTGACAAGATCGTGGCGTCGAACCTGGCCGAGCCGCGAGTCTTTGTCCACCGCGATTACATGCCGCGCAACCTGATGGTGTCCTCCCCCAACCCGGGCATCCTCGACTTTCAGGACGCGGTCTATGGGCCTGTCAGCTACGACATCGCATGCCTGTATCGGGACGCGTTCGTGAGCTGGGAGGAAGCCGAGGTGCTCGATGGAACCATCCGCTACTGGGAGGCGGCGAGGCGGCGGGGCTTGCCCGTGCGCCCCGACTTTGCCGACTTCTGGCGCGATGTCGAATGGATGGGCCTACAGCGCCACCTGAAAGTGCTGGGCATCTTCGCGCGCATTCGGCATCGGGACGGCAAGCCAGCGTACCTCGAGGACGCGCCCCGCTTCCTCGGTTACGTGCGGCATGCCTGCAACCGCTACGGCGACCTCGCTCCCCTTGGCAGGCTCCTCGACCGGCTTGAGGGCGTGACGCCGCAAGCGGCTTATACGTTTTGATGGGCGTAGGCGTGGCGGTGGCGCTCCTGCCATGAAGGCCATGATCCTCGCGGCCGGTCGCGGCGAGCGGATGCGCCCGCTGACGGACGCGACCCCCAAGCCCCTGCTTCAAGTGGGCGGCAGGCCCCTCGTGGCGTGGCTGCTGCGCCGCCTTGCAGCAGCGGGCATTCGCGACGTCGTGGTCAACACGGCCTATCGGGGCGAGCAGTTGGAGGAATGCCTGGGCGACGGTGGAGAATGGGGCGTGCGGATCGCCTGGTCGCGCGAGCGGTTGGCGCTGGAGACGGCGGGGGGCGTTGCGCGGGCATTGCCGCTGCTGGGGCCGGCGCCCTTCGTCCTGGTGAGCGGCGACCTCTTCACGGATTACGACTTTGCCTCGTTGCACGACGTTGCAGCCGACATCGCCCGAAACCCCGATCGTCGTGCGGCGCATTTCGTCCTCGTCGACAATCCCGCCTGGCATGCCGAGGGCGACATGGGGCTGCGCGAGGGCCTGATTCGCCGCGAGGCGCCCCGCCTGACGTACGCCAACATCGGCGTCTTTCACCCGGGGATGTTTTCCTCGGTGGCTCCTGGCACTCGACTCGCCCTCTTTCCCTGGGCGTATCGATTTGTCGACGCCGGCCGCGTTACCGGCGAGCGCTTTGCCGGCCATTGGGAGAACGTGGGGACGGTAGCGCACCTGAGGGCACTGGGCAGGAGCCTGGGCTGCAGCGTCGGCGCTCCGTCGTCCCGGTAAGATTCCAGCTTCGCCCGACTCGACTTGCCCCCTGCCATGAAGCCTGAAAACCCGAACGCCACCAAGCCCTTCCGCCAGCGCCGCGCCCGCCTTGCCAAGGCGTTGGGCGAGGGGGTCGTGATTCTGCCGACCGCTCCAGAGCGCACCCGCAACGCGGATTCCCACTACGAATACCGCTGGGACAGCGCGTTCTACTACCTCACCGGATTCCGCGAGCCGGAGGCGGTGCTGGTGATGGTGCTGGGCCGCAAGCCGCGTGAAATCCTGTTCTGCCGAGAGAAGAACCTCGAGCGGGAAATTTGGGATGGCTTCCGCTTCGGCCCCGACCTCGCCCGCGAGGCGTTCAGCTTTCACGAGGCGTACCCGGTCGGGGACATCGACGAGAAAGTGACTGAGCTCATCGCCAACCAGCAGACCATCCATACGCTGGTCGGCGCCGACCCGGCTTGGGACGCGCGCGTGGCGGGCTGGCTCAACGCCGTGCGAGCGAAAGTGCGCACCGGCGTGCACGCGCCGGCGGAGATTC
>Ga0208783_10001464_pt1 | contig 13996 bp, 15 predicted proteins | sample DEB19_08_DNA_2_FD_184529 | JGI IMG/M metagenome (GOLD analysis project Ga0208783, IMG submission 184529) | Aqueous microbial communities from the Delaware River and Bay under freshwater to marine salinity gradient to study organic matter... | ecosystem: Environmental > Aquatic > Marine >... | reverse complement strand
AGCGTCACGAGCCCCGGCTCGACGTGCTTCGGGAGCGTGCGATGGGTGACGGCATGCCAGGCGAGCGTTCGGGCCATCGCGCACTCCCGCACGCTGCTCCGCGCCCAGTGGATCACCTCCGTCGTGAGCACGGAGCGGATACCCGTCTCCTGGCAAAAGCCGATCAGCATCACGTTGACGCCGGCCGAGTCGACGTCGGTGAGTTCGGTAAGATTGCCGATCCCCATCATCATCTCAGCCTTCGGGTATCGTCGCCGGACGTCGAGGTAGCGGCCAAGGCTCGCAGCAAACCCGAAGCCGATCGGTTCGAGCACCGGATCGAGCCGGCACGGCACGCCCGCCCGATCGAGCGCCTCGATCGTGGCGTCGAAACCGGCGAGCGAGTCGGGCACGTCAGGCACCGCCACCACCTCACAGCCCCAGTCGGCCGCGGCGGCCACGTTGGAGGAGTTGACCGACAAGACAAGGCTCGCGCCGGCCCGCGTGGCCCGCTCCACCTCCCGCGGATCGAAGCTGTCGATCGACACGCGACATCCTTCCGCCACGAGCATCGCCACCGCGTCGCCGACCCCCGCCCAGCATGCACCGGGGTCGCAGCCAACGTCGATCCGGTCGGCGCCGGCCGCGACGAGCCGGCGGGCTTCGGCCAGCAGGTCCGCCGAGGCCATCCGCGGTGCGTGGTTGATTTCGGCGATGATCTCGATGTCGTGTCGTCCGTAGCCTTCGAGGGCAGGCCGCTCCTGGCCGAAAAACTCATCGAGCGCGCGGAGGTCTTCCGGGCCGCGGTCCACCGGCACGTCGGTGGCGTGGGCCACGGCGTCGAGCGGCCCCTGGCAGCCGCCAGGAATGAGCACCCGCGTCGTTCCCTCGGGCACGGCCAGCCGTTTGGCGATCCAGGGCGTGGTCATCAGCGACGCCACCGTGATCGGCATCACCTGCACCGTCCAGGAAAATCCGGCCCGAGGGGCAAGCCGTTCGAGCACCTGCACGAGCGAGTGCTCGGCGAGCCGGCCGGTGACGAAGTGGATGCGGGGGCTGGCGGCGGTCACGGGCGGGGCTCGTGGTACGGCGGAGATCCGAGTTTATCATGCACATCCCGCCGATCCCCGCCGCCCCGAGCGACCGATGATTCTCGAAGGACTCGTCACGACCGTCGCCAGTGACGGCAGCCTCCACCTGGCCGCCATGGGGCCGCTCGTCGACGACGCCGAACGGGCCTCCGGGACGATCCGGCGGCTCCTGCTTCGACCGTTTGCCACGAGCCACACGGCGACGAACCTGCAACGGGCGAAGGCGGGAGTGTTTCAGATCACGGACGACGTCCTTCTGCTCGCGCGGGTGGTGGCGGGGGAACTGGGCACGATGCCGGCCTCCAGACCGGCCGACGCGGTGCCAGGGCGGGTGCTCTGCGAGGCCTGCCGGGCCTGGGAGTTTGTGATCGACCGGGTGGACGACTCCCGGGAGCGATATGAGATGGAGGCCCGCGTGGTGGCGGAGCATGCCGGGCGGCCGTTTCTCGGCTTTCACCGGGCGGCCCATGCCGTCGTGGAGGCGGCCATCCTTTTTTCCCGTCGCCATCTCCTCGGCGCCGACGACCTCACGAGGCAGTTTGGGGCGTTGCAGCCCCTCGTGGAAAAGACGGGCGGTCCCCGCGAACGGGAGGCCTTCAGCCTCCTCTCCCGGCGGCTGATCGGCGGTTGAACGGCCCGGCATCGCGCCCTCCGTGCGAGTTGGGGATTGTTGGGTATGCTTGGAACGCATGCCGTTTTCCGCCCCGATTCCATCCGCCGCCACCACTGCCGTTGATGTCCGCGCGCCGGCGCGGCTCCACCTCGGCATGCTGTCGTTTGGCCACACCGACACCCGCTCCTTTGGCGGTGTGGGCGTGATGCTCGACCGCCCCGCGGTGCAGGTGAAGATGCGGCGGTCGAGCCGCCTCGAGGCCCGCGGGCTCTTGGCCGAACGGGCGTTTGCGTATGCGAAGGCGTGCGTCGAGGCGTGGCGGCTTGGCGACGTGGGCTGCTCGATCGAGGTGGTGGCAGCGCCGCCAGCCCACGTGGGCCTTGGCAGTGGCACCCAGCTGGGACTGGCCGTGGCCGCCGGCATGCGGCATCTCTTCAAGCTCTCGGTGGAGGGGCAGGTGGCGCCGGCGATGGCCCATCCCATGGAGGAAGAACTCCAGCCCACCGATCACGATTGGCTGTTTGACACCCGCGATGCGATGGAACTCGCCAGGGCCGTCGGGCGGGGCCGCCGCTCGTGCGTGGGCGTGTATGGCTTCAGCCGCGGCGGCCTGATCATCGAGTCGGGCCGGATGATCCGCGACCCCTCCGATCTCGAGGATCACGAGACGCGTGATTTCTCGCCGATGGTGTCGCGCGTGCGGCTGCCGTCGCCGTGGCGGTGCGTGGTGCTGATGGCCCGCGACGCCACCGGATTGTCGGGGGAGGCGGAGCGGGCCGCGTTTTCACGGCTGCATCCCGTGCCCCGCGAGATCACCGCCGAACTCTCCCGGATCGCGCTGCTCGATCTCCTGCCGGCGGCGGTGGAGGGGAAGTTCATCGAGTTTTCACTCGCGGTGCGAAACTACGGCGCCCTTGCCGGCAAGCCTTTTGCCGACGAGGCCGACAAGCTCCCCTACGCACGCGCCACGGCCGACCTGCTCGAACTCCTCACCGAGCTTGGCGTACCCGGTTGCACGCAGTCGAGCTGGGGCCCGGCCGTGTTGGCCTGCTGCGAATCGCTCGAGCGGGCCGGAGGCCTCGTGGAGCGGCTGGAGTCGCTCGGACTTGGACGTCACCACGACATCGTGATCTCACGATTCGATTCGCAGGGCGCGATTCTCCGCGTCACCGGCTGAGCGGCGCGTCAGGCCTTCACCGAGAGGCCGTAGGCGGCGAGCACGGCTCGCAGCTTGTCGGCCAGCGGAGGATCGAGCGGCACGAGCGGCAGCCGGATTTCGCCGGTGTCGCGGCCGAGCATCGCCATCGCCGCCTTGATCGGAATCGGGTTGCTCGCGAGGCCGAGCAGATCGCGGCCCAGGGCGAAGAGCCTGTGGTGGAGGGTGCGGGCGTGGGGCAGGTCGCCGGCGTCGATGGCGTCGCAGAGCGCCTTCATGTCGCCGGGCACGATGTTGCCCACCACGGAGATCACCCCGCGGCCGCCGATCGCCATGAGCGGAAGCGTCATGCTGTCGTCGCCCGAGAGCACCGTGAGGTTGGTGGAGGAGAGGATCTGCGAGGCCTGGTCGAGCGACCCGGTGGCCTCCTTCACCATGGCGATGCCGGGCAGTTCGGCGAGGCGGATGATCGTCTCGGGCTCGATGTTGCGGCCGGTGCGAGTCGGGATGTTGTAGACACAGATCGGGATGTCGACCGCCTCGGCGAGCGCCTTGAAGTGCTGGTAGATGCCCTCCTGCGTCGGGCGGTTGTAGTAGGGGCCGACCACGAGCGCCGCATCGGCGCCGGCCTTCGCCGCAAACTTCGTGAGCCGCACCGCCTCGGCCGTGGAGTTGGATCCGGTCCCCGGCATCACGAGCAGGCGGCCTGCCGAAGCGGCGATGCTCTCGGCGATCACCCGCTCGTGTTCATTGTGGGTGAGTGTGGGCGATTCGCCCGTGGTGCCGACGGGGCAGATGCAGGTCGTGCCGGCCGCCGCCTGGAAGTCGATCTGCTCCTCGAGGCGTGCCGAGTCGAGCTTGCCGTCGCGGAACGGCGTGACCAGGGCGACAGACAGGCCGGCAAACTTCTCGGCACGGGTGGGCATCGGGGCGATCCTGCAAGGGCGGGGGAGGGAGGGCCGCGGCCGAAGCCGTGGTGCTGCTTGCTCATTTCGGCAGCGAGCGCGAGGATATGGTTTTTCCCCGGGGCCGGCAAACCCCGGTTGTCTTTCGTCGAGGTGGCCAAGCATGGGCCAGCACGCAGTGGAAACCGGACGAGCGGCCCTTCGGATGGGGCTTCCCCGACCTGGCGCGTTTGAGGCGGCGGACCGATTTGTGGAGGCGGGCGGATGCCCGGCCACCATCGGCGTCGTGCTCGGCACGGGGCTCGGCGGGCTCGCCGATCGCCTCACCGGGGCGTGGGCGATGAAGTCGGTCGACACCGGCTGGCTCGCGAAGTCGACGGCCACCGGCCATGCCGGCCGCGTCGTCTGCGGAACCCTTCGCGGTGTGCCGATCGTGATGCTCCAGGGCCGCGTGCACGGCTACGAGGGCTTCGCGCCCGAAACGCTCACGCGGGGCGTGGAGCTGCTCGCGGCGCTCGGCGTGCGGCAGGTGCTCCTCACCAATGCCTCGGGAGGCCTGAAGCACGACATGGTCAGCGGCGAACTGGTGGTGCTCACCGACCACATCGACCTCGTGCGCCGATCGTGGGGCGAGGCGCTCGAACCCGACCTCGCCGGTGAGGTGCCGCAGCGGTCGGCGTATTACACCCCCGTGCTCGCCGATCTCGCGCTCGAAGCGACCCGCCGCACCGGCCTTCCTGCCCGCAAGGGCGTGTATGCATTCCTGTCGGGCCCCAACTACGAGACCCGCGCCGAATACCGGATGCTTCGGCGGCTTGGCGCCGACGTGGTCGGCATGTCGACCGTGCCCGAGGTGGTGGCCTCGACCCGCATGGGACTCGATGTGACCGTCTGCTCCGTGGTGACCAACGTCGCCAAGCCCGACGCGCCGACGACCACCGACGCCGAGGACGTGTGCTCGATGGCCGCCGATGCGGCGGAGGGTGTGTGGGCGATCCTCGAAGCGTTCGCCTCACGGGCGGCCGGCATCTCATGCGTGTCGTGCTGACCAACGACGACGGTATCGAGGCGCCGGGAATCCGCGCGCTTCACGAGGCGGCGGCTGTTCTCGGCATGCCGCTCGTGGTGGTGGCGCCGGCCGAGTGCCATTCCGGCTGCGGGCATCGCGTGACCACCGATCGTGGCCTGCGGGTCGACGAGATCGCCGACGGATGGTTTCGCGTGGGGGGCACGCCGGCCGACTGCGTGCGGATCGCCCTGGCCAAGCTCGTGCCCGACGCCGCCATCGTGCTGTCGGGAATCAATGCGGGGGGCAATCTTGGGGCCGACATCCACCTCTCAGGCACCGTGGCCGCCGCCCGCGAGGCGACGCTCCATGGCGTGACGGCGCTGGCGGCGTCGCAGTATCGAGGTGGTGGCACTGCCACCGATTGGGAGCGGGCGGCGCGGTGGCTGGCCGCCGTGCTGGCGGCATGGCGAGCGTCGCCGTCGGTGGCGGGGGAGTTTTGGAACGTGAACCTCCCCGACCTGCCCGCGGAGGCGGCCGACCCGGAGGTGGTGGCCTGCGACGTCGATGTTTCGCCGCATGGGCTCGACTACGGCCTCACCGACGCCGGATGGACGTATGCCTCGTGCTACCACCAGCGGCCACGGGTGGCTGGCGGCGACGTCGATGTGTGCTTTGGGGGCCGGATCGCCGTGTCGCGGCTCCGCGTGGTGTAACACCACGCCGTGCGAATGGTTTCGCGTGTCCCACGGCTTACGCCGTTGGGCTTGGACGGGACGATCCCCCACGGAACCGGGTTTGCCAAAAATCCAACGTGATGCACCACGCCGGTCCTACGGCTTACGCCGTTGGGCTTCGACGGGCCCTGCCGCTGTCCAAGCCCAAGGCCGTGAGGCCTGGGACACGCCGGGCTCCACCATCCAAAGCCGTTGGGCTTCGACGGCCCCTGCCGTGGGCGTCAGGCGAGGTTGGCGTCGAACACCCGCACCTTCGACCAGGTCGTGGCGTTCTCGGCGATGAACGCTTCGTGCCGTTCGGCGGTCTGGTAGGTGTCGTGGGCGGCGTGCGACTCAAACACGATCACGAGCGCCACGTCCCAATCGAGGTCGTTCACCTGCCGGTCGTATTCCGGGGCACACGTGCCCGCCGAGAAGAAGACCGTGCCGGGATGGCCCGTGAGATGGGTGTGGCAGGCCGCCACGAGGGCCGCGGCGTTTTCCGGCGTGCGGTCCTTGAGCGTGAAATAAACGGCGTGGGAGAGCTGGGGCATGTCACTCGCTTTCAGGATGGGTTCGAATCCCGCACAGCCTGCACCGGCGCGGGGTCGGAGGTAAACCGCTGCTCGCCGGCCCGCCTCGGTGTGGCCGGGCCGATGATCTCCACCACCTCGGTGTCGTCAAGCATCTCGCGGTTTTCCAGCGCGTCGGCCAGCCGGTCGAGCTTGTCGCGATTGTCGGAGAGGAGCTTGGTGGCCCGCTCGGCGGCCTCGCCGAGGATGCGCACCACTTCCTCGTCGATGATCTGCGCCGTCCGTTCGCTGAACTCCCGCTGTTCGTAGACATCGCGGCCGAGGAACGGATGTTCGTTGGAGGTGGAACACGCCACCGGACCCACGCGGTCGCTCATGCCCCACGTGGCCACCATCTTGCGGGCGATCCGCGTGGCCTGCTGGAGGTCGTTCTCCGCGCCGGCGGAGTATTCGCCGAACACGAGCTTCTCGGCGGCCCGCCCGGCAAGGATGAACGTGAGCCGGTTGGCGAGGTCCGATTCGCCGATGTTCATCCGGTCTTCCTCCGGCACGAGCTGCGTCACGCCGAGGGCGCGGCCTCGCGGGATGATCGTCACCTTGTGGAGCTTGTCGACGCCCGGCAGGAGCCAGGCTCCCAGCGCATGCCCCGCCTCGTGGTAGGCCGTCATCGTTTTCTCGCGCCCCGTGAGCACCTCTTCCCGCTTCGGGCCCATCAGCACCTTGTCGCGGGCGTAGTCGAAGTCGGAGGAATCGACGGCGTTTTTGTCGTGCCGCGTGGCCCAGAGGGCCGCTTCGTTCACGAGGTTGCGGATGTCGGCGCCGGTGAGGCCCACCGTGGCGCCGGCGAGCCGTTCGAGGTCGACATCGGGAGCGAGCGGCACGTTTCGGGTGTGCACCTTGAAGAGCGCCAGCCTCGCCTTCTGATTGGGACGATCAACCGTCACGTGGCGGTCGAAGCGGCCCGGGCGGAGCAGGGCGGGGTCGAGCACGTCGGGACGGTTGGTGGCGGCCAGCACGATCACCGATTCCGACGGGCTGAAGCCGTCCATCTCGGAAAGGATCTGGTTGAGCGTTTGTTCGCGCTCATCATGGCCGCCACCGAGGCCGGCGCCGCGCACCCGGCCCACGGCGTCGATCTCATCGATGAAGAGGATCGAGGGGGAGGCATCCTTGGCCGTCTTGAACATGTCGCGCACGCGCGAGGCGCCCACGCCCACGAACATCTGGATGAACTCGCTGCCGGAGATGGAGAAGAAGGGCACGCCCGCCTCGCCGGCCACGGCCCGCGCGAGCAGCGTCTTGCCCGTGCCCGGAGGGCCCATGAGCAGCACGCCCTTGGGCACCCGCCCCCCGAGCCGCTGAAACTTCTTGGGATCCTTCAGAAACTCGACGATCTCCTGGAGGTCGCCCTTCACCTGCTCGAGCCCGGCCACGTCGGCGAAGGTCACCTGCTTGTCGCCGGCGGCGTAGCGCTTCGCCGGTGATTTCGAGAAGCCGCCGAGGAAGCCGGAGCCACCGAGCGGGTCGCGAGCCTTGCGGAGGGTCATCCAGAATCCCGCCATGAGAAGGAGGGGCACGATCATGTAGAGCCCCATCAGGATGCCGGTGCCGTCGGTGGGCGTGCGGGTTTCCTTCTTGATCTCGGGATGATCCTGCATCAGGCGATCGAACCCCTCGCGGAGGTAGGGGTTGAGGTCGAACGAGAACGTCTTTTGTGGCTTGGCGCCAGGGGATTCCGACGTCATCTCATTGGCAAACGTGCCCTCGAGATGGTCGCCGGCGAGCACCACACTGGCGACATTCTTGTCGTTGACCTGCTTGACGAACTCGTCGTAGCGGATGGAGTCGCGGCCCTGGGTGGCATTGCCCGTGATGAGGGTGGCGAGGGCCACCGCTCCGAGGATCAGCAGGATCACCATGGGGAGTCCCAGGGGGCGTCCGTTTCCTGCGGGCGGGTTGGCTGGTCCCTTGGGGCGCGGGGCGGAATCCATGAGCGCGGTCTTCTCCGACGATTCGAGGCGGGGGGCGGCGCGGGGCGGCCGAGGAAACAGGATAGTCTAGTGTATGGAGGCTGGGCCAAGGGCGTTTTGGCCCCGCGACGGTCTGGTGGCCCGTGGACTCGAGGATGCGGCAATGCAGGTGAATCCATCGGAGGGAAGGCCCATCAAGCGGGGCGTCGTGGCGGTGGCGCAGCGGGCCGACCGTTTTCTGGCCATACGACGCGGCAAGACCGTCGCCGCCGGAGGGCATGTCTGCTTTCCGGGTGGCCACATTGAGCCGGGCGAGGAGGAGCACGAGGCCGTTGTTCGGGAGTGCCTCGAGGAACTGGCGGCGGTGGTGGCCCCGGGGGCGTGCGTGCACCGAAGCGTGACCGCGTGGGGCACCTCGCTGGCGTGGTGGACGGTGCAGCTCGAGGAGGGCGAACTCGTGCCGCATCCGGTGGAGGTGGACGAGATCCTGTGGCTGTCGCTCGACGAGATGCTCGCCGACCCGACGCTGCTGTCGGGCAATCGGGAGTTTCTTGAAGCGATCGCCGAAGGGCGGCTGGTGCTCGAGGCTCCGATGCCCTCCCGCGACGGGCTCAGTTGAGCGGAGGCAGTGGGGCGGTGGGCGGCTCGGGCGTCTCGCCATGATCGTTGGGAAAGATCACCCCCTGCGGTTCGGGAGGCGGCGGCAGCTCGGGCGGATTGGCAGCCGCATCGAGCAGGTCGCGAAACCGATTCCGAACGGGTGGCACGGGGGGGTGAGGAGGCAGCGGCTCAACCGCTTCCTCGGCAGAGGCCAGCACCACCTTCGAGTCGGCGTGGGAATGGTGTTCGGCGAGTCGCACGCCGGTCAGCCATGACTCGAGCGTGAGTCGTTCACCGGCCGACAACGGCTTGGCGGTGAGGCGACTGCTCGCGGGCTTTGCGGGATGGCCCGAGGCCAGGAGTGTGACGAGCGGCTGCGGGTCGCGGGTGTCGCCGATGGCTTCGAGCAGCGTGCGCATGTTGGCCAGCGTGTCGGTGCGGTCGGGACGAAGGGCGGCGTGGCCGCGGGCGAAGCGGGGCTCGTGGCCATTGGGCATGCCATGGCAGGCGCCGTTCGCACAGCGGTTCACGAGGAGGGGCTGCACCCTGCGGGTGAACTCGGCGATCACCTCGGGAGGCATGTCGGCCGGCGCCGCATGGGTAGCCGAGACCGAGCAGGCGATGGCGATGGCCAAAAGGACGGTGGCACGGCGACGCATGGTGGCGTGCTCCGGTGTGGCGGGGTGACGGTCGGGGCGGGAGGGTAGAGGCGAGGGCACCGCCGTTCAAGCAGAGTTCGCTTGTGGCGGAACCCGTGAAATCCCTACACTTTCGGCCCCCCGCCGGACCGGCCGTCGTGCCAGCGCCGCGTGGCCGACACCGTCATCGCCCCCTCAGAGGACACCATGGAACGCACCTTCGTCATGTTCAAGCCCGACTGTCTCGAGCGAGGCCTGCTCGGCCGCATCTTCGGTCGATTCGAGGAGAAGGGACTTCGGCTGGTGGCGATGAAGATGATGCGGGTGACGCCCGCCCTCGCGAAGCAGCACTACGCCGAGCATGTCGAGAAGCCGTTTTATCCCGGGCTCGAAGAGTTCATCACCGCATCGCCGGTGGTGGCGACGATCTTCCAGGGCCCGGAGGTGATTCGGGTGGTTCGTGAGATGCTCGGTGCCACGAGCGGCCTCAAGGCGGCGGCCGGCACGATTCGTGGTGACTATTCAGCCAGCCGTCAGATGAATCTCGTGCACGCCTCCGATTCGCCCGAGTCGGCGACGCGTGAGATTGGCATCTATTTCAAGGCCGACGAGATCCAGGAGTGGGATCCGTCGCTCGCGTGTTGGCTTCAGGCTCCGGGCGAAGCCTGATCGCATCCCTCGGGAGCCACACGGCGGCGGGCCATGGATCGTGTCGAGCGGCTCACCCGCGGAGCACGGCGGCGGGAGTGTCGGCGGCCAGGCGTTCGATCATGTCGTGGCAGGCGCGATCGACGGCCGTCTGCCACTGGCTGTCGGTGAGCCCGCCGTTCATGTCCGGCCGGGCATGCGCGAAGATCACGTCCCGGGCGCTCACGATCAGGGCGCCGAGGCCGTCGGGGTGGAAGGCGCCACGCACATCGGAGGCTCGGCCACCCTGTCGGCCGAAGCCCGGCACGAGGAGCCAGGCGTGCGGCATGGTGGCTCGGAGATCGTCGAGCTGCTTGGGCCAGGTCGCCCCCACCACGGCGCCCACGGCGCCGTAGCGGTCGGCTCCGGCGGTGCGGGCGGCGTGCTGCTCCACGCATGCGGCGACATGTTCGAAGATCGTCTTGCCGTCGTTCGTGAGGTCTTGGAAATCCTTGCTGCCGGGGTTCGACGTCTTCACGAGCACGAAGATGCCGGCCTGGCGTGCGTCGGCCACCTTCACGAACGGTTCGATCGAGTCATTGCCGAGATAGGGATTCACCGTGAGGGCGTCGGCGGCCCACGGGCCGGCGAGCCATCCATCGGCGTAGGCTTCGGCGGTGGAGCCGATGTCGCCGCGCTTGCCGTCGGCGAGCACGAGCAGGCCCTTGGCATGTGCGTGGGCGATCACCTCGGCGAGCGCGGTCATGCCGTGGGGGCCGATGGCTTCGAAGCAGGCCAGTTGCGGCTTCACGATCGGCACAAGTGGAGCCACCACATCGATCACCTCGCGACAAAACCTCGCGAACGCGGCCGCGACGGTGGCGTGGTCGGAGGATGGCGAGAGGCCAAAGGCCGGGGGGAGGGCGTCGCGTTTGGGGTCGAGGCCCACGCAGGCTGGAGTGCGACGGGCCTGGATGGCGGCGGCGAGGCGGGCGGAAAACGACGGAATGGGAGGCATGGTGGTGCGGGAGCTGAGGTGAGGAAACGCTCGACGTCAGAATTGCCAGTGTGTCAGCCGGCGGGAAGGAAGGCGAGGGGCGGGGAGGAATGGCGAAACAGATGCAAAACCGATGGATGACACCGCCACGGTGACGGCACCCGTTGGCCAGTGCATGGGCTGCCGCGTAGGGTTCAGCATGGTTGCAGGGAATCTGGTGGGCGGCCTCGTGGCGGCCCGGATGCCAGCACCTCAAACGGCGTGGAGGGTGCCATGGAACGCATCGATTCAAATCGGCTGGGGATCGTGGCGGCGGTGATGCTGTCGGCGTGGCATGCGGTGTGGATTGTCGTGTCGGCGCTTGGGTTTGGTCAGCCATTCCTGGACTTTGTTCTGCGGATGCATGGCATGACGAGCGACATCGTGGTGGCGCCATTTCATGCGGGGATGGCGGTGTTGCTGCTGATGGTTGCAGGCTTGGTGGGCTACGCGGTTGGGTTTACGTCTGGTGCCCTGTGGAACTGCCTTGGCACGGTCTGCATCCGCGGTGCTGCCGGTGGAAAAACGCAGATGTCGGCCCGGGTGTGACGGGATTTGGCGAGTCGGCGAATCCGTGTTGAAGCCGTGGGCGCCATCTGCCATAGTGTGGTCGTCGTGGTTCGGTGGTGCCTGCAGAGGCGTCGTCGTTCCGCGGCGGTTTCGGGGCGTGGCGCAGTCTGGCTAGCGCGCTTGACTGGGGGTCAAGAGGTCGCAGGTTCAAGTCCTGTCGCCCCGACTGACGGCAAAGGCCGTGAAAACTGGATCGAGTCGAAACCTGCCGACGGTCGGCAGTGCCATTCGGAATGGTCGAAATCGGTACTCCCACATGGTGACGGTTGGATCATCGGCTGCAGGGGCTGCCGCTCAGGAAAGCAGTTCGTCGATCGCCTCGATGAGCCGAGGAATGTCGATGTGCACCGCATCCCATAGGACGCGATGGTCGACCAGGTCGTAGCCGTGGATGAGGTGATCTCGCGTGCCCGCGATATCCTTCCAAGGAATATCATCCCGTCGCTGCTTGAGTTCGTTCGGAAGACGTCGTACTCCCTCGCCAACAATTTCGATGCATCGCTCCAGTGCTGCCGTCGCCTTCCAGTCCGCCAGAAGGGAATCAAGCGTGTGCGCGGCACACAATGTCCGGGCCTTTTCGGCCGCGTCGCGAATCTGCGCGAGTGTTATTCGCGGGTCACGACGGCTCATGAATCTTCGTAGATTGTGACGGCTTCGCGGCGCACGGTCGGCTCGAGACGTGGGTCCAGTCGTGAGCAGAAGTCGACTTTCCGCCCAAGGATTCCTGCCAACTCGTCGCCATACCCGAAGAAGCGAAATCCGATGCCTCGCGTTGCCTCCGGCTTGAAATCGGCCAGGACATCAATGTCGCTGCGAGCCGGATCGAAGTCATCGCGGAGCACGGAACCGAACACGCTCAGGCGAACGATGCCACGGTCGCGGCAGAAAGCCACCACGCGGTCACGGTCGAACTGGATTGGTAGTTTCTTGACGTCGGTAACCATTTGGCCGGTACCTCAGACTTCGATCGAGCCCGTCGCTGAACGTGCGGAGCAGCGAACCATGGCCGGGATGCCATGGCCGAGACGGCTGTGGCATCTCCCGCTCGAGATTTTACCTGCACCGCTCATGCGGCTCCATCGCGTTTTTTGGCTGCTTTGCGTGCGGCCGCCCTGCGGTCGTAGATGAGGGGGACGATAGCCTCGGCGGGGCCAGCCGTCGTCGCTGCTCCCGGGTTCGAGCTCGCGTGAATCGAATCCCAGACCGGGACGGGAGCACCGTCGCGATCCGTCGGCCCCCCCACGATCGAGCACCGCCAAAGCCGGCACGGCGTTGATCGTGAAGCGGGCAACCATCTGCGGGTTTTCGTATCCATCGACGTGTTGTTTTTGGATGACGACGTCACCCACGAGTGCCTTGCGCACCTGTGCCGCGACGCCCACGTCGCCCTGCAGCAGGTCGCGAAGCTTTCCGAGCGCGGCGACGACGTCCTTCTCCTTGACGCTCCTCACGTTCGGCCGTCGGCCGGCCCGCTGGAGTTCCTTGAGCTGCTCCCGCTTTGCCGCCAACTGCCGGCCCATCTCCTCCGCCCTGGTGAGCACCGCGTCGAGGTGCGTATCGTCGAGCTTGGCGAGCCGCTCGGTGAGCCGCTTGAGCTGCCGGTCTTCGTTGGCGATCTCCCGCTCGAGCTTCCTCGTCGACGGAATCGGCTGCCGGGCGATCCACGCCAGGCGCTTGTTCACATCGGCCGTGAGGTCGGCGATGAAGCCGTCGGTGAAGAGCGTCGCCATGACGGCACGGAGCACCTCCTCGTCGATGATCCGGGCCGACTTGTAGCCCCGGTTCGTGCAGCCCTTGATGCCGCTCGAGGCGTTGAAGCAGAAGAAGCTCTGATACTTCCCGACCGATCGGCCCAGGATCATCAGGTGGCCACAGCAGCCGCAGATCGGCCGAATGAGCACCTTTGGGTAGAGGTCCACGCGGTGGATCTTCTTCCTGCGATCCTTCGCCTTGCGGCCAAAGGACTCGGTGCCGAGGCCGAGCTTCTGCTTCACGGCCTTTGCCAGCTCATCTGACAGGATCCGCAGGTGCGGGACGTCGCGCCAGATCCATTCCGACTCCGGCAGACGGATGACCTTCTTCTTGCCCGTGCGGCGATCGGTCACCTGCTTGGTCTTGTGGATCACATCCTTGCCGACGAGTTTCTCGCGGCCGTAGTGCTGCCGCACCCGGCAGTCCGACCACGTCTGCTTCCCGCCTACCTTGTGCTCGTTGAAGAGCCTCGCCACGTCGGGGCATCTCTTGCACGTCCTTGCCTTGCAAAACCGCTGATTCTCTATCTGAAAGCGGCCACGTTTGAGGAGGGGCAGCCCTGCTGTCGGCGGCAATCAATACCCGTTGATGAAGGCGGCTGCATGTCATGTTTTTTTGCAGTAAAACTTGACATGTGGCCGCCCATGACCGATCCTTCAGGGTATGGCAGCCCGAGCCACAAAAGCCCCGACCGCCCGCGTGGCGACCGCTGTTCGCCTCCGCATCGAGCGGGGCGGTGAACGGCTTTGGCGGCTGGAGGACTTTCGGGACCTTCCCTTTGCCGCGGTTGCTCAGGCCCTGTCC
>Ga0208783_10001462_pt1 | contig 14002 bp, 17 predicted proteins | sample DEB19_08_DNA_2_FD_184529 | JGI IMG/M metagenome (GOLD analysis project Ga0208783, IMG submission 184529) | Aqueous microbial communities from the Delaware River and Bay under freshwater to marine salinity gradient to study organic matter... | ecosystem: Environmental > Aquatic > Marine >... | reverse complement strand
CAAAGAATCGTCCTGAGTATCGTACATCTAAATCGTCTACTATATCTTTAACAGACCCGTTTAATTCAGTAGTCAAATCTAATGTTTCTTCTATCTTATGTTTGAACTTATCAAATCGTGCAGGAGTCCAAGGAAGTTCCTTAACAATAGTAAATTCGCTTATATCCCTAGAAAGTGTGGCATACTTAGGTAAATTAAACGATCCACGCAAATTTTCTATAACTAGTTTAAAAATTTTAGTATTCATATCAATTTTTCTCAAAATTAAAAATTTTCATCTGATTGGGATAAATATCTTTCTCAGTACATTACTTATCATGGAATACACAGTCGCATTAATTTTAGGCACACTTTATGGGTTTTTATTTGGTATTATACCCGTAGCAGGAGCAGGCGTTGGCCTTATCACAATATTTGGGTTTTTAGACGTTTTTCGTGCTGAACCCTATTCATTAGTAGTATTCACTACATCACTTGTTGTAGCAGCCACAATAGGAGATAGTTTCTCTAGTGTTGTTATGAATATACCGGGGGCAAGTGGCAGTGCTGCCACTATGGTTGACGGCTTCCCTATGACTAAACGAGGTGAGGCTGCAAGAGCATTAGGAGCCGCACTTAGTACTAGTATGGTGAATGGAGTTATATGGGGAGCATTAGTATTCTTGTTCTTACCCTTTTATGCTCCACTAATATTAAAGTTTGGAATACCTGAGATATTATCGTTTTTACTATTAGCGTTTGCTAGTGTATGTTTTATTAACAACAAGTATTGGTTCAGAGGGATATTAGCATTAGCACTAGGAGTGTTCTTAGGATTGATGGGTCAGAACCCTATCACTGGTGCAGAACGTTGGACATTTGGATGGGACTATTTAGGTGGAGGAATACAACTTGCACCGTTACTTGCAGGTGTACTGGCGATACCTGAACTATTAGAAGCATATCAAAATCGACATATACAAGAGAGAGTACAGAATATTAAAACTGAGTGGCAACAAATATGGCAAGGGTTTGTAGACAGTTGGATACATAAGTGGGATGGACTACGTGGTGGACTCATTGGTGCAATAGTAGGTGTGATACCCGGCATTGGTGGTAGTGTAGCGGATTGGTTAGCATATGGTCAAACAGTAGCACTAAACAAAAATGAAAAGATTGCGTTTGGTGATGGCAATGTAAAAGGTGTGATAGGATGTGAAGGTGCAAACAATGCACAAAAAGCAACGAGTTATGTTCCTACTGTATTGTTTGGTATACCAGGTGCACCCTTTGAAGCAGTTATCATTGCATTGTTCTTATTAGTAGGTATAGAGTTAGGTTCTCCAATACTATTGAATGATTTGTCGTTCTTTGATAATTTAGCAAGTAGTTACATGTGGAGTCTGTTATTAAGTTTTGCATTAGGATTAATTTTTATACGTTATGCAGTTCGCATAACTAACTTGCCGTTCAGTTATTATTTTTGGCCTGTGATGGCACTATTAGTTTGGAGTAGCGTACAATATACTGGCTACTGGGAAGATTATGTTTTCTTTGCAATGTGTTGTGTATTTGGTCTTGCACTACGCAAGTACAAATTTAGTAGAGCGGCACTTGTTATAGGATATGTATTGGCAGATAGACTTGAGGGCACGTTCTTACAATACACTAAGTTATATGATTTTACTGATATCTTTACTAGACCCATCAGTGGATCATTAATGGCTCTGACGTTCGTAGCCATTATATACGGCGTATTTTTCAACAAAACGAGGATAAAATATGTTTAAGAAGATGATTGCTATATTAGCATTAGCATCGATTGGTGCAACTGCATATGCAGAAGATAAACTTGAATTGGGATATCGTGTAGATAATACAAGAAATTCTACTGAAGAGCAAAATGTGGTCACTATTGATTGGATGCACAAGATGAATAAGTATTGGACTGTTGGTCTTGGTGCTAGATTGACTGAAAAGGATCAATTAGGTGATAAAAATAATCATCGTTTGACCAATCGATATATGTTGCGTAATCAATTTGATTACAACATGCTCTATCTTAATGTAGATATTGGTGAAAAGAATCAAAGTCTTTTGCCAAGCACGGGTTTCTATCAAGTAGAATCAGGTGTTAAGTATAAAGTCAATGAGGATTGGCAGGTTAAGTTAGGATATCAATATCGCAATGGACTTGCCGGAGTTGATGATTTGCAAAGGGGTCCACGTGTTGCAGTAAAATATAAGATAAACAAAACTTGGGCAGTGAATTTAAAGTATGATTACTTTGAATTTGCTAATGATGTAAAACGTGATCGTTACGGTATATCAGTTGAAAAGCGTTTTTTCTAAGGAGTAATACATGAAGAAGTTAATAGCGTTATTTGCAATGCTATGTGCTACTTCTGCCTTTGCGGACTATCGTATGATAGTTCCGCAACAGGTTGGAGGCGGTACAGACGTATGGGCTAGAATTGTAGCCAAAGAACTTGAAAAGAAGTTAGGTGAAAAGGTCGTTATAGAAAACATACCAGGTATTAATGATATCCCTGGCTTTAATAAATTTCATAATGAACTACGTAAGGATCCAAAGACTATCATGGTTGCACACGGTGGCAATGCTGAAAGTTTTCTAATACATAAAGTTGATTACAATTATAAAGATTATGCTCCAATTGGATTGCAAAATCTTACAATTGTAGTTGGTCGTAGAAATGATAGTAATCCATTTGAAGAAGTAAAATTTAGTGCAGGTTCAGGCATGAACCCTGATCTTATGGCAATCACTATGTTAGTATGCGGTCCTAAAAATACTATCAAAGAGTATGCTAAATGCTTTGATAAAAAAGTAATTTATGTTGCAGGTATGAAGGGCAATGAACGTAGACTTGCTTATATGAGAGGTGAACTCAATGTTACACGTGAGACAACTGCGGCATACTTCAAGCATCCTAAGCAACTAAAAGAAAACGTTGATTGGTTCGCACAAGGCGTTATGGATATTAAGTCAGGGAGAGTGGTCGCAGACCCAAACTTTCCTGGATTACATTTCAGTGACGTATATGCCAAACGATGGGGAAATGCTCCTTCAGGTGAATTTTATGATGCCTATCTATTAGTAAAGAACTATCGTGACGTACTACAAAAGTCATTGTGGGTAGATAAGAACAATCCTAATAGAGATAAGTTAGTCAAAGCATTATCAGATATGACTAAGGATCCAGAGAGCGTTGCTAATATCGAAAAAGATACAGGCAAATATGAATGGATCATTGGTGATGATGTTAACAAGGCAATGACTGCACTTGAGAAACAATTAACTAAGAAGGCTCTTAAGGACTTAGTGTGGTGGACTGCGGCAGTAATTAAACAGGATGCCATTTATAAAGAAGATATCGCACAAAAGGCTAAATGATGAAATATATTTTCGTAGCAGGCGCTCCTGGCTCTAAGTGGAGTAGCGTAGTAAAAAACATTTACTATAGTCCAAATATTGACAGAAGCGACTACAGTGACGAAAGAACATACCACCATGATGCAGACGGAGGTGTAATGCATCTTATGCATCTTGGTGCGTATTTTGATCCTGGTATGGAATTTGACTTACCAGAGGATATGACAACATTAACTAAAGAACAGGCTGAAATATTATTTGATAAGCCCTTTAGTGGTACAGGTGTCAGAATAGTAAAGAGCCATATCTTCAGTTACTATGAGAACGTAAAGTATCTTAAAGAATTATGGCCTGAATGTCCTGTTATATTAGTACATAGACCCAACGATGCTTGTTTAGGATGGTGGGTACGTTGTGGTCATTTTAATATCACGTACCCAAAATACGATAAATATTATGTGGACTTGAAAACTATGGCTAAAATCATAGATAGACAGAATGAAGGTCTAATGCAAGCATGGCACGGTAAGTTAGGAACACTACCCTCATTTGATAATACATTTACTATGAAGGGTGGATTAATTACGTTCAATAACCTTGAAACATGCGGCTTCTGTAGAATTGAGCCTCCACCAGAACAATATAGACAAGACTATAAGATTAAAGAAATTAACGTAAAGGTGTTATAATGAAAAGCAGTTGGGAAACAACAAAACCTAGAAGCAAATATCATTTCAGAAATGATGTTATTGATCCTAACTTTGATAAAGTAATACGCTTAGGAAAGTTTAAATTAGACATTGTTGACTATGTAGGGCAAATGGTAGAGAATGCTAGACCTGCAACGTGGCGAACACGTGGTCAGGTCGGTAAGTCAAGACCCGAAGAAGAATTGGCAGCAGAAGATTACGATTTGGAACGTTTTGGCTATGGTAAAGATTATCAAATTACTCATCTTAATTGGGATATACCTGAAGTACTTCAGAAAGTCAGTAAACTATTTTCTTTAGAAGATTGTATGAATCGTATTCATGTTCAAAAGCCAGGAGAAGTATGGAACTTACATTTAGATAAACTAGAAAAGTGGAACCCAACTAATCCTAATAGTGTTATTAGAATTCAAGTTGCACTAACAGATTGGCAACCCGGACAGTTTTGGAGTTATGGTAACTATCAACATAGTATGTGGAAAGTAGGAGAAGTCACTACATTTGATTGGCAGAATCTACCACATAGTACAGCAAATGCTAGTCATTATCCTAGAGTAACATTTCAAATAACCGGTGTAAAAACCCCTGCAACAGAGCAGTTTTTAGCAGAATTAGCAAGTGTAGATGAATACCAAATAAGATAAATACATAATAGGGGAACACTAACATGGCTATTAAACACATATATGAATCTGCTAAGGGTACTGAATTCTTATCCTTTGATGATTGGCTTAGAGTTACATTAATGGAAAATTATTCTAAATTTTTAGAAGTAACGTTTCCTAGCGAAGAATATGATCAGTACTATAACAAGTGGATCATAGAAGAACAAATAACTAAACACACAACTATGGATGATGATGCTGTAGTGTCTGTTACTAATCTTGGGTAATAATGAGGGCTACAGATTTTATCTCTGAAAATACGATTAGCGAGGGGCCTGCAATAGAACTCGCTAAACGCCTACCTAGCCTTGAAAAACATGATTATGATACTATCGATAAGTTAATGCGTGATATCAGTGCAAAGCATCATATTACGGGAAAAGCATTACATGACTTATTTGTAAGAAAGTATAAAAAGACGCCTGATAATTGGATAAAAAACAAACTAGACGAAGTTGATAATACTGATCCTGACTTACAAAGTGAGGTTGATAATTTCGTTCAGTGGGCCGCAAAGAAATTAAATCTACAAAAAATACCTAAAATTGAATTGAGTATGGATACTAAAGAAGCACAACAAGGGCATCATACAGGATCACATACAGAGGGTAGTGATAATGTTTGGGTATACGCCGCAAATAGAAATCTAGTAGATATACTTAGAACAGTATTCCATGAATTGGTTCACGTTAGACAAAGTGAATTGAACATGATAAAGCCGGGTGATAGTTATCCTGGCAGCCCAATTGAAGCAATGGCCGATATGCTTGCTGGTAAATATATTAAGATTTACGGCGAAAAGAATCGACACATATTCCAATAAAGTTGACATTAATCTAAATCTCTGTTAGACTACACAGATGATTAAGTTGCTATTTCCTTTGCCTAAAGAAATCACTATTGCATTTAGCGGTGGTGTAGATAGTGTTGCTATCACAGACTTTCTAAGTAGAAAACACAAGGTTACTTGTGCCTTTTTCCATCATGGTACAGAAAATAGTGAACGTGCATTTGAGTTTGTTACCAAATTCTGCACCAATAGAAATCTACCCTTATTTGTAGGAATGCTTACCAGTCAAAAACCCGATGACTTAAGCCCAGAAGAGTTTTGGCGAAACGAGAGATATAAGTTTTTAGAACCATTGGGTAATGTAGTAACTGGGCATCATTTGGATGATGTAGTTGAAACTTATCTTTGGGCATGTATGCATGGAACTCCCAAATTAATTCCCCGTTTTCGTAATAACGTCTTGCGCCCATTTCTCACAACGAGAAAGTCCGAATTTGTTGACTGGTGCAAGCGTAAGGGTGTATCATGGTGTGAAGATACTAGTAACACAGATACAAAGTATACCCGCAATCTTATTCGACATAATTTATTACCAACTGCATTACAAGTCAATCCTGGCTTGCATAGCATGGTGAAAAAATTAGTTGAGAAACAAGAGCAATCGCTATATAATAACACAGGAGAAAATTATGAGTGACGCACGTACATTTACAGGTGATGCAAAAATTAAGTTGACACAATTAGTCAACGAAGGTATGGCAGTAATGCATGAAATTGAAACGCTTCAGGGCGGTCTTACAGACACAATCAAGGCTGTAGCAGAAGAACTTGAAGTAAAGCCAAGTGTATTGAAGAAGGCAATTCGTATTGCGCACAAGGCAAGTCTTGGACAGACTAACAAAGAACACGAAGAACTTAATAACGTCCTTGAGGCAGTTGGCAAAACACTGTGACAAGTATACTACTTGGTATATTCGAATGGATTAAAGAGGATTGGGCATCAAACCGTATAAGGTTTGCGGTAGAGTTATTGGCTTGGGCTATCAGCGTTGGCTGTAGTTTGACATTAGCCATTACCGTACCCAATCCTCCGTTCTATATTTTATATCCAGTTTGGATAAGCGGATGCGCTATGTATGCATGGGCAGCTTGGACTAGAAAATCATTTGGTATGTTAGCAAACTATCTGCTATTGACTACCATTGACACTGTTGGCTTAATTAGACTATGGGTCGTTTGATTGCGTTTGGGTGTTCACTTACATTTGGTTTAGCCCTACCCGATGTTTGGCCTTATAAAGAAAAATATTATCCTAGTGATTTAGCATGGCCAAAATTATTAGGTTCTAAATTAAATTTAGAAGTTATAAACAGGGGTCACCCGGCAGCAGGTCAAACAGAAATATTTGCAAGAATATTAGATTTTGATTTTCAGCCCGGTGACATTGCTATAACGATGTGGAGTTATTTTGATAGGTTAGAATTTTGGAAATTTATGGAACCAACAGTTGGGACTAGAATTAACCAAGATCATAAATCTTACAGGAACTTTGTTTTATTAACTGAAAAATATCAAATTGATATCGCTAGAAGAAATTGGTTAATAATTCAACATGCACAGTTGTATTTAAAACACAAAAACATCAAATCTGTTTCATTAATGTGTTTGGAAGATAGAGAACGTCATCCAAATAGTCTTTACAAAATTGATGCATGTGATACAATACAAGATATATCGTGGAATTATTTAGACAAAGCGTTGGATAAAGTTCATCCGGGCGTTGAGTCACATAAAAACATGACAGAACAAATTTACAATAAGGTATTTAATGTCGTATATTGATGCTATACATGATAGAGATAGTGATAGGATTTTCGTTGTAGAACGAACTCCAGAGGGAAAGCGCACATATAAAGAATATCCTTGTAACTATACTCTTTACTATAGCGATCCTAAAGGCAAGTATCGCAGTTTATATGGTGATACTGTAAGCCGTTTTAGTACACGCAAGCGTGGTGAGTTCGAAAAAGAAAAACGAATTCATGCGAATAAGAAACTGTTTGAGTCTGATATCAATGTGGTATTCAGATGCCTCAGTGAAAATTATCTGAAGGTAGAGCCTCCAAAACTCCATACATGTTTCTTTGACATTGAGGTAGACTTTGATCCGGATAAAGGCTTTAGCCCAACGTCGGATCCGTTCAATCCGGTTACGGCTATTTCAATGTACTTGGATTGGCTTGATCAACTCATCACGCTTGTTATTCCCCCTAAACACATGAGCAATGAAACTGCGCAAGAGATTTGTAGTCAGTTTGAAAATTGCTTATTGTTCCGTAGTGAAATAGAAATGTTTGAAACCTTCTTTCAATTGATTGAAGATGCGGACATACTAACTGGTTGGAACTCAGAAGGATACGATATTCCATATATGGTTAATCGTGTTACTCGCATTATGAGTAAAGACGATACACGCAAGTTTTGTTTGCTTGGGCAGATGCCTAAGGCAAGAACATATGAACGTTTCGGCAAAGAAGAAACAACGTATGACTTAGTTGGTCGTGTTCATATGGACTATTTGCAGTTGTACAAGAAGTACAACTACGAGAGTCGCCACAGTTATAAACTTGACTTCATTGGTGAAATGGAAGTCGGTGAAAACAAGACACAATATGAAGGTACACTTGATCAATTGTACAATAAAGACTTCAAACGTTTTATTGAATACAATCGACAAGATACAATGTTGCTTGTTAAGATTCATAACAAATTAAAATTCTTAGATTTGGCAAATGCACTTGCACACGAAAACACAGTGCTGTTGCCCACAGTCATGGGGTCTGTTGCAATGATTGAAATGGCAATCATGAACGAGGCTCATGAAAGAGGTCTGGTAGTTCCAGACAAAAAACGAAAGGAAATGAATAGTGATGAACAACAAGCGGCAGGTGCCTATGTTGCTACGCCCAAAAGGGGCATACACGAATGGGTCGGTGCAGTGGATATCAACTCGCTCTACCCCAGTGCTATTAGAGCCCTCAACATGGCTCCCGAAACAATCGTTGCTCAAGTCAGACAGTCACTCACTAACCAGTACATGCACGAAAAAGGGAGACGGTTGGCTAGTGAAAAGAAACGAAGTAAAGACGATGACGAAGTAACTGGAAGCGTACTGTGGGAAGGATTGTTTGGTAGTTTAGAATACACAGCAATCATGAACCAAGAACGCGGTACAATGCTCACACTTGATTATGAAGATGGTCGTAGTGTAGAGATGAGTGCTGCCGAAGTATGGAAACTAATCTTTGACAGTCACAAACCATATATCTTAAGTGCTAATGGTACTATCTTTAGATATGACCAAGAAGGTGTAATTCCCGGTCTACTTACACGTTGGTATACAGAACGTAAATCTATTCAGAAACAAGCAAAAGAAGCCTATGGTACTGATATGTATGAGTACTATGATAAGCGACAACTTGTTCGTAAGATTTTGCTTAACTCAGCATATGGTGCATTGTTGAATGAGCATTGCCGTTTCTATGACAAGCGTATTGGTCAAAGTGTTACATTAAGTGGTCGTCAGATTGTTAAACACATGATGAGTACCATCAATGAAACAGTTGCAGGTGAATACAATCACGAAGGTCCTACTATCGTATATGGTGATACTGATAGTTGCTACTTTAGTGCGTATCCGACATTAAAAGAACAAATAGAAAAAGGACAATTAGAGTGGAATAAAGATGCATGTGTGCAACTTTATGATGCTATTGCTGAACAAGCAAACGAAAGTTTCCCTGCATTTATGGAACGTGCATTTCATGCTCCAAGAAAGAACGGCGAAATTATCAAAGCAGGTCGTGAACTTGTAGGTGATCGTAGTCTATTCATTACAAAGAAACGCTATGCTATTAACATCTATGACAAAGAAGGCAAGCGAAAAGATGTGAATGGTAAGATGGGTGATATCAAGGCTATGGGTCTTGACTTGAAACGTGCTGATACTCCCAAGTATGTTCAAGAGTTTTTGATGGAAGTATTATCAATGGTTCTCGCAGGTAAAACACGTGATGATGTTATTGAAAAAATTAAAGAATTTAAAGTAGAACTTGGTAAACAAGACAGTTGGACTAAGGGTAGTCCTAAATCTGCAAACAAGTTAACCTATTACGAAGAATTAGAAAAGAACAGTAAGACAGGTAAAGCGAATATGCCAGGGCATGTTCGTGCGGCATTGAATTGGAACTACTTGCGTAGAGTAAATGGTGACAATTATAGTATGAAAATGGTTGATGGTATGAAAGTCATTGTTTGTAAACTCAAGTCAAATGCTTTGGGTTTCACTAGTATTGCATACCCAACTGATGAACTACGCTTGCCTAAATGGTTTTGTGACTTACCATTTGATGATAGTGAAATGGAACGCACATTGGTTGACGAGAAGATTGAAAACTTACTAGGTGTATTGGGTTGGGACTTACGTAGCAATACTGATACAAACAGTACGTTTGATGATTTATTCTCATTTGGTTAAATTAGATATTGACAAGCGTAATAAAATCCATTATTATACACAATATTCTCGCCTAAATATTAAACACAAAGGAACACATATGAAAGACAATTTACAGGATTTGATTCAACATACACATGGTCTAGGAGTTATTGACTTAATCAGAGTCAATGGCACAGACAAAGAAACACAGATTATCGCAGTCAGTGAAGATAAGAGTGTTGTAGTTATGGGTACTACTAAAACCCCTATGCCAGATTTCATCGGCACATTCGGTATGCCTAACTTAGGTAAACTCAAAACTATCTTAGGCTTTGATGACTATGATGAGCATGCAGTAATTAACGTTACACGCAATAAGGATGATGTTCCTACTGCTGTACACTTTGAAACTAAGGTAGGAGACTTTGTTAATGACTATCGATTGATGAGTAAGTCAATTATCGAAGAAAAGGTAAAAGACGTTAAGTTTAAGGGTGCTAAGTGGGACGTTGAATTTGAGCCTACTGTTGCAGGTATTCAACGTTTTAAGAAACAAGCAAGTGCTAACAGTGAAGAAGATAAGTTCACATGTAAAACAGATAAGAATGATTTAAGAATTTACTTTGGTGAACCTTCAACACACAGCGGTAACTTTGTATTTCATCCTGGAGTCAGCGGTGCATTGAATCGCCCCTGGATGTGGCCTGTTAAGGTATTCCAAGCAATTATGGACTTGCCAGGTGACAAGACTGTGCGTATTAGTGATCAGGGTGCTGCCGAAGTTACTGTTGACAGTGGACTTGCAGTATATCGTTATCTTCTTCCAGCACAAGCAAAATGATTAAGAACATCACAGGCGGACAATATATCCAAGTCATGGGTGGTAGCACTAGTTACCCCTATGTCAACATGAGTAACCCTAGCGCAGGCATGATGCGTTACAACGGTCTAAATCAAAACATGGAAGTCTATGATGGTAGCAGTTGGATGACTATCTCTGGTAATTCAAGCATGGTTGATTTGAATAGTGATGCTAGAGATTTGCTTGAATGGGCTAGAATTAAACGAGCAGAAGAACAATACTTAGAGAAAGAAGCAGAACGTAATCCTACTATCAAAGACTTAGTGAATCAGCGTAAAGTCATTGATGATAAAATTACTATGGTAAAAACATTACTTAAAAGTTCTGGTAATGAAGCAGAGCAAGAACGAGTATATCCGCAGACAACTCCATGATAGATAAAGAAAATCTCACAAGTAATCATAATCCTGATTGGGCACTGTTCTTACCGGCAGTGTCTAGTTTCTTCATCACTGGCTTAGGCAAGCAACGTGAAGGAGAGAACTATTTTGATAGTGCAAGAATCCCTGCAGGCTTCAATGGTGACGTTGAATGTCTAAACTTCTTAAACAGTAAGCAGGGCTTATTCAAGTATAAGTGGGGTTTATATAGTGCTGGTCATGCTAACTTAGATACTACAGTTGATGACCATGCCGAAAGTATTATTCGTAAACGTGAAAGTGGAACGTTTATGCTAGGTGATAGTGGTGGATTTCAAATCATGAAAGGTCAGTGGCCTGCTGATTGGAAGAACCCTAATTGCCCTAAAGCATTGAAACAAAGAAAATTAGTGTTGACATGGATGGACACATACATGGATTACGGTATGTGTTTAGATGTGCCAACACAAACATTGCGTAATAAACATTTGTTAGATAAGCATGGTATCAGTACAATCGATGAGGCTGTACTTGCTACGCATATTAATAACGAATATTTTATTAAGCATAGAAACGGGAACTGTAAATTCTTAAACGTGTTACAGGGCTTGAATCACAAGCAAAGTGACGATTGGTACGCCGAAATGAAAAAGTACTGTGATCCAAAAATGTATCCAGACAATCATTTCAATGGTTGGGCGTTTGGGGGTCAAAATAAGATTGACATTCACCTTACGCTAAGACGAATCGTAAACATCATTCATGATGGCTTGCTTGAACCCGGCAAACATGATCTTATACATTGCTTGGGTACATCGATTCTTGAATATGCAGTATTGTTTACTGATATTCAACGTGCAGTCCGCAAGTACCATAATCCTAACTTGCAGATTACTTTTGACTGCGCAAGCCCTTTCTTTAGTGCTGCCAAAGGTCTAGCATACTATAACACTTCTATTGAGCATGATAAGAAGTGGACGTATAGTATGGAAAAAACTGCTGAAAAGAAATCATATCACAATGATACTCGCAAGTTTAGCGATGCTGTGTTGCAGGACAATATACATAAAATGTTTAGTGATAGTCCTATCACTGAACGTATGATGGTTCGTGACTTATGCTATCGTGGTCCAGGCTTCTTAGGCCAGCATGGTAAAGAGACAAAGACTAGTTGGGATACACTAAGTTATACATTGTTGCAAGCGCACAACGTATATCAACATATTTGGTCTGTACAAGAGGCAAATCGTAGATATGAGCAGGGAATTAAACCTGCTATGGTATTGGATCGCTTTGAAGATATTAGTTTTGGTGAAATTGTAGATGAAATATTTTCACTAAAGGATCGTCAAAAGAGTTTAGACCTTATAGAAGAACACAGTCGTTTTTGGACTCAAATGAAGGCTGGACAAGGATATAGTGGCAAGAAATCAGTCAATGCATTGACTATGTTTAACCAACTGTTTGAAGAGCAAGATTCTGATCCTGAGGTAGATGAGGATATTGAAGATAGCGATGACGCCATGATGAGTGCTTTGTCATAGAATGAATTTAGTATGTTTCCCCAACTACTGTGGTGGTGGTTTAGTCTGCGATTTGTTAAATAATAAAAAGAATAAAATAGTAAATGGGACGATAGCCGCTTCGCAAGAGCATAGTTTTTTAAAAGTTGGGAATAACGGAATACTAGTTCAACGTACCTTTGACAGAAAAGAATGGGATAGATTATTTTCTTACTATAGTGCAAAAGAATGGACTAAGAGTATATGGTACGGAACTCATATTCATCCTTCAGTAATACCAAATTTATCAGAGTTTGAGCGTGTAATTTGCATCACTGATGAAACTAGATTGAGCAAACTATATCGTATACTTAGAATATACAATATTGAATTAATTAAAGAACCCGATACTAATAAAAGAATAGGATCTTTAATTGGAAATATGAAACTATTAAAAGACACATTTACTAGCCATAAAGATTGTACGAATATCGAATTTTGTGATATAGTAGACGGAAAGTTTGTTAGAGATAATGATTTGGATGTATCATATTTTGAAGAATGGAAACAAGCAAATGCTTGGTTGTATGATTTGAAAGATGATTTGGTGATTGAACATTTCAATCAAATGTATAAGGAGACCTAATATGTCTTATCATGGTAGAATCAAAACGCTTGAAGAAGCATATAGAATAACTACACAGAAAATTGATAATCACGAAGGTGACAAAGAATCATTAAATGTGTTAAAAGAACAACAGTTAAAGTATTTTGACGAGTTGCGCAGGCTTAGAAAACTTCAATGGGAAGAGGATCATGAACGTGTTAACTTTGATGATGAAAGATAATTATGGATGAGACTGTTACTAGTTGGAGTGCTATGAACATACCTCATAGTAATGAGCAAACAGCAAATATTACATTAACTAGCGGTCAAAGTGAAATGTTACGTGTCGCACAAGATGGGTTTTATGTGCGAGGCGTAAAAATTGAGCAGGACGAGAAAGAAGCAGAAAAGGTATATAATGCCTTTCATCAATGGTTAACATGGGCAACACTTAATAGGAATTATTAAAATGGATCAACGTGAACAGGCTTTAATAGAAAAAAATGGTAGAATTATGAAAAACGCAAAAAGAATGATATGGGTAACCTTTCGTAAAGAAGGTATACACCGATACCCGGCAGCATCAAGTGATCCTAAACTAGCAACTAATGACGAATATGATGTTAGTTTCTTGGG
>Ga0208783_10001461_pt1 | contig 14002 bp, 10 predicted proteins | sample DEB19_08_DNA_2_FD_184529 | JGI IMG/M metagenome (GOLD analysis project Ga0208783, IMG submission 184529) | Aqueous microbial communities from the Delaware River and Bay under freshwater to marine salinity gradient to study organic matter... | ecosystem: Environmental > Aquatic > Marine >... | reverse complement strand
CCACCCGGCTGACAGCATTGCGAACCGGGCGCCGCTTGTCCCGCTGTTCCTGGTTGGCTTCGTTGCACTCGTGGTCATGGCAAGCCTCGGATGGGTTCCGGCCAATGTTCAGTCTGCACTGGGTCATGCTTCGCGCGCATGCCTCATCGTCGCGATTTCCGCCGTCGGCCTGAAGACTTCGTTGCTCGAAATTCGCCAGGTCGGCCGGAAAGCCGCAATCCTTCTTGGGGCCGAAGCCGCGTTCCTTGTTGCGATCATGTTGCTTGCTGAAATGCTTAATGGAATGACCATTGACTGGCCAGTATCTTGAAAATCAAACTGAGGGGATCGACGCGGTGAACCCGGACACACAGGAACAGGCCATTGAGGTCGATCGGACCGTCAGCATAGTCGCAGCACTGTTCGTCTTCGTCATGGGGTCGATCAGTTTTCCGCTGCTGCCGATGGTGGTGGGGGCCGTCACCGACCATCTCGACTTTTCCACCCGAGAGGTCGGGCTGATCGCTTCGGCCGACATGTTCGGCATGTTTCTGGCTGCGATTGCCGCGATCTATTGGATCCGGCGGGCGAATTGGAGGCGCCTTGCCATCGGACTGGCGCTCTGCCTGTGCCTGTGCCACGTCGTTTCCTCGCAATTGCAGCACTTTGCGCCGCTGCTCGCGGTCAGACTGCTGGCGGGTTTCTGCGGCGGATCGATGATGGCGCTGGGCGGAACTGCGCTGACCGACGGCTCGCGCCCGGAACGCAACACGGCCCTGTTTATCGGCATGCAGATGGCGGTTGCCTCTGCGGGCTTCCTGGTCATGCCGCGCTTCATCGAAGGCTATGGCGTAGCAGGTGCCTATGGCTTCCTGGCGGCGCTTGCCATGCCAGCCGTGATTGCTGCCTTCTGGATGCCATCGGCTGGCAAGTGGCCCCGTGAAAGCGAAGAAGGTAGCGTCGCCAAAAGCGGTTTGACGGGCTCTGCACTGACTCGCGCGGTGCTGGTAGTGCTGTTCGCGACCCTTCCGGCGTTCTGGTTCCATGTCGCCTATGCTGCCAGTTGGGCCTATATCGAACGTCTTGGCGTGGCATCGGGCATGTCGGTCGAAGCGGTCGGCCAGACGCTCTCGCTGTCGTTCCTGGCGGGGATTGGCGGGTCGGTTGTGGCGTGGTTGCTCAGCGACCGGATCGGCCGCCTGTGGCCCTGTGTCATTACCCTGGCCTTGCAGCTCGCTTCGCTGGGCGTACTGGCATTTTACCTCACTGGGCCAACCGCCTATGTGCTGGCGCTAATGGTCTACGTGTTCTGCATCACGTTTCCCTTTCCCTACCTTCTGGCCTTCGCGATCGAAATGGACCGGACCGGACGCGCTGCGGTGCTGTTTCTGTTGATGGTCAAGGCCGGGATCGCGATCGGCCCCTTCTTCGCTTCCAACTTCGTATCGAAAACCGATTTCACCCTGCCGCTCCTGATCGCAGCGATTTTCTACTCGGTTTGTCTGGTCAACATGTGGGGCGTCGGCTTGCTCAATCGCGCCATCAGCCGTGATGCAGCAGCGAAAGCCTAGCGCCAGGTCTGGCCGGTTTCGGCTCGCAAGAAGTGGCGCATAAACACAAATGATAGTCACGTTCGAGCAATTCCGTCGGCAAACCTGCTGATATCACTACCATCACAAATTTCCGTCTGCAGCGAACGGACAGTCAAGGCCGATCGCGCGGCGGCGAATAAGTAGCAGCCATGCCATTGGCCTATATTGGCCTATAAGGGAGGGTAGAATGAACGAACGGAGCATTCTCGTCGGAAACGGAATTGAACGGGCTCGAATCGCTGGGGCATCCCGCGGTCTTGCCAAGGCGCTCTTGCTTACGGGCAGCCTCCTGATCTGGCCGGCCTCACAGGCCTCGGCGCAAGAGGCGGCACAGGCGGAAACCCAGGTCGGGCAGCTTGAAGAGATTGTGGTTACCGCCCAAAAGCGCGAACAATCCGCCCAGTCGACGCCGATCGCCATCACCGCCATTTCGGGTGACGCGCTGGTGCGGGCCGGGATCAAGAGCAGCAACGACCTGGCTGATCTGACCCCGGGCCTCAGGATCTCGCCGGTGTTCGGCGCGGGTAACATCCCGAACATTGCCATTCGCGGCGTGGGCCTCAACGATTTTCGCGACTACCACGAAAGCCCCTCGGCGGTTTACGTCGATGAAGTCTACAAGGGCGCGCTCGCGAGCCTCGACTTCCAGCTGTTCGATATCAACCGGGTCGAAGTTCTCAAGGGGCCGCAGGGTACCCTGTTCGGACGCAACGCGACCGGCGGCCTGATTCATTACATCACCAAGAAGCCGACCGATGAACTCGATGGTTTCCTGCGCGCTGGCGGCGGATCGTTTGACGATGTCAATCTTGAAGGCGCAGTCGGCGGTCCGCTCGGGACCGGCGTTTCAGCGCGCATTTCGGCAATGTATCATCGCAACAGCGGTATCCAGCAGAACCAGAATACGGCGGCGGGCGCAGAGGATGGCAACAAGGTCGATCTCTATGCGTTCCGCGGCCAGTTGAAGTTCAAGATGTCTGACAATGCGACGTTGCTGCTGTCCGGTGAAACTTCGCACAACCGCAACAACGGCGGCAACCCCTATCGCTATGCGCCCTCGTTCTTCGGTGCGGATGGCCTTGCACGGGTCGATACGGCAAATCGCGATATCGTCGTCGGCACGAGCGACCTCAACGACATCAATGTCAGCCCGGGCCTGTTCGTGAATTCGGACTACAACGCCGAAACCGCGCGGCTGGATGTCGATCTTGGCGGGGTGGAGCTGGTTTCGATCAGCAACTACCAGCATTTCAAGAAGAACCAGCAGCAGGACTGTGACAGCGCTCCGGCGGTGTTCTGCATCACCCAGTACACCTCCAATACCAAGCAATACAGCCAGGAGCTGCGGCTGCAGGGCAAGGGCGATGCCATTACGTGGAACCTGGGAGCCTACTACTTCAACCTTCAAACCGACGGAACGCAGACCCTTGCCGGACCTGTTGCCGGATTCTTCTTCGGCACGGCCTCGGGAACTACCGCCTTTGACACCCAGACGAAGAGCTGGGCGCTGTTCGGCCAGTTCGAATACAAGTTGGCACCGACGCTCACCTTCAACGGCGGTCTGCGGTATACCCAGGACAAGAAGGACATGTCGCAAACCTTCCTGCTGGGTGTCGTGCCGGGCGGGATTGTCTACGACAGCACGACAATAGGCGCGCTGGCCAAGCAGGACACCGACAACGTTTCCTACCTCGCCAAGCTGGTCTGGGAGCCGAGTGACAACGTGCTGCTCTACGGCGGCGTTTCCAGCGGCTACAAGGCAGGCACTTTCAACAGCGGCTTTGGTCCGGTTGCGCCCGCGAACTATTCGGTTAAGCCGGAAAAGCTGACCAGCTATGAAGTGGGCTCCAAGATAGAATTTGGCGATCGCCGCCACCGCCTCAACGGGGCCGTCTTCTATTACGACTACAACGACAGCCAGGCATTTGTTTACCGCAACCTGAACCAGCTGCTGTTCAATGCCGATGCCAAGGTCACGGGCGGCGAGCTCGAGTATAGCGGCTACTGGACCGACGCCCTGCTGATCACTGCTGGCGTTTCGGTGCTCGATACCAAAGTCAAGAATGTCCAGGATGGCTCGGGAGCAATCCGTGACCGCAAGATGGTGCTTGCCCCCGATTTCACAGCGAATGCCTCGGCGCGCTACACCGTCGACCTTTCGAACAGTGGTTCGCTGGCGTTCCAGGTCGATGGCAATTACAGTTCGTCGATCTTCTTCGACAATCTCAACCAGCCGGGCCTTGCGGAAGGGTCAACCTTCCTGCTCAACGGGCGTGTCGCCTGGACATCGCCCAACAAGGATTTCGAAGTCGCGGCCTTCGTCAAGAATATCACCAACAAGGTCAATCTGATCTACGCATTCGATCTCACCGGAGACCTGGGTTATATCCAGCAGTCCTATCGCACTCCGCGCACGTTTGGCGCTTCGCTGACCGTCAATTTCTGAGCAACGGCGCAAGAATTGTAACCGGCTCAAATTGTCTCGCTCCGCTCCCTTGGTTTTTCAGGGGGGCGGAGAACCGGACCGACATTTGTGATCGCATGGGTGGAGCGATTCGTCGTATTTCTATCGGGTCGGCGCTCGATTTAGACAGCTATGGCCGCAGAGGCTCAGGATAGAATATGCGCTATTCGGCATGGGAAGTGTTCCGCAACGGGCTGACCGGCAACAAGGCCTGGAAACCGGTCTGGCGTGATCCGGAGCCGAAGCAGCGCTATGACGTGGTGATCGTTGGCGGCGGCGGGCATGGCCTTGCAACGGCATATTACCTCGCCAGGGTGCATGGCATCCGCAACGTCGCGGTGCTTGAACGCGGCTACATCGGTGGTGGAAATTCAGGCCGAAACACCACCATCATTCGCGCGAATTACATGAGTACGGCCAATGTGAAATTCTATTCGCATTGCATCAAGCTGTGGGAAAATCTCGAGCAGGAACTGAACTACAACGTGATGTTCAGCCAGCGCGGTCTGGTCGCGCTGGGGCACAGCGACGGGCAGATGGAAGCCATGGCCCGCCGTGCCAATTTCTGCCAGCTGGAGGGCGACGGCGGCGAGGTGTGGAGCCTGGAGGAATGCCGCCGCCAGATGCCCTACCTCAATTACGACGATCCCCGCTTCCCGATCTATGGCGCGCACTGGCACCCGAATGGCGGCACGGCGCGGCACGATGCGGTGGTCTGGGGCTATGCCCGCGGCGCGGATCGGCTGGGGGTCGACATTATCCAGAACTGCGCGGTCCAGGGGTTCAGGGTCGAAGGTGGCAAGGTCGTCGGGGTAGAGACTTCGCGCGGCTTCATCGGGACGACCAAGGTCGGCATGGCTGTCGCGGGAAGATCGGGCGAGGTGGCGGCGATGGCAGGCTTCCGCCTGCCGATTGAAAGCCATGTCCTGCAAGCGTTCGTCACCGAAGGTCTGAAGCCCGTGCTGCCGACGGTGATCGGTTTCGGCATGGGCCATTTCTACATCAGCCAGTCGGACAAGGGCGGGCTGGTGTTCGGCGGCGATCTCGATGGTTACAACAGCTATGCCCAGCGCGGCAATCTGCCGATGATGGAACATGTCGCCGAGGCCGGCATGGCGCTGATGCCGATGATCGGCAAGTCCAAACTATTGCGCTCGTGGGGCGGGATCAACGACATGACGATGGACGGTTCGCCGATCATCGATCGCTCGCCGGTAGAGAATTTCTTCATCAACACCGGTTGGTGTTACGGCGGGTTCAAGGCGATTACCGGCGGCGGCGATGCCTTTGCCCACCTGATCGCCACCGGCAATTACCACCCCGCCGCCGACAAGTTCACGCTGAAGCGGTTCGAAACCGGCGAACTGATCGACGAGACCGGTGCCGGCCCGCGGCCCGGACGGCATTGATGGGGACGAACCATGCGTATTGATTGTCCCAACTGCGGCAGCCGCGACCGGCGCGAGTTCCAGTATCTCGGCGCGGCGGTACTGATGGACCGGCCTGCGCCCGATGCGGGCGAACAGGCCTTTGTCGAATATGTCTATTTTCGTGAGAACCCCGCCGGCGCGCACCGCGAATTGTGGCTGCACGAAATGGGGTGCCGGTCCTGGATCGTCGCCGAACGGAACATGGGCTCGCACGAATTTGCCTCGACCCGCCTGGCCGCCGACGTGAAGCGAGGTGCGAAATGAGCCGCCTGACATCCGGCGGTCAGATCGATCGCACCCAGCCGCTCAGGTTCAGCTTCGATGGCAAGAGCCTTGCCGGATTCAAGGGCGATACGCTGGCCTCTGCCCTGCTGGCCAACGATATCCGTCTGGTCGGGCGCAGCTTCAAATATCACCGCCCGCGCGGGATCCTCTCCGCCGGTTCCGAAGAGCCCAATGCGCTGATGCAACTCGGGCTGGGGGACCAGACTACGCCGAATGTGCGCGCTACGACTCAAGAGCTTTACGAAGGCTTGATCGCTGCTTCGCAGAACCGCTTTCCGTCGCTCGCTTTTGATCTGCTGAGCGTGAACGATCTGATGGCACCGTTCTTCGGCGCGGGCTTCTACTACAAGACCTTCATGTGGCCCAAGTCGTTCTGGGAGAAGGTCTATGAACCCTTCATCCGCCGTGCCGCCGGACTTGGGCGGCTCAGCGGCAAGGCCGATCGGGCGCTCTACGACAAGGCATTTGCCCACTGCGACCTTCTGGTGATCGGCGGCGGGCCCGCCGGACTGATGGCTGCGCTGACTGGGGCACGCGGCGGGCTCGATGTCATCCTTGCCGACGAGGATTTTGCTTTTGGCGGCCGCCTCAACTCTGAAACCGTCGAAATTGCCGGTCAACCCGGGGCTGGCTGGGCTGCGCAGGTGGTGACCGAACTAGCGGGCATGGCCAATGTCCGCCTGATGCCGCGTACCACGGTGACCGGCGCCTATGATGGCGGCACCTATGCGGCGTTGCAGCGGGTCTCGCATCATCTTGCCGATCCGGCGGACCATCTTCCGCTCGAGACATTCTGGCGGATCGCGGCACGGCGGACGATCCTGGCCGGCGGCGCGATCGAACGGCCGATCGCCTTTGCGAACAACGATCGCCCCGGAGTGATGATGGCGAGCGCGGTGCGCAGCTATGCCAACCGCTTCGCCGTGTTGCCGGGGCAGCGGATCAGCCTGTTCACCAACAACGATGATGGCCACCGCACCGCGCTTGATCTGCTGCGGCTCGGTGCGGATATCGCCACGGTCGTCGATACCCGCAGCGATGTGGTGGCGATGGGCGACTATCCGCTGATCACCGGGGGGCAGGTCACCGGGACCTCAGGCCGCCTCGGCCTGAAATCAATCACGGTCAGCAGAGCCTCGGGAACGCTGAAGGTGGCCACAGACTGTCTCGCGGTCAGCGGTGGCTGGAACCCGTCGGTGCATCTCACTTGCCACATGAACGGCCGTCCGGTCTGGCGTGAGGACATTGCCGCTTTCGTTCCGGCCGACAATGCCATTCCGGGGATGCGGGTAGCCGGCGCTGCAAACGGTGATTTCTCCACCCATGCCGCGCTTTCCGCTGGAGCGGAGGCTGCGGCGGAGGTGCTGGGCGATCTTGGAAAGACTGCGCCCGCCACCGTCATTCCCGCAGCCGAAGATGCCCCGATCCGGCTTGAGCCGTTCTGGCATGTCACAGCCAGCAAGGGCCGCGCCTGGCTTGACCTGCAAAACGATGTGACGACCAAGGATGTCGCGCTGGCCCACCGTGAGAACTTCCGTTCGGTCGAACACATGAAGCGTTACACCACGCTGGGCATGGCGACCGACCAGGGCAAGACTTCGAACGTCGGCGGGCTGGCGGTCATGGCCGACCTTACTCAGCGCTCGATCCCCGAAACCGGCACGACAACCTTCCGCCCACCCTATTCCCCCGTAGCTCTGGGGGCCCTGGGCGCGCACGGTGCGGGCAAGGATTTCGCGCCATCGCGCTACCTGCCGTCCGATGCATTGGCGCGCGAACTGGGAGCGCATTTCATCGAAATGGGCGTCTGGTATAGGCCGAGCCTGTTTCCGCAGCCCGGCGAAACCCATTGGCGGCAAACCTGCGACCGGGAAATGCGCATGGTGCGCTCGACCGTGGGGATCACCGACATCACGCCCTTCGGCAAGATCGACGTGCAGGGTGCGGATGCCGCAGTTTTGCTCGACCTCGTCTACGCCAACACCATGTCCAGCCTCAAGCAGGGCCGGGTCCGCTATGGGGTGATGCTGCGCGAAGACGGCATGGCGCTCGACGACGGGACCTGCGCGCGGCTTGGCGAGGATCACTTTGTGCTGACGACCACCGCAGGGGCCGCCAGCGATGTGTTCGCCCATCTCGAATTCTGCACGCAGGTGCTGCGGCCAGAACTCGACGTGCAATTCTTCTCGGTCACCGACCAGTGGGCGCAGTTCTCGATTGCCGGGCCGCGATCGCGCGAATTGGTGAGTGGGTTGTGCGACGAGGACATATCGAACGAACGCATCCCGTATATGGCATGCGCCGAGGTGACAATCGGCGGGATTGGCTGCCGGTTGTTCCGTATCTCGTTCTCTGGCGAGCAAAGCTATGAAATCGCCATTCCGGCGCGTTATGGCGAGGCCCTGGCGCGGGAACTCGGCCAGCGAGCGGCGGCGCTTGGCGGCGGCTGGTACGGGCTGGAGGCGCTCAACGCGCTTCGGATTGAGAAGGGCTACCTCACCCACGCCGAGATGACTGGCCAGTACACCGCCGATGCTCTGGGGATCGGGGGCATGGTCTCGGCCAAGAAGGATTGTATCGGCAAGGTTTTGAGCCAGCGTTCGGCACTGGTCGGTCCGGGCAAGATGGAACTGATCGGGTTGAAACCGGTGTCGCCGCTCAAGCAGTTCAGCGGTGGGGCATTCCTGTTCAGCCAGGGGGCAAGGCAGGTGCTCGGCAACGAGGAAGGCCATGTGACAAGCCATTGCCATTCGCCCTCGCTGGATCATGTCATCGCAATGGCTTTCCTCAGGGACGGCCGATCGAGGCTGGGCGAACATATCATCATGAAAGACAATGCCCGCGGCATCGAGGCTGTCTGCGAGGTTTGTGCGATGGTGCATGTCGATCCGGACGGGGAGAGGCTGCATGGTTGATCTGGTCGCAAAGAGCCCGCTTTCCGGGCTGCTTCCGCGAAGCGCCGGGCAAGTGACATTGACCGAAGCTGCGCCGGCTTTCGTCAGTTCGATCCAGGCACGCCAGGGCAAGTCTTCGGCTCTGGCCAAGGCGCTTCAGGCGAGCCATGGGCTTACTCTGCCCGAAGTCGGCAAGGTGACTGCGGCGGCAGACCATCGGCTGTTGTGGTTCGGTACCGATCAATATCTGCTGATTGGTGCAACGCCTGCAGCCCCTTCGCTTCCAGAATTTGCGGCTCTCACCGACCAGGGCGACGCCTGGGCGGTGATGCATCTGGTCGGTGCGGGCGCGGCGGAGGTGCTTGCGCGGTACTGCCCGCTTGATCTGCGGACCGAACGCTTCGGAATCGGCCAAACCGCCCGTGCGCCGCTGGCAGACATGCCCGCGATCATCACCCCGATCGCGCAAGGTTTTGAAATCATGGTCCTGCAGAGCCTGTCGCGCACTGCCGTGCACCACCTTCATCAGGCCATGCTCTCACTTGCCGCGCAAGCCAGTCTGATCTGACGCCCGACGTTAGCTCGCAGTCGTGAGTGCTGCGTTCCGACTGATCGCAGGCACCTATTCTTCAATTCTTCAAGGACTTTCTCATGTCGCAATCGTTTACCCTGACAATCACATGCCCCGACCGGCCGGGAATCGTGCAACGTGTGAGCGGGATGATTCTCGACAATGGCGGCAACATTCTTGATTCGAGCCAGTTTGGCGATTGCGAGACCGGCATGTTCTTCATGCGGGTCGTTTTCGAAACGAATGCCGCTGAATCGAATCTGGTTACCGCGCTAGGAGCGATTGCCGCTGAAATCGAGCTGGACTGGAAGCTGGCGCCCAGTGACCGGCGTGCGCGCGTGCTTTTGCTCGTGTCCAAATTCGATCACTGCCTTGGCGATCTGCTCTATCGCAGCCGAACGGGTGACCTCGCGATGGATGTCGTCGGGGTGGTCTGCAACCATCCGAAGGAGGTTCTCAACATCACCATCCTGGGCGATGTGCCCTTTCATTATCTGCCCGTCACGCCGGCGACCAAACCGGCGCAAGAAGCCGCAATCCGGACGCTCATTGAGGAAAGCGGTGCCGATCTGATCGTGCTCGCGCGCTACATGCAGATCCTTTCGGATGAGATGGCCCGGTTTCTCAGCGGGCGCTGCATCAACATTCATCACAGCTTCCTGCCCAGTTTCAAGGGCGCGAAGCCCTATCATCAGGCGCATGCACGAGGGGTCAAGATGATCGGTGCCACCGCCCATTATGTGACCGGCGATCTGGATGAAGGGCCGATCATTCACCAGGACGCAGAGGCGATCACGCATGCCGACTCGCCTGACGATCTGGTCCGGCTTGGTCGTGACGTGGAGCGGAGGGTACTGGCGCGGGCGGTGCGGTACCATTTGCAACACCGGGTGTTGCTCAATGGGCGCAAGACTGTGGTATTCGCGGGAAGGTTTTGAAATACGGGTCGCGAATGAGCCAGGATGAATACGACTATGTGGTGATTGGCGCAGGCTCATCGGGTGCAGTCGTTGCGGCACGTCTGAGCGAGCGTCCAGACCTGAAGGTGCTGCTGCTCGAAGCCGGTGAAGTAGACCGGGGTCTTTGGATTCATGTGCCGCTCGGTGTAGGCAAGATACTCACCGATCCCCGCTATGTCTGGCAGTACTTTACCGAAGAGACCCAAGATCCTCCGCACAAGCCGGTCTATTGGCCCAAGGGCCGCCTGCTCGGCGGCTCCAGCTCCGTCAACGGCATGGTGTTCGTCCGCGGTTCCAAGGCCAGCTGGGACGAGTGGCGCGACTTGGGGTGCGAGGGGTGGGGCTATAACGATATCTTGCCCAGCTTTCGCCGCATGGAGCATCGTGCGGGCGGCGACCCGGCCTTTCGCGGTCAGAACGGGCCGATCACTGTCACCAATGTGGCGCATCGCTCGGCAGTGTCCGAGGCTTTCAAGCAGGCCTGCGAAGTGCTCGGGGCACAGCCGCTTGAAGACTATAACGCCGTTGACAATGTCGGTGTCGCCGATCTGCAAATGTCGATCCGCAAGGGCCGCCGTTGTTCAACCGCGGTCGGCTACCTGAGGCCGGCCAAGCGGCGCCGCAATCTCACCCTGTTGACAGGGGCCTTGGCCGACACGCTGACCTTTGATGGCACGCGGTGCACCGGCGTTGCCTATCTGCATGGCGGCATGCGAAAACGGGTCCGTGCGCGGCGTGAAGTGATCCTGTGCGCGGGTTCGATCGAATCGCCGGCGATCCTTGAACGGTCCGGGGTCGGCAACCCAGCCATCCTGGCTGCCGCCGGGGTGACGCCGCACCATGCACTGGCGCAGGTCGGGGAGAACCTCCACGACCACCTGCAGGTGCGGATGTCCTTCGAAGTAGAGGGCGAGCGGACAGTCAACGACATTCTCGGCAGCCCGTTGCATGGTGCCTTCGAACTGCTGAAATATCTCGTTACCCGCAAAGGCCTGTTCGCTACCTCAACCGTTGTCTCGCACGCCATCATGAAATCCCGTCCAGACAGCGAGACCGCCGATACCAAGATCCAGATTGCCATGATGAGCGGCGCGGATCGCTACAGCGGCAACGGCAAGGGGACAGATAGTTGCCCGGGCATGACACTGGGGACTTTCCAGATCCGCCCGCTCTCGCGCGGATCGGTGCATATCGCCTCTGCGGATCCACGAAAGCCACCCGTGATCGTGGCCAATTATCTCCAACACTCCCAGGATCAGCGCGATACCATTTCAGGTCTGCGCCTGATCCGCGACGTAGCTGCAAAAATGGGGCCGGAAGGGCACGTCGTGCGCGAACTGCTGCCTGGCCCAGACGTGATATCCGACGAAGCCCTGCTCGCCTATGCGCGGGAAACCGGGCAAACTTCGTGGCACCCGATCAGCACCTGCCGGATGGGCAGTGATCCTGACGCAGTGGTTGACCCGCGCCTGCGCGTGCGTGGCCTTCAGGGATTGCGGGTGGCTGATGCGTCGATCATGCCAACCATGGTCTCGACCAACACCAATGCCCCCTGCATCCTGATCGGTGAACGTGCAGCGGAAATGATCCTGGAGGATGCCGGCTGAACCTGCTTTCGTCGAGCGACTAACGACGCGCGAGCGCCGAGAACACGCTGCCGTTTGATTGATCGATCCGAGGAGGCTTTGGGCTGCACGCGTGACTTGGATCGCGGCGCGATACTCACTCGCTGGTCCTCGGTTGGGGGGGCCGCCTTCCAAACTGGGCGTCTTATGGAGCCTTGCCGGCTAGGCGGACGTAGCTGACTTAGTAGTGACCGACGCAAAGTGGGGAAGATGTGGGGGCGGTTCGTCCAGAAATCTGAAATGAGGCGGTTATTCAGCTTGTTGTTCAAATAGACTTGCGCCCTCCCGCTCCGCCATTTTCATTTTGTCCGTTCCTGTGTAACCGTCCGGCAAAGTCATCTACCGGGCGGTTCGCATTAGCGTGACGATAGTGTCCACTTATTTTTAAGTGGACACTTATGCAGACCGCAGAGAAGCGTCGACGCCGGCGGTACACACCGGCATTCAAGGCTGCAGCCATTGCGTCGGGCAGCAAGCCGGGTGCGTCGGTGGCGGCGGTGGCCCTCGAGCTGCACGTTAACGCGAACATGCTGCGCCGGTGGATCAAACAATCGCGGGTAGCAGAGCCGAAGAGGGTCGAGGCGGTACGGCCGACCCGTCTGCTAGGTCCTTCGCCGGGGTTCTTGCCGGTGGCGCTGACCGACCACGTGCGATTGAGCTCGCCGCCATCGCACTGTACTTGCCGGTCAATGGTCTGATCGCGCGCGCCGCTCTGGTGGAGGGACTGGTGACGCCGCGACAGTTAGGCGCCCTCTTCGTCGGTGGCGGTGTTCTGTTCTGGGCTTTCGAATATGTCGGGCCGGCGATCCTACTCGTAGCGGTCCCTGTCACGTGGGTCTGGGCGTTAGTATCCAGGCAAAGTGAAACAAAGGGTAAAGATGCGACCTATGCTTGAGTCGAATAGCTCTGCGCGCTCGCGGTGGCGCTTGCGTATCGCGTGGGCGTTACAACTTACTTTATCGGCAATCTTTGTATTCACGGCGAGTCGTAAGTTCATGGGTCATCCGATACCGGTCGCCACGGTGGAAGCCTTAGGCGTAGGACAATGGCTGCGTATCGCCATTGGCATCGCGGAGCTCGCCGGTGCGATCGGCTTGCTAGTACCGCGCCTTGCAGGCCTCGCCTCATCCTGTCTCGCACTGTTGATGGCTGGAGCTCTCGGAACCCATCTTTTCGTGATCGGGGGAAGCGCCGTCCCCGCGCTGGTGCTGCTTGCCGCTAGTGCGGCGGTTGCCTATCTGCGGGGCGTGCGGCCTTGAAGACGTAAAGAGAGAGGCTCTGGGCGCTGACCCCGATAATCGATCCGATCAGCAGCGATACCGCGCTTAGCGCACCGAGGAGTCCAGCCCATATGACATACGTATCCATCGACAACCTCCTAACGGACGTTACTTCAGTAGTACCCGTAAGGCCGCTTTTTCTGCATCGGGTAAATTCAGTTTGTCGATTTCACCGATTGCTGTTTCGACCGGCAACATGTGGAGAGCCTCCCGAAGCTTTCTGACCTCTTCGGACGCCTTGAAGACCGTATTGGCCGCCGTCATATCAGATGCGTGCCGTGCCATCGCACGCTGCTTCAGCATTTCAAATTGCTCTTCCGTTAAATGCAACCGAATGCGCTCCTCCTCGAGGTCACGCGCTTCTGCTTCTGTCAGAACACCATCGGCAAAGGCGTCCTCGACAGCTTTCAACATCTGCTCACGCTGTTGGTGCAGCTGATCAGAGAAAGCAGATCCCAGGATACCTGCCGGCAAAGCAACAATACCGATGCCAAGAATGGCGAGTACCATCGTAAAGGCCTGACCGATGGGAGTGACTGGCGAGATATCACCGTAGCCAACGCTTGCCAGCGTAATGACAGCCCAATACATCGCGCGCGGCATCGTATCGAACTTCTCAGGCTGCACTGCGTGCTCAAATTCGTAAACGATGGCACCTGATAAAATTGTGATCAATAGCGTAATAAACATCGCGGCAGAGAACGCTCGCTTCTCTCGCTTGAGTACCATGCTGAACGTGGTCAACGCAGTGTTGTAACGCGTGAGCTTGAGAACTCGCAGGACGCGCAGTATTCGAATGAAGCGCAGATCCACCGCGAACAGGAACTGCAGGTAATAGGGCAGAATAGCAATCAGATCGACAAGACTTCCGGGCCGTTTCATAAACGACAGGCGACTCATGATCCCGGATTGATTAGTTCCCT
>Ga0208783_10001460_pt1 | contig 14002 bp, 13 predicted proteins | sample DEB19_08_DNA_2_FD_184529 | JGI IMG/M metagenome (GOLD analysis project Ga0208783, IMG submission 184529) | Aqueous microbial communities from the Delaware River and Bay under freshwater to marine salinity gradient to study organic matter... | ecosystem: Environmental > Aquatic > Marine >... | reverse complement strand
CGGAGCGGGGCGGGGGGTGGGCCGAGACGGAGGAGCGGGGGACACTACGCTCGCGGAAGGCGGTGTCGCGGCAGGGACATGGTATGTTCCTCGGACCACAGAGGCTATGGGAGCAGCGGTTCGCGGCGACCTGCGGCGCACGAGCTGCCCCGGCCACCACAGCCCCGGCCCAGGAGCGCGGATGACCTTCGAGCGATTCTCCCCCGTGGAGCGGCGGCTCGTGATCGCCGATGTGACGCTCTCCATGTGGTGCCCGCCCGATGTCGAGGCGCTCATCGACCTGGCAGCCTTCGAGGCCGACGAACGGATTCCCTACTGGGCCAACGTCTGGGAGTCGGCAGTCGTGCTGGCAGAGGATCTCGCCGCGGCCGACGGCCACGGCCTGACGCTGCTCGAACTCGGCTGCGGGCTCGGCCTCCCCTCGCTCGTCGCCGCCCGCGCCGGCTTCGACGTGACCGCCACAGACTACGAGTCCGCCGCGCTGGAGGGGGTGCGGTACAACGCCGCCCGCAATGGGCTGCCGGCCATCGCCACGCGGGTGCTCGATTGGCGCACTCCGCCCGCCGATCTCGAACGCTACGATCGCGTGGTGGCGGCCGACGTGCTCTACGAATCCCATCATCCCGCGGCCCTGGCCGCCGTGATCGCGCGGGCGCTGCGGCCGGACGGCATGGCGCTCGTGGCGGATCCCTGTCGGCAGAAGGCCGCCGGCTTCGAGCCGGCGGCCCGCGCCGCCGGGCTCGGCGTCGTCAAGCGGCAGGCCCGTCGGCCGCGGGCCGCGGCCGACGGACCCGCCGTCGAGGTCTACTGCGTCACGTTCCCCCGCTGACTTCCGGCCCGGCTCGCAGCGACCGCGGACGCGGATGCCTGGCCGCCCGACGGGCGGGGAGATTCCGGTCAGGCCACGAGCTTCATCTCGGGCACCTCGCCCGTGATGCCGATCACGAATTCCTCGAAGATCTTCACGTCCAGGGCCGAAGCGGTCTCGGCCTCGGGATGGAACTGCGTGCCGATGGCCACCCAGCCCTCGACTGAGCTCTCGATCGCCTCGATCACGCCGTCCGGTGCCCGCGCGGTGACCTTGAAGCTGCCGGCGACGTCGTCGACGGCCATGTGATGCATGCTGTTCACGCGGATCTCGCCATCTCCGTAGACGCGCTCCATCACCGATCCGGGCTGCACGACCAGGGCGTGCCGGTGCGACTGGTCGATCGGATCCTTGTGCGGGATCGCCTTTGGCAGATCCTCGGGGATGTGCAGGAAGAGCGTGCCTCCCTCGGTGACGTTGAGCAGTTGCATACCGCTGCCGATCGCCAGCACGGGCATGTGACGGGCGCAGACGTGCTTGGCGAGCAGGCGGTCGAAGTCCTCACGCCGTGCATCCATGGGCCGCACCGCGGGGTGGGGCATGTAGCCATCGCGGCGAGGGTCGAGGTCGGCTCCGCCCACCAGCACCACGCCGTCGAGCAGGTCGAGCAGCCGGATGACGTCGTCCTCGTCGGCCAGCGGCGGCAGAATGACGGGAATGCCGCCGGCGGCGGTGATGCCGTCGTAGTATCCAGCCGCCACGAACGAGAGTGCCGCGTGCTCCTTGCGGGTGCCGCGGTAGTCTGTGTTGATGCCGATGAGGGGTTTGACAGCCATGGGGGGTCCTCGAAAGAGCGTGAGGTCGGCGTCATGCCGACCGGCCCGGCGACGTGGTGGTCAGGTGCGACCCCCGCATGCCCTTCGTGGTGGGCCGATCCGTCGTGCGGTGCCGGCGGGGACGGCTCGCGCATCAGGACACCCGCCACGACCGCGCCGTCGATGCGGCGGCGGGCGCGGAACGTCATCCATGACGCTGCGACCGTCTTCCGACCGGAGCCTCACGACGGAGCGACAAACCCTCGGGCTTCGGGCCGGCTCCCCACCGGGGCGCCGGGCCAATCCGTCGTTCGAACCTCGATCCAATCAACTGCAGGCCGAAACGGATCCATCCGTTTCATCCCGCCCCGTCGACCGCCCCAACAGGCGGACCGCGGACGTGACGGGGCTGAACGTATCGAGCCAGCGTCACAAGGCAAGGATTTTTTCGATTTTGTGCCCCGGATGTCGCGACACCACAACATCCGGTGCTAGCACGGCGCGTGCTAGCGTTTTTCGCGGTTCGGCCGCCGTCCGGCCCCCTTCTCGGAAACGGCGGCCGCCAGGGGGCAGCGGCGGCTTTCACGCGGTGATCCAGACGGCATCCCGAAAGCCGCGCAGCCAGGTCAGCTGCCGCTTGGCGAGCTGCCGCGTCCGCCGCTGGGTGAGCCGCACAGCCGCGGCGACATCGAGCCGGCCCGCCGCCACCTCGAGCGCCTCGGAGTAACCGGCCGCCTGCCGCGCGGTCGGACCGATGCCGCCGGCCCGCGCGTCGGCGGCCCTGGCTTCGTCCACGATTCCCGCCGCGAACATCTCCTCGACCCTCCGGTCGATCCGCTCGTAGAGCAGTCGCCGCGGGAGGTCGATGATCATCATCCCTGCAGCGAATCTCGCTTGCGCTGTTGCGGACTCGCGCCACGACCCTGGCACTGCCCCGCCGCCGTGAGTCGCCACCTCGAGCGCCCGGACGATGCGCCGGGCGTCGTGCGGATGGATTCTCGCCGCCGCGGCGGCGTCGACGGCCGACAGCCTATCGTGCAACGTCTGCGTGCTGGAGGCGGCGAGCTCCTCCTCGAGCCGTCGCCGTAGCTCCGGATCGCCGCCGGGCAGCGGATCGAGCCCGTCCCGCAGCGCCCGCAGGTAGAGCGGCGTGCCCCCCACGAAGAGCACCCTCCGTCCCCGGCTGCGGCAGTCCTCCACCGCGTCGGCCGCATCGGCCAGCCACCGGGCCACGCTGTAGGGCTCCTCAGGCCCGACGACGTCCACGAGGTGGTGGCGGACGGCCTGCCGCTCGGCCGGCGTCGGCTTGGCGGTGCCGATGTCGAGGCCGCGGTAGACCGCCATGGAGTCGACGCTCACGATCTCCGCCCCCAGCCGCCGGGCCAGCGGCACGGCCAGGGCGGTCTTGCCCGACGCCGTCGGGCCCGACAGGATCCAGCAATCGTCCCCCAGTGTCGGCCGCCGGACGGCCTGCGGCCCGGGCAGCGGTGCGGCCCGGGCCTGGGAGTGGGGCCCGCCGAAGCCCGCAGCGGGACATGCTAGAGTTGAAGGCTCGTCGGCCAGACGGGCCGGAGCGTCCGACCGAACCTCCCGGGCGTGGTGACCGCGTGGATCCATCGATGCGTCGGCTGGGCGAAACCCTGGAGAGTCTGGAGCGGGTCGTGACGGCGCGGAAGGGCGATCCGTCCGCCCGATCCTACACGAGCCGCCTCCTCGAGGGAGGCGTTCCCGCGATCGGCGCGAAGGTCACCGAGGAGGCCGGCGAACTTGTCGAGGCCGCCGCCCGCGAGCCGGCGGCGCGCGTCGTTGCGGAGGCCGCCGACCTCGTCTACCACATGCTCGTCCTGCTGGCGGCCCGCGACGTGCCGCTCGCCGCCGTCGAGGCAGAACTCGCCCGCAGATTCGGCGTCTCCGGGCTCGACGAGAAAGCGGCGCGGAAGGCCGCCGGAGAAGCCCGACCATGAGCGACCATCCCAAGGAGCAGCTGCTCCGGATCGGCATTCCGAGCAAGGGCCGGCTGGCCGAACTCTCGGCGGAACTGCTCAACGACGCCGGACTGGCGTTCCGACGGACGGAGCGCAGCCTCTTCGCACGCTGCCGCGACATGCCGGTGGAAGTGATCTTCCTGCGCACCGAGGACATTCCCGTCCTCACCGCCGAGGGTGCCATCGACCTGGGGATCACCGGAGCCGACCTCGTGTCGGAGAGCGGCGCGGAACTCCTCCACCGACTCGACCTGGGCATCGGCTCCTGCCGTCTGGCACTGTGCGTCGCCGAGGACTCCCCCGTGGAAAACGCCCGGCAGCTCGCCGGCAAGCGGGTGGCCACGAGTTTCCCACGGACGACCCGACGCTGGCTGGCCGACCGCGGCGTGGAGGCCCACTTCGTGGAGCTCTCCGGCAGCGTCGAGATCATGATCAACCTCGGGGTGGCCGACGCCATCGTCGATCTCGTGGAGACGGGTAGCACGCTCGCGGCCAACCGGCTCCGGGTGCTCGACGAGATCGGCCGCTACGAGACGGTGTTGGTACAGAACCGGGCGGTCCGCGACGCGGCCACGGCCGACCGGATCGTGCGGCGGCTGGAGGGGATCGTGATCGCCCGCAGCTGGTCGCTCCTGGAATACAACGTGCGGCGTTCGCGGCTGGCGGAAGCCGAGAAGATCACGCCGGGATTCAATTCCCCGACGGTGAGCGGGCTCGAGGATCCGGACTGGTGCGCGGTGCGGTCGATGGTGAAACGCGGCGAAGCGCACGCCATCATGGAGCGACTCGAGGCGATCGGAGCTTCCGCCATCATCGAGACCCGGATCGCCAACTGCCGGCTCTAGAGCGCATCCCGCCTCCGTGTAGCACCGGCTACGGGACGGCAGAAGTCTCCTCGCTCGAGGCCGCGGCGGCCAAACGCTCGTCGAGCTTCCGCCGATCCCTTCGCCTCCGTTTCCTGGTCTACCGGGACACCGCTCGAGCTAAGAAGGATGGGCTCTAGACCGCACGTGCGGTCCATCTCAGGAAAGTCGGCCCGCGATCAGGCGGCCAGCCCGTAGCGTGGCGACGACCCGCGTGCCGGGATCGAGTGCCGCCGCGAACGGGTCGCCCCCCGAGATGGCCGGCCGCAGCACGGCCACGTCGGCCGGCCGCCCGCACGCGAGGCGGCCGCACCGATGCTCGAACCCGACCGCCCAGGCGGCGTCACGCGTCGCCATCGAGATCGCCTCCGCGGGGCCAACCCCGCCACCCGCGACCAGCTCGCGGCACTCCGCGAGGATCGAAAGATCGGGATTCGACGCGCGGCTGTCGGTGCCGATCGCCACGCGGACGCCCGCCTCGCGAAACACGGCCACCGGTGGGAGCACGCCGGCGACCGCCCGGGTCGTGCGCGGACAGACCACGACGCAGAGCCGGCGCCGGTGACGTGTCAGCCGGGCGAGTCCGGCTGCATCCTCCGGAAGGAATGTGCCATGCACCACGACGCCACGCCACGCCCGTGCCAGCAGCGAGATCCAGTCGGCCGCCGGCAAGAGCCGCGGCGGAGGACCGTGCGCCGGCCAGGCACCGAGGCGATCGAGCAGCCCGCGGAAGCTTCCACCGCCTGTCGCGACCAGCTCGGCCTCCTCCCGCGTCTCGGCGATGTGCATCGCCACGGGGAGCCGTCGTCGGACCGCCACGGCGATGGCCAGCCGGCCCAGTGCGGCACCGACCGAGTACGGGGCGTGGGGCGAGACACCTCCCGCCGCACCACCGAGCAGATCGATCCCTCGGTGCAGCGTCGTCCCCGCCACGGCCATCGCCGCCCCTGAAAGCCCGAGCGTCTCGTGAAACGTCCGCAGCCGTGGGCCGGCTGCGACGTGGCGCGGCAGCGGGGCCGTCGCGATCTCGCCCACGGCGGTCACTCCGGCGGCAGCGGATTCCCGCAGACCGGCCGCCACCGCGGCCGCCCGCCGCGCCTCTTCCCGGTCCCCTGTCGCGCGCGACCGGCGCAGGGACACCACACGGTCGATCCAGGCCACGAGTCCACCATCCAGCGGCAGCGGTCGCGTCAGGTCGGAGAACTCGAGATGGGTGTGGGCGTTGACCAGCCCCGGCAGGATGATCGCGTCCCCAAGATCCACCACGCGGCCGGTCGGCCGTCCTCGACCCACCGCGACGATTCGGCCCCGGTCGATCCGCACCCAGCCGCCCTCGATCGGCGGCGGCCCCATCGGCAGCACGCACCGGCCGCGGAGGGAAAATGGCTCCTGCGGAACAGCCGCCTCGTTCACGGCGCCGTCGCCACGACGGGCAGCGTCAGCGGGGCGGCCCGGGGCCGGTCGCCGCTTCCGCCCGGCACCACGTCCGGCGCATCCTCTTCGAACAGCTCGTAGAACACGTTCCGCCGCCGGGGAATGAAGCCCAGTTCCGCGATCGCTGACCGCATCTGCTCAAGCGTGAGGTGGTGCACCGTGCCGGCCGCGCTGACCACGTTCTCCTCGATCATCAGGCTGCCCATGTCGTTCGCGCCGAACAGCAGCGCCAGCTGGCCGATGTCGCGGCCCTGCGTCACCCAACTGGACTGGATGTTCGGCACGTTGTCGAGGTAGAGCCGCGCGACCGCCTGCGTCTTCAGGTATTCAAACGGACCGGCCGGCGGAATCTCGGACATCTCGGTGTTATCGGGCTGAAACGACCAGCAGATGAAGGCCGTCAGCCCGCCCGTCTCGTCCTGCAGCTGCCGCAGCCTCTCCAGGTGCTCCACCCGTTCGGCGAGCGTCTCGATGTGACCGTACATCATCGTCGCGGTGCTCCGCCCGCCCAAGGCATGCCACTGGCGATGAACCTCCAGCCAGTCGTCGGTCATCACTTTGCCGCGGGTCATGGCCTTGCGGACCCGATCGACCAGGATTTCGCCGCCGCCGCCCGGCAGCGAGCCGAGCCCCGCCCGGGACAGACGCTGCAGCACCTCGCGCAACGGTCGCTTCGACACCTTCGTGAGGTGATGGATTTCGGGGGGAGAGAAGCCGTGCACGTTGACGTGCGGAAAGCGATCTTTGATGTCGTGCAGCAACTGCTCGTACCACTCGAGCGACAGCGTCGGATGCAGCCCACCCTGCATCAGGATCTGATCGCCGCCCAGCGCGACGGTCTCGGCGACCTTGTCCAGCAACACATCCCGATCAAGCACGTATCCCTCGGGATGCTTGGGCCCCCGATAGAAGGCGCAAAAATCGCAGACGGCCGTGCAGACGTTCGTGTAGTTGATGTTGCGGTCGATGTTGTAGGTGCGATACGGCTCCGGGTGCAGCCTGCGTGTCACCGCATCGGCAGCCCGCCCGATGGCCGCCAGGTCACCCGACTCGAGGAGCAGCACGGCGTCGTCAGGCCGCAGCCTGACGCCAGCGACCGTCTCGTCCAGGATCCGTCGAAGCGATGCGTGCACGGGACCTCCGCGGGGGCGACGGCGAACCAGGGACAAACAACCGCATCATACCCCGGCCTTGACCGCAGCCGAGATGTCGAATCCGGCGGGAGCGAGTTCCAGGGCCGCGGCTCGCCGGTAGAACAGCGTCAGCGCCTCGCGCTCGGAGGGGCCGAGCACATAGTGCAGGTTGTCACGCAGATAGCCGAGGCACTGCGGCACGGTGAGGCCGTGCGGAGCCGCCTCCACCGCCGCGATCGCCGCCAGGTTCGCCAGGCCGGCGTCCCGGGCCTCCCCGAGCAGCCGCTCCACTCCGGTGACGTCGATGCCGGACCGCGCTACCCACACCGCGAAGACGAAGGGCAGGCCCGTCCAGCGGCACCACTCGTCACCCAAATCCCAGACGAGCTGGAAGGAACCGCGATCGGAGCCGATAGCTCGATCGCCGATCAACAGGACGGCGTCCGCGGACGTGTCGCCCAAGCCGGCGCCGATCGGCAACGACTCGACCTGCGGCATGACGCCATGCCGTTCGGCGAGCAGGATCCGTGCGAGCGTGCCGCTCGTCCGCGAGCCCTCGTCAACCGCCAGCCGGGTGACGCTGGCCGGCCTCGTGCGGAAGAACAACCTCACGCTCATGACCGGGCCGCGGCAGCCTATGCAGGCATCCGACACGACGCGATACTCCCGCCCGCGGAACAGTTCGATCGAGGGGATGAGGGCCACGTCGAGCGCCCCGGCTGCGAGACGATCGGCGAGACGGCTGGGGAGATCGTAGACCAGATCGACTCCCCGGCCCGCCAACCCGTGAACGAGCGGCCGCGTGTTGAGATACTGCACCGCCCCCACCCTCAACGCGGGGATGGGCGGCCGACCGTCGCGGAGTCTGTTGACCATGCGATTGCCTCGTGTCCCGCGGGAAGAAACCGCACGCGCCCGCGAATCGTAACCGGCCCGATCGGCGGCTGTCTTTCAGGGCTCCAGACGCCGAAACGCCCGCAGCCCCATCCGCAGCGGCCCCATCGTGCCGACGATCCCGATCGCCCCGACAAGGAGCAGGCTGGCGGCCATGCCCCATCCCCCGCCCAGCCAGCCGATGATGCCCGTCTGGATCGGCATCCCCCGGACCGCCTGCACGACGGAACCGATGTGGACCGGCAGGGCGGCCACGAGCACCACCACCATGATGAACAACGAACTGACAACGAGGCAGAGCGTTCCGCCGAACCCCGAGGAGATCTTCGCGGACGACGACTCCCGCAGGTCGGGCATGAGCGCGCCGAAACCGACGGCGATCCCTGACAGGCCCGCGCACAGCACCAGGCAGCAGAATTCGTGCACGGCGATCAGCCTCCAGGAAACGCCGAGCATCAGGTCGCTCAACAGCACCAGTCCGCAGCATGCGGGCGCGCTGCCCACCACGGCGAAGATGAACTTCGACAGCACGATCTGGTCACGATGGATCGGTAGCAGGCCGAGAATCCAGAACCGCCGCCCTTCCAGGCTGATCAGCGGAAAGATGAACCGGGTCGTGAAGGTGGAAAGAATGAGTCCGGAGACGGCAAGGTTCAGAAAGCTGATCAACGACGCGTAGGCATCGTTGTAGTGGAACGACCGCAGGTTCAGGAAATAGATTCCCAAGAGCCCGAAGAAGATCACGAACTGGGACCACTGCGCGATGTCGCGTCGAAACAGCCGGAAGTCCTTCACCAACAGCAACCGCAAGGGCCTGCCCGCACTGGAGCCCGCGTTGGACAGCAGTTCATCGCACCACCATTCCCGGCACTGCTGCCTTCGCGCCGGCGCGCCACTGGCGAGCCGGCTGTATCCCCGGCGATAGGTGCCCCTCGCCAGCCACGCGGCCACCACCTGCAAGAGCATCCCGTTCGAAACGAGCAACGCCAGGAATCGCAGCGACTCCATGAGCGCCGCCCACCCCGCGCCGCGCCGCGTCCCGCGTCGCGCCGCCTCGATCAGCCCGGTGGATAGCCACCAACTGGGCAGGAACTTCTGCTCCGTGACGCTCAACTTCAGGAACATCTTCTCGAACCAGGCCGCGGACGTGGCAGCACCGGGCTCGGGCCTGACGAGCATCCAGCCCACCCAGGCCAGACCGACGACGGCGATCACGGCCGCGCCGACGATGGCGTAGAGCCGGATGCGGCCCAGCCACGCCACCAGCGACATGCAGAGGATGCCCCCCACCGTCGCCGGGATCACCACGAAGGCGATCATGAAGGGCAGCATCAGCGCGTAGTACGTCCAGGGCGCATGCCGCACGACCCCGTACGCGACGAGCATGGGGCTGCCGAGCAGCACGAAGCCCCAACTGGAAAACCACAGCGCCTCCTGGAACTTGTGCGCGAAGATGGCCTCCGCCCGCGCGGGAAGCGTGAGCAGCAGCCGCGCCTCCCGGGAGCAGTACATGCTGCCGTACAGGAGAATCGCCGTCGAGAACACGAGCATCAGCATCAACGACGAGAAAAACGCGTTGAACACCAGCGAGATCACCTCGGCGTGGATGGAGTCGAGGAACGTGAATCCCTCGCAGAACAGTCCGTAGAGCGACCCCCAGAACACGAGGCTCAACAGCGCCACGAGTGCCACCCGCAGCCGTGCCCCCACGACCATCGACCGCAGCGTCTCCCAGGCGATCGTGGCCCGCAACCACCAGAACAACCGCGACTCGGCATCCAGCGGGAGCGCCCGGCAGGACTCGCTGGCGACGTCGCGTTGGGCCATGGGACTCACCGGTCGTTCCGCGATCCGTCGTACGCCGGGGCGGCGGTGATCTGGAGGTACAGGTGCTCGAGACTCGTGGTCTCCAAGGCCATCTGGCCGCGCAGTTCGCCGATCGTGCCCAGGAAGCGCAGATTCCCCCGCACCATGATGCCCACGCGATCCGCGAGCTCCTCCGCCATGGCCAGCGTGTGCGTGGACATGAACACCGTCATGCCCTCGTGGGTGCGGGCCTTGATCAGGTCCTTGACGATCCGCACGCTCCGCGGATCGAGCCCCACCATCGGTTCGTCCAACACCAGCACCGCCGGATCATGGAGCAACGACGCCGCGAAGACCAGCCGCTGCTTCATACCCAACGAATAGCTCTCGGTCAGCTCGTCTGCGAAGTCGCCCAGCTCGAAATTCTCGATCTCACGGTCAATATTGCGGCCGCCCACGTGCCGAGGCATCCCGAACATGTCGGCGATGAACCGCAGGAACTCGCGGCCGGTGAGCTTGTCGTAGAGCATCGGCTCGTCGGGAACGTATCCGAGGTGTACGTGCGCTCCCCGTGGATCCTTGACGACGTCCCGACCGCACACGCGCACGGCACCATGGGATGGCTGGAGCAAGCCGACGAGCATCTTGATCGTCGTCGTCTTGCCGGCGCCATTCGGACCGAGCAGGGCGAACAGTTCACCGCGCGGAATCGCCAAGGTCACGTCCGAGACCGCCGGCTTCGCACCGTAGAACCGCGTGATGTGGTCGAACTCGATCATGACGGCCCTGCGCGCGAAGATCGCTCGGGGGCCGAGCCGCCGGCCGCCGCGTCGTCATCGGGCGGGATCGGGGTGGCTTCGGGATGGGTCTCGATCAGCGACAGCAACCGCTCGGCCGCCTCGTCGGAACGACGGAGGAAGACCAGCCGGGATCCGAGCACGACTGACTCCTGCTTGAGCACCTTTCCGGTGCGGTCGACCCACAGCCGGCACCGCGGCTCATGGTGCTGCGACGGGTCGTCCCGGTAGTGCACGACATCCACCCGCACCAGCGAGTCGTTCCAGAACATCGACTCTTCGCCGGCCACGTGCGCGTAGAGCATCTCGATCGGCGACTGCCCGAACCGCAGCGGGCTGTAGACCGGCACGGTCCAGCGGCGGTTCGCGGTGAGTCCCGGCAACATGGCCTGCGGCGACAGCTCGTCGCCCAACGAGATGTTCCGCGGAAGGCGACGACTGGTCGAGTAGTGGCTGTCGCCGGCGCTGACGAGCAAGGTCACCAGCCCATCGTCGATCATGCCGTTGAGCACGACCTGCTCCGAGAGCGCGGGGATGGTGATCGCCGACCGGAACGACCGCAGCGTGCCACTGACGTCGATGGAAAGCCGCCCGCGGGCGTCGAGCGTCAACACCGTCTCGGGATCGAACGTCTGCCGAAGCAGCGGCTTCGTCCACGACGGCAGCACCTTGTCCATCGGCAAGCGGTCGAAATGCAACACGCTCTCCACGTCCATGCCACCATCGTCGAGCCGGTGCGACTGGCTCACCGCCCAGCCGAGCGGCTGGTCGTTCCAGAGCACCGTCCACCCCACGGGCTGTCCCTGCGGTGCGTGGACCGCCTGCTGGCCGGGGGGAGCGCCAGGTGCCAACGAGGGGATGATTTTCGCTGTCAGCAGCCACCCGCTGCTGATGCACCAGAAGAGGAACACCAGCGGGATCGCCCAGGGTCTTACCAGCATGACACCACCGCCGCGAGCGGCTCCTGCCTCGTGCCGCATCCCCACGCGTCACCGGGCGTGAAATTCGCGACACGGGCTTCGACGCGGCCGGGGGTGTCGACGGCCGCCGCGCCGTCGGATTCTTCCCCTCGTCGGCCGTTGTCATGCCCGTGCATCGCGGCACGTGTGGATGCCCCGAGGAACTATATCAGACACGATCCGACGGGAATATTCGACGCGCCGGGGTCGTCGGCAACGCGCTCCCGAGGCAGCCGCTGGGCCCGCGTGAATCTGTCGGTTCTGCAATGCCGGCACCGCCGGGAGAGAACCACGCTCGACCCGTATTCTGCCCCGCACGAACCTGTCGCTCTTGCAAAAAGCCCCGGGTTGAGCGGGGACGACGCAAGGTTGTGAAATGCTGCCTCCGTTCCTACACTAGAGCACCGTGCGGGGCGGCGCGACCGCGGAACCGTGCCAGAGCCCGCGAGCACGAGCCTTCTTCCCTGGGAGTTGCCGATGGATCATCTCGTCAGCTACCACCAGAGCTGTCCGGTCTGCGGAAGAAATCTCCACATCGGCGTTACCCTGCTGGGAAAGCGGGTCTACTGTCAGCACTGCGGCGGCGCATTCGTCGCCACCGAGGCGGCAGACCGGCCCGAGGCCACCAGAGGGCTTCGTCCCGGCCAGCCATCGCTGGAAGTCGTCGACGCGCTCATCGAGCGCGCGGAGGCCGTGCTCGGCAAGTCGGACGCGCCAGCGGCCGCTCCTGTCGAGCACCGACGAAACTGACGCGCAACGCAGCCCTGACGCGTCATCCAGCGCAGATCTCGGCGAGCCGCTGCCAATATCCGGGGAATGTCTTGCCCACGCAGCCCGGATCAGCCACCCGCACACCCGGCACCTTCAGTCCGGCCAGGGCCAGGCTCATCGCCATGCGGTGATCGTCATACGTCGCGACGGTCGCCCCGTGGAGGTCTGCCGGCAGGATCGTGAGGCCGTCCCGCCGCTCGGTTACCGTCCCGCCGAGCCGCCGCAATTCCCGGACCAGGTCGCCGATGCGGTCGGTCTCCTTGTCGCGGATGTGCGCGACGTTCGTGATGGTCGTGGGACCGTCCGCGAAGAGGGCGACCACCGCGAGCGTCGGCACGGTGTCGCTGATCGCGTTCATGTCGATCTCGATGCCCCGCAGTCCGCGTCCCGTCACGCTGACCGACCCCGCGCCCGCCTCCGTCCATTCGACGCGGCAGCCCATCCTCTCCAGGGCATCCGCGAAGGCGACGTCCCCCTGCATGCTGCGGCGCGACAGGCCCTCGATCCGCACGGTTCCTCCGGTGATCGCCGCAGCACCGAGAAAGTAGCTGGCCGCGGACGCGTCGGGCTCGATCGCATAGGTGCATCCCACGTAGCCGGTTGGCGGAACCCGCCAGCCGTTCTCCCCCAGTGACGCACAGGACGCGCCGAAGGACTCCATCACCCGCCGCGTCATGTCGAGGTAGGGAAGCGACACGAACTCGCCGGCGAAGGCGATGTCCAGGCCCCGCGCCGTGCAGGGCGCGATCATCGCCAAGCCGCTGGCGAATTGGCTCGACGTTTCCCCCCGGACGCTCGCCACTCCTCCGTCGACGCCCCGGCTGCGGATCACGACGGGCGGACAGTCGCCAGGGCTCTCCGCCACGGCCTCGACACCGAGCGACCGCAGCGACTCGAGGAGATCACCGATCGGCCGCTTCCGCATCCGCGCCGTGCCGTCAAGCCGGTAGGTGCCGCGGCCCAGCGCGCAGACGGCGGACAGGAAGCGGATGGTGGTGCCGCTCGCGGCGCAGTCGATCGTGGCGTCGGCGACCGGCACGACACCCGCGGTGCCGGACACCCGCACCTCTCCGCGAGGCCAGTCGACCTCGACGCCCACGCCGACCGCCGCCAGGCCGGCGGCCATGACGCGGGTGTCCTGGCTGTCGAGCGCGCCGGTAAGGAGGCTCGAGCCCCGGGCCAGGCCGGCACAGACGAGGGCCCGGTTGGTGATGCTCTTCGAACCTGGCGGCCTGATCGCCCCACGGATCGGGTGAGGGCAGACGGAGATGTCGATGGCGTCGCTCATGGGAGTCCGCGGAGGGAGCGTGTCGCGGCTGCGACGTGCTAGGATACCACCATGCAGCAGGTTTTCGGCGAGCTGGGCGGGGCGTACGACTTCGCCATGCCCCCCCTGATCCGATTCGGTGCCGGCCGGCTCGCCGAGATCGGCGACGTCGTCCGACTGTGGGGGCGGGAGGCCTGGATCGTGGCCGGCGGCAGGAGCTTCACCGCCTCCGGCGCGCGGGAGCGGATCGAGGCCAGCCTGGCCGCCGCCGGCATCCCCGGCCGCGTCGTCGCCTCGTCCGCAGGGGAGCCGACCGTCGACCACGTGACCGCGGCCCTCGCCGGCCTTGCAGGGACCGGCCGAGACGGCGTGGTGGTGATAGCGGTGGGGGGCGGGTCGACGATCGACCTGGCCAAGGCCCTGGCTGCGATGGCGGTCGCCGTCCCGCCCGGCAGGAATGACCTCGCGGC
>Ga0208783_10001459_pt1 | contig 14005 bp, 13 predicted proteins | sample DEB19_08_DNA_2_FD_184529 | JGI IMG/M metagenome (GOLD analysis project Ga0208783, IMG submission 184529) | Aqueous microbial communities from the Delaware River and Bay under freshwater to marine salinity gradient to study organic matter... | ecosystem: Environmental > Aquatic > Marine >... | reverse complement strand
TCATCCTGTGCACCGCAGCATCCCCTAAAAGCGAGACTTACCCCGTCACACCGCGAGTGAGGAAAACGTGGAAAAGCCAACGAAAACGCTGCAGTGCATCGTGGACAAGTGTCGCAACCCGCGGGCGTCGAACGACCAGCGGGCGCGCTACTGTTGGGAGCACCGCAGCACGACGAACCGAGCGGCGGACTTGCGACGCGCTGCGGCAAGGGGCGAGACCGCCGCGGCCGACGAGCTCGCCCGGCTGGGTCGACCCCCGGCGAGCCCGACCGAGAGCAACCCGGTCAGCGACCTCCAACGGTTCGCGGTCCTCTTGGGTCAGTGTGGTGGCCGGACGGTCGACGCCGCGCGCCTCGCCGGCCTGCACCTGGTGGGCGACGCCCTCGAGGCGTACGCCGCGCGCGCGAGAGAGGAGTGCCCGGACTTCGTGTCCGGCAAGCAGTCGGCGGCCACCAGCGTCGCCAACGCTGCGGTGCTTCTGACGCTCATCCGCATTCGGGACTCGGTGGGTGTCATCCCGGTGGCGTCCCTGGGGTCGACGCTGCGGCAGCTCGGCGACGTGCTCGACCGGCTGCAGGGTGGCCTGTCCCCGGTGTACAGCGAGGTCGCCGTCGAGATCCGGCTCGACCAGCCCGAGCCCCGCGGCCCGGTGATCGACGTCGAGGTGGCGTCGTGAGGCTCGGGCTCGCACGCGAGGTGATCGACTGGTCGCACGCGCTGCCGCATCAGCGCGAGCTGCTGCGCCACACGTGGTCGTCCGAGCTCGAGGCGGGGCCGACGACCGAGGCCGTGCTCGGGGGCTGGGGCTCGGGCAAGACCTACGCGCAGGGGATGCGGTACACGCTGCTCGCCCTGCAGGCCGGGTGGCATGAGGCCTACGGGAGCAAACGCCCGCAGGCGATCGTCGTCGGCCCCAACCTGCGCCTCGCGGTCCGCAACCAGCTCGAGCTGATCGAGAGCCTGTTGCCCAAGGGGCTGATCAAGCAGCGGTGGCACATGCCCCAGCCGCGGCTGTTGCTCCAAAACGGCCTCGAGATCCACGCGATCAGCGCGGACTCGCGGTATGAGGGCGAGTCGCTTGTGTTGTGTTGGTGTGATGAGATCCAGCACGAGGTCTACAGCGCGGACCCCACGCTCTACACCAACCTGATCGCCCGCCTGCGCGATCCCAAGGCTCGGCTCCGTCACCCGCGGATGCTGGTGTCCGGCTTGCCCACGGCCGGCTTCGTCAGGGACACCTTCGACCGGGACAAGGATGCCCGCTTGTTTCTCCGATTGTGGGCATCCAAGCAGAACACGCGGCTTGCCGAGGGCATCTTCGCGGAGATCCAGAAAGCCACGCCGTACGGGCAAGAGGACGTGTACCTGCGCGGGCAATGGACCCAGCACCCGGACGCGCTTTATCCGCAGTACCGCGCCGAGCTCCACCTGGTCGACGACCCCGGCAACCGCGCGCAGCCGGTCAGCATCGGGATCGACGTGGGCAACCGCTCGGCGGTCATCATCGGGCAGCGGCGGCAGGTGCCGGGGACCGCGGAGACTCGGCTGCACGTGGTCGACGAAATCCTCGGCGACGGCCTGTCCACCGACGAGCTTGTGGAGCGGTTCAGGCGCTCGGGCTGGTTGATCCAGCCCGGCAAAAGCGAGATTTGCGTCGACCCGACCATCCGGCGCGACGAACTGGGGGCGATCCGCCGCTACTACCCCAGCGTGCAGCTGCTGCAGCGGGAGCGCACCGACCAGTACTACGAGGTGCAGACGGGCGTGCGCCTGGTGCAGACGGCGCTCAGGAACAGCTCGGGACACGTGCGGCTGACGTTCGCGAGGCACCTCGGCATGAACCGCCGCGGGGTGATCGAGAGTTTGACCGCGCTTCGGTTCAACTCTCGCACCGGCGGCATGGTGGTGGACGACCTGAGAGACCACCCGAACGATGCGCTGCGGTACCTGACATGCGCGGTGCTTGGGCGTACAGTCGCAGCGCCGGAGGTGCTACGCCGATGACGCTCGACGTGACGTTTACCATCCCGGACAAGCTGCGGCTGAAGATCAACCGCGACAAGTTCCAGCGCAACGTCGGCGGCAGATTGGCGACGCGCCTGCGCAAGCAGTGGGGGCTCGGGCTGACGGGTGGTGGCGAGGTCATTCCGGAGCCCATCAAGCCAGTCGAGCGGCGCCGCGGGCCGATGACGATCACGGGCTTCATCGCGAAGAATGTCCGCTACAACCCACGCTTGCAGGAAGTCGCCGCGGACGAGCGCAAGCGGACCTTCCTCGACGCGGATGGCAAGACCCGGCGCGTCAGCAAGCGCGCCAACAGCCTCTATGGCATCGTGCGGATCCTCATCAGCGGCAAGTGGCAGCGGAAGGTCCGCATCGACACGTCGTACCGCAGCAAGCGCGGCAAGCTGATCGCGCGCAGTCGCAAGTTTCAACTTGGGCGAGTCCGTCGCGTGGTTGACCTCTACGGCGACCGCGCGCCGGCAACCCTCGACGCCAAACAGAAGTTTGCCGAGCGCGAGGTGGCGAGGCAGGTATCGCGCGGCGAGATCCAGCTACTGACCGAGCTCACCGGAGTGTACAAGACGACCCGCAAGGGTCTCCAAAGGAGTCGACGATGAGTATGTGGATGGCCAAGCTGGACGCGCTGCGAGCGGCGGACGTCGCAACCAAGCCGAGCGGTGCCGACCGCGAGTGGAGCGAGCTCGCGGCGTACTACGACGACCAGTCGCGGAGCCACACTCGGCGGGCGCTGCAGGACCTCGGGATGGGCCTCGCGGACAACCAGCTCCCGATCGACGTCGGCCCGCTGCTGCGGCAGGTGGTCGACCGGGCCGCGACCGTCTACCGGCGGGCGCCGAGCCGGTTCCTCGCGCGCGACGGCGAGAGGCTCCCCGAGGACAGCCCCGAGCACCAGGTGATGCTGCGGACGCTCGACCGCGCGCAGTACGACGTCTCGTGGCGCCGCATCGACCGGCGCCGGACCCTGCTCGGGCAGGACGTCGTCCGGCTGTACCCGAGCGACCAGCGGCAGTCGGTCGTGCTGCGTTCGTTCGGCCCGCACCAGGTGCTGCGGATGGTCGACCCGGCGAACGGCGACCTGATGGACGACGACGAAGCGTTCGCGCTCGCCTTGGCCGGCAACAGCTACGAGCTTTGGTACCGGCACCCGGACGACCGTGCCTGGTGCGCGGTGTGGCTGGACGCGGACGGTGGCCTGCTGGCTCGCCAGCCGTACGGTCAGTACCCGGACTTTCGGTCGCCGTACGCCATGCTGCCGGTGCAGCAGGTCTACGCGGACTACCCGGGCGGGCAGCCCTGGATCGCGCCCTCGCAGTCGCGGCAGGCGTACGTGCGGGCGATCAGCGCGACGGTCAACGACATCATGGCGTTGGTCGCGTTTCAGGCGCACTCGACGCGGGTCTACATGCGGCGCGACCCGAACAACCGGCTGCCCGAGGCCACCGGCCCCGGGGTCGTGCTGGCGATCGACGGCGACGAGGACGTGCGGGACCTGACGCCGAACCCGGCGATCACTCAGGCCGTGGGCGTCGCCGAGCTGCTGCTGCGCCTGCTGGCCACCAGCGAGTATTTGCCGAGCAACGAGTTCGATCCGTCCAAGCAGCTCGTGACCGGGGCCGCGTACCGGGTGCAGCTGCAGCCCCTGCAGGACCGGCGCGAGGACCAGCTGCCGCTGGTGGTGCCCGACGAGCGGGCGCTGTACGCCCGGCTGCGCTCGGTGCACAACACCCACGCGATCGGCTGGGGCGTCGACCTGCTCGACGACGACGTCGAGCTCGAGCTCGAGCTGCCGGACCTCGAGGCGCCGACGACCGAGACCGAGGCCGGCAACCTCGCCGCGCGTCAGCTCGCGATCGGGACGGCCTCGGTGATCGACCTCATCCAGCGCGAGACCGGCTCGACCCGGGCCGACGCGATCCGGCGGTACGAGCGCGTGATGGCTGACCTCGAGAAGTACCCCGCGCGCGTGGCGCAGGGCGCCGCGGCGATCAGCGGCCCGCGGCCCGCGGAGGGTCCGCGGCCCCCGGACCTGGCCCCGGACGCGGTGCTGGACGGGCGTGACAGCGTGGTCGACGCAATCGCCGCCGGCGCTAGTTGACCCGCGTCGTGAGCTTGTGCAGCCTCATCCACGCGATGGTGGACGGTGAGGGTAGCGCGCCTGCGAATGGCGCGACTACGCAGCAGGCTGAGCAGCCCCCGGCGTGGTTCGTCGAGCACCTTGCGGTGCTCGACAAACGCTTCGAGGGCTTGGCCAGCAAGCTGCGTGGACCTTCGCCGGCCACCACCGGCGACGAGTCTGCACAGGGCTCGGCGCCCTCAGCTCCGGCCCCTGTGACGGCGTCGGACATCCAGGCTGCGCGGGCCTACGAGGCGACGAGGCATGGCCTCACCGACTCGCAGCGCACGCGGCTCGACGCGCTCGAGCAGCAGGGCTGGACGTACTCGCAGCTGTCACAGGTGGCCGAGCTGTTGCGCACCAGTCGAGCGCCTGCGAATGGCGCCGCACCTCCACCCGGGCTCGCCTCGACCGCGGCCCCCAATCACCTCGCGCCGGGAATCCGGTCGGTGAGTGAGCTGCGGTCGCTCAAGGTCAAGAATCCCGACGCTTACAAGGCGTGGATCGCTGACCCCAACAACGACATCAGCAAGCTTGCCAACCGCTGACCAGGCGCCGAAAGGCGTGTCATGGCTGATGCAGCTCGCAAAGCGGTACAGTCGGCGCTGCTCGACACCTGGTCGCGCGGCCCGTCGCTTCTCCCCCTTCTCACGAACCTCGGTCCCGTCGTGCGCGGCGGCGACTCGGTCGACGTGCCGTACATCGGCTCGCTGACCGTCGCCACCAGCGAGTCGCAGGCCGTCAGCGCCACGTCGCTGAGCGTCTACACGATGACGGTGAACCGGCCCAAGTTCATCAACCAGGGCCTCACGATGGCGCAGATGGCGCAGCTGCTGAACGGCAACGACGCCTTCGCGCAGCAGATCACGCGCGCGTCGAGCGGGCAGCTCGCGAACGCGATCGAGCGCGACATCGTCGAGCACATCATCACCAACACCGGCGTGAGCTACCACGTGAACCTCGCCGCCGACGCGGTGACCGACGAGGACATCAACGCCGCCGAGGCGGTGATGCGCGAGCAGGACGGCGTGGCGAACGCGATGGGCGACCTCGCGTGGGTCGTGTCGCCGCGCGCCGCGGCGAGCATCAAGAATGCCGCGGACTTCAGCTACGACTCCGTGTCGCCGCTGCAGGGCGGCGTCGGCCTGCCGATGCTGGGCAGCATCAACGGCATCCCGGTCTACACGCACAACGCGCTCCCGGGCGCGGTGGACGCGCTCCGGCAGCAGGTGGCCACGTCGGCGGTGTCGATCAGCACCAACGTCGCGACCGCGACCGTGCCCTCGGGCCACGGCTTCGTGGCGGGCCAGCAGATCTGGACGTCGGGCCTCACGACCAACGTGGCGGTGGGCTCGCCGGTGACCATCACCAGCGTGACCGCGACGACCATCGTCTACCCGCTCACCGGGTCGGACGGTGCGCTCGCGGACGGCGTCGGCACCATCTACTCGGCGTCGTCGATGGCGATGCTGATCCACCGGCCGTGGATCTACTACGGCATGGACGGCGAGATCCCGGCGGTCGAGCTGGTCAAGCGCGAGGCCAACGCGGGCTACGGCCTGCAGCTGTTCCAGCACCTCGGCCGCGCGATGGCGACCGGCGCCGCGGTGATCGTCCACGCGCCGGACTGAGTGAGCCATGACTGAGCAGCTGGGCTACATCGGCCGTCGCGACAGCACGAGGCTGTGGTACGTGCCCTACACCGCGCGCGCGCGGTGGCGGAGCGCGGGATGCCGCATCATCCGGCGTGCGACACTGCAAGAGAGCTCAGCTGCTCGGCTGGCCTACGGGGCGGGCAACCGCCCCGTCCCCCTTCACATCCTGGACTCTCAGGCGGCGCCAGCGTCGGACGCTGGTGCTGGATGTCCTCCGTCCACCACAGTCGTCGTCGCACCGGCGCCGGCGCTCGACCTGGTGCCGCCCGAGGGTCCGTCTGTCACTCGCCGGAGGGCTCGCTAGATGGTCTACATCCGCGAGCTCGACGACCTCCCGTGGGAGGTCCGGCGCAGTACCGCCACCACGCTGACGTACTGGCCCAAGGTCGACGGTCGCAACGTGGTCGTGACCTCGGACGCCGGGGTCAACCGCTTCGAGGTCTACGACCCGAGTGGTGGCCTCGTGCAAGGCTCGACTGCGCTGACCCCGACGACGGTGTCGGGCGTGTCGCGCTTCAGCCTGTCCGTCCCGGCGATCAGCACGCTCGACGAGCGGTACCAGGTCCGCGTGTACTTCCGCGAGACCGGCTCGGGCACGCCCGAACAGCTCGACGTTCGGCTGTTCGACGTCGTCTTGTGGCCGTTCGGCGGGCCGCAAGTCAGCCTCAACGACATGCTCGAGCAGCGCGCCGACGTGCGCCAGCGCCTCAACGAGATGGGCACCCGGCTCGGCTACGCAGCGGGCGATGCCGCTCAGGAGTACGCCGCGGCAATCTGCGCCGTGGCCGGGCGCATCGCGCTCGAGGCGCGGGTGCGCGACGCGGTCGTGCAGGACGCGCGCAGTCACAGCGAGACGACCGCCCCGCGGGTCGGCGTGGCTGCCCGCTACACCCGGCCCGCGCTCGTGATCGACCGGCAGCGGCTCAAGCGCGTCGAGCTCTACGAGGCCCTGGCGCACCTGTACCGCTCGCAGGCCCTGCAGCCCGAAGACGGGACCGACCCCGCGTCGGCGGCATACCGGCTGTACCGCGACCAGTCCGGCGTGGCCTGGGGCCAGGTCGGACCGCTGGCCTACGACGCCGGTGAGACGCTGCAGCCCTCGGGCGAGCTCAGCGACCCCGGCCGGGTCACCTACCGCACCCGGAGGCAGGCGTGACGCTCGAGGCGTGCCTGGCGCGCATCGCGCAGGACTGGGAGTCCCTAACCCCGTCCACGCGCATCCACGCGCGCTACCACGCCCTCGACGGCTCCGAGGCCATTTACGGCAGCGACCCGACGTCGGTGGGCCTCGACATGGTCGCCGACCGCGGGTTCGCCTTCGACGTCGGCAGCCGGACGACCATCGAAGAGTCCGCGGACGACCTCGTGCGCTGCGTGTACCAGGTGGTCGCCACGCTCATCGCGTCGGTCGGCGAGATCGGCCACCGGGATGCCAGTGAATCGCTGGCTGCCGACATTCGGCAGCTCGCGCGCGCGGTCGAGGACCGCTCTACATGGCCGGCCGGGGTCCTCGAGGTCCTGACCGGCGCCGCAGAGATCAACGAGCCCGAGGAAGACTCGGGGCTGGCCAGCGCGACGCTGGAACTGATGCTGTTCGTCGAGGAGGAATGACATGAGTGCCACCGCACCGCGCGAGCGCAAGAGGCAGATTCACATCGCCCACGAGGCGAGCTATGCCACCGACCCGGACAGCGACGGCTCGTCGTATCTGTACGTGCCTGCCGAAGGCATCACGTACGAGGAACAGACGGAGATCCTCGACACGGCGTACAGCACCTCGCGCAACTTTCCGACCGAGTCCGAGGTCGGCGCGCAGGGTCACACCGTCAGCTTCAGCGTGCCCCTGATCGGGCTCGCCACCGCGGCCGGCAACGGCACCGACGCGAGCACGGTGGCCGACGACTGGCTCGACCTCATCCTCGAGGCGGCGTTCGGTATCCAGGCGACCACTGAGGGCGAGTCGGTGACCGGCTCGACCACGAGCTCGTTGACCACGGCCGACTCCAACTGGGCGAGCGTCCAGAACCTGGTGCCCGTTCACATCGCCAGCGTGCCGACCGGCGCCGAGCGCACGCAGTGGTCGCAGATCCAGACGTCGGCGACCGGCACCACTACGCTCGCGCCGACCCTGCAGGCCAGCCCGGGCAACGGCGCCGTCGCGTACGGCATCAAGCAGTACCGCGTGGACGACGACGGCGGCCCGACCATCGCGCTGACGCTGACCGACGACAGCCTGGTCTACACGTTCCTCGGCGGGCGCATCACCTCGCTGCGCATCACCGGCGAGCACAAGCGCCGGGCGATGATGGCGGTGACCATCCAGTTTGACCGCCGCAGCCTCGACGCCAGCAAGACCTCGCTCCCGAGCGCGGCGCTGCTCGCGACGACGCCGGTCAAGATGTTCCGCTCGCCGGTGTTCTTCGGCTCCACCCGCATCGCCACCCGCATGGTCGAGATCGACTTCGGGTTCGCCGCGGCCGAGGTGCAGGACACCGAGTCGACCAACGGCCGCGGCGGGTACGAGCTCGTGAGCATCGCGCCGACCGTGACCATCGAGCCGCTGCGGTCCAACACCTACGACGGCTACAAGCAGGCGCTGACCCGCAACCCGCTGTTGGTGCAGCTTGGTGGCGGTGTGGTGTCCGGCGGCGTGCTGAACAGCCTCGCGCTGCACCTCGCCCGCTGTGAGGCGCGCGAGATCAGCTACACCGCGCAGGACGGGATCACGCGCAACCGGCTGGTCTTCACGGCGGTGGATCGGATCGAGTTCTCCGCGGGCGTGGCGAGCGCGTTCCTTAGCCTCGCGAGGGCGTGAGCGTGACCATGCAGCGCAAGGCTAAGGGCAGCGTCGAGGTCTACGACCTCGGGGCGATCACCGGCGAGCAGGCGCTGGTCGGGCTCGAGCTCGGGCTCCGGCACGAGGGACCGGGCATCGTCCGGCGCTGGGCGATGATGCAACAGCGGTGGCGGATGGACGAAGCCAAGCGCGTGCGGGCGCTCATCGCGGAGCTTGGCGAGGCCGAGGTCCGGGCGCTGTACGCCGATCACCTCGAAGCCGTCGAGACCGCCCGGCGCGATCAGGTGGCCGCGCTCGAGCACGACGGGCAGCCGGTCCCCGAGGCCCTGCAGGAGCCGGCGCCCCTGGCACGCGCGCTCGTGACCCTTGAGGGCCAAGAGGCCCTGGTCGAGCTCCAGCGCGCGGTGGTCGTGCAGGTGGCCGCGCACCTCGGGGACCTGACGGACCCGGCGGCGGTGGTCGACGAGCTCGAACGCCTCGGGGCGCTGTCGGCGGCGTTCGTTCGGGCTCAGGAGGTGCAGCGGCTGTCCGCCGCACAGTTTCCTGCTGTTGCGGGTGCTGGCCACGATGGACGCCACCCGGGTGCCGGCGCTGGCGCGTGAGCTGGCGCTGGTTGACCTGGACGACGGCGACGGGCTGCTCGTGCCGGGTGAGCGATGGTCGGACCGATGGGACCCGAGGGAGGATTGCCAAGATGCGGTCAACCTCGGGTGGATCGGCGAGGACCGCGACGGTATCTGGCTGCATCGGCACCCCGAGGCAGCCATGGTGGAGGACGACGCGCTGTGGTGGCCGGTGACCGAGTGGCAGCTAGGGCACCGCGAGCTCACCGCGGCGGATCGTGAGACGCTGAGCCATTGGCAGACCGAGGCGCTGATCGTCATGGGGTCGGCGGACGCGAGAGAGCAGCGGCGCCGGATGCAGGCGAGGAGGACCGATGGCCAAGAATCCGAGAGCCGGGATTGATGTCGCGTTGAACGATCGCCCGGCGATCGACGGGCTGCGCAACCTCGCCAAGTCCTTCGGTTCGTTCTCCGTCCAGGCCGCTGCGTCGCTCGAGCTCGCGCGCGCGGGCTGGCAGGCCCTGACCGGCGCCATCGGCGCGGTGGTCGGCGCCACCGCTGAGTACGTGCAGCTCGCAAGCGAGCAGGAGCGCGTCGAGCGCCGAGCCATCGCAGCGATCCAGGCGCGCACGTCGCTGACCCAAGCCGAGTACGAGGCGCTGCAGGCGGCCAACGCCGCGCGACAGCAGCAGCTCGGGATCGGCGATGAGGTGCAACTGCAACTGCAGGGCACGCTCGCGTCGATGGGCGTGGGCAAGGCCCAGCTCGACGCGGCAACCAGGGCTGCGATCGGCCTGTCGCAGGCCATGGGCATGGGCCTCGAGGAAGCCGGCAAGATTGCGGGCAAGGCCCTGACCGGCAACGTCGCCGCGCTGCAGGAGTACGGGATCCGCGTCGGGTCGGTGACCGAGGCGCAGGCTGCGCTCAATCGGCTGTACGAGCAGTCGGTCGCGCAGTCATCCACGCTGGCGACGCGCTACCAGGTGCTGACGGCCAACATCGGCGACTTGCAGGAGGTGATCGGGCAGACGGTCACGAGCAGCGGCGTGGCCAAGGATGCGCTCGACGCGCTGAGTGCCGCGACGGTGCAGCTCCAGACGTTCTTCGCGTCGAGCGACGGCAAGCAGCTCGTCAACCAGTTCTTCTCGGTCATCACCGTGGGCGCCGCGGACGCGATCGACGCCATGCTCGGCGCGTACCGTGTGATGCAGTCACTCCGCGGAGAGTCCGACCGCGGCAGCCTGCTGTCGCGCGTCGGTGGTGCGGGCCGGCTGCTCGGTGCGGTGCAGCCCGGCGCGCTGCTGGCTCGTGCCCTGGGCTTCGGTGGAGGCCTGCAGGGAGGCGCCGCGGAGATCAAAGACGCCTTCGATCAGTTGATGGGCCGCGGCGTCGAGGCCCTCGGCGACTCTCCGCTGGTGCAGACTGCGAGCGACTTGGCTGACCGGCTGCGCGCTGCCGCGAAGTCCGCGGTCGAGGTGCAGTCGGCGCTCGGCGTCGGCGGCGCCGGTGGTCGCCGTGGGGGCGGTGGCGGTGCTGCGCTGCCCGAGGTCAGCGTCGAGGTCGGCGACATCCGACTATCCCGCGACATCCAGCGCGAGCACATGGCCCGGCAACAGGCGCAGCTCGAGGCTGGCTTTGCCGCGGAGCTCGCCGCAAGCCAGGCCGCCATCACCCGCGAGGCCGCCGACATCCAGCGCCAGGTGGACATGGAGGTCATTGACCAGCGCAACGCCCTCCATCAGCAGGCGTTCGAGCTGCGGATGCGTACGACGGCGGACATGAACGACGCCGAGCTGCAGATCGCGGTCGCGCATGGCCAGCGGATGCAGCAGCAGCAGCAACTTATGGCTGACTACGCGGTGATGGGCCTGCAGTCCGTAAGCAACGCCATCGCGGACTACGTCGCGTCATGGGCGAGCGGCGCAGACATGGCCGACAAGAGCATCGGCAAGCTCGCGGGCGGCCTGGTCAAGCAACTCGGCGTGATGATGATCCAAACCGGCCTGATGTCGGTGCTGCTCGCGCCGCTGGCCCTCATCCCTGCATTTTGGCCGATCACCGGCGGCCCGCAGAATGCTGGACCGCTCGCCATTGCGGGCGGTGCGCTCATCGCCGGTGGTATCGGCGCCGTCGCCCTCGGGTCGAGGCTCGGCGGTGCGGGACCCTCGGGGTCGGTTGCGGGTGGTCGCAGCGGCGGCGGGGGCGCGTCGGTCGGGTCCAGATCGCAGACGGACACGTTCCCTCGTGGGTTCGACGGCATGGGGCGCGACTCAGCCGTGGCGCCGTCGTACACGGTCAACGTGAGCTTCGGCGTGGTGGGCGACGAGCGCCGGGCTGCTAGGATGATTCGCGACGTGCTCGAGCGGGGGAGGTAGGTCATGCCGAATGCACTCATCGCGCACCCGATCGTCTTCTCCGCGAGCAGCTACGTGCTGCGCGTGACCATCGGCACGACCACGGAGAACCTCACGTTCTCGGTGACCCCGGGCCGGTACTACTGGCTGGTGGGCGACAACCAGGCCGACGCGAGCACGAACGGCGGCGTGGGTGACCTGCTGCGCAACCTGCAGACGTGCATCGCGAGCCACAGCGACGTCGGCACGATCACCGTCAGCCTCACCAGCGGCTTCCGCGTGCAGGTGGTGACGTCGAGCATCGCGACGATCAACATCCTGTGGGGCAACGCAGCGACCACGCTGGACGCGACCATCTTCGGGTGGCCGCAGACGGACACCGCGGGCACCGGCGCGACGCTGACCGCACCCAATCTTGGACGAGGCCTCTGGCGCGCGGGCAAGCCCATCAGCGAGCCGGACACCCGGCGTCGGCGCGTGCACCTCGGCGGAATCAGCGAGAGCCTGTCCGGCCTGCATCGCGTCAGCAACTTCGGCACGTCGGTCAGGCAGCGCGAGCTCGCGTTCCGGCTGTTGCAACGGTCGGTGGCGCTGGATGAGTACGCGACGACCACGGAGCCGTACGGCACGTGGGAGCAAGCGTGGGAGTCGATGCGGCTCGGCAGGCCAGCACGCATCTACGCTGACGAGACCTCGCGCACGTCGAGCAGCTACAGCCTGGTGCGCACCAGGTCGGTGAGCGATCCCCTGGCTCGCGACCCGTCGACCCCGCTTCGGTGGGGCGTGGACCTGCAGGTGGCTGACCTATGACCATCCGCAGAGTCTCGACCGGGGTGACCTACTCGACGCTCGGTGCTGCTTTCTCGGCGCTGCCAGCCACGCTGACGCAGGACGAGATCCTTGAGGACATCGACGGCGGCGCGTACACGACATCAGGCATCTCGTACAACCCATCCGGCGCGTTCACGACCACGCTACGCGCGGCGACTGCGGCGCGCCCATCGCTGACCAACACGGGTGCCGGCACCTATCTGATCCTTGCCCAGCAGCGATTGACCATCGAGGACTGGGATTTCAGCAGCACAAGCAGCGGCAACTGGATCCTGCTCGACGCCAACGCTAGCAACGCGAGAGTCACCGCTACTCGCTGCACCTTCATGCGCACCGATGGCGGCGGGTCGATGGTGCGAGCTAACTCCGCGAACACCTTCACGCTGACGAACTGCCTGCTCGATGACCGCAGCACAGCCAACGCGCAGACGCTGCTGATCAGCAATACCGACACGACCACGATCCGCTACTGCACGATCATCGAGCAGGGGACAGGCAACCAGACCGCATGCATCAGCGTGCAAAACCAGACGTCAGGCGATGCGCTGACGGTCCAGGGTTGCATCCTGCGGTGTCGCAGCAACTCAGCAAGCGACCCGAACCCGGTCCTGCGGTTTACCGCCACCGCCGACCGCGACAGCTACGCGGGCAACGGCAACGTCTTCTCGAACACCGCATCAGCCAACGCGCAAGCCATCGCGTACGTCATCACCGGCACGACGACCTACGCCGACCTGGCTGCATGGCAGGCGCTTGGCGAGGACGCAGACAGCGTCGAGAGCAACGCCGCGGTCCCGCACAACGCGCTGTTCGTAGCCGAGTCCTCGAACAACTATCGACTGGTCGCCAGCAGCCCGGCCGAGCTGACCGCGCTCAGCGGCATCGTCACGGTCGCCACCGACCTGCTCGGCGTCACCCGGCCCCAGGGCGCGGCGTACGACGCCGGCTGCTATGAGTACGAGGTCGCGGACCCCTGGCAGCGCAACCTCGACCGGCGCGAGACCTCGTGGGCGGTGCTGGTGCGCATCGAAGGCACCGGCGACCGCAACGGCCAGTGGAGCTTCAGCAACGCCATCCCGGCGCACCTCGACAGCAGCACGTGCAAGCCGTGGTTGACGGAGCTTCCCGAGATCCTGTCCGAGCGCATCGACCTCGCCGGCGGCATCCCCGAGGCAGGCTCGTGCACCGTCGCGCTGCTCGACTACGACGACACGCTGAGCAGCTTGTGGCGCACCGAGCGCACCGCCCGCACCGTGCTGTCCGAGGCCGTCGACGTCAGCGAAACCAACATCCTTGTGGCTGACGCGGACAGCCTCGCCACTGAGGTGGTGTTCGTCGGGTCCGAGGCGATGATCGTCACCGCCGACAACTCAGGGCCTGAGTCCATCGACGTGACCCGCGGCGCGCTCGGGACGGACGCGCTGACCCACAGCAACGGCGACCTGGTGTACCGCAGCACGCCGTACCTCGAGGGCCGCCGGGTCGAAATCTACCTGTCGCCGCTGGACAGCGTGAGTTCCGCGGACGAGCGCCTGATCGGGTCATACGTGCTCGACAGCGTCGCGCTGGATGACTCGACCAACGTCTGGCAACTGCGCTGCGTCGGGCAGCATCGGTACCTCGACCGCCGGCTGCCCATCAGCGCGCGCGAGGGGCGCCTAGTGGCC